>Ga0272441_10016932_pt1 | contig 10019 bp, 10 predicted proteins | sample SSMProp6N_FD_193582 | JGI IMG/M metagenome (GOLD analysis project Ga0272441, IMG submission 193582) | Marine sediment archaeal communities from Little Sippewissett salt marsh, Falmouth, MA, United States - SSM-Prop-6N | ecosystem: Environmental > Aquatic > Marine > Wetlands > Sediment ...
TCAGTTGGGTTATCAGGAATTCAAGGCTATGGGTACCAAGGATTCACGGGGAGCGAAAGTGTTTTCTGTGTCGGGTGATGCAGATGTGGAAGGTATTTATGAACTGGAGCTCGGTATGACAATCCAGGAATTTGTCGATCTGTTCGGCGACGGAGATACCAAGGCAGTACAGGTGGGCGGTTCTTCGGGGTTCTGTGTGCCGAGGAAGAAATTTAAGGATACCATAATCGGATTCGAAGGCGTTCCTACAGGCGGGTCAATGATGCTTTTCAACAGCTCACGGTCAATGTACAACGTACTGCATAATTATCTTGAGTTTTTTGTCGAAGAGTCCTGCGGCCAGTGTACTCCGTGCCGGGTAGGCTGCCAGCAGCTTCTTATGGGCATCGAAAGTATTAAAAAGAATGAAAAACCGGCAGACTACCTGGAAGAGCTGAAACGGCTGGCACGCACAATGCGCACGGCGTCAAAATGCGGCCTGGGCCAATCTGTGGCAAATCCATTTCTTTCAATCGCTGAGAACTTCAGAGAAGAAATAATATTTTAATTCTGTAAGGAGAAACTAATGGTTAACCTTAAAATAAATAATATTCCTGTTTCGGTGGAAGACGGACAAACGATCCTCGAAGCTGCGCAGAGTATCGGTATCAATATTCCCACACTCTGTCATCATAAAGATCTATGTGTGGCAGGAAACTGCCGTGTCTGCCTTGTAGAGGTGAAAAATTCCCGTACATTGCAGGCATCCTGCGCCACGCCGGTATTTGACGGTATGGAGATATTCACAAATACATTGAAGGTCCGGGAGGCACGGAAATGTGTTATTGAACTGCTTCTGTCAGAGCACAGAAGTGATTGCCTTAAATGTTACAAGAACGGCAATTGCGAGCTCCAGGATCTTGCCAATGAGTACAGAATTGAAGAGAGGAAATACCTCGATCTCTCTAAAGACAAGAAAGTAGACCGTTCGTCTCCGGCAATAATCAAAGACGACAGTAAATGTATCCGTTGCCAGCGCTGTGTGAGAACCTGTGCCGAGCTCCAGAAAGTAAGTGCACTGACAGTCGCACATAAGGGCAAGGATATGGCTATTGAGACCTTCATGAACTTTCCATTGTATGATGTGGTTTGTACCAACTGCGGACAGTGTGTCAACCGCTGCCCGACCGGAGCATTGATTGAGCGCGATTACATTGAGGAGGTATGGGCGGTTATTGATGATCCTGAAAAACATGTTGTTGTACAGACTGCGCCAGCTGTAAGAATCGCCCTGGGTGAAGAACTGGGTTATGAACCCGGCAAACGGGTAACAGGCCAGATGGCAGAAGCCCTGAAACGCATAGGATTCGACACAGTTCTTGATACGCAGTTTACTGCTGACCTTACAATTATGGAAGAAGGGACAGAGCTGCTGACACGGCTGAAAAAGGCCCTGGTCGATAAAGAAGAGGTTGCTCTGCCCATGTTTACATCGTGCTCACCGGGATGGGTGAAGTACATTGAACATGAGTTTTCGGATTTCCTGGATAATATATCAACATGTAAGAGCCCCCAGCAGATGTTCGGCCCTCTGGCAAAGACATACTATGCAGAGAAAAAAGGCATTGACCCGGCAAAAATAGTCTGTGTGTCCATAATGCCCTGTACTGCCAAGAAATTTGAGGCCGAACGGCCGGAGATGCAGGACAGCGGATACCAGGATGTTGATTACGTGCTTACAACGCGGGAGCTGGCACGCATGATCAAACAGACTGGTACTGATTTCAAGAACCTGCCTGAAAGTGATTTTGACAGCTTGATGGGAGCATCAACCGGCGCTGCGACGATTTTCGGCGCGACTGGCGGAGTTATGGAAGCAGCTATCCGTACTGCGTATGAGATAGTGACCGGTAAAGAAGTGCCGTTTGACGGATTGAATATAACCCCGGTACGGGGCATGGAAGGTGTAAAGGATGTGTCCCTCAAGATTGAAGGCTGTAAGGATGAGTGGAGCTTTTTGGAGGGTGTTGAGCTGAGAGTGGCCGTGGCTCACGGATTGAAAAACGCACGCCAGGTGCTGGTCCAGCTGAGGGACGGCAAGAGCCCCTATCACTTTGTTGAGATTATGGCATGTCCCGGCGGGTGTCTTGGCGGCGGCGGACAGCCGATTCCAACCGATCCTGAAATCCGCAGAAAGCGGGCTGCTGCTATCTATGAAGAGGATGCGCATATGAAGTACAGAAAATCCCATGATAATCCCGAGGTAATTGAACTGTATAAAGACTATCTCGAGAAACCCCTGGGACATAAATCGCATGAACTTCTTCATACGACGTACACTAAACGTAAAAAGAAGTAATGTATTGGTATATGCAGTTTGTGAGGCGGCCTTTTTTGAGGCCGCCTTTTTTTATCTGCCTGCTTGACATTCCAGCCATAATATTGTATTATACATTTATCTTCTTTGTACGTAAAACACAGATATTGAATTATTCCTTTAGTTGATCAGTATGGTTTATACGAAGCTGAAGGATAGAGGGACCTTTCCGGTTTTGTGCTATCATGTGTCAGGTCTTCAACGCTTAAGGTGAGCTTTGGAAAAACGTGATGTTGTATCATCGGTAAACAGCTTGTTATGCGGAGCCACGGAAAATTCTGTCATATTCATCGGCCTCGGCAATTGTGACCGAAGCGATGATGGCATAGGGCTGTACATGGCGGAAAGGCTAAAAAGAACCGGGCAATTGCGTGTTTACACAGAAACAGAGAGAAGTGTAGAAAGTCTTGTGTGGGATGCGGTACATGATGATTGCATCGCCACGGTTATCTTTTTTGACGCAGTCAGCGCAGGGGCCGCTCCCGGTGATATTGTAATTGTTTCCAGGGAAAACGCAGACCTGGCAGCACAGCCTATTTCAACACATAAAGTGCCGGTACTGTTTATTATGCAGTGGCTTATACAAGCCGGTAAAACTCCATACATTATTGGTATACAGCCCAAGTCCCTTGCGTTTATGGGTGACATGAGTCCTGAATGTAAGGAAACTGCTCAATGTGTTGTTCTGGAGATAAGAAGAATAATGAATTGTTCTGAATAGCGGCAAAAATGTATATTTTTTCGTAATATATTACGGTAAATAATTTTGATAGACAAAAAAATTTTTGAAATCAAAAAAATACTTGACTTGAATATTAAAAAAACTTATATTCATTATAATTATCATTAATTTTATGAAGGCTAATCCCCCAAAACGGATCCTCATTCTCGTTTCATACCGCTGACTGAAAAGAAACCGATCTGCACTGCTTCATCTGCTTTCTGAGTACTTGACGCAAGACTGACATTTTTGTTGTTTCCTTTTGAATAAATAGAAAGAACCATATTCGGTTTTTTCCTGAGATTTTGTGTAAGCCGTCTGTTCCGGTACGACGGGACTTATTGTGTGTTGTTAATGCCGAAAAAGACACATAGGACTACCATGGCTGAACAGTATTATATAGGAAAGGAAAATTGGCAGGCTGTACTAAAAGCCTGGCTTGATAATTATACAATAATCGCGCCTTTTGAAGAACCGGGCGGACTGTTCCTGCGCACAGTTGATGAAAACAGCCTGCCGCTGATTATCACAGACCGGGTGCGCACAGTACAGCCGCTGAAGAATTATTTCCTTCCACCCATAGAAAATGTTTCAGCTAAAAAAACCCTGATGGAAAAGCCCTGGATGTTTTTGGGTATTAAAGCATGTGACCTTGCGGCACTGCATATTCTGGATCAGGCTTACGGAGGTGTTTTTGCAGATCCGGCATATCAGCAGCGCCGTGAAACCAGTATTATTGTCAGTGCTGACTGCAATGAGCCTTCATCTTCATGTTTCTGTACTCTGGTAGGAGGAAATCCATATCCGGAACGTGGATTCGATTTGAATCTATCCCGGGTCTGGGAGGGATTTGTGGTGGAAATAGGGAGTCTTCGCGGAAGGGAACTCCTTGACGGGTTTGACAGGGCATTGAAGGATGTTGTTAAAGAAGAGGCCCGGGCAGTAGAAAAGATACGGATGCGGGCCAAAGACAGAATCATTATGAATAACAGGCCGTTTAAATTTCCTGATTCACTATACCACAGTATTAAGGGCAGCTGGGATTCTGCTGTTTACAAAGCACACACCGAGACCTGTGTAGAATGCGGTGCATGCAACCATGCATGCCCGACATGTCACTGTTATACTCTTGAAGATGCGACACTGACTGAGTTTGTAAAGATGCGAGGGTGGGATTCATGCCAGTACTCCGGATATGCAGTAACAGCAGGCGGGGGGACGCCCAGGCCCCGGCTTTTTGAGCGACTTAGAAACCGGTACTTCTGCAAATTTAAATATTTATATGATAATTATGATCAGTACGGTTGTACAGGGTGCGGCCGCTGTATTGATGCCTGTCAGGGGCGGATAGATATGCGTGAGGTTATTTCAGACATAGTATCCAGTTAGAGAAGGCGCTGTACATGTCAAATCTAAATAATCCATATGTACCGCAAAAAGCAGTTATTGAAAAGATTATTCCCGAAACACCGGGCATAAAGACCTTTGTGCTCCGTCCTGAAGCCCCTTTTGAATTCATATGCGGCCAGTTTGCTGAGCTTACTCTTCCCGGCATCGGCGAGGGGCCCTTTGCCATGAGTTCGCCCAGTACGGAGAACAGTACTGTATCTTTCACAATCAATAATGTCGGATATATGACTTCCCGCCTTCACACTATGAAAAAAGGTGATTACCTGGGGATAAGAGGGCCCTATGGAAATGGTTTTACTCTTGACGACATGTACGGGAAAGAGGTAGTACTGGTAGCAGGAGGTGTGGGTTTCCCCCCGGCAAGGGCGCTTCTGTACAGCCTGCTGAATGAACAGCAGAAGTTTGCAAAAATTGTTATGTGCTACGGCGCCCGCACTCCTGAAGATGTGGTGTATAAATATCAGATTGATGAGTTCCGCAGGTCAATTGATCTTCGTCTGACAGTAGATAAAGCCGATGATTCGTGGAAGGGCGGCACAGGTGTGGTCACAACTCTGCTTGATGACATAGTGTTTGACAAAAAAAATGTGTGTGCGGTTGTAATCGGGCCGCCGGTCATGATGAAATATGCGACGAAAAAACTGCTTGAGCTCGGTGTGGGGCCACAAGACATCATACTGTCAATGGAGCGAAAGATGTACTGCGGCATCGGGCAGTGCCGCCATTGTATGATAGATTCTTTGTTCATTTGCAAGGACGGACCTGTGTTTAAATACCATCAGCTTCAGGGCCTTCCTGATATATGGGAATAGGTATGGCAAAAAAACTCTTCATCGATCTTGAAGTATGCCGGACATGTCCAGACTGTGTGGTCGAGTGCAGCTATTTTTATCATCCGGGCAATGACGGTATACGGTATTTACGGGAAACAGCTGAATTTGCTGTCACATGCCGCCACTGTGATGAAGCTCCCTGTGTAGCATCCTGTCCGTCGGAAGCATTGGAAAAGGATGAAAATGAGATTGTAAAAAGGCATAACATGCGGTGCGTATCCTGTAATACCTGTGCGTATGCCTGTCCCTTTGGCACCATTCTGCCTGAGCTGGTTCCATATTTTACGTCACACTGTGATTTCTGCATGGGACGTCTTGGACAGGAAGAAAATCCATTGTGCGTGCAAACATGCCCTGAAAAGGCGGTTCAGTATAAAGAAGTACGCGCTGATGAGAAAAAGTTTCTGTTTGAAGTATCAGGAAATCTGGTAGTGCACTCAAGGCCGTGGAAAAAGGAAGATTACATATAATATGGAATATCTGCTTAAATTTTTAATCTTTCCCGGATTTCTGTTCACCGCGTTTGCCGGTATTATGGCAAGCTGGTTTGACCGAAAGGTTACAGCCCGGGTACAATGGCGTGTGGGGCCGCCCATCATGCAGCCACTGTACGATATTGTGAAGCTGCTCGGCAAGGAGGCTGTTGTCCCAAAGGACAGTGCAGTAATTACATTTTTAGCTGCTCCCTGTTTCGGCCTGGCCGCTGTGACAATTGTTTCTGTAATGGTGTGGAATGCTATGCTTTGGCAGAATAGCGGGTTTATTGGCGATTTGTTTGTTGTTATATATTTTCTTATGGTGCCGTCAATTGCCCTGATTATCGGCGGTTTCGCATCAAGAAACCCGGTGGCATCGCTGGGCGCTTCGAGAGAGATGAAACTGATGCTTGCTGATGAGCTGCCGTTTATCCTGGCTGTCCTTGTGCCGGTTATTCAGTCCGGAGGCGCCATACGGCTCAATCAGTTGATGGCGTATCAGCATACACACGGTATGGTTGCTGGTTCTGTATCAGGAGTTATTGCCCTTATCGTCGCAGTCATTACAGTGCAGGCAAAATTGACACTGGTTCCTTTTGACCTGCCTGAAGCAGAGACCGAACTGATGGGAGGTGTAGAGGTCGAATATTCAGGGCCTCCGCTTGCGATAATCCGGCTAACCCGTATGATGATGCTTTTTACGCTTCCCATGTTCCTGGTACTTCTTTTTTGGGGCGGCGTTGAATTTACAGGGTGGTCGATTCTATGGTCAGTGCTCAAGTATCTGTTTTTTCTGGTGCTGATAATTTTAATCAGAAACACGAATCCGCGGCTCCGGACAGATCAGGCAATACGTTTTCTCTGGGGGCCGGTAACTCTGCTGGGAATCGCAGGTGTAGTCCTGGCTAGTATAGGAATGTGAAAATGGGAATTCCATTAAAAGCATTGACTAAATCTCTATGGGTGTACCATCTCTCTACCGGCAGCTGTAATAATTGCGATATTGAAATACTTGACTGTCTGACGCCGCGGTATGATCTTGAGCGGTTCGGTATTGTCCTGGTTGGCAGTCCCAGGCATGCAGACGCGCTTCTTGTCACAGGAAATATGACCATGAAATCCATGACACGAGCCAGGGAAGTGTATGAACAGATGCCGAAACCCGGAGTTGTGGTGGCAATAGGCACCTGTGCGCTGAATCACGGTGTGTTTACAGGCAGTTATGTTATACCGAAGACTGTTGATGAGGTACTTCCTGTTGATATATACATACCGGGCTGCCCGCCAAAACCAGAAGGCATTATTGCCGGAGTCGTGAAGCTTTTGGCTGCAGTCAGGGAAAAGGCCTGATAGGGCGGGGGTTGTATGAACTGGAGCGAAATACAGAAAGAGATAACACGTGCATATGGTGAAAAAATCATAAAATGGCATGAGCATAATGCCCGCAGGATATATATCGATATCGAAAAACATGATCTTGCTGAATGCAGAGGGTTCTGTTTGAGAAGTTACATGGCAGGTTTATCGTGGCATCGGGAGTTGATACTCCATTTGGTGTAATCGAAATTCTGTATCATTTTGATTTTTTTCAGCTGCCCCAGGTAGTTTCGTTGCGCGTGCGGGTCGATAAAAATGACCTTTCTGTTGTATCTCTGGCCCCTGCTGTTAAGGGGGCCGAATGGATAGAACGTGAGATAGCAGAACTCTTCGGTGTGGAATTTACCGGCCACCCCGATATGCGGCACCTGATTCTGCCCGATGACTGGCCAAAGGGCAATTATCCTTTGAGGAGAGACCAGTGAGCGAAATTATTCCCATTGGACCGTATCATCCGCTGCAGGAAGAGCCCGAGTTTTTCAAACTCCATGTAGAAGGAGAACGGGTTGTCAGACTGGAGATTGAGATAGGATACAATCACAGGGGTATAGAAAAACTGGCAGAATCCAAATCGTGGGACCAGGTTGTGTTTCTGGTTGAGAGGATATGCGGTATATGCTCAACAAGCCACCCGGCAGCATCAGCCAATGCTATGGAAGATCTGGGAGATATTGAAGCGCCGGAACGGGCTCAGTATATCCGGTCTGTGATATGTGAGCTTGAGAGAATACATTCACATCTCTTGTGGCTGGGCCTTGCCGGACACTTTATCGGGTACAATACTGTGTGGATGTGGGCATGGAAGTACCGGGAAATTGTATGCGACGTTTTTGAAAAGATTACCGGAAACCGGCAGAGTTACGCCATGTTCAAAGCAGGCGGAGTGAGGCGGGATATTGACGATGATGATATTCCATGGATCTTGCGAAAAATGGATGAGCTGAAACCTGCCCTTGATATGTTCAAAGGTGCTGTCATGGATGATCCGGTGATACACGCACGAACCAAGGGTGTTGGAGTGCTTACAAAGGAGAAAGCGGCAGAGTACTGTGTTGTGGGCCCGACAGCGCGCCCGTCGGGCATTGCCATTGATGTGCGTAAAGACGACCCCTATTTTGCCTATGACTGGGTCGACTGGGATATTGTTGTGAGAGAAGAGGGTGATGTGTACGCGAAAGTAGTGGTGCGGATCCTTGAGATGTATGAATCAATAAAGATAATTGAACAGTGCCTGAAAAAAATGAAACCGGGCGTAATTGACCTGAAGATAAAAGAGCTGCCGCCTGGCGAGGGTATCGGCCGTGCTGAGGCTCCCAGAGGTGAAGTATACCATTACTGCAGAAGCGACGGCTCAAATTTCCCTGTTCGGTACAAAGTACGCGCACCCAGTTATACCAATATATTTTCTAATGAAACCGCCTGTGTAGGCGAGACAGTTGCTGATGCGGCCCTTATACTGGCTGCCGTCGACCCCTGCTACTGCTGTACAGAGCGGGTGACCATTATTCGTCAGGGAAGCGGGGAGCAACAGACTCTTACAGAGAATGACCTGATTGCCCTGTCCCATAAAAAAACCGAACGTATAAGAAAATCACTGGGAGTAAAATGAATCTGCTGTATATTACAGGAATTCCTATTGCTGCCGGTTTAATCTGCCTGATACTGCCTCGGAAAATCAGATATGCCCACGAGGTGCTGACTATTGCCGTATCCGGTGCGGTGTTTGCCGGTACGGTACTCCTGTTTTTCCAGAAGCCGGTACAATACCATTTTAAAGAGATTATGATTTTTTCCCTTGACTCCCTGTCAGCGTTTATCATTATGGGTGCGGCCTTTTTTGCCCTGCTTCTTTCAGTCTATTCGGCTGTATTTATGGCGGAAAGCAGTAAGCGTCCAGCGTATTACGGCTGGTTTCTCATGACCCTGGGATCGGCAATGGGCGCGGTTCTGGCCGATCATCTGGTAGTCCTTGTGGTTTTCTGGGGATTTTTAGGGTTTTTACTCTATTCAATGATACTGACAGGAGGAGACCAGGCAGGCCCGGCTGCCCGTAAGTCACTGGTCATTATAGGGGGCACTGATGTACTCATGATTCTGGGTATTGCAGTGATCTTCCGGATAACAGGACTGCTGTCCATGCACAATATTTATATACCAATAGGCACTTTTGCTTCATATGCGGCTTTTGTACTGCTTGCAGCCGGAGTATTTGCCAAGGCCGGGGCTATGCCGTTTCATACATGGGTTCCTGATGCAGCCCGTTTTTCACCGACACCGGCAGCAGCGCTGCTCCCGGCTTCCCTGGATAAACTTCTGGGTATCTATCTTCTTGTCCGTCTTGTACGTGATATGTTTCAGATCAATATGGCAGTAAAGTTTGCTCTTATGGCTCTGGGAAGCATTACTATTATCGCTGCAGTGTTTATGGCCCTCATACAGCATGATATGAAACGCCTTTTGGGATATCATGCGGTGAGTCAGGTAGGGTATATGATCCTGGGCATAGGAACAGGCACTACTCTGGGTATAATCGGCGGCCTGTTTCATATGGTCAACAATACAGTATATAAATCGTGTTTGTTCCTTGCAGCAGGATGTGTCGAAAAGGAAACAGGAACAACAGATCTTGACTCAATGGGAGGGCTTGCCCGTAAGATGCCGGTTACCTATATTTCGTTTCTTGTGGCTGCTCTGGCAATTTCCGGCGTTCCTCCGCTTAATGGGTTCGCATCCAAATGGCTGGTATACCAGGGGCTCATTGATTTGAGTCAGCACAGCGGTACGCTGTGGCTGGTATGGCTGGTGGCCGCGCTTTTCGGCAGCGGATTAACCCTTGCGAGCTTTAT
>Ga0272441_10016933_pt1 | contig 10019 bp, 10 predicted proteins | sample SSMProp6N_FD_193582 | JGI IMG/M metagenome (GOLD analysis project Ga0272441, IMG submission 193582) | Marine sediment archaeal communities from Little Sippewissett salt marsh, Falmouth, MA, United States - SSM-Prop-6N | ecosystem: Environmental > Aquatic > Marine > Wetlands > Sediment ...
GAGACCGAAAACCGGCGCCCCCGTCAACATCCCCTACCGTTCCCGGCGCAAAGAGAAAGGGCCGTGCGCCATACCCGGCGCACGGCCCTTTCTCTTTGGATCTTTGCTCTGGGCAACACCCTATTTTCCGAGCACGTACCGGGACTTAAGGGCGCCCATCTGGTAGATGATGTGCGAGGAAATCACCTCAGTGGGCATCTTGGCAGGGACATCGTGAATGCGCATCCTGTACTTCTCATACAGGCTGTTGAGCACGGGGAGAATTTCGGCCACGTACTGCTGCCAACGGTGACCGAACACCTCGGGCGAATCGTCGTCTCGCCTTATAAGCTCCGTCCCGCACGCATCGCATATACCGGTCTCATAGTCCCCATTCGATGACTTGATCCCCGTCTTCCTGGGCTTGAAATTCTCGAAATAAATATTGTAGGAAAGGGAAGCGCGTTCACACGCCTGATTGGGGCATACCCGCCGCCCGACAAGCCGTCTTTCCGCCTCTTCGCGTTCGATCGTCACATGGACCACATAGTCCAGGGGCCGTTCCCCGCTATCCCGTCGGTTCTCATCGTATTTCTCAAGCGTAGTCCAGATGTGCTCAAGCTGGTCCGGATTCCTGGGATATCCGTCCAGCAGGAAGTTCCTCCAGTGCGCCTCCACCAGCAATTCCTCAAGCACGCGCTGAACATACGCGTCCGATACCAGTTCGCCACGCTCGATACGCACCTTCTCCTCATCGGGCAGCACGCCCTGCCGGATGCGATCCCGAAGGACCTCTCCCGTAGAAATCCTTCGGAAGACAAACCGCTTGCCGGCTATCGCCTTCTCCAGCGCACGCAGGATCGAAGGAGAAATTTCTCCGGGGTGTTCGGCGGCAAAATGGGCTTCCAGAGTCTCGTCTTCAGGCTCCACAATGCGATGATAGTGCCGATAGAGCAACTGCTCCTGTACTGAGTGCAACGTCTGATATTCGACCCACTCCATCACCAGCATATAGGTAAAGACGGCTCCCAGCGTCTCGGATACATTGCTTTTCCCAGCCCCGGGCGGCCCCATGAGCAGTATTCTGTTGTCCTTCATGCCTCATCCTCATTTTGATGGATTTTCCCGGACGTTCCCGCCCGGCACTCAATTGAACAGACGACCTTCACGCCAATCGGCGAACCGGCGCCATCTACAGCGGGTTCGGGCGGTTGATTACCTGAAGCAGGTTGCCCTCCGCGTCCTTCAAAAACCCGACCTTCACTCCACCGCTGGCCTCTCGCACGTTCTCCAGCGTGACGCCCTTGGCCTCCAGGTCTGCGGCCGCGGCGTCAAAGTTGTCCACAGAGATGGCCAGATGGCTCAGCCCGGGGTCTGCGTTCTCCCGTCCGATGCGGGCCTTCTCACTTGCCGGGATCAGCTCGATCAGGCCGGAGCCGAGCTTCACAAAATAAGTCGGCGGGGCCTTCTTGTTGTCATAGGCCACCTGGAAGCCAAACGTCTTGCAGTACCACTCGCACAGTGCCGTGGTGTCCTGAGCTGCGATTGCGACATGCTCGATTCCTGTGTACATAACGTCCTCCTCTAAAAGTCACCAACGTGTCAGGATAGCGGCGGCGTTATAAAGGGGCGCCGACGCCGTTCCTAACCCCCGGCCGCATTCATGCAACAGATGTGCCATTCTCAAATCAGACGCCACAAATTGCCTCACATCGCTTTTCATAAAATAAACAATTATATAAAAAGCGCAAAGCCTAATTCTCTGGGCATCTCCCTGCCTCACGCCACCTGTCTGTGGGACAGTCCTGTCTCACAGGCTTGCCACCCGTGTCCCGCATCTGAGGCGTCCCGGCCAGAGCGATTCCGCTTGACAGCGCCTGCTTCCTGCCACATGATTTCCAACCGAACCGCTACCAGTGAGGCCCCACATGTCGCGTGTTCTCGGCAAGGAGATATGACGCTTATGCCCTCTCGTAACCCGCGCCGCATGTTTGTCTGGTTGGCCCTGACCAGTATCGCCTTGCTGGTGGCCATCGGCCTGTGGAAAACCCGCAGTCCTCAGTCCGGGCAGTCTGCTTTCTCGGCCCGCCCAAATCGCGTGATGGGCACAGACTGTCTGCTGACGACCGTGGTGCAAACCGGGGATGCGAGACGGGCGCAAAAGGCTTTGCAGGATGCGGAGGCAGCGCTCAGACATGTGGAAACGCTTATGAGCACCTACCTGGAAGCATCAGAAGTCTCCAGACTCAACACGGCCCCCCCGGGAGAACCGGTGTCCCTATCTCCGCAGACGCTGGACGTCCTGCAGGTGGCACAGGCCATGGCCACACAAACAGACGGCGCCTTTGACGTCACCTGTCGTCCCCTGGTTCAATTGTGGAAACATGCCGGCAGGGAGGGACGGCTGCCCACACCGGAAGAATGGGCGCAGGCGCGCGCTTCATCCCGCTGGGATCACATTCGAATTCTGGAGAACGGCGCGGTAAAGTCGAGCGGTTCGGCGCGCATTGACCTGGGCGGCGTGGCCAAGGGGTATGCGATCGACCGTGCAGTGGATGCGATGCAGGCGGCAGGTTGTATTGGCGGACTGGTCAACATAGGGGGAGACCTCCGCAGCTTTGACAATTCGCCTGAAGGGACCGTCAGCAACATCGAGTTGCGCAACCCCTTTGAGGACAACATCTGGACGGTGCTGAGCATCCGCAACCGCGCCGTCTGCACAAGCGGAAACTACGCGCGTTTCGTCACCATCAACGGCAAACGTTACAGCCATATCGTCAACCCCGTGACCGGCATGCCGGCCGACCGGGTTCCTTCAGTGACCGTCACTGCGCCCACAGCCGTCGCAGCCGACGCATGGGCCACCGCTCTGAGCGTCCTGGGCGCGTCCGGCCTGAGCCGAATGCCGCCAGAGGACGACATGGACGCCATGGTCGTCGTCGGCGCCTCTCACGACTACCAGATCCATCTCACCGAATGGTTCAGGAAGCGCCTTCCGCCCGCATTCCTCTCTGAACAAAAAAACCGCCTCTCCCCTGCCAATTGAGGCAGAAAGAAGAGGCGGATCTGCTTGCGGCTACAGGCTGATCTTCCTCAGCCGCGCCACTCCGTATCGTCGGCCGTTGTCTTGAAATCCGCCTCGATGCGATCGGGCAATTCCTCATCTGCGACTGCAGCCAGATCCAGTGCGGACGGTTTGCCCACAAAAAGCATACTCTCCCTTGGGCACTTGTTGAGCGCAGCCGAGAAATCTACCTTTGCCGGATCGTAATTGTCGTAATTAAGCGTGGCCACGTTCGACTCGATATGCAACAGATCGTTGACTCGCTCGCACGCCTTGCACCCGATACACCCGACCTTGCAGACGTTCCGCACATCGTTCCCAAAGTCCTTATTGGAACACGCCACCACGAACATGCGCTCCGCCTTGAACGGCACCATGGAGATGATGTTTCTCGGGCAGACCCGTGCGCAGGCCCCGCAGCCGACGCACTTCTCGTAGTCCACCGTCGCTAGCCCGTCCACCATATGGATGGCATCGTAATCGCACGCGAGAACGCAATCTCCAAACCCGAGGCATCCGTAAATACACCCCTGTACGCCGGAAATCACGTTGGCCGCCGAGCAGGTCGGCTCTCCCACGTAGGCGCTGCGGCCCAGGCGATTATCATAATTGGCCGCGCAGTGCACCACGGCACGGTAAGGCCAGGTCTCCTCGACCGCCACCCCGAGGATACCGGCGATAGCAGTCGCCACGCTCGCCCCTCCCACGGTACACAGGTTAGGCTGCGCCTCACCCTTGGCCGTGGCCTCGGCATATTCGTTGCACCCCACATAGCCACACCCCCCGCAGTTCGCCCCCGGCAGCGCCTCCTGAATGGCCTCCGTACGGGGATCGACCTCTACATGAAACGTCCTGTTGGCCCACCCCAGAATCAAGCTCATCACCAGCGCCAGCAACAGCATGGTACCTGCGGCCAGGATAACCAAAACCCAAGTCAGCATCGTTGCACTCCTTATCGTCCTTCCCTATTTCATCAGGTTCGCCAGAGCCCGGTCAACGCCGGTGAAGCCCATAAACGCCATCGCCAGAATTCCTGCCACAATCAGCGTAATGCCGGCGCCCCGCATGGGAACCGGTACGTCGCAGTGATCCAGTTCCTCCCGGATGCCGGCCATCATCACGATGGCAATGGTGAAGCCCACGCCGCCAAAAATCGCCAGTGTCAGCGCCTTGCCCAGGTCCCACGCCTCCGGGCCGGTGACCCCGGACACGTACTTCATAATCATCAGACAGGCAAACAGGATGGCGCAGTTGGTGGTAATCAGCGGCAAATAGACGCCAAAGGATTTGTAGAGAGGCGGAAAAAACTTGCGGAGGTACATCTCCACGAACTGCACCGACGAGGCAATCACGAAAATATATACGATATAATTGAGTATGCTCAGGTCCACGGTCACGTCGGAAGCCGGACTGAACGTCTGCCATACCCATGCCGTCAGCGGCGCACCCGGCTGCAGGACAAAGGCCGTGAATACCCAGCTCAGAAACGCGGCAATGGTAATCACGAAGGTCACCGCACACCCCATGCCAAAAGCCATATCCACCCTGCGGGACACCCCGATGAAGGGACAAACGCCCACAAAATAGTGCAACACGAAATTGTTGATGATGGCCGCGCCGACGGCGATCAGAATCAGTGAACTCAGATATTCCATACCGGTTACCCCTCCTGGCTCGTCTGACTGCCTTTAGCGCGCAGCGAACCGATCCAGTTCGCCGTCCCCAGCAATAGCCCCAGCGTGAGGAATGCCCCGGGAGGCAGCACCATAATCACCCAGTCCGGCCACATCTCTGGCAAAACGCGCAGCCCGAACCAGGTCCCCGATCCCAGGATCTCGCGCACCGTCGCAATGCTGGCCAGCGCCAGCGCAAACCCAAGAGACTGGCCCACCGCATCGGAAGCAGCCGTAAACACGGGCTGTTTGGAGGCGCAGACCTCGCAGCGACAAATGATGATGCAGTTGACAATGATCAGCGGCACATAGGGACCGAGCTGTTTGCTCATCTGATACATATAAGCGGCCAGAAACCGGTCTGCAATGGTCACAAACGTGGCAATGGTCAGCGTAAAAACCAGAATGCGCAGATGCGGCTTGAGCAAACCCCGGATCAAACTGGTGACGATATTGGCGCAGATCAACACAAAGGCCACTGCAGCGGACATCGTCATAGCCGCCTTCATCCCGTTCGTCACGGCCAGTGTGGGGCACATTCCCAGAAGCTGACGGTAGACGGGGTTCTCCGGCAGGATGCCGTTAATAAACCGTTCCAGAGGTGTCGGTCCGTCCTGTTGAGCCATAGTTGGGTCACTCCCTGATTGCCTCGGCGGCCAGTTCGTCCCTCAGGTCGGCCACCGTGCTGTTGACAATATCGCACACACTTTCCGAAGAGATCGTCGCACCGGTCACGGAGCGGATCTCACTCTGAACTGCGGCCTCGGCCTTTGTGACCTGCAGGGGCGCCGCAGTGGTCTTGCCCACAAACTGCCCCCGCCAGGCGTCCTCCACAATTCTGTTCCCCAGTCCGGGCGTCTCCCTCTGGTCCAGCACATACAGGCCGGTGAGCGTCTTTACCCCGACGTCGAGTCCGATCAGAAGATCGATTCGATCCGCAAACCCCTGCCCTCCGGCCAGCAGCACCCAGCCCACCTGTCTCTCCCCGACCATCGCCCGGTACACGCTGCGCCCGGCAAGAACCGTTGCCTCGCCCGACTGGGCGCCGGGCACAAGGCGCGGAATCTGAGACAGCGTTTCCGCAAGGCGGTTCTCCTCAATCTTCCCCTGCAGCTTTGCCTGTACGCCGGCCAGCGCCCCACCAAAAAGCAGCGAAAGGACAATCACCAGCCAGGCCTGTCCAATGTCGTTTTTCATGGCCCCTCTATCCGTCAAAATTGGCGCTTTCCGCAGGTTCAACCATCGCCTGCGAACTCACCTCCCAACCGGCGCAGGAACGGGTCCGCCAACCGGGCCGGGAATGGTCCATCGATTGATCAGCGGCGTCACGGCATTCATCAGCAGCACGGCAAACATCACGCCCTCGGGATACCCGCTAAACAAACGGATGAGCATCACCAGCACGCCGATGCCGATGCCGAAGATCAATTTCCCCCTTGGCGTCAGCGGACTGCTGACCGGATCGGTGGCAATGAAAAGCGCCCCGAACAGCAGCGCGCCGCCCAGCAGATGATGCCACACCGTCCACTGTGCCCCCACATCGGCCAGATTGGCGATCCCGCCCAGGGCGGCCACGGCCAGAATCACGCCGGCAGGGATCTCCCACGAAGCCGTTCGGCGGATGCAGAGGTAGGCGCCTCCCAGAATGCACGCGATGGCGCTGGTTTCGCCAAGCGAACCGTTCACCGTCCCAACCAGCAACGGCCAAAGCGGCGTCGCAGCGCCGAGTTGCTTGGCAGCGGTCAACGGTGTGGCCTCGGTCACCACCCGCAACCCGGCCTCTGGCAACAGATAAGCCGTTGCGCCCAGGGTTGCGGGAAAGCAAATCATGACAAACGCCCGTCCCACCATGGCCGGGTTAAAAATGTTCTGACCAAGCCCGCCGAAGAGGATTTTCCCGATACCCACGGCCACAAAAGACGCAACAACGCCCACATACCACGGTGCGCTCCAGGGAAGGGACAGACCCAGAATGGCCCCCGTCACCGCCGCTGAGCAGTCGCCCAGGCTCAGATGCCGTCCCCTCCAGGCCGTAAACAGGGCCTCTGCGGCCAGACAACACAGCACGCAGATGCCGACCTGCACCACGGCATACCACTGGAACACGTAAACGGCCATGGCCAACACGGGCGCCAGGCCAATCAGCACATCGATCATCATCCGTTGCGTGGTCTGTGCCGTGCTGGACAGGTGGGGCGATGCCACCACCTGCAGCAGGGCAGGTTCCGGTTCGGGCGCCGGCTTTTTCTTGGTTTCCGATGTCGTCTCCGCCATCTGTGATCATACCCCCATCGTTCGGGTCATTCGGATAAGCGATCCCCCTGCCGCTCCGTCCTCTACAGAATCAGTCCCGAGGCATCTCGGCTTTCCCCATGCGGATGAGCTGCACCAGCGGAATCTGAGCCGGGCACAGGAAGGCACAGCATCCGCACTCCACGCACGCCCTCATATGGTAGCGCTTGGCCACGTCCCAGTCCTGGTGCCTGGCCGCCTCTGCCAGTTTTGTGGGCACCAGGTTGAGCGGGCAGGCGTCCACGCACCGGCCGCACCGGACGCACGCCGTCTCCTCGGACCGACGGACGTCCTCAGTCGTCAGCGCCGTAATCCCGCTTGTGCCCTTGGTCACAGGCGCATCCAGGCTGCCCAGCGCGAACCCCATCATCGGGCCTCCGGCAATCACCCGCGCGGCGTTGGGCGCCAGCCCGCCGCAGAACGCAACGAGTTCCCCGTAGGTCATGCCGATTGGGACCAGAAGGTTCTTGGGCTGTGCAACGCCGGCGCCCGAAACCGCCACCAGCCGATGGGTCAGCGGCTTCCCCCGCACGACCGCACGCGCCACAGCGGCAGCCGTACCCACGTTAATCACCACAGCCCCCACGTCCAGCGGCAGTCCGCCAGTGGGCACCTCTCGCCCCAGCACCGCCGGGATCACCTGCCGCTCTCCGCCCATCGGGTATTTGGTCTTCACAACCGCCACCTGCACCCCGGCGCCATCGGCTGCCCGGCGCACGGCCTCAACCGCCTCCGGTTTGTTGTCCTCTATGACAATGACAACCTTTTTTGCATCCACACACCGGCCTGCCAGCAACGCGCCCGTCACGATCGGCTCGGGTGCTTCCACCATCAAGCGATAGTCTGCAGTCAGGTAAGGCTCGCACTCACAGCCGTTGAGCAGCAGCGTGTCCGTAGGCTTCTTCTCGTTTCGCGTCAGTTTCACATGGGTGGGAAACGCAGCGCCGCCAAGGCCGACAATTCCGGCGTCCCGCACAGCCTGGACGACCTGCTCGGGGGAATATTGCTCCAGTCCCGAGGTCGGCCACTCCCCGCCGTAGAGGTCATCCCAAAGCGCCTGCCCGGTCAACTGTTCCCCGTCCGTCTTGATGGGAACGGCCGGCACATGCCGGCCGTTGGGCAGCGTCACCATCGTCTCCCTGGCCGCAACACCGGCCACCGAACTATGGATGGGCGCAGAGATAAACGCCTCCGCCTTCCCCACCAGTTCCCCCACAACCACCTTCTGCCGGTTTTTCACCACCGCCTGACAGGGAGCGCCCGTGTGCTGTAACAGGGGCAACCGAATTTGCGGCGGCGGCGCAACCACCTCAATCGACGCCTCTTCGGCAAAATGTTTCCGCTCAGGTGGATGGACGCCGCGGGCGAACGTGCCCCTACCCTCCATCTGTGTCAGTGTTGCTGCCATGCACCCTCCTCGTCCGCCGGACGTATCAACCTCACAACGGCTCCGGCCCCGGCCATTCCGACAACAAGCCCAATACCGGCCCCAATCAGTTGCCAGACCGGACTGCCCCCACCCCCAACGGCTCCTACAGTGGCCAGAGCCACAGGAATCCAGAATGCGCCCGATGCGCTCAGCGTCAGCCGCCAGCCCCGCAAGGAAGATCCTTGAGGCGCGCAACCGTCCCTGTCGAAGGCGTCTGTCTCACACTGCGCGCATCCCGCCGCACATGGATTCCTGCTGTTTGATTTACTCATGCACACCTCCAGAAACCAGCGTCTTACCCAAATCATCCCTGTAATTTATGAAAATCCAGACCAGAGTCAAGGCGCTTTTAAGACGCGAGACAGGCGTTGCCGGCATCGCTCCGGGTCACCGCAGGCAACGTCACCGCAAACCGGCTGCCCTGGCCCAGGGCGCTGATCAGTTCGATCCGTCCCCCCCAGCGCTCCACAAGCTGCTTGACAATCGACAGGCCCAACCCCGTGCCCATCGCTTCGGTCGCCTTTGCCACTTCCGTTCGGAAAAACCCCCCAAAGATCCTCTCCTGGTCCTCTTCGGCCACGCCGATGCCCGTATCGACCACCTCCGCCTGGATACGCCCATGCAGACGCGCAATGCGGAAGGTCACCTTACCGCCGTCCGGGGTATATTTGACCGCGTTATCCAGCAGATTGGAGAAAATCCGCTCGACATCGTCGGGCTGCGCGCATACCACCGCCGGCTCTTCCGGGGCCACCACCTCCACGTACACCCCCTTGGGCTGCGCACGCTCCCGAGCCGTTTCCACAGCCCCTTCCAGGCAGTCGAGCAGCGCCACCGGCTCGGCCTTCTGGTCCGACATCACCCGCTGGGCGGACGCCAGGTCCAGCAGATCCCGGATGAGCACCAGCAGATCCCCTATACGGCGCTGGCAGCGCCTGACAAAATCCGCCTGTTTCTCCGAAAGCGGCTCCACATAGGGCAGGGCATCCAGCATCCCCTGAATGGCCGCCAGAGGCGAGCGGAGCTGGTGGGTGGTCATCCGGGTAAACCACGCCCGTTCCTCGCCGAACCGCTTCAAGTCTGCATAGGCGTGGTCCAGCGACCGCTCCGAGCGAAACAGCTCTTTCTCTTTCTCACGGAGCTGGATCGTAATCGATGTGCTCAGATACGCCGAAATGGCAAATATGCCGGTCAACATCGCCCAGTGATAGAGCACGGACAGGTCGCCGCCAGGCACATTTTCCTCTATCCAGCCAACCTTCACCGGCGGCAACACACCCAGTTCCTCGACCAGGGCGAGCACCCCCAGCAGCAGCGCCGCGGCCCCCACCTGGACATAAACAGCCCGTCTGGACAGAAGAATGGCGCCGATAATCAGATGGAACGTAAAAACCAGCGCCACGGGACTCTGGATGCCGCCCGAACGGTGGATCACCCAGGCCAGCGCCACCCAGTCCAGGCCGATCTGGAGATAAACAAGGCGCCGGTAATTCCCGGGCGTCATCCCTGCCGCCACAAGCCGCCGGCAAAAACCGGCGAACAGCCCGTTGTAGAGGAGAACCCCAGCACCAGCCGCGTAGAG
>Ga0272441_10016934_pt1 | contig 10019 bp, 6 predicted proteins | sample SSMProp6N_FD_193582 | JGI IMG/M metagenome (GOLD analysis project Ga0272441, IMG submission 193582) | Marine sediment archaeal communities from Little Sippewissett salt marsh, Falmouth, MA, United States - SSM-Prop-6N | ecosystem: Environmental > Aquatic > Marine > Wetlands > Sediment ...
CACCGGAACACGGAACACCGTGGAGCCTCTTCCTCCCAGCCGCCGGCGAGCCAAGCGGTCGCACACCCGCTCTGCGGCCCCGGCCTCCAGAAGGCCGATGGGCATGTCCACGAGCATCATGGAGGCTCTACGGTGCCGCTGCCAGAGCTCCTCGAGCCGATAGGCCAGATCCACGTCCGCGGAGGACCCGTCCCGGGGCCCCGGGTCGCCCGGCGCCGCTTCGGATGTCGCGACGCCGGCATCCTCCATTCGAAGTACCACCGCCAGCCACCCGCCCCGGCACCCGTCTATGCCCACCGAGACCGCCACGTCAGTTCCCTCTCACCCCTGGTCCGCCAGGTAGCCAGTGAAGTCGATGAGCCGCGCGTCGTCGTTGCGGTACGTGATCGGCTTGGGCTCAAGCCAGGCCACGATCGTGTCCTTGATCGAGTAGGCGAAGAAGTGGTTCCCCGCGGGGCTGTAGTGGCCGATGCTGTAGCGGGCCATGTAGTCCTCCCGGGAGAGGTTGAAACACCGGAAGTCCTCCAGGTGCACCACGTTCATGTCGAAGTACAGGGACCCGCGATTCTTCAGGTGCTCCACCACGGGCTGATCGTAGCGCGTTCCCTGCTCGATGAGCTCACGCGTGGCCATGGGGCAGTAGAGGGCCACCAGGAGCTTCTTACCCTTCGAGGCGGCGTATTCCGCAGCCCGATCCAGGATGTACGTGGTGGCGGCGAACCCGTAGGCGTTTCTCAAGCTGCGAACGCCCTTCTGCCACTCCTCCGGATTGCGCGACGTCAGGGGATCGCAGCCCAAGATCTCCGCCAGCCGGTTGAGCCTGTCGAGCTGGAAGCCCTCCATGGGCTCGTGGTCCGTGTGCTGCTCCAGCATCACGTACATTTGGGACATGAGATCGTCCCCCATGGCTTCCGCCATGAAATCCGGATCCGCCATCCGGTAAAGCGACTCCGGCGTGGGAAGCAGCGATTCACGCTCCACGAGCCTTCCCGTTTCCAGATCCATCTCCACGTGGGCCCAGAAATTGCCGTGGAACATGGAGGGGCCCTGATGCCAGATCCACGGACGGGTGATCACGTACCGGCAGCGCATGCAGCTCCGCATGTGATCGTCCCCCCAGATGTACAGGATGACGTATTCCGCCCCGTCCGCCGTCTCTTCGGTGCGGAGCATCCTCCTGAAGGCCTGATAGACGCCGAAGCCGCCCATGCCGAAGTTGCGGATCGGCTCCCCCAGGTGGCCGGCCAGGTACTCCTGCCACGTCTCCGGATCGTTCACCTGGTGGCACTGGGTGAAGCTGTTGCCGTAGGTGTTGATCCGGCACGGCCGGTCGGCGTAGACCGCGGACTTGCGCGCGCCGTTGGCCTCCACCGTGGAGATCGTCGAGCTGCCGTCGATGCCGTCCCGAGGCATGTAGTTGTAGAGAATGTAGCCGACCTCGGGATCGAACTGGGCCCAGGTCTGCGTTTCAGGGTCGAGAAACGCATCGATGGTCTCCCGCGGAACCGCGCTCTCTCTCAAGAACTGCTCATAGGTTTTCACGACGACCTCCTCTTGGAGGTGGGCTTCCACTGGGATCGCAAGGCATCATTATAGCCGCTTCGCCTCCACTGCTCAAACGACCGGTCGCCATGCAAAACGCTCTTTCCCTCGTGGCCGAACGCTGCGATCGCTACAGACGAAACCATGCCACGGCCGGTCGGTGCTGCCCGGTTGCCGCGGCTCGGTTAATTTCCTGTTAGAAAGAGAAATACGGTTTGACTCCGGGCTCAAAACGCCGATAATGGAGCAACCGATGCAAGCACAGGAGGAAAGAGTGAAACATCGCACGTTGGCCGCGCTAATCGTCGCGGCGCTGTTGGCCGCTGTCCTCGGCTGCGGGGGCGGAGGCGGCGGAAAAGGGGGCGGAGCCAGCTCACCGGAAGCGCTGTTCACAGAGATCAAAACCGTGGATATCGACAGGATGAGTCAGGTGCTTCCCTACGTGGCGCCGGACGAGCAGTCTCTGATCGTCTTCGCCATGGATTTCGCCGGGAGCTTTGCGGTGGCCTTCAGCTCGGACGATTCTCTGGAAGAGGAGTACATGAAGCTCCGTGAGAAGTACAAGCTACCGGACCAGGATACCCAGTCGGAGGAGGGAGTCAATCTCCAGGACGCCGAACAGGTCATGGCCTTTGCGGAGAAGCACTACGGCAAGGTCAATGCCAAGGGATTCCTAACGGACGTGGAGGCCTTTCTCGACAAGATTCCGGGAGAGAAAACGGAAGGCGGTGTGAAGTGGTCCGAAATGAAGGACCTCCAGGTAGACGGTGACACGGCCACGGCCACGATCGTGCTGGAAGACGGCAGCACCGAGGAGGCCGCTTTCATCAAGGTGGACGGGAAGTGGTACTTCTCCCAAAAGGCCCTGATGTTCTGAACTGATCAGCCAAAGCCGATTCAAGAGGGCTCTCCGCGATGTCTTTTGCGGGGAGCTTTTTTCTGCCTGCTCGTCCGCCAGCTCTGGCGGACAAGGCGGGGGATGATGCGCATCAGACGCCCGAGGTCCGCCTCCACAGCTCGATGACCGGTCCTCTCTCTCCGAAGACCGGATCGGTGTCCGGAATTGGCACCCGTGCTATGCTTTCGTCGGCCTCCGGCCTTTCGCCTTCCCGACCGTAGCGCATGTCCACCTGCTGCCCGGCGGGATACGCCCCCACGACGCGGAAATCCGCGGAGGCCGCAAGACGCACGTGGGCCACACCGGCGGGAATGAGCACCACGTCTCCCGCCCGAACCACGCAGCGCAGGCCCTGATCCCCCCCGAACAGAACCTCGGACGAGCCGGCGTAGACGCCCAGGACCTCGTGGGCCGTGCTGTGGTAGTGCTGATAGGGATAGACGCCGTTCCGCCACGACGATCCCCAGCCGTTGGCATGAAAGATCCTCTCGACAGCCAGGGCGGCATCACCCGAGGAAGCTTTCACACCGTTCTTTCCGGGAGAATCGATCTCCACGGCTTGCGGGTAGACGAGAAGCGGGAGAATGCCGTTGTTGGGGAATCTCCCGTCGTCCCGGAGCAGCATGTATCGGCAAGCTCCGTATTCTTCGAGCACGCAGCGCCCCTTTGAGACAAAGCTACTCAGGGTTCACGCCGGAGTCAACCGAAGGGTTCCGTTGCACTGGGACTCCTGAGGCGCTTTCGCTGCGTCTGGAGACTGCGCGTGCGACTCGAGAATGCGGCGGCAGCCGAGGAATTATTGTTTAGACGTGTATATATTTCTGCCTCCCTTGGACCCTCGCGTAGAAGGATCTCGTATGTTTGCCGCGCTGCGCAGAGACGATCACTATATCTTACCATACAACAAAAAAATAGCGTCCACAGATGCGGCGCTTTGGGGAGAGCACTTGACATCTTCCATGGGCCGCGATACTATTAGTTAGAGTCCTAAATAACATTCCCCGTCTCACACCACGAAAGAGGAAACAACCATGTCTCATGCGGGAGAAAAGGCAGGATTGCGGGGCGGTTTGTACGCGCCCCTCACACAGAAAGAGATCGACACCATCACGGCGGAAGCCATGCGCGTGCTCGCAGAGGCGGGCATGCTCGTCTATTCCGAGAAAGCCCGATCGGCCTTGCGCCGCGCCGGAGCTTCTGTGGATGAGTCGAGCCGCCTGGTGAAGCTTCCGCGGGCGCTGGTGGAAGATGCGGTGGCGTCCAACCCCTCCTCCATCACACTCTTCTCCCGGGACGGGGAATGCGACGCCGTGCTGGAGGACAGCCGCGTGCACTACGGCACCGGCGGAACGGCCATCTACGTCCTGGATCCGGAAACCGGCGCGCACAGGGAATCCACGCTGCGGGACGTGGCGCTCAACGCCCGCATGGTGGATGCGCTGGAGAACATCCACGTCTTCACCATCAACGTGTTCCCCAATGACATAGCGGCGAAGGACGCCATTGACGTGAACCGCTTCTATCACGCCCTGGCCAATACCACGAAGCACGTCATGGGCGGCCTCTACTCCGTGGAAGGCTGCCGCAAGGTGGTCGAAATGGCGGGAATCATCGCCGGCGGAGAAGACGCGCTCCAGAGCAGGCCGTTCGTCTCCTTCATCACCCTGATCATAAGTCCCCTGAAAATCGACGCCCACTACGGGGACATGACGTGCTACCTGGCGGAAAGAGGACTCCCCGTGGTGGTCCCCACCGAGCCCATCTGCGGCACCACTTCGCCCGTGACCCTGGCCTCCAATGTCCTGCTGCACGTGGCCGAAACGCTCGGAGGCATCGCCCTGGTCCAGTGCGTACGCAAAGGGGCACCGGGCATCTGCGGAAGCGTGGGATCCGTGACAAACCTGCAGACCATGGACCACGTGGGGGGAGCCGTCGAAAGGGCCATGATCAATGCGGCGGTGGCCCAGGTGGCGCAGAATCTAGAGCTGCCGCTCTACTCAACGGGTGGGACCTCGGACGCCGCCGCCATGGATATCCAGGCCGCATACGAAAGCGCCATGTCCAGCGTGCTGGTGGCCATGAGCGGCGCCAATTACATCCATGACATCGCCGGTCTCATGAACGCCGATCTCACGGTCTCCTACGAAAAACTGGTAGTAGACAACGAAATCCTGGGAATGTGTCAGCGGGTTCTCAGGGGAATCGAGGTCAGCGAAGAGACCCTGGCTGCGGATCTCATCATCGAGAACGGGCCGGGGTCGAGCTTCATGGCCGAGGAGCACACGGTGAAACACATGCGCGGCGAATTCTACACGCCCCGACTGGCGGTCAGGGAGAAGAGAGAGCCGGGACAATCCATAGAGCAGTCGGCTCTGGCCCGCGCCCGGGACTTCGTGCGCGGTGTCACGGCTCAGGAAACCGAAAACCGCCTGGCAGCGCCTTTGCGGGACGGGCTGCTGAGGCGCTTTCCCGAGATTTCGAGCCCCATGAGGAGGACCCAACAATGAGCGAGAAGCAACGGCAGGGGGTGCTGGTCAAACCCTTCCCCCGTCTCAACGAGAAGCAGATCAGCCTGATCGACGGGCTGTCCCGAGAGATCCTGGAGGACCCGGGGCTGTGGTGCTACAGCCCCGACGCGGCCGACCTCCTGCAGCGGGCCGGCGCCTCGGTCCAGGAGGAGAAAGACTTCGCGCGGCTCAGAATACCATCCAAGATCATCGACACCGCTCTCGAGTCCGCCCCTTCGAAGATCGTGCTGGGGGCCAGAGACCCGGACAACAAGCTCATCCTGGACGCTCACGAGCCGCGTGTTCGCTTCGTGAGCGGAGCTGAGACGAACATCTGGCTGGAGGTGCACTTCGACAACGGGCATCCCCGGTTCCTCCGGCGCGAAGGATCCATTGAGCGGCTGCGCACCGCGGCGCATCTCGCGGAGCATCTGGAGAACCTGGACTCCTTCATCCGATGCGTGAACATCCGCGATGCCGAGGTCACCGCGGCCAACAAGGACGTGAACAAGTTCCTGGCCAGCTTCGACAACATCACCAAGCACTTGCAGGCCGGGCTCACGGATCTCGAGGCCCTGGATGCCGTGATCCGCCTGGCGGAGATCGTGGCAGGCGGCGCGGAGAGCTTCCAGCGCAACCCCGTTCTCTCTTTCATTACCTGTGTGGTGAAGAGCCCGCTTCAGGTGGTCGAGGACACCGCTCGAAAGCTCATTGCCATTTCCAAACACCGCATACCCGTGGTCATTTCCAGCTCCCCCATGGGAGGGGCCACCGCTCCGTTCGACGAGATGGGCATGATCGCCCAGATAAACGCCGAAATCCTGGCAGGAGTGGCCATCAACCAGCTCGCGGCGCCCGGCGCCCCCGTGCTGTACGGCAGCGTTCCGGTCCGCACCCGACTGGACAACCTGAACGACATGTACGGCGCTCCGGAGTTCAACCACTACCACCATGACGCCGCGGAGATGGCGCGGTACTACGGGCTGCCCTGCTACTCCACGGCCGGGGTCGGGGATGCGGACAGGCCGGGAATACAGGCCACCGCGGAGAAGATGCTCACCCATGCCTACATTCCGTGGACCGGAGCCCAGTACGTGCACTACGCCTTCGGGCTGCTGGAGCGGACGAACACGTTCTGCCCCGAGCAGGCGATCCTGGACGACGCCCACTTGGGCATCGTCAAGCACTCGCTCGCAGGCCCGGACATATCCGAAGAGCGAAGGCCGGGGGTTCTGGCCATGATTCGGGAGGTCATGGCCACCGACCACAGGACCTACATCTACCACCTGCCCCTGCCCACCCGCGATCCGGTCTACATCCGCTACCCTCTGGAAAGCGACCAGGGCGGGGCGCTTTTTGCCGCCCATGAGCGCTTTCGGGAAATCCTCGACCTGCCCCGCAAGCGCCTCCCCCCAGAGGCCAGGGAGGAAATCGCGGCCAAGGTCCCGGGCGTTCTCCCGCAGAGCCTGGGAGCGGGCGAACCGAATAGGGGCGCAGAGGCGGATTCCGCTTCCGCGTCTGGGCGGAAGAAGAAAAAGGAGGAAGTGCATGTCTGAGACAACAGCCACGGAGCCCGCGGTGCAGGATCAGATGCCGGCCTACAGCGAAGCGGTCAAGAGCGGCCTCTATGCCAAGAAGTCGGGTCTCGTGGGCAAATACGACAACGTCCGCCGCTACTGGGAAGACGAGATCAGCCGCGCGTTTCTCTATCCCCACCTGAGAAGGCTTCTCGACCGCTGTGAATCCGAAATGCGCCGACTGAGAATCCTGGACCTGGGATGCGGCAGCGCGGACGGTTTCGAGCTGCTCACGGGCATCCGCGACAGGGACGCGAACCTGCACGACGTAGAGGTGGACCTTCTCACCAACGAGCACCTGGGGTTCTACCGCGGCGTGGATCTGAACCAGGATCTCCTCGAGCAGGCCTCGAGTCTCTACGGCGGGAATCCCAAGATCAGCTTTCAGAAGGCCGATTTCACGAACGGCCTTCCCCTGAACGGCAAGGAAAAGGCCTACGATCTGTACTTCACGTCATACGGGACGTTCTCCCATCACAACGAGGACGAAACCCTGGTACGGCTGCTGGCGGAGATAGCGGAACGTACGGAAGACTACTCGCTCATTGTCTGCGACTGGCTGGGCCGCTACTCCTACGAATGGCAGACCTTGTGGACCAACGACCTTTCGGAGAACCGCAACATGGACTACGTGGTCTCCTACATATACGACGCGGAGGAGCGCGAACAGCACCGGGACGAGCTTCAGCATCTGACGCTGCGGCTCATGAGCCGCCGGGAGGCGGAGAGCGTCGTGGCCAGGGCCGCCAAGGCTGCGGGCAGGGAGATCAAGGCCCTCGGCTTCTTCGATCGCTCCATCTTCACCGGCCGCCACATGGACACCGCCGAGTACAACCCCCACGCCCAGCCGATCCGATACGGCGTGAACTCCCTGCACGAGCCGAATCTCAGAACCGATCCGGGCTCTCTGATCATCGACTACGTCCCCCAAAAGGGCTTCGCCTTTTTGAACGACTACTTCGAGTATCTTCAGATGTGCTGGAACTCGCTGATCCACTACACCGTGGGCCTGCTGGACTGCTACTGCGAGGCGGATGAGGAGTACCTTACCCCCGTGCCCGAGCCGCCGGCCTCGTACCCCGCGGTGCTTCAGGACATGATGAAGCGCATGAAAAAGGTCGTGTCGGGGGTGGGATGGCTCACCACCGGGCTTCCCCGGGAAAACGTCATCGAGCCACAGCTGGGCTACGCGCTCCGAAGGCTCATGCGCACGCTACAGAAGGGCCAGGGATGCGCCCACGGTCTGGTGGGGATCTTCGAAGTGGAAAGCGCATAGGGGATCCGGCTCAGGGATAGCCGCGGCGCCCAAGCAAGCGCTTTCGCGACGCACAGCTCAACAACCACATCAACGGCAACCACGCAGCGAGAGCAGAAACCACAGATCTTGTGGATAACCCACCTAACACGTGCTATAGTGGTGTGCAGAGAGCACTCCATTTCATTTTTTGCAGTTCGATAACGTTGCACCGGCGCACTGCTCCTTTGGCGGCGGTCATGTGCAGAGGGCTATGCCCCAGGCGTTCTGCTTCCCTCTGCACAACAAGCCACCTGCTGCGCATGCGGTAGTTGACTCTTGATTTAAACCGTTTTCATCAGAAAGGCTCTCATTCCTGTCCATCTCGGAGGACCATGTGGGAAAAGGCACGGCATACGCGCTGGTGGGCTTCCTTCTGGTCTCCGGTGCGCCTGCGGTTGCAGAATCACCGGTCCAGGCGGCTGCAGCGGTCGCGCCGGGGGAACTCGACAGCGGACAACCCCGGTATTTCGCCCTGCAGGTGAGGCCCCGGCTCGACATGCCTCTGGGAAGCGAATCGAGCGACAACTACAAGATGGGAGGGTCCCTGGCTCTCTCGGCGGAAGCCGCGTTCAGCGACAATCCGGCCCTCTACGCGACGGGATCGCTCTGCTACGATCTGAAACCCATTGAGGCGGACAACTCCCTGTCCGTGGCTGCGGCGGGCGTGGGCGGGGGAATCGGCTTGAGCTTCACTCCGCGGATCAGCCTCCGGGCGGAACTTTCCGGCGGCTACTACTACGCGCTCTTCAACTCGATTTCCGGCCTTCCGCCGGGAAGCACCGCCGGCGCGGGAAACCCGTTCGTGGCGGGCGGCATGGAGGTGAGCTATCTGCTGATGCCCGTGCTCAACATGAGCGCCGGGATCTTCTACAAGAACTACCTCGGCCTCTACCAGGGATTGGATTTTGGGCTCGGCGTCTCCTTCTACCTCCGCGGCAGAAAAAAGAGGCAGCGGACGCTGGCCGCTGCGACGCTGCGGCCCGATCTGCTCGATGCGAAGACTCCGGATCCCGGCCAGGGAGTGGAGCTCGAAAGCGTCTCCTTCGAGCCCATCTACCCGGTGTTCTTCAAGCTCTACGACGACAACCCGGTAGGAACGGCCGTGATCGCCAACAGGGAGGACACGCCGATCCGGGATGTCGCCGTGAGCTTGCTCGTCAAGCAGTACATGGACACTCCCAAGCAGTGCCTCGCCCTCCCGGAAATGGAGGGAGGAGGGGCGGTGGAGCTTGACCTCATGGCCCTCTTCACCGAAAAGGTGCTGGACATCACCGAGAACACCAAGGCGGCTGCAGAGCTGGTACTGGAATTCACCATGGATGAGCAGCGCTACCAGCTCACGCGCGCGGAGACCCTCCGCTTCCTCGACCGCAACGCCGTTACGTGGACCGACGACCGACGGGCAGCGGCCTTCGTCACGGCCAAAGATCCCGCAGTCATGGGCTTCGCCAAGAACGTGGTCTCCGCCACCGGAGGCCTGGCGAGCAGCCAACTGAACGAGCACCTGCTCAAGGCCATGGCGCTTCACGAGGCGCTGGACCTTTACGGCGTCAGCTACATCATCGACCCGAACACCCCCTACGAGGACTACTCGCAGAATGCGGAGCGGGTGGACTACCTTCAGTTTCCGCGCCAGACCATGGAGTACAGGGGCGGGGACTGCGACGATCTGGCGATTCTTTTCTGCGCCCTGCTGGAATCGGTGGGCACCAGGACCGCCTTTGTCACCGTGCCGGGCCACATCTTCATGGCAGTCGCCACCGGGCTGGACGCCGACAAAGCGCAGCGCGGCTACCTGCGGCCGGAGGATTTCGCGATAGTGGACGGGGAGGCGTGGATCCCCGTGGAGATAACAGAGCGGGAGGCCGGCTTTCTCAAGGCGTGGCAGCAGGGTGCCAAACAATGGCGTGAGCACTCCGCGGCCGGACAGGCCGGCTTCTACCCCATGGAGAGCAGCTGGTCCGTGTACGAGCCGGTGCAGCTGCCCGGAGCAGCCGCGACGATCGATCTGCCAAGCGAGGAGCGGATCATCGCCGCCTACCTTCAGGAAGTCATGGACTTCGTGGAGCGTGAGATATTCCCCCAGGTGGAAGCGCTCACCGCTCAGATAGAGCGGAGCGGCGGAAGCATCCGGCTGCGCAACAAGCTGGGCGTGCTCTACGCCTCCTACGGCGTATACGAGAAGGCCGCGGCCGAGT
>Ga0272441_10016935_pt1 | contig 10018 bp, 5 predicted proteins | sample SSMProp6N_FD_193582 | JGI IMG/M metagenome (GOLD analysis project Ga0272441, IMG submission 193582) | Marine sediment archaeal communities from Little Sippewissett salt marsh, Falmouth, MA, United States - SSM-Prop-6N | ecosystem: Environmental > Aquatic > Marine > Wetlands > Sediment ...
GTGTGTGAGCGTTGCCACGTCTTCGTTGGTCGGCGGGGGCAGCTCGGCGAAGCTCATCGTCTGCGTCGGGCCGGGCACCCCCAGTCCGTCGGGTACCTGGGAGTGGACGTGTGGATGGAGCTGGATCGCCGATCCAAAAAACTGGGTCATCGTGACGGCGGCGGGCTGACCGTCGCGGATCCCGAGGGCCCGGCCATGCCGGCGCTGCCAGGCGAAGAGCGTGCGTACGAAGCCGCGGAGCATCTCGGAGAAGAAGGCGTTGTCACGCGCCAGGTGGAAGCGCAGCGCGAACGGAAAGCTCAAGACCCACTGACGGTAGGGTGCTCGTGGAAGTAGTCGGTCGGAGATCAAGACAGACTGCAGGTCGTCGTACCACCAGCGGGTGCCGCGCCCGGGTGACGCTCGCTGTGCACCCGCTGGTGGGGCAGGAACTCGCCTTCCGCTCATCCCATGGGCCGGACCTCGTGCAGGCAGAGACAGGTGATGGCGAGCTCAGGTTCTTGCCGTTGGCATGGACGAGCCTGCGTCCTCGCCGTGATCCGCTAGAACACCGTGGGCAGGCCGTACGCCTAGATCCGGAGGCGCTGCTCGAGCTGGCTGCCTGGGTGGAGGCGCGGACAGATCGTTCGGCGCCGGCGGGAAGCGAAAAACTTGCGCCGGAGATCGGCGCAGGCGAAAACAGAGTACAGGATGTCCAGGGAAGCAGGCGAGGCGCTCACTCGGCTGATGCCTTGGTGGGGCAAACTCGCTCACCAGATGCTGGTAGCCGAGTCGAGCAGGGAGATGGAGGTCTACGATGAGGGGCAAGATCACATCGTGCCACCTGGACCGCCAAGCGTACGTCTACGTGAGACAGTCGACGGGGGCTCAAGTCCACCTGAACGTCGAGTCGAAGCAGAGGCAGTACGCACTGGCTGAGCATGCGGAGGCCCTTGGGTGGGCCCCCGGGACGATCGAGATCGTGGATGAAGGCCAGGGCAAGAGCGGGTCGAGCGCCGAGGGCCGCGACGGCTTCGCGCGGCTGGCCCACGACGTGGCGCACGGCAAGGTCGGTGCGATCTTCGCCGTGGAGGTGTCGCGGCTGGCGCGCTCTTCGCAGGACTGGCAGCGTCTGCTTTCGCTGTGTGCGGTGGCGCAGGTGGCGGTCGTGGACGAGCACACGGTCTACGACCCGAGCCATCATGACGACAAGCTGCTGCTGGACCTCAAGGGCGCGATGTCCGAGCAGGAGCTACACTGGCTGTCGCTGCGTCTCTCCGGCGGCCGGCTGAACAAGGCGCGCCGCGGAGAGAGCTACATCCATCCGCCAACCGGGTATGTCTGGGGCGGCAAGGGGCTCGCGCTGGATCCAGACGAGGCGGTGCGAAACGCGGTCGCCGTGATATTCGAGCGGTTCTCCGTGGAGCCCAGCGCCAAAGCGGTGCAGCGGTGGGCGCGCCGGACTGGTTTTCTCATGCCAATGCGGCCGCACGGCGGCGGTGACGTGCAGTGGGGGCTGCTGGGGAACTCGCGGTTGAACTACATGCTTCACAACCCTGTCTACGCCGGGGTATACGTCTTCGGCCGCCAGCCGCAACGCACGGCGCTGGTCGACGGCGAAATCCGTCAGGTGCGCACCCGGCTCGAGGACCCGTCGGAATGGCCTGTGCGCATCGAGGACGCCCATCCGGCGTACATCTCTTGGGAGACGTACATGTGCAACCAGGAGAAGCTGCGACAGAACCGCGCACGCACCGACGGAGAGGCCCGTGGCGCGCCACGCGAAGGGCCGGCCTTGCTGGGCGGTCTGCTGATCTGCGGTCGCTGCGGTCGGCGCATGGGCCCTCGATACGAAACTCGCTCGCGAGGTGATGCGCGGTGGAGCTACACGTGCTGGGGAGACAGATACACCGGTGGTGGGACGTGCTGGAGCGTTGCAGGCCTCGCGCTTGACCGCGCTGTCGAAGACCTGTTTCTGAAGACGATGGTGCCGAGTGAGCTGGACCTCAGCCTGGCGGTTGAACGTGAAGCGGAGAACCAGGCAGAGTCCCTCGCACGGGCGTGGTGTGCACGCATCGAGCAGGCACAGTACGATGCCCGCTTGGCGGAGCGGCGCTACAAGGCCGTCGACCCGGACAACCGTGTCGTGGCTCGCACGCTCGAACGAGAGTGGGAGCAGCGGCTGCGCGACCTCCAGACGGTCGAGCAGCAGTACGCCGAGGCACGGCGCCAGCGCCTGGCAGAGCTCACCAAGCAGGACCGCGAGCGAATCCGTCAGCTCGCGCGAAACCTGCCGGCGGTGTGGCGCTCGTCGACAACGCAGCCGGCCGAACGTAAGGCGATGCTGCGGCTGGTGATCGAGGCGATCGCTATCCAACCGGTCGACGTGCCGAAGCGCTGCACGAAAGTCCGTGTGCAGTGGCAGAGCGGCGTGGTCAACGAGCTCGAGGTGCCTCGGCCCCGTGGAGGAGATGTCCGCCGTCACGCCCCCGAGGCCGTGCAACGGGTCCGTGAGCTCGCCTCCGCGGGCCTTCACGACGAGGAAATTGCCCGTCAACTCAACGATGAGGGGCATCGCACCGGGACCGGGCTACAGTGGGACTACGAGGCTGTGCGACAGCTACGGAGCAGGAGCCGGATCGCGCGGGTGGCGCCGTACCGGCAGCGGATGCCGCCGCTCCCTCACCGACACCCCGACGGCCGCTACTCCGTCCCCGGCGCCGCGGCACACTTCGGCGTCAGCCGGGCCATCGTCTACCGGTGGATCAACAAAGGCCTCGTCCCGACGACTCGCGCCGACTACGGGACGCATCGTAACGCCTACTGGCTCGACATCGACGACGACACGGAAGCCCGGCTGATGAAGCAGGTACGCAGGTCCGGAAAGAAACGGTAGACTCAAGAGACGACAGGGAGGACTTCACCAAAGAACAGGAGTCGTCTGACGTAGACGAAACACGTTGCCGATACGGGAGGTGCATTGTGTCCAGACCATGCGCAATCGGATAAGGGAATTTGGATGACATGACAGGAAGTTGAAGCGGAGCCATCGCTATCGTAGGACTGATGTTGCAACAAGTCAGAAACCACGACAGGAGGCTCCACCCGATGGATACCATGCTGCGACAGATGTTTGCCAACACCTTCGACAGAGACGACGTACTCGGTCAAGCCAGGCAAGTCGGCGCCGTGATACGGCTTCGCGATATCCACCCCGCGGACCTGGGCCTGTCCCTGGTCCACTGCGCCATGGGGGACGAGACGAGATCCATCGCTACGGCCCGCCGAGCCTTCTTCAGCATCACTGGCCAGATGGTGGAGGAGAGCAGCTTCTACGACCGGTTTACGCCGGGGTTGGTGGCGTTGATGAAGGGCCTGTTCGAGCAGGCGCTGGCGTCGGCAACGCACGAGCAGCGTGCGGCGTTGGCCGGGGCGTTGGCCGGGAGCGGCCTTGTCGACGTCGAGGCCATCGACGGCAGTCAGATCACGCTGCCGGCCTCCGCCGCTGACGAGTTCCCGTCGACCTGTGATGCACACGGTGGGTTGAAGCTGACCGCAACGCTCAGCGTCCTCTTCCAGACGATCACCGGAATCACTCTCACGGACGCCAAGACGCATGACCGCAAGGCGCTGAATTTGCCGCGCTGGCTCCACGACCGGCTCATGCTCCTCGACCGCGGCTACGCGGACCATGGCCTTTGGGCGACAATCGAAGACCGGCAGGGCTTTTTTCTGACGCCGTTGAAAGAGACCACGATGCCGCGGATCGCATCTGTCCGCTCTGGCGTCGGCCGACACCATGTGGGTCAGAAGCTGTCCGGTGACCTCCGCTACTGGGGCATCGTCGACGTTGATGCCGAGTTCAACGTTCGCAAGAAAGGGAAGCGTACGTTTCGAGTAGTCCGTGTCCCGGTGTGGATCGAGGTGCGCGGCGAGGACTACTGGGAAGAGGACCATCTGTGGTTCGTGACGAACCTGCCTTCCGAGCTGTTTTCGCCCGAGCAAGTGGCCACCGTCTACCGTCTCCGCTGGGAAGTGGAGCAGCTCTTCAGGACACTCAAGGTGGTCGGTCGGTTGGACCACCTGCGATCGGCGAACCCGCACGTGATCCACACCTTCATCTACGCGACGCTTCTTGGCATGGCGCTGTCTCATGACATCTGCGCTCTGATGCGGCGCTGTCGCCCCGACGTCGAGCCCAGCCCGTATCGCGTGAACGCGCTGCTGCTGATGCATCTGCCATCGATCGTCGCGGCGCTTGGCACGCGGCGCCTGGCTGCCGTTGTCGAAGCGTTCATCGCGGCCCTCTGGAGGGAAGGCGTGAATCCCAACCCTGGCCGCCCATACAAGGCAACCGAATACGCGTGGGACCTGGCGTCATGCGCTTAACCGATCACCCATGGTGTCCAGACATTCTCCACGAGATGAGCGGCGACGTCCGCGGTGCGTCTGCTCCAACACGACGGGCAGAGTCGCCCGGCACAGCTCAGCCCGAGCAGTCGCTCGTGTCCACAGGTTGAACACCGGATCCGATAGAAGTTCCGGGAGCTGTACAACCCGGACGATCTTCACGCGCCGAACCACTCCATGCCCAACTACATCTGGAGCGCCATGGTGGCGCTCATGATGATGGAGACCGACGACCTCAAGCAACAACCGTGGTGACGTCGTCGCCCGTCCACGGGAGTCCCCGCCCACCGAGCGTTGAGAAGCGAAGCCGCACAGCCCAACCTCGATCCAATTCTGCAGAACGGTTCCGGTGCAGGCTATGTCGAGGACCGTCTTAAAGCCGAAATCACCTCGGCGCTATTTTCGTACCTGACGCGCTCGGACCAACTTCAAGAGCTCACCCACGCCTCACGCAGGTAGTGTCAAGAAACAGTCACCGGCCAACCCGCTCAGATTTCAAGATTCTCTCCATGAGAGCTTCTCGGGAAGTCGGGCTGTGTTAGAAAAAACAGCCCGATGTGTCGTAGTTGCAGTTCGCGTCACAGGCCAGGGCGCCCCCGGCGAAACCGAATTCCAGACAGTCCGGTTGAACGGGGGTGTGTTGCGCCAGGTCCGTGCCGTCGCACAGCTCGACATCCTCGGCGATGCCATTGCCGCAAATACCGCAGTCCGGGTCCGGGAGGCCGGTCATGGCCACACATGTGCTGAATCCGAGCTCGAGGTGGAGATAGCTGGCGCACCAGCCATCCGCTACTCCACAGAGCTGCGCGCAGTCCGGATCCTCCGTCCCTCCCGTCAGAGGGCACGGGTCGCAGAAGTCTCCGTCGCCATACTCGCCGTTGAGCGCACAGGTGTCGCCGAGACAGCCGCCGAAATCGTAGTGGCACCCGGGCGTGCACCCCATGGTCCCACCGGTGAAGCCGAAGTCCTGGCAGGAGTCGACGGCTTGGTTGCCGTCACACCACTCCCCCTGTAAAACGCCGTCGCCACACGTGTAGGTCATCATCGGAGCGCATCCGGCGAATAGGATCGCGCTGCAGTCGCCGGCACACCACAGATCGCCGGATACATACCCGTAGTCGGTACAGCCCAACCCACCGAAGTCCATGCCGTCGCAAGCCTCTCCCGCTTCCAGAGCGTCGTTCCCGCACCCCGGTGGCAGCGCTTCGCAATCTGTGGTGTCGAATCCAGAGCAGTCTCCCATGCAGCCGAGCGTACCGCCGCCGTATCCCGGCAGGTCCGCACAAGTCGAGCCGCCTAGATCGATCCCGTCGCACACCTCGCTCCCTTGTCGAATCCCATCCCCGCAACGCGGCGGCTCTACGTCCGATTGAGAGTCACGTACATCGAGCACGTCGACACCGGCCTCCAGCCCGGCATCCTGACCAGACTCCACTGAGCGCCCGGAACATGCCGCCGCAGCGAGGGCGAGCCCGAGACTCAACAACCCCGATAGCCAGACGGCAGACGGTTCACGGGGAAAAGCAGTCACAGGTGGGGCTCTCAACGTAGCCGTGCTCATAGTCTGCATCGAACGGCACATCGGGCTGTCGTGCCGGGTGCTTGTAGTTGTGTGAGTTCAGCTTAAGGCAGCGATAACCGGGGATCCAATACCTGCACGTCGGAGGGTAGGTTAGGACATCCCAGTAGCCGCAGACCTCTGCCGGCTGCCGGATTACGATCGCCCCTTCATCGACCGTCTCGACGAGCCTGCAACCAGTCGCCTCGAAACTGTCGTCAAGCTCCCAAACAGTGATGAGTGGAATGTACTTCTTGTGATGGCTGTAGCCCACGTCGTACGGGAGGAATAGATCCAGCATGTCGATTACCTGAAGCTTCCAGCTGTTGGACCACCAGTTGTACTCCCTGATGCCGATAATGCCAGTGCTGCAAGCCTCGCCGCCGACCGAGTTGGAGCCCATTACCGAACTCATTTCCACCAACTCCTTGGACATCGTGAGTACGTAGGCCCATGGTTCATTCCGATGGTCGCCGGAGAACTGCCCTGGGATGTTGTTCCAGCTCTGTATCTCAGTCGCGAGAGCCAGCGCGTCCGCGAACGCGCTTCTGGGTACGATTTCGAGCAGGCCCCTTTTGTATTCTCGATGCCTGCGATAGAGGGCGTTCAAGGCCGCTTTCTTTCGAAACCGAGCCCGAACGATGAAGTAGCCGTCTCCCGACAGGGCTGAGATGTTATTCTGGGCGTGCGTCGGAATGAGCTTCTCGGGACCATCGAACTGGTAGATCTCGAAATGCGCGTCGTCGATCTTGAACGTCTCGATCATGTTCGCTGTTCCCGGAGTCCCTTTCGGAGCCCCCCAGAACTCAGGCACCTCGAATGTGTGCTGTCGACTCCAGCTCGGTCGGGCAGGGTCGAGATCCGAAACCCCCTTGTCGTGGAAGGTATAGCCGTACACGAAGTTCCGATATTGCCACACGTTGCACTCAGCGCTAGGCCACTTCCACGCGCGTCCTCGCGAAAGCAAGACATCGTCAGCCGCGTCCCCTACCCCGTTGTTATCGGTTTCCCTCCACTCCCATGCGTCGTCTCCTGCGCCAATGTGACCGAAGTCTCCACGTGGGATCAGCATGGTCGGCTTGGCCCAAGTGTCGTTTCCTTCCCCGGCATAGTAGGAGATGTGGCTACCTCCTGCCGACAGTAGGATGTTGTTGTCCCCGAAGTAGAGCTCGAAGGACGACCGGTCATCACCCGCGTTGAACGCCTGGGTGTCGCTCACGAAGTACTCGGGCTCGGGCGGACTGATCGGCATGTGATCTCTGGTGTACCTGGTTTTCATGCGCGCATAAAACGACTCTCGGTCGAACATCTGCTCGTGGATCACTCTGGGGATTCGATATCCACCGACAGCGCTGGACACCATCGTCGCGTACTCGTCTGGCAGCGAGTCCAACGTGTCCCACCGCAAGATTGGGCACTCCGGCTTGCCATTGAGTGGATCATTCGGATCAGCTGGATTGTATGCAAGCCGCTCATGTATGCAGTCGTCCCATTCATAGGCGCCGGAGAGGAGGGACATCATTCTCACGAAGCCGTTCTTGTGGTAGAAGTCGATGAACTTCTTGTTGTTGCTGGCCCTCCGATAGGGGCCCTGGCGTTTGCCACGCAACGACTGGAACGCGAGCTTGGCCGACAGGTAGTCCACGGCGTTCCTGGCGGCGTTTTGAACCTCGCTCGGCCAAAAATCCACACCATTCGGTGGCGTGCTGAACGGGTTGGCGAAGTTGGCAAGTGTCAGGAGCGCGTTCAACGAAACGCGACCGTATGGGCGGGCGTTGGCCTCGTACATCCCGGAGTGCAGGACGCGCCCCGAGACCCTGAGGGCCCGTTCGTAGATGTCGTTGGCATGCAAGCCCCAGGTTCCGCTCTTGTGGATCCTGAGATCTTTCATGCGTTGCTCGTATCGCCGGTCGAGAAAACCGAGATTGCCCTGCCACATCACGAAGTTCGTGATCAGGTAGTCGTACGCCACGATGTTGAGGACGTGGTTCTCCGTCTCGGCCTGTCCAATTCCAACCCAGCGCGTCAAGGCAAGGTCGTCATCCAGGTCGAAAAACGCATAGGGTACGCGGTATTTCCAGTACTCGCAGACCGGGTACTCGATACCCAGGGGGTCGTACTCCGACGGCCCCTGGCAGATGATGTTGTAGATCATGTCGTTCGTCAGGAAGTCGGCGAATGTCCAGTTGACGCCCGGCTGCGGATGCGGCACCGGGTTATTCGGTCCGAACAGCTTCGGGTCGTCGAGCACCTTCTCACCGTCTCTGAAGGTGTAGAGGAGGTTCGCCAGCGCGATGAGCACGAAGTCGTAGTCGCACTTGGTGCCTACCTCCACCTTGGTCGATTTGCATCCATCCTCCGCAAACCGGTAGACGCTTTCGAAGAGTCTGGTGATCCGCTTGGTCTTGCGGATGGGATTGTACGGAACGTCGCGATTGCCGACCCAGTAGTCCCAGGTATCCAAGTAGTAGTCGTTGTCCCAAGTGGTATGTCCTGTGGCTTCATTTTGAAGCAAGTAGTACGCATCGTCAGTACCATTAATGAAGTCGCTCGGATGGCTCAGCACCCAAAGTACCGCGCTGGCAATGACAACCCGGTCCTGAGCTCGTCGTATCGTCTTGTCATGGCCATCCTCATCAGGATCGCGCCCCCAGTCTTCGTGCTTGAACCGACCTTGCCACCGACCATACTGATGAGTAAATTGAACTACCAGTCGTCTCACCATATTGTCTCGTCGATAGCCGAATTCCGACGAGGCCTGCGCCGCGGAGTTGGGTGGATTATTGGCTCGAACCTCGAAGGAGAACATCCCGACCTGCACAACGACAGCTAGTGAGACCGCGATCATCCGTTGCATTTCTTCCTCCCCGTTTATCGACTCTATGGATTCCTCGGTATCACTACGCAACGGATGCCAAAGGCAATCTCCCTATCCATCGGGACTGCGGTTCGCAAGAACGTATATATGCTGCCTGTCGGGTTCGTAAAATTTCCGCCCAATGCAAGACGATATGGTCCGTCACATTCGTCCGGTTTCGGGTCGACGCAGCCCAGCTCGCCGTCGCACGGCTCGAAGAAGGGAGCGCCACAGCCCAGCACGAGCTCGGACACGTTGCCCGTCATGTCCAGTAAGCCGTAGGGCGAGGCGCCCGCAGGCGCGCTCCCGACGGACCAGGTGTAGGGTGGATCGGTCGTGCGGTCACAACCAAACCCATTGTCGTCACCGTCGCCGCTGACTTCGTTTACGTCGTAGTTCGCGTGGGAGCAGTCTGGATCGCTGTTGCCCCAGGCGAAGTAGCGGCGATCCTCTCCCTGGGCGGCGCGGAACCACTGCGCCTCGGTGGGTAGGTCTCCGCCCTGGGCCTGGCAGTACTCGCGGGCCTGCTCGTAGGTCAGGCAGTTGATTGGGTGGTTGTGCCGTGTGGTGTCCGTCTCGTGGAAGTTGCAGTTGCGGCCGAGGTCCGGGGACTCACCGGTGCAATTGCCCGCGGCACGGCACTGCCGGTACTGGGCGACGGTGACCTCCGTCTTGCTCATGCAGAAGTCGGCGGTGAGGGTGACCGCGTGCGCCGGGCCCGAGTGGCTCGGGTAGATGATCCCGTCCGCCTCGAGCTCCTCGGGGTCGTAGCCCAGGATGAAGGTGCCCTTGGGGACGCGCACATAACCCGAGGGACAGCCCACGGAGTTGGCGTTGCCGTTGTTGTTCAGCGGTGTGTCACCGCCGCCGCAGCCAACCAGAAGTGTGACGCCGGCTACGAGCGCAAGTTCCCCGAAGCCGCGGGGCGAGAAGATAGCGTGGACGTTCGGTGGTATCATCGGTGGCCTCCCCATCGAGACGTGTAGTTCGCTGCCGCTACGCCATCACTGCTGTTCACACGTCTTCGCCAAAAGTTTACCTCGGGGCGCTGACTAACATCAAGGCAACAGTCTGGTTTTTTGTGATTTTGTGATGACCATAAATGAGATCATCCTTCTATGGAAGTGGGTGTCAAGACGCAGCTCACCTCTCCGACCGGATTCTCGACGCCCAGCGGCCACCCTGAATGTTCGCGCCCCGAGTTTCTTTCGGGT
>Ga0272441_10016936_pt1 | contig 10018 bp, 8 predicted proteins | sample SSMProp6N_FD_193582 | JGI IMG/M metagenome (GOLD analysis project Ga0272441, IMG submission 193582) | Marine sediment archaeal communities from Little Sippewissett salt marsh, Falmouth, MA, United States - SSM-Prop-6N | ecosystem: Environmental > Aquatic > Marine > Wetlands > Sediment ...
CCCAAGCGAGGCCCACGGCAGCACCCCATCGGCCCAGACGCTGTAGGCCTTGAGGCACCACGCGGCGCTCTCCATGTTATTGCGCGCGACAGGGTTGCAGGAGCCGTAGATCGAGAGCATCATCCCCGTCCGTTCGCGCAGGTGCCTGAGCAGCCTGGGCCATCTGAGTCCCGAGCCCCCGCTGTAGGCGACGTCCATCAGACCGTCCATCCAATTGCCCTGCCACTGAAGACGGCTGATGTCACCGCGGTAGAGAAACATCGCCTTGTGCGGGAAAGCCATACCCTTGTGCAGGTGGCGAGCCCAGAAGGCCAGAGCCGCCCAGTCGGCCCACTCGGTCGGCTCATCCAGCGTCCACCATTGGCCATGATGGTTGTACTTGTTGTTCTGGTACATCTGGATGTACGTACGCGTCCAGCCCTTCTGATCGAAGTGCTTTACGAAGTCGGTGGTGACGTTTTCAAAGCCTTTCTTGTAGGCCTCGTCGAAGGCCTGCTCGATGGGTTTGACCTTCAGGTCGTGAATCTCTTTCCAGTCATCGCTGGCCTGGGAGATCGGCGGGTCTTCGCTGGTCAGGCCCGGCCGACCCGGAGGCGCCGGCGGCATGCCCATCTGGTAATGGCCTTCGAGCTGCATGGGCCAGTTCTCAAAGAACGGCAGGTAGAATGCCCGCACCGGCACGCCGTCGCGCGGCAGGCCGGCAAAGGCGGTTCCGTCGAGCAGTGGGCCGATTCGCTTGTCGTAGCCCGACCAGTCGGCCACGTGGGTGTCGGCCCCACTGCCCGCCAGCTTGGGGATCATGTCCTGCCATACCTGGCCGGTCTGCGTGTGCGAGACTTCGTTGATGGTGTTGCGGTTGTAGTGGGCCAATCGGTGATAGTCGAAGAATGCCTTGCTGCCCGACACTCCGCCCGGGCTGTAGTAGCAGTCGAGTTCGGGGTTGAAATTCAGTTCGGCGGGAATCGTGACGGGGTAGACCTGCACCTCCAAGGGCAGTTCCGCCTTGCCGTCCGGCGCCGACACGTGCACCGCTCCCTGGTAGAGCCCTGGCCGCGCGTCGGCAGGCACAACGATGTCAACGTACACGGCCTGAAGCTTCTGGTCGGGAACGTTGTTGTCCGACGAGGGCACCTCGACCAGCCCCCGGCTCGGCGGTAGGGGGTCGTAGTCAAACGGGCCGTGCAGAACGACGTCGATCGGTGAGATCATCGGTACGGCGTACTCGGGGCACCAGACGGTCTGTCTGTCACCGGATCGGGGTCCCGTTTCGGTCTTGACGTACCAGATGCGCCAGAGGTGCACGTTCGCGTCAGGTAGGGCTTTGCCGTCGGGGTCTTTCAGTTCCACTGCCACACGCACGGGAAGCACCTGGCCCGAATGTTCCAGCCCCAGTTGGAACGCCGCGATCTCACCCCGCGCCGCCGGCAGACGGATCTTGTTCTCCTTGCCGCTCCATACCGGATTGGCCAGCCGGTAGCCTTGTTTGTCCTTCTCGAACAGCGGCAGTCCGCTGACGGGGTCGACTTCGACCATTTCGGGGAAGGCCCATACCGAAATGTCTTTCCCGGCCTTGACCGGCTGGCCGGGTTTGGGCTCGAAGGGAGACTTCGGCAGCGTCGGGACTTCGACGCCGGGGCTGACCTGCCCGCGGCCCTGAGACCATTGCGACAGGTTACCCATGGCATCGACGGCGGCGACGGCGACCGTCACTTCCTTGCCGGGCGGCAGATCTTCAAGGGTAATCACATCGGTCCCGTTGGCGTTTGCGGGCAGTTCAACCTGCCAGGGCTCGACGCGATGGCCGTCAATTTTTACATGGAAACCGAAGGTGTTCGGTGGAGTTTTGATCTTGATGACGAGTGCCCCACCGGCGGGAGTGGCGTGGGCCAGGTCGGGCTCGACGCTGATGATCTTGGGCGCGGCTTGGGTGCGAGTCTGCATTGGTCCGGCCTGCACCAGCAGGTAGGGCGCGTGGTCTTTGGACTCGCGCGAGTAGATGAAGGCATTCACGCGGTATGTCCCCGAGCCGTCCATGACGGCCAGGCCATCGCCCAGCTCGGCCACGAGGGCCTGCACGACTTTGGCATCGACAGGCACCTTCCAGTAGCCATCGTTGGCCTCGGTGAGTTCGCCAACGCTGCCGATCGAATTGAGGTGGCCGTTGATGACGAAGCTCAGATGGCTGCCGGGCCAGGCCCAGGGCTTGGTCTGATAGCTGGCTTCGTTGTAGGTCGCTCCGTGCCCCTCGGGATCGCTCTGATAGTCCTTGTCCTGGCTGCCCTCGACCCAATGGCTGCTGATGGTTGAGACCGCGATCCAGCGGAGCGGATGCGGCCGATCGTCGACGAACATCGGGCCGAGCGTTTCAGCGGGATGGATGTGCAACTCGGCCGACTCAATCGGCCGGCCCTTGAGGGCCGACACATCAAAGCTCATGATCGCCATTTCCTGGAGGACCTTGAGTTTCAGCCTTTCGGTCCTGCCCATTGAGTTGTCGACCTCCTGGCCGACCGAGCTTATCCAGACGTCCTTGACGTCCGGGCAGCGGATTGTCTCGGCATCAGCATGGGCAACGCCCGAGATGAGACTGGACAGGCAGAGTGCTGCCGCACAAACGATTCTTCCTGGTTCGCGGTTGGTTACCATGGCCGGTCTCCTTGGCTGCGGGGCCGGTTTCATCTTTCACGGGCAGGTTGATCACGCAGCCGTTCGTGTAACTTTTAGGCCGGATTCTCAGTCTGTCTACATCAGAACGAGACTCTACCAAGGTTGACGTGGGGGGCTCAAGAGTAGACCCCGGGTGTGGGCCGAGGTGTCAAAGGTGCGTCAGGAAGGTTTTTGTGGACATCTCCCGGCCGTCGCTTACACGTGGAAGGGCATCAGAAAATCGTCCTGCCGTTTTTTACTGTTTCTGACCATTGCTGTCCTGACGCCTCCTTAGGCGTGCCCTGTCTTGCCACCAGTCGAAACACAGACTGACGGTCATCCATGCCACAAAAGTCCAGGAGCAGTAGCTGAGAATGGATGTGACCAGGACATAGGTAACATAGTGCTCCGGATCAAAGAAAAGAGCATGCGGCCTGAACATGACTGCTACCGCACTGCCTACAACCAAAAGCCAGGATGCTCCAAACAGCAGGACGGTTCCAGTCGGTTGGATCTTTCGTCTGTCCGCAAACTGACACAACAACAGCCCGACAATACTCATGGGAATCAGCGCGCAGGGCAGTACCCCAAGAGGCGCGAACGCTGCCGCAAAGGAGCCTACAAGAACCACCGCGAGCCATGCACTCAGCCGCTTGTATTCGCGCATGTTCATGCGCTGGTATTGGGGCAAGAAGAGGCGCAAGGGAGGATGTCGGGATGGTTTTCCTGACATGATCAGTCACCCCGGCGACGGAAACCCACTGCTACAGCGTATCCGCTACAGGAATCCATCGCATCACCCGCCGAACATGGCCACGCTCTGGTTGGGCTGCGCTCACCATCAAGTCCGCGAGGCCATGCCACCCGTCCGTGGAGGCAAGCTTACCTATAGCTCCTTGTGAGTGCCCTGCTTCTCTGCCGTTTCTTGCCTCGACCGTGGAATCCAAAACAGAATCACAAGCGTCAGTGTAAACGCAAACCACTCACCAACGCTGCCGATCCAGTCGCCCGGGATCCCATAGCAGACGCCATCGACCGCCATCCCCACACCCAACGCCAGCGACGCCAGGGGCGTAACGATAAGGATGCGAGACAGCGGAATCGCACCCGGCGATGTACCGCTCAACACGGTGGTTACCGTCACCACGAGAATTGCGATGGCCAACATTCCGCAGAACCAAGGCACAGTATGATTCGCAAGATCACTCCAAAGAGAAGCCGCCTGCGTAAACCATGCCGTCAACAGCAGTGCCACGACAGCGCCCAAGAGACCAGCTATGCCACGTGCAGTCATCGCTCGCTCCTATAGCCGGGAACAGAACAGATGTCAGGATGATTCTCCTGGCCTTGTCAACAGCGCCAGCAGCCGGCTCCGCCGGTATGAGATATCCACCGGGATCGTCCATCGCATCACGCGCGAAACATGGCCACGCTGCGCGGGGCCATGCCACCCGAGAAGACATCGGCGTTGTTGCGACCGCTGTGCATGAGGGTCAGCGGTCGCAGCACATCGTAATGCTACTGCTTGTCTCCACGGCGGGTCAAGATTATTCGTCCCCAAGCGCGGCAGTTGGCTGGGGCAGCCAAGCTATCCCGCGCGTTGCTCGCACAACCGAACGGGCAAGCAAGATCATCGTGTCCCCCGCCCTCAGAGAGGGCGGGCCACCCGACCATGCCCGCGCCCGGAAGGAGTGGGGCACTCGGGGGTGTGGGTCCCCACCCCGTGTCGGGGTGGGGGACGGAAGGTAGCTCGATCTAGATGTCAGTCCCCCACGCCCAGAGGGGTTCGACAACGCTCACCCGATAGGCATGGGGCACCAGTGCCCAACCTCTCGGCCGGGCGGTGCGGTGACAGGGGGGCGATGCGGCGGTAGACTGTTTGCGAGTGATTTGTGAGGTCGACTGGATTGAGTCGCAGGCGCAAAGACGTTTCAGAGCTTAGGTTACGGTACTTCCGCCGGGCGCTGGGGTACATTTGGCCTCACCGTCGCTATCTGGCGATGGGGTTGGCGGCGGCGGTCGGCGTGAGTCTCTTCTACACCCTGACGGTGTCGTCGATCGTGCCGTTCCTGACGGTGATGTTCTCGCGGCACGAGACGGTGGGCGACTGGCTGTGCCGACACGTCGCTGAGGACCGGCTGGACTGCGACTTTCCCGAGGACGTGCCGCCGAAGCGTTATATCAAGGTGCTGAAGCTCGACGCCGACCCCAACGCGCCCCTGGCCGGTATGGCAGGTGTGGATCGGATCGTTGCGATCAACGGGCAGCGCGGCACGGATGTGGAACTGTACCGCCACATCTGCGCCCTGCCGGAGGGCAGTCCGGCAAGGATCGATCTGACGTACGACGATAACAGGGCCGTTCAGGCGGAGGTCACGCCGGAGTCGCTGGGGTGGCGTCAGCGGCGCATGCTGGACGTGGCGGCGCTACTGCCGAGGGAGCTGACGCTGGCCAGCCGGATGCGGATGCTGACGCTGGTGATCGGCACGCTGCTGGTGTTCTCGCTGCTGGGCGGGGTGAGTCGGTTTACCCACCAGTACATGGTCGAACTGGTGTCGGAGCGGGGCCTGCTGGACATGCGGACGCTGGCGTATTCGCACGTATTGCAGGCGCCGATGGGGTGGTTCAGCCAGCAGCAGGCGGGCGACACGATGTCGCGCTTCGCACGCGACACCGAGATCATCCGCAAGGGCATGCGGTCGCTGTTCGGCAAGACGGTACGTGAGCCGCTCAAGGCGGTGGGCGTGTTTGTGCTGGCGCTGTACCTGAATTGGCAGTTGGTGCTGTCGGTGGTGATCGCCACGCCGGTGGCGGCGTTGCTGATCGTGAAGTTTGGCCGGCGGATTCGCCGTGCGCAGAAGAAGGCGCTGGCGGCGTGGGGGCATCTGATCGAACTGTTGGACGAGAAGATCGCCGGCATTCAGATCGTCAAGGCCTACCACACCGAGCGCCGCGAGGGGGTGCGTTTCTTCCGTCAGCAGCGGCGGATTCTCCGGCAGCAGCTCAAGATCGCGCGGATCGACGCGGCCACCTCGCCGATCCTGGAGTTTCTGGGGGTGACGGCGGTGGGGGCGTTCGTGCTGTTCGCCGGATATTTGGTGTTCAGGGATGACGTTGCGGCCGGTGGGTTGGCCGGCGGCTTTATTGCGTCGGTGGTCTGCCTGGCTGCCATGTTCGACCCGATCCGCAAGCTGGCCAACGTGAACAATCACCTCCAGGAGGCCGACGCGGCTGCCCAGCGGATGTTCGCGGTGATCGATATGGAGCGGGAGGAGCCGCCTGAGACGGCGTCGCGTCGCGTTTCGCTGGCGAGGCTGCACGAGGGGATCGAGTTTCGCGACGTCTGGTTCGCATACCCGGCCCGACCGGAGACGCCGGCGCTTCGCGGGGTGAACTTGAAAGTGCGGGCGGGGCAGGTGACGGCCATTGTCGGGCCGAACGGCTCGGGCAAGACGACGTTGTGCCTGCTGTTGATGCGGTTTTACCAGCCGCAGCGTGGGCAGGTGCTCTTTGACGGGTGCGACCTGGCTGACGTGTCGCTGGGAAGCCTGCGAGGTCAGATCGGCCTGGTGACGCAGGATACGGTGATCTTCACCGACACGGTTCGCGACAACATCGCTTACGGCCAGTCGGACAAGACCGACGAGCAGATCGAGTCGGCGGCGCGGGCCGCCTACGCCGACGACTTTATCCAGCAGCTTCGTAGCGAGCACAACGGTCAGGTTGGCGTGGGGTATGACGCGATGATTTCGGCGCTGACGCTCAGCGGTGGGCAGCGGCAGCGGGTGGCGATTGCCCGTGCGATTCTTCGTGACCCGGCGATTCTGATCTTCGACGAGGCCACCAGCCAGGTGGACTCGGAGTCGGAGATGAAGATTCAGAAGGCGCTGCACGAGATTATGCACGGGCGGACGACGTTCGTGGTGGCGCATCGGTTCAGCACCATCGCCGAGGCGGATCAGATTGTGGTTATGGACGAGGGCAAGATCATCGCGGTGGGCGGCCACGACACGCTGGTGGCCAGTTGCCCGCTGTACAAGACGTTGTACGAACGGCAGTTCCGCGACGTCGGGTGAGGAGTCGAGGATGCACGGACGGAGCCTGAAGTGGATCGGATTGACCGGTCTTGGCGGCAGCGTGGTGTTGATCGCCAGCGGGTGTACGGGATTTGCGCTGAGCAGCGTTTATCTGACGCTTGTCTCGGCGCTGCTGCCGTTGCTGGGTGCGTGATACGTCCTGTCCCGGCGACTGCCGGGCAGACCGGGGGCGACGCGGAACACTGGCGGGCAAGCCGCCAGTGGCACCCCAAGTAGATCATACGCTAATCCATAGAAGACTTTCGGCGGGGCGACGCGGAACACTGGCGGATCCCGGGCGCGGGGGGACCCGTGGCAGCCCAAGCGGATCATACGGGGATCGATAGAAGACTTTCGACGAGAGGGTTCCCGGCCCTGGCGGACGCGTTCGCCTTCGGCGGGCGGTAGCCGAGCGGGTATCGTTTTTGGGGTGGGGGGACAGACCGGAGCAGGTCAGTCGCTTACGACTGTGCCGACCGACTCACCCATGACGACGCGCTTCATGTTGCCCGGTTCGGTGAGATTGAACACGACGATCGGCACGTGATGTTGCTGGCAGAGGTCGATGGCACTGACGTCCATGACCTTCAAGCGCCGATCGATGACCTCATCGTAGCTCAGCCGATCGAAGCGTTTGGCGTCGGGGTAAATGACCGGATCCTTGTCGAACACGCCGTCTACCTTGGTGGCTTTGAGCAGGACATCGGCGCCGATTTCGGTTGCCCGCAGGGCCGCACAGGTATCGGTGGTGACGAACGGATTGCCCGTGCCGGCTGAGAGGATGACGGTTCGGTCCTTCTCCAGATGGCGAATGCAACGTCGGCGGATGAACGGTTCGCAGACGGCGGATATGTTGATGGCGGATTGGAGCCTTGTGGCGATGTCCATGGCTTCGAGGGCGTCCTGCAAGGCCAGCCCGTTCAGCACGGTCGCCAGCATGCCCATGTAGTGGGCGGTGGCGGGTTGCAGTTGGGCCTGCTGGGCGATGGTGGCTCCGCGGATGAAGTTGCCGCCGCCGACCACGATGGCCGTCTGCACATCGAGCCTGACGACGTCGGCGATCTGGCGGGCGACACTCTGAAGCTGCTGTTGGTCGATACCGCTCTGGCCCGATCGGCAAAACCCCTCGCCGCTGATTTTCAGGACGACGCGTTGGTACTTGGGCTTTCCTGCCGGCATGGCGGCTATCCCCGACTTGAGTTGTGTTATGGTGCGACCGACCGTCAGGCGACCACGCCGACCTGTAGCCGTGCAAAATCCTTGACGACCACGCCTCCGGCAGCCTTGAGCACCTGCTCGACGGTCTTCTTGTCCTCGCGCACGAAGGGCTGCTCCAACAGGACGCAGGTAGCGTACCACTTGTTGAGCTTGCCCTGGGCGATCTTATCAAGAATTTGCTCGGGCTTTCCGGTCTGGGCGGCCTGGTCGCGAGCGATCTCGAGCTCCTTGCTGACCAACTCGGGGTCGATGCGGTCGCGTGAGACGGCCAGCGGGCTCATGGCGGCGATCTGCATGCAGATATCGGCGGCCAACTGGGGGTCGAGCTGGTCGGCCTCGAATTGCGTGAGCACGCCGACCTGCCCGTTGTGATGCAGGTAGCTGGCCAGCGTGCCGTTGAGTCGTGCGACGCGGGCCAGCCCCATGTTCTCGCGAAGGACGTTGACGGTGTCGTTGATCCGGTCGCGGATGGTCTTTGCGGGCTGGTCGGTCAGAGGCTGAGAGAGCAGTGCTTCGACGTCAGGGGGGGCATCGGCGAGGGCGAGGGTTTTGGCGACTTCGTTGGCCAGGGCGATGAAGCCTTCGTTGTTGGCGACCGGGGCGGTTTCGCACCGAAGCTCGACGAGGGCTCCGACGCCTTGCTGCGGATCGAGGTAGCAGCCGATGCGGCCTTCGGCGGTTTCGCGATCGGCCTTGCGCTCGGCGGCGGCGGCGCCTTTCTTGCGGAGGATTTCGGAGGCCTTCTCGTGATCGCCGTCGGCCTCCACGAGGGCAGCCTTGCAATCCATCATGGGTAGCCCGGTTTTATCACGCAGGGCCTTGACGTCGGCTGCGCTGATAGTGGCCATTGAGATTCTGCTCCTTCCACGTCTACAGAGGGCAACTGGCACGCGTGGATCGCGTGCGGTGATTGGCGTATGCGGCGTTGTCTAGCCGGTGCTGTCCGATGTTTTGCTGTCCTGGTCCTGGTCCTCGACGGGTGTTGCTGAATCGGGTTCGGACGGGGTGACGACCGGCTGGATCACCTGTGGCTTTGCCACGGGCTCCTCGGCGTCTGCCCGGGCCGCATCCGGTTGTGGGGCCGTTTCGGGCTCGGCGCGGGGAGTTTGCTCCGGCGGCTTGGCCGGTGGCTGGACGGCGTCTGTCCGGGCCGCGTCCGGTTGTGGGGCCGGCTCGGGTTCGGCTCGCGGTGCCTGCTCGGGTGGCTGGGCGGGTGCCGGCTGCTCAGCCCGTGCCGTGGTGGGTCGACGGGAACGTCGGCGGGGGCTGTCCTCCTCGGAGGGGGCGATTCGTCCCCTTTTGCCTTCCTCGACGGCGTCGGCCAACTGCGTCAGCATCAACTCCACGGCCCGCATGGCATCGTCGTTGCCGGGGATGGGGATATCGGCATAGTCCGGGTCGCTGTCCGTGTCGATCAGGCAGACGGTGGGAATGCCCAGTTTTCTGGCTTCCTTGACGGCAAGGTGCTCGCGTCGGACATCGATGATGGCCAGAGCGCCCGGCAGCCGCTCCATACGTCTGATGCCGCCGAGGTTGCGGGTGATTTTGCGTTTTTCCCGCTGGAGGGTGGCTTTCATTTTCTTGGAGAAGCTGTCCAATTCGCCGCTGGCCTCGTAGCCTTCCAGCTCTTCGAGGCGTTGGAGGCGTGAGCGGACGGTGCGGAAATTGGTGAGGGTGCCGCCGAGCCAGCGTTCGCTGACGTAGTGCATGCCGCAACGGTCGGCCTGGGTCCGGACGGCCTGTCGGGCCTGACGCTTGGTGCCGACGAATAGTAAGTCGTCACCGTTGGCGACCATCTGCGCGATGAACTTTCTGGCTCGCAGCAGGCCCTTGACAGTTTCTTTGATATCGATGATGTGGATCGAATTCCGCTTACCAAAGATGTAGGGCTCCATTTTGGGATTCCACCGACTGACGCGGTGGCCGAAATGGACCCCGGCATCGATCAGTTCGCGGACCAACGATGACGCCAAGCTGCACCTCCGCCGTGTGAGTTTTGGGCTTTCCTTAACCCTAGGTTTCCTGTTTGCAGGTGGTTACGGCCAGAGACCGCAAACACACGAACGTGTAAGCTTACG
>Ga0272441_10016938_pt1 | contig 10017 bp, 7 predicted proteins | sample SSMProp6N_FD_193582 | JGI IMG/M metagenome (GOLD analysis project Ga0272441, IMG submission 193582) | Marine sediment archaeal communities from Little Sippewissett salt marsh, Falmouth, MA, United States - SSM-Prop-6N | ecosystem: Environmental > Aquatic > Marine > Wetlands > Sediment ...
CAGGGACTCGTCCGGCGTAACGAGCTTAATATGCATTTTTACAGGCGCATAACCTAAAAGCACGCGCAGCAGCGCATACAGGTAGGCCGACTCGCCCCGCAACCATCCCGACCGCCGGACCTGGCGCGCGATCAGTCCCGTGAAACCTATGCCGAAAGAATTGATGAAGTACCTGGCGAAATCGTCTTCCCCCGAAACCCTGCCGAGATCGGCCGCCGTCTCCCCTGCGCGCAGATAAGCGGCGGGCCGGAAATCCCTGCCGAAACCATGGTCGAGAGATTTGATGAAATCATTGGCCGTGCCTGCGGGCAGCACCCCGAGACAGACCTTCGAGCCGGCAAGCGCGTTGGCGATTTCGTGGGCTGTTCCATCCCCGCCGCACGCGATGACCGCCTTGCCGGAAGACAGCGCACAACGAGCAAGCTCCCGCGCATGACCGGCGTACTCGGTCCAGCAGGTTTGCGCGGCAGGCTCGCCAGCCAGCTCATGGCTTATGCTTCTTCCGCGCCCGGCAGCTTTTCCCCTGCCGGCGACGGGATTGATGATAAACGTATACTTGCAGCTCACCGTCTCATGTCGAAAAACGTTTTCTGAAAGACCGGCCGGTCGCGGCCGGGCCGGAATCCCCGGCCGAGGCGCCTATGCGGAGCAGCTCGTCGCAGATATTTTCCACCGCGTCGCGAATCATGCCGCAGGCGGCGAAAAAGTCCTCCTCCGAACCGTAATAGGGATCCTCGATCGCCGTTACTCCGGCATCGGGCAGATAGTCGGCGAGCATGCGCAGGGCCTCGCGCTCCACACCGTCGAGCTGCGAAAGCAACGCGCGGTAATCGTCATGATCCATGGCGAAAATCCTGAAGTATGCCGCAAGACGGAGATCCCTCGTGCAGCGCGCCCTGTGTGCTGAAATATCCACACCGAAAGCACCGGCAGCCGAAAGGGCGCGAAAGTCCGGGGGCTCACCCTTCTGCCGGCAGACCGTACCCGCGGATTCGGCGGAAAAACGGCCGGAACAGCCCCGCCGGAGCAGCGCCGCCCTGAAAAGCCCTTCCGCCATGGGCGAACGGCAGATATTTTCATGGCAGACAAACAGCACCGTCACCTGCATGCCATCCGGGATTTGAAACTTCGAAAATTTTTCCTTGTCCGTAAATATACACTCCACACGGCATTCCCCATCCCGGGAAAACGACAGCAGCTACGGGAAACAGCGTGTACGCATGTGAAGCAAAAAACAAAAACACCCCATACCACACGCCACATCATTGACGTACTTTTCGATATTTTGCGTTTTTTTTCTTTAATAAAAGAGGGGAAATGTATTATATAGGAATATTACATCATACAATACTCTACATCAACCGGTTTTTCCGCCTGAATCATGCAGAAATCCACAGTAGCATCCCTGCCGGTGACAGAAAAGCCCGACTGGCGCATAACGAACAAGGAGCTGGAGTACACCAAGGTCATCAGAAGGCTGGGCAGGGACATCATTGATTACAGCATAGAATGCGATCATGACGTATCCCTTGCATCGATGGACATGGAACTGCTTCACAAGGCGCTGCGCGACTCGGAGCTTGCAGGAAAATCCTTCTGCCTGCTCTGGGACATGAAGCATGTCACCGGCATGTCGCTCGTGTATAAAAAAGAACTCGCCCAGTTGCTCTACAACCCGACCGTCACGCCGGCCATGGTTGTCATCTACAACGTTCTCCCCGAATTCGCCATGACGGTCGAAACCATTATGGCCATGATGCCTGAAACGATGACCGCGATCATGGTCGAAAATCGTGACGCCGCCTTGTCGAAAGCGGTCGAATGGCAGAAAAACGCTATAGAGCATGATCATTCGGACAATGAGTACCTGAGAAGAAAAAAGGAATTCCTGGCCTGCCTCGGACGGATTTCCTGGCTGAACATGACCAATCAGCATATAGAGATGCCCCCGCCCGACGATCAGCTCTACCCGTTCTTCAAGGCTGTCGAGGGACTGCAGGAAGACATTCACGAAAACATGACGGCGCGGGAAGGTGAAATCGGGAAGATCGCATCCGATCTGGAAAAACAGCTGACCGAAAAAAACATCCTTCTCAATGCGCAGAAAGAGCTTTACAGAAAGCTCAAGGACCAGTTCGAGAAGGAAAAATCAGCACTTCAGACGAGAATCTCCACGCAGGAAATGGAACTGACAAGAATTTCCACGGCCATAGCGGAAAAGACGTCGTCGCTGAAGGAGCTTCTTGAAATCATCGCATCACTCGATATCGATACCGGCCAGAAAAGCGCCCTGATGGAAAACTGCCGGAACATGATCGAGACGGAAATGATCGAAAAACGTCTCAATATCGAACTGACGACCACCGACTCCGAGTTTCTCTCCCGGCTGCAGAAAAGACACCCCAACCTCAACCAGAGAGAACTTCGCATCTGCCTGCTCATCAAGCTCAATTACAGTACGCAGGAAATCGCACGCTCGGTCGGCATCTCGACCAGGGGAATGGAAAGCATTCGCTACCGGATGCACAAGAAAATCGCCCTTTCCAAGCATCAGTCTCTCAAAAGTTATCTTACCGATCTCGCAGCCGTTCCGGCAGGCCCGGGCAGCCGCTACTGAAAGAATGCCTCACTTCGAGGAACCATGGAACGCTCCTTTCATTTAGTATATAGAGAGCGGTAACGATTACAGGCCGCCGCGTTACGTGTAACTGCTTCGAGTCGGTGCGAGCCAAACACTTATAGCGAGAAGATGGAACGATGTCCGGTTTCCGGCGCCCCTGTCACCTCCAGACCCCAATGGGTATATCACAACCCCGGCGGGAAGTATTCGACCTGCATCCACAGAATCGGAAAAAACATTCTGTATCTCTATGTCACTGCCGAAAACCCCGTTATCCTGGATCGTTTCGAGGGCGATCTTGTCGCAGCGGTAGTCAGGGATTCCGGGCTTGACGGAAAGACCTTCTCCGTCATCTGGAACCTCGACCGGGTAAAAGGGCTCTCACACTCCTATAAAGAAGGGATAGGAAGTTTTCTCTACCTTCACCCGCAGCCGTCGCTCCGCTGCGTCGCATTCCATAACATGCGTCCCGAATTCATCCATACCGCCGAGTGCATCCGGTCGATCATCCCCTCGACCATGACCCTGCTGTTTGCCTCCGGTTACGATGACGCTATGAAAAGCCTTCTGGACTGCCTGTCGGAAACCGCACCCTCCCCGGAAAAGACAACCGGGGAGGGTGAATACCGGAAGCTCAGGAACGAATTTCTCGGTGCCGCCACCAGGATCGGCTGGATCAACATGCTGCATGAAAACATTGCGCTTCCATCGCCAGCCCACGACCTCTTTCCGTTTTTCAGCGGCCTGGTGCTCCTGCAGAAGGATCTTGCCGAGCAACAGGCACTCAACAGCGCGGAGAAAGACCGGCTGCTCGGACAGTGCAGCAAAGAGATCGAAAGCATAAACGCGCAGCTCTCGTTCAGCGAAAAAGCGATGAAACAGCTGCTTCAGGATCGTGCGCGCGACAAAACAGAACTTGCGCATGTCCTTTCGGAAAGAAAACAGGAATGCAGACAATTCTCCTGCGCGCACAGCCGTGATCATGGCATGGCCCTGAAACAGCTCTGTAACGGCATTCACGATCTCGATATCGACAGACAGCGAAAGAAGGATCTGCTGAAAATCTGCAATCTGCTGCTCGAAACCGAACGCAACGAACAGAAAATCGACCTTCCGCTCACCACTACCGATTCAGCCTTTTTGACCCGCCTCCAGGAAAAACACCCGAACCTCAACAGAAGAGAGCTGAAAATCTGCCTGCTCATCAAGCTGAGCTACAGCAACGAAGACATAGCCGAAACCTCGGGCATCTCCAGAAGAGGCATGGAAAGCATCCGTTACCGGATGCACAAAAAAATAGGTCTGCAAAAAAACCAGTCCCTCAAAAATTATCTCGCGCAGCTGTCAACCACTACCGGTTAGCCTCCCCTTCGACCGATCATACGTCAAAAGGATCGAGCAAAAAGAGCGCAAAAATCAGCACATGACGTTATTACGACGAGACACGCTTGCCTCTACACAGAAAAAAGCGTATTCTTATCTTTATAATACGTCAAAACCCCTATCAGTTTAACGAATCCGGTGCAATTTACATGGCGACCTGTTCAGTTTCAAACCTCCCGGTAACCGAACGTCCTCACTGGAAAACGGTTCATTCGGACGAAAAATACACGACTCACCTGAAAAGAATCGGGGATGACATTCTCCTGACGTATTACGAGGCGGACAGGGACATCACGATCGAGTATATGGACAAGGAACTCTATCAGACGGTTCTCGACGAGTCCGGACTGACGAAAAAACCGGTGTACCTGCTTCGCGACCTGACCCATGTGACCGACGTTTCCTATGCCTACAAGGTCAACCTCACGCAGTTGATCTATCACTGGAGGCCGTACTTCAGGCTGATTGTCTTCTACAACATTCCCGACGGGTTCTCCACGACGGTCGAAACGTTCGCCGCCATCGTTCCCGAAAACACTCCGGTACTGCTTGTGGACAGCTATACCGATGCCGTCCAGGCCGTGCTCGACATGAAAGAGGACTCGCTTCCCGCCGAAGAGTACGACGACGAGGAAGTCGAGCTTTACTCCCAGAGAAAAAAAGATTTCCTTGCGGCCACGGCGAGGATCGGATGGATGAACATGCTCAGCCAGGCCATCAATATCCCTCCCGAAGACGACTATCTCCACCCCTTTTTCAAGGCGCTCGATTCGCTTCAGAAAGACCTCCAGGAAAGAGAAAAAATCCGGTCCCAGGAACGTGTTGAAACAGAGAAAAACTGCGAAAAAAAGGTCTCGGAACAGATCATTCTCCTCAATGCCCAACTCGAGCTCAACAACAAGCTCGCCACCCAGTTCGATCGTGAGCGCTCAGCCCTGAAATCACGCATCGCCGCCCAGGACATGGAACTGACACGTGTATCGACAGCCATAGCCGAGAAAGCTTCGGTGCTGCAATTGCTCAAGGACAAGATCGAGCATATCGACATGGAGCCGGCACTGCGGAAAGAAATGACCTCCGCATGCGACAGGCTTATCGAAACGGAAATGATAGAAAAGAAAATCAATACCGAACTCACGGCAAACGACTCGGATTTCCTCTCGAAACTGCAACAGAAGCATCCGAACCTCAACCAGAGAGACCTGCGCATCTGTCTGCTTATCAAACTCAACTACGACACGAGAGAAATAGCGAGATCGATAGGGATATCCACGCGCGGCCTGGAAAGCATACGCTACCGGATGCACAAGAAAATGGAGCTTTCCAAACATCAGTCGATCAAGAATTACCTGACACAACTCGCCGTCGCATGGCAAGGCGAAACGACGGAGCCCACTCCCCCGGGCAAAGACAAGAAGTAACCGTCCGGGGCTTAAAGCCGCCGAAGAAAAAAACTCACCCCCATACCTCTGAGGGGAGCGATGCTACAACGCTCCCGGAAGAAACAGGCCGGAATTCCGGAAAATCGCACAACGCAGTATCAATCACACTGTCCGTCTCATGAAGAACTGCCCGGTTTCAGACCTCCCGATAACAGAAAAACCTCACTGGCAGGTGGAACACGCCAAGGAAGGTTACTCGACGAAATTCACGCTTGTCGGCCCTGATATCATCCACGGCCAGATAATCACGGACCACGACGTCACCATGGACTTCATAGACCACAATCTCTTTCAGGCCGTCATCAACGAAAGCGATCAGATGGGCAAACCGATCTGCATGCTGCATAACCTGAACCATGTCAAGAGGATCTCGTTTCTCTACAAAAAGGACCTGGTCAACATCCTCTACAATTCAGGACCGGTGTTCAAGCTGCTCGTCGTCTATAACATCAGCCCGGAAGTCCGTTCCGTAGTCGAAACGTTTTCGGCCATCGCCCCCGAAGAATCCAACGTCATGCTGGCCGGCAGCTACCGTGAAGGAATGCAGTTGATCCTGAATGCGAAAAAGGGAATCACGGAAACAACCGACAACGGAACGGAAAACAACCGGCAATACCTGGCGCACAAGAAAGAATTTCTCGCCGCGATGGCCAGGATGAACTGGCTCAATCTCCTCAACCATCCGATAACCATGCCAGAACCGGATGAGTCGGTGTACCCCTTTTTCAAGGCGCTCGAGGCCCTGCAGCAGGATCTTCGAGAAAAGGAGGAGCTTCATCGGCTCGAGATAGAGCAGCTCGTCGAAGAGTACAACAGGAAAATCACCGAAAAAAACATCCTGCTCAACGCCCAGGAATCGCTGAACAAGAAAATCGAACAGCAGCTCGAAAAGCAGAAAACGGCGCTGACCGCCCAGATAGCCGCCAAGGATATGGAGCTGACCAGGGTGTCGACCATCCTGGCGGAAAAGAAATCGAAAATCGAAAAGATCTGCGGCCTCGTTTCAGGACTGGATGTCGAACCGGCGATCAAACAACAGCTGGATACCTCATGCAGGGAACTTGCGGAAACCGGCCTGTACGAAAAACACGTCGATCATGAAATAACATCGGGCGATTCGGAATTCCTCTCGAAACTCCAGCGCCGCCATTCCACCCTGAACCAGAGAGATCTGCGAATCGCGCTTCTGATTCGACGAAACTACAATACCGTGGAAATAGCCCGTTCGATAGGCATAACGACCCGCGGCGTCGAGAGTATCCGTTACAGGATGCACAAAAAGCTTGGGCTCACGAAGCACGAATCCATCAAGCAGTACCTTTTCAGCATCAGCGATACCTGACCGTTGCTACGTAAGGCGAACAAAAACGTCAGTCGATCCCGCCGGAAAACAGTCGTTACCGATCGGCATCCCGTTGCAGGGAAATTACATACAGTCGCACCCGTTACGCCCGCAGCTGCAATACGATGGTCAACATTCAAGCCCCGGACACCATGGGAACATGCCCGGCAACCGGACTTCCGGTCAAGAGCAAGCCTCACTGGCAAACGCCGCACCACGATCAGCACTACACCACGAAATTCAGCCTGGTCGGTCGGGATATCGTCTGCATTCATGTGGACACCGAAAACAACGGAACGGTCATCCTCGACCACGTCGACTTCGATACGCTCAATACCGTCCTGAGAGAGGAAAACCTGTCGGACAGACCGCTGTACTCCGTGGTCGACATGACCCGGATACAAGGATGCACCTTCAGCTACAAAAAAGATCTCGTCAACCTCCTCTATAACCGCGGACCGGTGTTCAAACTGCTCGTGCTGTGCAATGTTCACCCGGACATGCGGCTCGTCGCTGAAATGTTCATGACGATAACACCGGAAGAATCCACCGTCCGAATCGCGCGGACCTACGGGGAGGCGATGGGAATGATCCTGGCGGACAGGAAAGGCGGACAGGAAAACAACGGACAAGGCCAGAATAAAGAGCCGGAAAACGAATCCGTTAAAAAAGATTTTCTCGCCGCCCTTGCCCGGATAGTCTGGCTGGACCTCCTCAATCACAGGATTCCGATGCCGGAGCCCGGAGAACCCTGCCGCTACATGTTCAGGGCCCTCCAGGATCTTCAGGAGGACATGCGTGAAAAAGAAGCTATCATCAACAGCGAAAGAAGCGCCCTTACCAGGAACCATGAACTGAAAATAGCCGAAAAAACCACGCGGCTTCAGGCGCTCCAGGCCCTGAACCACAGTATGCAGGCGCAGCTCGACCGAAAAAAAACCGAACTGACCGCCATGCTTACCTCGAAGGACATCATGCTGAAACGAATCTCGGACAGCCTGGAGGAAAAACAGATGAAAGCCGACAAACTCCGCCGGCTTGTCGGCCAGCTGGATATCGACCGGAAACTGAAAGAAAAAATCGTCGGGGCGGTCGCGGAAATAGCCGATAATTCTCCGGAATCCCCCTTCCCCGGACAGGAACTGTCCTCCGCCGACCGGGAGTTTCTCTCAAAACTCGCAGGCCGTCATCCCGGGCTCAGTGACAAGGAACGCCGGGTCTGCCTGATGATACGACAGAACCTCACCAACCCGGAAATATCGCTTTCCATCGGCATAACGCCCCGGGGCGTCGAGACCCTCCGCTACCGGATGCACAAGAAACTCGGCCTCTCGAAACACGAAACCATCCGAACCTACCTCCAGGACCTCGCCGCGGAGATACGGTAACGGCGCCTCGTCAGTCCGCCTTTCTCCACTCACGGTGGTTCAAACGACCGAAGACGACAAACGCCCCGGAAGAGCGCTCTTCCGGGGCGTTTTTGATTCCGTTCCCCGATCCCTTACCCGAAATAGAGGGTCTTGACGTTGACGAACTCGCGGATGCCGTAGCGGGAAAGCTCGCGGCCGTAGCCCGACTGCTTGACGCCGCCGAAGGGCAGGCGCGGATCGGACTTGACCATGGCGTTGATGAAGCAGTTGCCCGCTTCGAGCCTCGCGGCGATGGCCGCCGCCCGTTCGGCGTCCTTCGAAAACACGGCCGAACCGAGCCCGTAGGGGCTGTCGTTGGCGATCCTGACGGCATCGTCGTCGTCCGCCGCCTCGATCACCGCGGCCACCGGCCCGAAGGTCTCCTCGCCGTATACCGCCATGCCGGGGCGCACGTCGGTCACGATCGTCGGGGGGTAGAAGTACCCTTTCCTGCCGGGGATCTCGCCGCCGCAGAGCACCTTCGCTCCCGCCCGGCGGCTCTGCTCCACCTGCACATGCAACTGGTCGCGAAGGTCCTCCCTCGCTATCGGCCCGACATCCACCGAAGGATCGAACGGGTCCCCCATCTTCTTCGCCTTCATCCGTTCCAGCAGCATCTGCTCGAACCGGGCCTTCACGGCGGGAAGCACGATGAAGCGCTTCGCGGCGATGCAGCTCTGCCCTGCGTTGAGCAGCCGGGCGGCGATGCACACTTCGACCGCCTGCGGCAGATCGGCGTCGTCGAGCACGATATAGGGATCGTTGCCGCCGAGTTCCAGCACGCTTCTTTTGAGGGCCTTGCCGGCCTTGCTCGCGACCGCAATGCCCGCTCCGGTGCTGCCGGTCACCGAAACGGCCCTGACCACGGGATGGTCGATGACCTCGCCGACCATCCGGTCGACATCCTCGAGATCGATATGCAGCGTGCGGTAGAGGTTCTCGGGAAACCCTGCTTCGATGAAGAGTTTTTCGAGCGCGATCGCCGAACCGGTGACGTTGGGCGCATGCTTGATCACGATGCCGTTACCGGCCATCATCACCCCCGCGGCGAACCGCAGCACCTGCCAATAGGGAAAATTCCAGGGCATGACGCCGAGCACCACGCCGAGAGGATCGAACGTGACCATGCCGGTCATGCCGTCCATGTCGATCCGTTCGGGCTGCAGGAAATCCTCGGCGTGCTCCGCATAGAATTCACACACCCAGGCACACTTCTCGACCTCGGCGACGGCCTGCGCCAAAGGCTTGCCCATTTCAAGGGTGATCGTTTCGGCATGCGCCCCGCTCTGTTCTCTCAGGAGAGCGGCCAGACGGAGCATCGGGGCCTTTCTCTGCGCGATGGACCAGGTTTTCCATGTATCGGCCGCCGCACCGGCCGCATCGATGACGTTGCCGACCTCGATGTCCGTCATGGACGCATACTCGGCCAGCAGTTCGCCGTTCGCGGGATTTATGGTAGTAATCATATGGAGTCCTCCTCTGTTTCTCTCGGGAAATAGCAGTAAACCGAAGGGGAAGTTACGGCATTTCGAGGACTTGCGAAACCCGTGAAGCGTTACCGGCCCTCTTCCAGGGTGTCGTATATCGCCAGATAGCTCTCGTACCGTTCCGGGTCGATCTCCAGCTTTTCCACGGCGTCGCGCACCGCGCACCCCGGCTCCACGGTGTGCGTGCAGGAGGAAAACGCGCAGCTCCCCATCAGATCGAGAAACTCGGGAAAGTAGAACCTGAGATTCCCGCGGGTGATGCCGTCGAGATCGAATTCCCTGAGCCCCGGGGTATCGATGACGAAGCCTCCTCCGGGCAGTGGAAGCATCGCCG
>Ga0272441_10016939_pt1 | contig 10017 bp, 4 predicted proteins | sample SSMProp6N_FD_193582 | JGI IMG/M metagenome (GOLD analysis project Ga0272441, IMG submission 193582) | Marine sediment archaeal communities from Little Sippewissett salt marsh, Falmouth, MA, United States - SSM-Prop-6N | ecosystem: Environmental > Aquatic > Marine > Wetlands > Sediment ...
AAAAATTGCATAATTGTTAAAAATATATCACTTTTACAATAAACCGGCTGAAAATAAAATTTTTATGCTCAACTGCGCACAGAGAATTCCAAGAACCATCCCCGCAAGTACATCCCCCGGATAATGAACGCCATTGTATATTCTGGAGATACCGATTAAGCTGGCCAGAATAAAACAGGGAATTGCCAGAACCGGAAAAAAATAACTGATCAGAACAGCCATGAGAAAACCACCGGCTGTATGGCCGGATGGAAAACTGAAATCATCCGGGGGTTGAATACGGTTGACAATTTCCGGAAGAACATGACAGGGCCGTGGCCTCTTGATTAAATGCTTCACACCTTTTTGAATGATGATTTCCAGAGCAAAGGCCGGCAATGCACTGATAATTAACTTTATTCCGGTTGTGCGGTCTACAATAATGATAAGCAGGCACAGCCAACCATATAAGGGACCATCACCCAGTTTTGAAAAAACATGCATGAAATACCGCATGATTTGTCTGGGATTTGGACTGAAAAATTTTAAACAAAGCGTTTTATCCCATTGCTCCAGATTGCTGATAAATATTTTTACCACATTATCCCCTTCAATAATCGTATATAACAATTACGGTAAAATGTAATTTAATCAGATTGTAGTTTGATGAGGGTTTTATTAAAACTGTTAATAATTTGTTAAAAATTGATGAGTCGTCAAATGGAATAAAATTTTGGAATTAAACCTATATTTTACAATATGATGAGTCAAGCTAACACTTTTTTAACATTATTCTAATATTTCCTTAGCGATTTCTTTATAGATTAATTTATCGGTAAGTTGGAATAAGGATTTTATGTGATGTCAAAAAAATTGATTCTTGCGGTCGATGATGAAGAAGATATCCTTGAACTGATCGACTATAATTTGAAAAAAGAAGGTTATGAGGTTATTCTGGCCCGGTCAGGAAATGAGGCGCTTAAAACCATTCAAACCAACATGCCGGATCTTATCCTGTTGGACCTGATGCTTCCGGACATTGACGGTTTTGATATATGCAAAATTGTCAAAAACAACTCGAAAACAGCACATATACCCATTATCATGCTGACTGCAAAGGGTGAAGATGCGGATATCGTTTCCGGACTGGAATTGGGCGCGAGTGATTATGTGGTTAAACCGTTCAGTCACCGTGTTCTTCTTGCACGGATCCGGGCCATTCTCAGACAGAAAACATCCGTTGTTCGCGATACGGCTAAAACGATAAAAATTCATAACATGACCGTCAATCCGGGCCGCTTCGAAGTCCATGTGGGCAATTCGCTCATCCCCCTGACTGCCACAGAGTTTAATATACTGCATTTCCTTGCCAGACACCCGGGTTGGGTATTTACCCGTTCACAGATCATTGATTCGATTAAAAGTGAAGAATATTCCGTTACAGACAGAGCCGTAGATGTTCAGATCATGGGATTACGGAGAAAACTTCATACAGCAGGTAAATATATTGAGACAATACGCGGTGTCGGCTATCGTTTTAAGGAATAACCGTATTATTCGACTTCAATTCTCCAGGTCCTTTCTTTCCCCAAAAATTCCTTATCTGTTTTTTCCTTGTTACGCGGAGATCGGCATGCAATTGGTTTTCCATAATAAATACGCCTGTAATTGTACAGGAAATCAGGATTGCTTTTTTCATCATTTTTTTTATGTTATATAATCATGGATATCCTGCATCCTTCCCCCGGGCTTCAAACTGGAATGAAATAAATTGAATTTTTCTATCCATAAAATATTTCTGAATACGACTGTTCAGAAAGACAGCGGGCCTGTGCCATTCTTTAAATTATATTTTGTGCGGTTCCTGACATTCCTTACAATGGGCACATTGTTTTATATTTCATGTGCAAGGTTTCCTCACAAACCATTCACATCTCAGGAAATTCTGTATACACCCCAAACCACGCCGGATCAGGCGCAATACCCCGATGCGAGTGCCATCATCCTGCTCGATGAAGCAGGGCAGCGCCTTTATTCCAAAAATCAGCGGAATCTGTCTATTATGGACCGCCGTACTGTCATTAAAATACTCAATGAGCGTGGATATTATTATGCCAATATGACCATTCCGTATGAAAAAGGAACCGAAATAACCAACATCCGTGCAAGGACAATTCTAAACGACGGCCGTATTGTCGAACTTCTCCCCGAACAAATTTTCGACACCAATTACAATACACAGTATATATATTATACAGATCAGCGAGTCAAACAATTTTCCATGCCCGCTGTTGAAAATGGATGTATTATTGAGTATAGCTGGAGGAAAAAAAGCGCAGATTGTCATTTTGATTCTCATTGGCCCTTTCAGCGTGAGGATCCTGTACTGCTCTCCAGATATTCAATAGATACCCCCCGGAATTGGAAAATGACACACAAAGTCTATGGAGAACAAATATTCCCCTCCTATTTAACAGAGTCCCTGGGTGACAGAATAAAATTGCAGTGGGAAGCATCCAATGTACCGCCTTTTGTCCCTGAAGTGTCCTCTCCTCCCGGGGAACGAACGTCAAGTCATTTACTCTTTTCACCGTTGGGAATTGAAACATGGCAGGATGTAGCAAATTGGTATCTTGATCTCGCAGAACAAAGAATGAGGCCCGAAAACACCATTCGTCAAACAGTTAAAAAACTGAAATATACTCAAAATTCGCTTAATCAATTGAAATCCATTTTCTCTTTTGTGCAGCGAACGGTTCGTTATATTCCCATTGAAATTGGTATTGGAAAATATCAGCCGCATTCCGCAGAATCGGTGCTAAGAAACGGATTTGGTGACTGCAAGGATATGGTTTCTCTCATTGTTGCGATGGCCAGGGCTGCAGACATTACCGTGCATCCCGTTTTACTTTCCACATGGCCGCATGGAGAAACGGACACATCACTGGTAACGCCTCACTATTTTAACCATGTCATAGCCGTGGCCTTTCTGGATGACAGTACATCTGTCTGGATGGATCCGACTGAAAAAAAGGTTTCCTTCATGGAGTTGCCCTGGTATGATCAGGACAGACTTGTTTTGATTGCCAGAAGAAAAGAAGCAGAAATTGTTAAGACACCGGCCGCACCTGCCGAGGCCAACCGCTCAATACGGCATTGGAATATCACTCTGGACGATCGAGGTGTTGCACGGGGAACCATTGTCATAGAATTTGAAGGCGCACAGGCGATGGAAATGCGACATCAGCTTTTGCAAATTCATCCCAGCAACCGGGCATCCTGGCTTGCGCGCCATGTCTTTTCTCATTATCCCATTACGATAGAATCAAAAGTTCGTGTTGCCGAAGAACAAAATATCAATCAGCCGCTTGTTGTTTCGGCCACATTTTCCTCCTCGCATATTGTTTTAAAAAGTCAGGACCTCTTTACACTCTTCCCGGACGCGCTTTCTACATTCGACTGGCACAAACTCTTTCCCGGGCATCACCGAAGAGATGATATTGCCATGAAACATCCCCTCGCCATCACCGACCGTATTCATATTACATATCCAGAAAACTTGAATCTGGTTTCTGATAAACAGAGAGACGTGATTGAAAGTCTCTTTGGAAAATTTGAATGGAATATTAAATTGCTTGGTGCCGGAACCGCAGTCTTTGACCGGACCTTTGTATTAACCGCGACAAAAGTACCAAAAACCAGGTATCTGGACTTTAGAAACTTTCTTTTTAAAACGGCCCTCAGTGATCAAACCCTGATTCTATTCAGCAGCCTTTAGACATCGGGAAGACATGACTGTCAGACCGTTTATAGTCAATTACTATTAACAGAATTGCCCTTCATCTGCACTTTAATTAAACCACAAAGCACTCAAAGATCACAAAGAATAAATATATTCTGTACGCTTTGCGAGGTGTTCTTCACCTCGCAATTAAAATTAACCGAAGGTCAAGAACACCTTCGGTAGCAAAAAATCGTTTTTTGTCAACGATTATCACCATAGGTGTTGGCTTGCATGGATTATTATAAAAAGTACACGCCACGAAGTTCCAAATACCACACCCAAAATCACAAATAAATGCCAAATCCCAAAAATCAAACACGTCAAATTTTTCCTTTGAGATTTGGAAATTGTAATTTATTTGACCATTGGAATTTGGATATTGGAATTTCACGACATTTTTAATTATAACAAATTTAATTTATTAATTAAAATATCGGGATGGTTTTTGCATAAATAAAATGAGCGCAGGCCGTGTGGATTAACTCCGGCCTGCGCTCTGTCATTAAGGGATGTATCAAAAAGCTGCAAATTGCACATTTACAGCAAAGCCCAATCCCTATTTAATCAATAACATTTTATTGGTAATGACTTCTGAATCTGTGGTCATTCTGTAAAAATACACACCGCTTTCAAGAGAGGCTGCGTTCCATTTTACTGAGTATTGACCTGGTGCCTTGACTTCATTGACAAGGGTTTCAACTTTCTGACCCAGCATATTAAACACATCCAGTTTTACCTGTGAACGTTTTTTCACTGAAAACTCAATTTTCGTAACCGGGTTAAACGGATTGGGATAATTCTGACTCAGAGAGAATTTATCCGGTCTGCCGGTACCCGTCATTTGAATGTCGATACCAGAGGTTCCACTTTCAACTTCAGCCAGATTGTCATAGGCAGCACCGCCGGGAATTGGACGCGGATCCAGAGTTCCTTCCTGCGTACGGCTGATGTTGGTCAGAGGCGAATCGACCAGAATATCGTTGTCATTGTTTGAAAGCAGCTCGACATCCCATTCAGCCACACCCAGGGCTTCGGGTGTATCACCGGGTGCAAAATCAAACCACAAATTGTTTGTAAACACGATATCTCCCGCTTCGTACCGGCTCTTTGAATCAGATGCTTTGTCAGCAGCCTCTTCTATATTCATGGCCTGACCCTTGGCATCGCCAAAGATAGAATTTTTATACTCACCACCCCAGTTGTCGCGGAGGTTAAACGCAACATCTTCAACCGTTCCGTTTTCACCACAACCCAGGAAAGTGGCATTGTAGGTCACAGGATAAGCAAAGGGTGTGCCTTCTTCAGGATCCTGACCACCGTCATGCTCACACATATGACCGGCTGTTTCCGTATCCTGAATGGTAAACAGATACTGAAATTCATTCTGCATACCCTGATCATGATCATAGGCATCATCGCCATTGAAAGCAGAGACCAGATGATCATTTCGAAGATGTCCGCCCCACCATTCAAATCCATCATCAGAATTGGCGAATGCTTCGACATACTCGATCTTGGTCAGACGACCGACACCGGCCATGCCCAGACCGTTCAGTTCGTCGCCGGGAGCGATTTCAGAACCACCGTGACGAAGAGACAGGTAGCGCATGACACCGGAACAGTCACTATTGTCTTCACCACCAAATTCGGCGCGGGGATCGTCAACCAGACCTTCGAAGTTATCCACACCGGCGTCGGGATTGATTTCAGCTGCTCCAAGAATACCAACACCGCCCCAGAGACCGCGATCCTGCGGGGTCAAATCATACGGATCATTGATATCATCATTTAAGGCAGTAAAAATAATCGGGCTGACGCCGGTACCTTCTGCATACAGCTTGCCACCTCTGGCAATGATCAGACCGCTTGCGTCTTCCTGACCGCCGGGCTGGAACTTGACCACTGTTCCTGCTTCGATGTTCAGCACGGCATCGTCTTCGACAAAAACAAAACCGTCCAGCACATAAATATTATCGGCGGTCCAGTACGCATGGTCACCGGCATTGATACTTTCATCAGTGATAGCCACTTCAGTGGTCGGAACCGGATCTGCAGGGAAGAAGCCATATTCATCCAGAGCTGTCCATCCTTTCATCCAGTTGGAGGAACCAAATGCGCCTTTATAGTTAACCTGTTCAAAAAAATCATTTTCAGGAATATCTGCCAGATCCTGATAGCAAACACCATCCGCAACTGCCGGCCGCGGATCCAGATTGCCGGTCTGTGTACGGGCAATGCCGGCCAGAGGCGAATCGGCCAGAATATCATTGTTATTGTTAGAGAGCAGCTCGACATCCCATGCGGCCACACCAAGATCCGCGGGTGTGTCACCGGGCGCAAAATCGAACCACAGGTTGTTTGTGAATACAATCTCGCCTGCTTCGTAACGGCTCTTTGAATCAGATGCTTTGTCAGCAGCCTCTTCAATGTTCATAGCAACACCCTTTGAATCACCAAAAATGGAGTTGCGGTATTCGCCGCCCCAGTTGTCGCGAAGATTAAAGGCCGCATCTTCCACAGTGCCATCCACACCACAACCCAGAAAAGTGGCATTGTATATAATCGGATAAGCAAAGGGTGTACCCTCTTCAGGATCCTGACCACCGTCATGCTCGCCCAGATGGCCGGCGGTTTCCGAATCCTGAATGGCAAACAGGAACTGCATATAGCACTGCATACCCTGATCGTGGTCAAAAGCATCATCGCCGCAGAATGCAGAAACCAGATGCTTACAATTCACCGTACCGCCCCACCATTCAAAACCATCATCCGAATTGGCAAAGGCTTCGACATACTCGATTACTGTTTTTCGTCCAACACCGGCCATGCCCAGACCGTTCAGCTCGTCACCGGGAGCGATTTCAGAACCGCCATGACGGATGGAGCAGTAACGCATAATACCGGAACAATCATCGTTATCCTCACCACCGAATTCGGCGCGGGGATCATCAACCAGACCTTCAAAATTATCCACACCGGCGTCCGGATTAATTTCAGCAGCACCCAGAATACCAAGACCGCCCCAGAGACCACGGTCCTGAGGTGTCAGATCGTAGGGATCATTTATATCATCACTTAATGCAGTAAAGATAATCGGTTTCTCGGCTGTTCCTTCAGCATAAATTTTAGCGCCACGGCAGATAATCAAGCCGCTCGCATCTTCCTGGCCGCCGGGCTGGAACTTAATTACGGTTCCAGCTTCGATGTTCAAGACAGCGCCTTCTTCAACAAATACAAATCCATCAAGCACGTAAATATTATCAGCTGTCCAATATACATCATCGCCTGCGTTAATGCTTGCATCCGTAATGGCCACTTCCGTGGTCGGAACCGGATCTGCAGGGAAGAAGCCGTATTCATCAAGAGCAGTCCAACCTGTCATCCAGTTGGTGGATCCGAAAGCACCTTTGTAATTCGGCATTTCCCAAAATGTCGGATCATCTGCTATGCTCATTGTGCAAACTGCAAATACAGCAACCAGCACAAAAAGATTCCAAAATTTCCTTGTTCTCATTAAATCCTTCCTTTCTAAAGAATACCAAAACCTGCACATTCTTTTCAATTATTGTTCATACCTGATAAAAATTCTCATAAATTCCATGATCCTGATTAATAAATATGATTCAGCATAGTATAAAATATTGGCCTCCTTACCTCCTTTCCTGTATATACACCTCCCTTATTATATGCTGTACTTCAGGTTGAGTGAGAACGTGCGTCCCAAACGAACCTGATTTGCGATATAATCTGTCTCCTTGAATGTATGAAGCCTCTTTTTCTCGCTGTCAAACAGGTTCTTTACCGAAAATTTAATACTGAAGTGGCCATTGACACGCTGAGATACGGACAAGTTCATTAAATCAGCAGGCTGTTCATATATATCGGGGGTCACACCTTTTCCCACAGCCGCCAGTCTCGCTCCAAAACGATTATAGTATACACTTGCAGACAATCCCCATTCAATATTATCATAATTAAGATTTACATTTAAAAGATAGGGTGATTGTCCCTGAAATGTACGGTGATCCTCTGCCTCCGGATCAGCCAGCCGGAGCATCTCCAGTTCATCGGCACCAATGTCCACACGGGAATAAATCAATGATAAATTGCCCCCGATGCTGAAATTTTCAAGGAAGCGTCCTATGCCATCCAGCTGCTTCCGTATTTCAAACTCCATACCGGCTGTTTCCGCTGCATCCACATTTTGCCACTGAATCCAGTAATTGGTATCCAGAATCACCTGCTCGATAGGGTCTTTGAACTTTTTATAAAAACTGCTGACAGCAAAGATTTCGCCCGGATTGGGGAACCACTCCCAGCGCAGATCGTAATTGTTGATCAACGTCCGCTTCAAATCAGGATTCCCGATAAACTGGTCACCTCCGACAAAATCATAGGATGTAAAACTTGACACTTCACGGAATGTCGGTCGTGCAAGGGTCCGGCCATAGGCAAAACGGATATTCATGTTGTCTTTCAATGTAACAATCATATTTGCGGAAGGAAGCAGATCATATGTTGTTAATTTGCCCTCTTCGAGATCCGGATTATCACTAATCACATTCATATCGGTTGTCTCATAACGTATTCCACCAATACATCGCAGACCCTTGACCAGTGGCAGTTCCATCATCAAATAATAGGCTTCAATTGCCTGGTCACCCGTATAATTACTTGAGACCTGGGCCGATTCTTCAGCCACAATACCGAATTTATTGTATGAGGCACTTGAGTCGGGCGCCCACCGCAATCCAACAATACCCAGATTGGATTCTTCAAACACATCGTTGACATTTCCTTCTGCCTCACGCAGAAAAGATGCCATATCTGAATCAGATTTATAGATGAACCGTCTTTCCTTGAATCGACGGTGTTTATCTCCATAGCTTCCGCCAAACTTGATTGTAGCCTCCAGATCGGACCACTGCTTAAACGGAATGGACAGGTCAAGCTGTGTAGTTAAATGATCTTCATCCATGAATCGCCAGTACCGTTCCTGCGGAATATTTGTGCGTATGTTAAAGGTACCGCTCGAGGTAATGATATTGGTAAAGTACCGGACATCCGGCTCATCCTGCTTTGAGTCGGCGTAGGACACCTTCCATGATGCCCGCATACCGAACAGTTTTGAAAACCGGTGATTACCATTCAATTGATAACTGGCCAGTTTTCTTTCAGTATAATGAAGAACACTGGTTTGATAGGTCCAGTCATCGGCCAGATCATAGGGATAGGTACCGGAAAGGAAACGAGCCTGATTGCTCCCGTTCCGGTTATACAAATAATTCAGACTGATAATGTTCTCCGGACTCAATTTCCAGGATAGTTTGGCCATGCTGCCCCAGGTCACTTCGTCCTCACTTTTCTGATCGATAAAATCATATATATTTTCCAGCGCGGAAGAACCTGAAACCCGCGTTTCAAGGGCCCATCGCCTGAGAATACCGTCGTTATAAACCGACTGATTTCGGTTGTATGTAACACTGGCCATATAACCCATCGGCTTGCCAAGAAATTGGAACTGATTGCCGATTGAGAAGGCCATATTATAATTCGGTGATGTGGTCATCCTGCCTGGTGCCATAACGGGATTGAACGCTTTGGTATACTGATCAATAAACCGGGCAACATCATCGTTTTTTGCCCCGGCCGCTATATCAATCACCTGCAGCTCATTTCCAACAATATCAGGAAGCGCACGCGTTCCGTCATCAAAACCAAGCCAGTCCGTCCCGCCGGATGGAGCGCCCAGCACATTATCCTTGAAAGAGGATTTCGAATTATAGGACATGGATGAGGAAAAAGACATCTGAAAACTTTCCGGGAAATCCTTGGTCTCAATATTGACAGTACCACCGGAAAAATTACCAGGCTTATCAGGTGTAAAACTTTTAATGGTTACTATGTTATCCATCAGATTTGTTGGAATCAGATCAATAGAGCCGGCTCGTTTATAGGGATTGGTACTTGGAATTTCGGCTCCATTCAACTGAGTACTCGTATATCGGTCACCCAGCCCGCGCATAAAGATATATTTACCGTCAACCACTGAAGCGCCGGTTACATTTTTCATGGCCTCAGCCGCATTGCCGCTTCCGGAACGAGACATGACCTCAACACTGATAGCGTCACTGACACTGATGGCTTTCTGCCGGTCTTTTAGCAGACTGGCTTCGGTGTTTTTCATCGACTTGGCCGTGACCACAACCAGTTCTCCGGAAACAACCTCCTGATCCATAACAATATCAAGGTTT
>Ga0272441_10016940_pt1 | contig 10017 bp, 11 predicted proteins | sample SSMProp6N_FD_193582 | JGI IMG/M metagenome (GOLD analysis project Ga0272441, IMG submission 193582) | Marine sediment archaeal communities from Little Sippewissett salt marsh, Falmouth, MA, United States - SSM-Prop-6N | ecosystem: Environmental > Aquatic > Marine > Wetlands > Sediment ...
GCCCGGGCCAACAAGGTGGTGGCGTACGCGGTGGCCAGCGTGTCGGGCTCGGTCCTGGCCGTCTGCTCGTGCACGGTCCTGCCACTGTTCGCGGGGATCTACCGGATGGGCGCGGGGATCGGCCCGGCGTCGGCGTTTCTGTATGCCGGCCCGGCGATCAACGTCTTGGCGATCATCCTGACGGCCGGCGTCCTCGGGCCGAGACTCGGCATCGCCCGGGCCGCCGGGGCGGTGGTCTTCAGCGTCGTCATCGGGTTGTGCATGCACCTGATCTTCGGGCGGCGGCCGGCGCCCGACCAGGCGGCCGCGGCCCAGATGCCCGCCGCCGACTCCGGCCGACCCATGCGGCGGAACGTCGCCGTCCTGGCCACGATGATCGCCGCGCTCGTCGCCGCCAACTGGGCCGCCAGCGGGCAACTGACCCTCGGCATCCGCTGCTGCCCCGACGGGCGGACCATCGAACAGTACATTGAAGGCAAGGTCGTCGAGGCTACCGACGCCCACGTCACGCTGGAACTGCCCGACGGGCAGGTCAAGACCTACCCGCGGACGTGGATCGGCGAGCAGCGCTGGCTGGAAGGGCGGGCCTATCGGGCGATCCACCGGATGCGTTTCGTCATCGCGGGCCTGCTGGTGGCGGGTCTGGCGGTGATGCTGATCCGCTGGTTCGGGCGGGGCGAACTGGGCGAGTGGGTCGGGTCGAGTTGGTCCTTTGCCAAGCAGATCCTCCCGCTGCTGCTGATCGGGGTCCTGGTGGCGGGCTTCCTTCTCGGCCGGCCCGGACGCGACGGGCTGATCCCCAGCCGATACGTCGCGATGCTCGTCGGGCAAAGCCCCGACGCGCTGCTGGCCGCAACCGGCCTGGGAGGCGGCCCGGCCGAGGGCGCCATCCGCGGCGCCTGGGGCCTGTGGACCAACCTGTTCGCCTCGATCGTCGGCGCGGCGATGTACTTCGCCACGCTGACGGAGGTGCCCATCGTCGAGGGCCTCCGCGGGGCGGGCATGGCCGACGGGCCGGCGCTGGCGCTGCTCCTGGCCGGACCGGCGCTGTCCCTGCCCAACATGGTCGTCATCCGCTCGGTCATCGGAACCAAGAAAACCATCGTGTACGTCTGCCTGGTCGTGGTCATGGCGACGATCAGCGGACTGGTCTATGGCGCCCTGTGGCGATGAAGCCCCAACAGGAGAATCGACATGTCGGACTGCTGCGACGGAAAGCCCTCAGACTGCTGCGACGAGAAGGCTTCGGACTGCTGTGGCGACGGGAAGACGGTGCTGTTCTATGCCTGCTCCGGCGGGGCCAACGTCGGCGAGGTCGCCGACCGCGCCGCCCGCGCGATGATGGACGCCGGGTGCGGGACGATGTTCTGCCTGGCCGGGCTCGGCGCCGACATCGACGGCATGGTTCAGACCGCCCGCGACGCGGACCTGAACGTCGTCATCGACGGCTGCGACGTGGACTGCGCGAAACTGGTCTTCGAGCGCCTCGGCGTGGCCAACTACGTTCAGGTCAAGGTCACCGACCTGGGCGTCGCCAAGACCAAGGGCGTCCGCGCCACGGACGAACAGGTCGCCGCCGTCGTGGCGAAGGTCACCAAGACGCTGAACGACGCCTGACCGGGAGATCGCCGCGATGAAGACGATTCAGATCGTCGGCGCCGGCTGCCCGAAGTGCCGCCGGCTGGCCGAGAACGCCGCCGCGGCGGCCGAGGCGGCGGGCGTCGAATGCGCCATTGAAAAGGTCACCGACATCGACGCGATGATGAAACTTGGCGTGATGCTCACGCCCGCCCTGGTGATCGACGGCGCCGTCAAGGCCGTTGGCAAGGTCCCGTCGGTCGAGGCCATCAAGGCGATGCTCGCCTGAGGCGCCGCCGCGTGGCGATGTCTGTGGGCACCATCGGATTCGCGTGCCTTTACAGGAGTGATGGCGCATGACGCCACGAAGAATGGACCTCATCAAGGCCGCCGCACTGGTGGGCCTGTCGGCGTCGTGTGTGTTGGGCGGCCCACGGGCGGCCCCCACAGCCGCCACGGCCACCGCGCCGGCCACGGTGATGCAGGCCTGGCCCGCCCTGGCGTCCGGCGGTCTGATGCACGCCCGCCTGGCCAAGTTGCCCGAGGGCACGGTCCTTTCGGCAGGGAAGGTGACCATTACCGAAAAGGACGTCGCCGGCGAAATCGCCAAGTCGCCCCAGACCGTCCGGGCGCAACTGACCAAGAACGCCTTCTTCGTCCTCGAGCAGATGACGACGCGGCGATTGCTGCTGATCGAGGCCAAGGCCGACGCCGCCAAGGGCGGACAAGACTCCTCCAAGACGCCCGACAACGTGATGTTGCAGCAGTACCTCCAGAAGCGCCTCGCCGGCCTCCGCGCGGCCGACAAGGAGGTCCGTGCCTTCTACGAGGCCAACAAGGACGCCGTCGGCGGCGCGACGTTCGAGCAGGTCAAGGGCCAGATCGAGAGCATGGTTCGCCAGCAGAAGCAGCAGCAGGCCCTCGACCGCCACGTGCGGGCGCTGGGGCAACGGACGCCGATCCGCGTGTCGGCGGCGTGGGTCAAGGCCCAGGCGGTCTTGGCGCTGGACAATCCCGTGGACAAGGCGCGGCGCAGCGGGCGCCCGTCGCTGGTGGACTTCGGAGCCAAGGGCTGCCGCCCGTGCGACATGCTCGCCCCCATCCTCAAGGCCTTGCGCACCAAGTACGCCGGCAAGGCCAACGTGGTCTTCGTCTCCGTTCGTCAGGAGCAGATTCTGGCCGCCCGGTACGGCATCCGGTCGATACCGGTCCAGGTGTTCTTCGACAAGGACGGCAAGGAAGTCTTGCGCCACACGGGCTTCTGGCCGCAGGAAGCGTTGGAGAAGCAACTGGCCGAGATGGGCGCCAGGTGAGAATCGGCGCATGAAAACCAAGCGGATCATCGGCAGGCTGCTGATGTCGTTTGTCCTGGTCAGCATCGGCTTTGCCATCGGGAAAGAGACCGCCGGCAGCAAGGTCGCCGCCACGGCCGGGGCGGGCATGCAGCGGCCCTCGGGCGGGCTTGACAAGGTCGTCGTGTACTACATACACGGCGTTCCCTGCATCACGTGCACCTTCATCGAAACGACGACGGCCAAACTCGTCCGCCAGGAGTTTGCCCAGGCCGTCCCGGCCGGGAAGATGGAATTCGTCTCGCTCAACTATCTCGATCCGGCCAACGCCGCCCTGGCCGAGAAGTACAACGTCGGCGCCAACATGGTCATCGCCGTTCGCTTCGAGAACGGGCGCGAAGCGGCCCGCGTGCGGATGGACGAGGTCATGGAACGCGCGTCCGACGCCGGCCGGCTGGCGGAGTACCTCCGCAAGGGCATTCAGTCGGCCCTTGCAGGGGGCGGGCCATGATCTCTCCGGCGGTTCTGTATGCCGTATTCGCCCTCGGGCTGCTGACGGCGGTCAGCCCGTGCCCGCTGGCGACGAACATCGCGGCCGTCTCGTTCCTGGGCCGCCACGTCGGCAACCCGCGCCGCGTGCTGTGGTCGGCTTTGCTTTACACCCTGGGCCGGACGCTGGTCTACGTGGGCTTGGGCGTGGCGCTGCTGTGGGCCTTCCAGGCCGCCACGGGCGGCGCGGGCGGCCTCAAGGCGTTCGCCGCTCCCGCCTCGCGGCACGTGCAGCGGTACGCGAACCTGGCGCTGGGGCCCGTGCTGCTGCTGATCGGAATGATCCTGCTGGGGCTGATCGGGTCGAACGTCTCGGTGGGCGTGGGAGGGGCGAAACTCCAGGATCGCATCGCCAAGGGCGGGGCGATCTGGGCGCTGCCGCTGGGGGTCCTGTTCGCCCTGGCGTTCTGCCCGCCGTCGATCGCGCTGTTCCTCGGCGCCCTGGTCATCTCGCTCGAGCACGGCTCGGCGATTCTGCCGCCGATCGCCTACGGGATCGGTACGGCCTTGCCAGTAATCGCTTTCGCTCTCTTGATGGCCTTCGCCACCCGGTATGTGGCCGGGGCGTTCAATCGCCTGACCCAGGTCGAGCGGTGGGTGCGGACCGTCACCGGGGTCGTTTTCATCTTGGTCGGCATCCACTACTGTCTGGTGCACATCTACGGCCTCCCGCTGATGGGCCGGTGAGGCATGAAGGAGACGCCGACGCGATGCCGCGGACGAAACTGAGGGTCCTGTTCCTCTGTACCCACAACGCCTGCCGGAGCCAGATGGCCGAAGGTTGGGCGCGGGCGCTGAAGGGCGGAGCGATCGAGGCGCAATCCGCCGGTGTCGCCGCCGGGCGCCTTGACCCGCGCGCCGTAGCGGTCATGGCCGAGGCGGGTGTCGACATCTCACACCAGCGGTCCAAACGCGTCGGAGGACTGGCGCAAGAGACATTCGACTACGTTGTGACCGTCTGCAGCCGCGCCCAGGAGCAGTGCCCCGTCTTTCCGGGCGCCACGAAGGTCGTTCACGTCGGATTCGACGATCCACCCGCCCCGGCCCGCGACGCCCCCGACGAGCAACAGGCCCTGGACCACTACCGCCGCGTCCGCGACGAGATCCGCGCCTTCGTCCAGTCGCTGCCGGAAGCCCTGCTGAACGCGTAAGCCCGCCCGGGGCTCCTCCCGTTTCCGGCATCGCGATTCCACGAATGGCGCGAATACGACTTCAAGCCGGCGCCAGCACCTCCACCGTCTTCGGCTTCACGTCTCGTTGGTGACGCTCGGGAGATAGACACCGCTGTCTTCATTCGCGACATTCGTCTTCGTTCGTGTCATTCGTGGAAAAGGCGCCAGGGGCGTTGCGAGGGCATGACCGACGGACGTCAGGCGAGGTCCAGCAGGCGGATGGCGTTGCCGCGGGCGATTCTCTGGAAGGCCCGTTCGCTGATCCGCCCTTCGTCGCGCAGGCGGCAGAGCAAGTCCACCAGCGGCGTCGGCGTGTCCGGGGCGCAGATGTCCGTGCCGAACAGCAGGCGGTCCTGGAATTCCTCGATAAAGGCCGCGGCGTGGTCTTCGTCGCGGGCCAGGGCGTTGTAGCCGCTGTGGGCGGACAGGTCCCCGTAGAGGTTCGGGTATCGTCGCATCAGTTCGGGCACGGCGCCGCCGTCGGCGACGGGCCCTGTCGGGTAGCCGGCGCGGTTGACGCCCGGCGCCAGCGGGGCGATCTGGGCCCAGAACGGTTGGGAGTGGCCGAGGAAGATCAGGTTCGGGTGCGCCGCGAGGGCGCGCCGAAGCCCCGGCAGGTTCGGCTCGTCGTACAGGCCGTAGGTCCCACCGATCCGATCGGTCAGGTGGAACGTCAGCGGCAGGCCGACAGCCTGGCAACAGGCGAAGAGGTTCTGCACGCGGCCGTCGTCGATCGGCAGGTTGGCGGTCACCTCGCCGACGCCCTTGCACCCGAGGCCGCGGTAGTGCTCCAGCAGCCGGCCGAGGTCGGCGTCCGGGGCGTTCGACTCGGCGCGCGGATCGACGTTGCAGAACGGGATGAAGCGCCCGCCGGACTGGGCGGACACTTCGATGACCTCCTCGTTGGATTGCGGGACGTGGGCGCACTCCGGGCTGACCCCCGGCAGGACGACGGCGCGCTCGACGCCGATGGCGTCGTACCGGGCGAGCAACTCGTCGGGCGTGGCGTAGGTCTGACCGTTCGACCGCGCCGGTCCGGGAATCCGCCGCGTGTGGACGTGGATGTCGATGAACACGGCGCCTCCGAAATTCGATAGCCTGCCGAGCCCTACACCGTCTTCGCGCGGGCGTCGGCGACGGCGCGGACGAACCGCTCGGCCAGGTCCTGGATCGTCGCGGTGTCGCCGGCGGCGACGGCCTTCTTGTCCACCAGCGCCGAGCCGACGGCCAGCGTCACCGCCCCGGCCTGGATGAACTCCCCGGCCGTGTCGAGGTTCACCCCGCCCGTGGGGGTCAGTTTCAGGTGCGGCATCGGGGCGAGGATATCCTTGAAGAACCCCGGCCCGAGGCGCCCGGCGGGGAAGACCTTCACCAGGTCCGCCCCGGCCTCGGTGGCGGCGTGGATCTCGGTGGGGCTGAAGGTGCCCGGGACGGCGGGGGCGTCGGCGGCGTGGGCGGCCTGGATGATCGCCGGGTCAAAGATCGGCGAGACGACGAACTGGGCGCCGGCGTCGCAGGCCTGTTTCGTCGCCTCCCCGCTCAGGGCGCTGCCGACGCCGATCAGCGCCCGGGCGCCCATCGCCGCTCGGCACTGGCCGATCACCTCCAGGGCATTGGGCGTGGTCAGGGTGACCTCGATGCAGTCCACCCCGCCGGCCAGCAACGCGCCGGCCACCTCCAGCAACTGCTCGGAGGACTTCGCGCGGATCACCGCGATGATTCCCTTGTCGCATAGACGTTCGACCGCTTCAGTTCGCCGGCTCATGTTGGCGCCTCCCGTGCCACCGGTTGCGGGTTGCTTCAACGTCGCCATAAGCGCGTCACGACGGGGTCTTGTCAAGGCGCCGACGACCGAAGGCGGACCGCCCGGCACGGGCAGGGCTTGACGTGGCGGCACGCCGGACGGGCTATGGCGCCGCGACGGCGGCCTGGAGACGGTCGAGGGCGATGGTGGCCTTGGCGGCCTGGGACGTGCCCTTGAAGTTGTGGATGACCTTGCGATACAGGTCGACGGCCTTTTGGGTCATGCCGGCTTTGTGGTAGGCCTCGGCCTTGGCCAGGGCCTGGCGCGCCAAGCGGTCGCGGCGGACCCGCGCCAGGCGGGTCTTCAGGGCGGTGTCGGCGTTCATCTCGGTCAGGAGTCTGCCGGCCTTATCCGCCGTGGGGGCGCCCTTGCACGACTTGACGATGTTCTCAAGCATTCCGACCAGGCGGAGGAATTCCGCCGCCTTCAGCGCCGTGATGTCGTCGAGCGTGATGGGCGTGTCCAGTTTGGCCTCGTCGGCCGGGCGAGTCGCCGCCGGACGCGTGGCTGCCGGGCGGGTCGCGGCGGCGCGGCTGCGGGCGACAATCCGCGCGACGATCCCGTACATCCCCTGCGCCCGGGCCTCCAGCAGCGCCGCCCGCACCGTCGGGTTCTTCCTCGCCTCGTCCAGTCGCTGCCTGGCCGCGGTGCCCACCGGCTGGCCGGCAAACAGCGCCAGGATCCGCTCGTACGAACGCAGCGCCGCGACGTAGTTCTTCTCGCCGTACGCCCGGTCCGCCTGGTCGAGCATCGCCTTGCCCCCCCGGTTGAGTTTCAGCGTCAGGTCGCGGTAGGTCCGCCCGAGTTCGGGATCGACGGTGAGGTTCTTCGCCCGCCGCAGCGCCATGTTGGCGGCTCCCCAGTTTTCCTCGGCGACGAACTTGGCCGCCTTGGTCAGCAGTTGCCGGCAGCGGCGCCTCATCATTTCCTTTTCGGCCTCGGGGTCCACGTTGTCGACTGTCCCGGTGCCGACGCGCGAGCCGCTGCCGGCGTCGGACGGGCCGGCGCCGGTGACGCGGTTGCCCTTCTTGTCCCGAAACTCGGTCTTGACCTGCCCGGCCGCCGGCGTGACACACACGAGCATCGCCGCCGCAGCCAGAACCGCGATCCGATCGACGCGCATGGCCAGGCTCCTAGACGACCTCGAAGATCGACTGCGTCTTGATCAGCGTTCGCTCGGCGGGGAAGGCGTGATACACGAACACGTGCAACTGTCCGACCTTCGATTCGTAGTCGATGTAGGTGAACGGCGCCAGGGCGTTGCCCGCCCACTGGGGGAACGGCACGAACAGGCCCCCGGTCTTTTCCGCCTGGTCGGTCAGGTCGCGGTGCAGGCGCCCGTAGAGGCGCTGGCTGACCGTCTCGACCTGGAGGTTCATCATGTAGTGGATGCCCCCGTCGTGCTCGTACTGGTGCTGTTTTTCGCCGCGGACGGGCAGGGCGAGGACTCTGCCGCGGTGGGGCAGCAGGGCCGTCGCGTCGGAGATGACCTCGGCCACGGCCGCCGACTCGCGGTAGAACCCGATCGCGTGACGGATGCCCGTGATCCAGATCTGCGCCTCGTACTCGCCCTTGACGATGCGATGGTCGTGGTAGATGTCGAAGAACTCCGGGTGCAGCGGCCGGCTGTACAGGAGAAACTGAAGTTCCTCGACGCGTTGTTCCTGTCGTGTCGGCATCGAAACCTTCTTTCGATCGGTCACGTGCCATTATAGCGGACGGGGCGGTTTCGACAAGGCGGGTTCTCTTGTCTGGGGCCTTGTCCGAAACGTGTGGCGGGGCGCCGGGCGCGATCCGAATCGGCGGAATTGTTGCATTCCGGCGGCGGGAGGCTATAATACCGCGATGTCCGGGCCAGAAGCGCCGGCGCGGCGCCGTGGCGGCCCGGAACGTACCGGCCCCCAGGTCGGTCCGAAGAGGTTATTACGATGGCTCACAAGAGACGGACAGGACGACTTCGCTGGCGCAGCAAACGCGCCAACCATGGGATCAAGCCGCACGAGGGTAAGGAAAAAAGCCGCTTCCGCCGCGATTTCCGCCGGAGCAAGGGCGCGGACGTCTGAGACGCCCCGATGACGGGCCCGCTGCCAGCGAGCCGCGCCGGCGGGGTCAGAGGTCCTTCTTGATCTGGCGAATCCGTTCGATCTCTTCCCGGTTGTTGCTGAAGTACTCTCGCTTCAGCGTCTCGACGACTTCCTCGCGCTGCCGGAACAGGCGCCTCAGCGGCCTCGGCTCGCGCCGGGCGAGGGCGTAGCCGGTCAGCAGTGGCAGGACCAGCGTCGTGTCGGCGTAGCAGACGACCGCGTCGGGCAGGGCCGCCGGATCGACCTTGCCCCAACTGACCGCCTCGTGGGGCGTCGCGCCGCTCAGCCCGCCGGTATCCGGGCGAGCGTCGGTGATCTGGAAGAAGTAATCGTGCCCGGTCTCGGGGATGCGCAGCACTTCCTGGATCTGCGGCTCGGTCTGGAGGACGAAGTTCTTCGGGCTGCCGCCCCCCAGCAGGAGAACGGCGCTCTTGCCGCCGGCGCGCTTGGCCGCCAGCACGAAACCCGCCGTCTCGTTCACGTCGATCGACGGGTTGATGCGCAGCGCGTTGCCTCGTAGTTCGCACGCCGCCAGGTCCATCCCGATGCTCGAATCGCCCGGGGACGACGTGTACACCGGCACGTCGGCGCGGTACGCGGCGGCCAAGACCGACACGTCTGTCAGGCCGTTCTTGGCCTCGTGCTCGGCCGCGTACTTGCCCAACCGGTGGTGGAATTCCCCCGTGCCCATCTCCTTCTGAAACTCCGGCATGATCAGGATGCCCTGGAGATGCTCGTCGGTCGCCACGAGGCATTCCTCGTAGCCCATGAGGATGTCGTAGATCCGCACGACGCCGTTGGCGCGGAGGGCGGCGTCGTTGGCCTTGGGCGTGCCGCGGTGCAGCGGGCAGTTGAAGGCGAAGTGCAGGTCGTGGTAGAGATTCGCCCCGGTCGAGACGATCCAGTCCACGAACCCCGCCTTGATCAGCGGGACGATGCAGGAACAGCCCAGCCCCGCGGGCGTCAGCGCCCCGGCCAGCGACATCCCCACCGTCACGTCCGGGGCGAGCATCTTCTCGGCCAGCAAGTGGCAGCCCTCACTGAGGCGGGCGCCGTTGTACGCCAGCATGGACTGTTCGATCAGATCGGGGACGCCCTCGGCGCCGGTCAGCGGCTTCGGCAGGATCCGCTTGCCCGACAGCAGGTCCGCCTTGCGCGGCATCTGGCGGTCCTCGAGCCACACCGGCGGAGCGGACTTGACGCGAGGGGAGATGCGTTTGGCGGCTTTCTTCTTGGCTTTGTCTTTCATAGTCTCCGCGCGTGGTTTCATCGGATGGGGTCAGCGTCCGAGCGGGAGGGTACCACATTGGCGGACGTCTGTCACGGCCGATGGCTGAGGCGCCGGCAGATCACGGGCGGGAGATCACGAAGATCGCCAGGTCCGCGTTCAGGTTGGCGTCGTCGCGGACCTCCCGGCCGGTCTCGGTGTTGAGGGCCAGGCGGCGATGGACGATGACGTTCTTCTCGCGGCAGAAGTCCTCGAAGTCGGCGATGGAGAAGAATCGCAGGTTCGGGGTATTGTGCCACTTATGGCGCAG
>Ga0272441_10016942_pt1 | contig 10016 bp, 6 predicted proteins | sample SSMProp6N_FD_193582 | JGI IMG/M metagenome (GOLD analysis project Ga0272441, IMG submission 193582) | Marine sediment archaeal communities from Little Sippewissett salt marsh, Falmouth, MA, United States - SSM-Prop-6N | ecosystem: Environmental > Aquatic > Marine > Wetlands > Sediment ...
TGGCATACGACGATGTCTGTGACGCGATCGATGCCAGTCCGGATTTCGCCGAAGCCTACACGAACAAGGGTGTAATCTGGATACACCAGAGCCTTGCTGCTACGGGGGCTGATACCGCCTTCGACCAGGCTTTGGACCTTTCCCCTGATTACGTGCTGGCTTTTAATGGAAGAGGAATAGTCAAAACCGCCATGGGCCAGTACCTTGAAGCTGAAGAGGATTTCAATAATGCGAAAGATTTTTCAACTGACGAGTGCCTTGAAGCAGTTTCCACTCTTGCCGAGATCAACAACATTATCCTGAATATTACCGTTAGTGATGCTGTCGTCGACGAAAGCCTGCTTGCTGAACTCGATCCTGCGATGGCAATTTATGAACAAACCGGGGATATAGGGCCATTGCGACAGGCTACACAGGACTGGACCCAGGATCAGTTTGATAGTGTTATGAGGTTAAACGAGCAGCAGATTACCTGGAATGAAAATGTAATTGAAGTTGGTTCACTCATTAGAGATGACCTCACAACCCTAGGGCAGAATGGACTGGAAAGAGGTTCTTTTATGATCGGTGCTGATACCGCCCAGGGATTTGTTGAACTTTCAACAATGAACCTGGATACTGGACGCATGGCGCAGGAGGCATTTGGCTCCGAGTACCAGGACAGGTTCGGCACAAGTGGTCCTGAGATCACTCCGATGAATCCTATTATAGGAGGAATTGAAAGATGGTTCACAACAACAGGCAGCGACCTTGACAGCATACGACCTCAGGGAGTGCTTACAATGGGTGAAGGCAGGACGATCGACATCGGTGGCTGGGAAGCTGCAGTCGCTTTCGGCCTGATATACGAAGTTGAATTAGCAGGCGGGAACACGGAAGACAGTCCGGATCCTGATCAGTCCGAGGAAATGGAAGATGAAGAAATCTAAGAGGTCTTACGGTTTTGGCGGACTCCACACGCTGCTGGTCGTGCTCATACTTGCCCTGGGCATTGCACCGGTTTATGGACAGGGAATCAACAGCGGTGCAAATGAAACTGGCGGCAGGTTCCTGGCATTTTCACTCCTGCAGGCTGAACGCCTGATTACAGGGGAAACGGATCCCGGTCAGGATGTATTCGATCTGGGTGGAATAACCCAGCTTGCGGGTTTCGTAGTCGATGAGTCCACCGGGGATATTATCATCGTCGGAAAGGTCAACAGCGACGAGGCGGAAATTGAATTAAACGACCTTGTAATCGCGCTGAGATCGATGTTCGTTTACGAACAGTGGCCACTTGTAAGCATCGACAGGACCGCTGAGACTGAACGAACAATGCAGCAGGTCGTTCGTTTTGAAGGGGGCGTTGAGAACACTGAATACGGCCTGGAAATGCTTGAAGCCGATGTGATCCTCAAGCAGATGAGCCTCGGTTACCTGCAAACCGGCATCGCGGACCTGAAATCCTATTTCGACTTGCGGGTCGACCAGTTAAAGGGTGACGATCAGGTTATCGACATGCACACCCGGTTCTGGTTCCTGCCCATGCAGCCGAATATTGCGGTCAGGCCGGGAGTTTTAATCCTGACAAGAATGAACATGGGCGTTCAGGCCGAGATCATGGCTGCAAACATCGATGGCAGACCGGTTGAGGATATGTCGGATATCACGGACAGCATCGGCCGGGAATATGCCCTGAAATTAACAATGGGCTACAAGAAATTATGCGAGCAGTATCCGGAGATAGCCAGGCTCAGGACGTTGAACGATCTTGTCTCTCTTGCCGCGGGCCTGAAGGAACTTGAGAGCCTGCCTGATCTCGATTACTGGCTCTATGATTTTCCCCTCGCCACTATTTCAACCCCTGAAACTTACGAGGTTGTGGTTCGCACGGAGAATTACGAAATTGACGGTGAAAATAAATACTATACGGCGTCCGGTGGTGTGGAATTACGGACCCTTATAAGGCGGCTGCAGGACGGTGACGCGACCGCCCTCCAGCATGCTGTAATTCACTCAAGACCTTCTGAAGACTCACTTACCTGGGAGGTTCCAATCGAGGGCTGGCAGATTCCAGGTTTATCTGACACCCGGCATGCGCCAACGAAATCGGCAGACCAGATACTCGAAGAATCGGGAAAGGCCAACGAGGAACTGGGATGCTCGATCACGACACAGGTGCTCAATCAGGCTCAATTCAACCAGACATATCCTGAGCTTGCTGGCAGCCTTGACAGCGGAGGGCCGAATTTCTACAGGCTGGACCCGGGACTGTCGACTGGTCTAAATACATATACACCCGGCGTTCTTGGCAATCAGCCGACATTCAGAGAATACGACGGCCTGCAATCCATACCGGGCAGTGGAAGCATTTCACATTTCGATTATCTCGATACCGCAAGTCCCCTGAACGATTACGCTCCACTCGGCCTTGGACGCAATGATTATATCCCGACCTTCCAGCCCGAGCCGCTTTCTCAGGGCCTGGATGTCCCTGATTTCCGTCCGGGAGGCGTCCTGATAAACCAGACTGCCCAGATCGAAAGTCTCGACGGCCTCAGCATTGAAGGCGTGGTCTGGAATGAAGACAGCCAGCGCCTCGGCCTGATACTTGAAGGTGAAATTGTCGAGCTGCCCCAGTCTTACCTTGATGACTTCATCGCGGTTGTGCATTCAGTCTACGGAGGCACGGACCCCGGCGTATCAATTGATCCCGGGCCAACAAGGAATATTAACGATGTTCGTTACATTGGAGATGTCGAGGGTACTCGTTTAGGCTGGACCATGTTCGAAGCCGACAGGCTTCTAAAGTGCTACACGCTCGGCAGGGATAATCTCACGGGTGACCCGGTTGATCCGGGGATTCCGGGTTATCGAAGCCTGCAGCAGATCTGGGAGGATTCCAGTTCCCGGCACTCCGGTGCAATGATGAGAATGTGGTTTGTGCCAACCGAGATCCGCGCATCTCGTGCAGGTGATTCCCTGATCTTTGAGGATGTCACCATTGAAGTTAAAACGGAGTACATGGCTCTCGAGCTCCAGGAGGAATCCGATCCCGGTGCGGTTGAGTTCATCAACTTTTTCAATGCCCACTTCGATGATTTCGCGGCACTTCATCCTGAAATCCGCGATTTGAAGGAATACGCCAAGCTAGTGGCCCTGGTTAAATATATCAGGGATCGCGGTGTCCCGATGAACTGGTTGTTATTTTCCAATAACTCACAGGGCGTAAGGTACGAAACACCCGCAACAACTCCCGGATATACAATCTATGCGGAGGAAACAGGTACTATCGGTATCTGGGGCGGCGTAAACATGACTGCGATTTACGAGTCGTTCGAGCCATCATACGAATCAGTCCCGTCATTTGTCAGCCCCGTAACGACTGTTTACAGTTCCCCTGGAATCCAGCGCCTTAATTTCATCCCGTCACAATCCCTGAATATTGGTTCCGATATTCCGGGTATCAATTTCACGCAGGGCGATGCTTCATTTACCTCGTTCGACCTTCCCAGTTCGGTGAGTACGTCGGACGGTCGAAAACTGCATTTTCAGACCGATGCCGTAATAACCGGCAGCGGTCCCGTTGTTGAACTTACTCGATACTACGACAGCTCACGGCGGAACTGCGGTCAGTTCGGTAATGGCTGGCACCTCCTGATACCATATGAGCTCGAATTAAGCTCATCAACCTTTAAATACCAGTCCCTTGACCTTCCCGAATCCATTACAGTGAAGGATATGGTGTCCGGTGAAGGTGAATTACTTGAATTCAGCGAAGCCGACGAACGGGTCGGATATTTCCCCTCTGACGATTCCAACTACCAGGCGGTATATGTATTAAATGACCAGTCTTATATCCTTGAGGACATTCGAGGAAGCGAGTTCCATTTCAACAGTTCAGGAAAGCTTACCGTTATTGATATGGGCGAAGAAAACCGGTGGGCGTTCGGATACCATGATGACCAGGTTGTTTCTTTGTGGGGTATTCCCCGCAAGCTGATCTTTGACTGGTCCAGCACTGTGCAGGCAGGTCCCTATCTTCTTCCCCATGAAATCGTTGTCTCAGACAGACCTGAATCAGAGATTCTAATGTTTACCGAGGATATCGAAGGCGATCTTGGTTTCTTCAATGAAGAGAGCGATAGATGGGCTGGTCTGCATGTTCTTGCAAACGGCTACGGCCTCCTTGAAGATAAATGGGGTAATGAGTTCCTCTTCGACTCACATGGAAAATTCCTGTCAGTCGAGATAAATCAGAACGATTCATCGGGCATTCCGGATATCCATTGCATCAGGTTTGTCTATGATGAGAACGACTACATCATTGAGGCAGCGGTTGGCGGCCAGGGCCGTGTCCAGTACCTTCAGGACAATGCAGGCGATTTAACTCTCAAGCTGGGCATTGATGGGGTTGGGGCTACCTATGATTATGACAGTGACGGAGAGCTTCTTACCGGTGGAGTCGGCAGCATTAGTGATAAATTCAAACTTAACCCGTTTGTATCATATACCATTGCGATTATCGTGATTTTATTAGTCCTGTCGTTCATCGCATACCGAAGATTACGGATGTCCAGTAATAAACAATGACAATGCAGGATAACAATAATCTGGATGATCTGACTTCAGAAACCGATATCGAAATCACCTTCCATGGCCCCGACCATGATGAATCGGGTTCTTTATCTGAATCCATCATCCTTCATCCTGTTGTTCCCGACGAACGTTACTTCTCAATCAGACGATGGCCGTCACTTGCTGATTATCTCGTTTCGTTCCTGGTTATCGTAATCCTGATTGCCGTGAATGTTTTAAGCCTCCCAACTTTCTTAAACCTGATTCTGCTTACCGCTTATTCACTACACATAGGTTACAGGCTCAGAAGAGGCCTTGTTGCAGGTCTTATATGCTTCATCATTGCCATTGGCACTGCTTTATTCCACCATGGCACCCTCCGGATATTTATGTCCAGTCACGCGGTTTTTAATGACATCCTGAAGGTCTTATTTGTCCCGCTGATTATGTTCGCAGTCGCCTTAACCAGCGGGGCCGTTTCATACAGGCTGTTAAAACCAGTTTCTCTCGACAGTATCCTTAGAAGGTTCAATAAACTGGTTGCACCTTCTGCTTTCAGAGATTTCGGATTAAGGTTCAATGCTTACTCCATACTTAATTCCAGCAAACCGGTACAGTTCATTAATGGATCGCAGAGAAAATCTTTAATAACCGGCCTGTTCAATGAGATCAAACGGATAGTCGTACCTTCCATCTACGTAAAGAACGAAGAGGTTATTAACGAAAAGGCGGTCAGGCTGGTCCCTGATAACAGATGTACCCTGTGCTCGGGAAGAGGCATTGTTAAATGTGATTGCCGAACCAGTAAGAAACCAGTTAATGAACCAGAAGATATCGAATTAGTAGAACCTGCGGTTTGTATCAGGTGTAAGGGATCCGGATTTTACCGGTGCGCCTGTGTCGATGAAATTACGTACGAAATCCCGGAAGGCGTACCGAATGGATACATCGCATATGGAAGCTGCGGGAACCCTGATCACAAACATTATGCGAAGATATTTTCCAGAAACCTTGCCTTTCCATATAAACCCGCACTGGTTCAAATAATGAGTATTGGTGGCTTGATACTTGGATTTTTCACGTTGCTCAATCTGGAGACACTGGTTAATGCTCCCGATTTAACCACGAAATTAAACGGCTACTTCGTTATTGCCGGCTACATGCTATGGTTCATCGGTGCCTTCATGGCGTTACTGGCCTTCAGGACCGGATGGTACGTAATCAGGCTGGTCATATTGATGTTAATTGCATCAGCGTTCTTTCAACTGGCTGCTACTCCGTCGGGAATTGTATCCGTAATGAGCGAAGGTATTTCTCTTGGAAGCATAGAACGTCAGTTGATTATCTTCATAAGGGGCTATCTGTTCATACTGGCCCTGGCAGGCTGGCACTCATTACCCGTAAAGGCCTATTTCGGTTTCGATGTAGATCCAGCAGATGCACTGTTCCCGGGTCTGTTTCCATTAAGGGACCGCTTCTTTTCCTTTTTAAGGTCAGCTGGTAACAAGGTTGTTCTTGCCTTTGCGGTTCTGGTGATTATTACCTGGGTAACGATGGATATATTCTTTGGCGTTAAGTGGGATATCACAAAAGCCAGGGCGACAGAGCTTACCAGAAATTATGAACAGGCAATAGAAATATATGAAAGTATTCTGGTTGAAAATATTGAAGATGATGAGTTAGAGGAAGCCCTGAATGATGAGATTAACCAGCTTATGTGCAAGATCCTTGAGGATGGGATAATTGAACTGAGCGGGGAAGAACTCAACGAGGATGAAGTCAGCGAGGACGATACCACCGGGGAAGATGTCACTGATAGTGATAACAGTGAAGAAGAAACTGTCGACGATGAAAACAGCGAGGATACGGTTTCAAAACTTGTGGAAGTATGCAGGGAACTGGGCAGGAACCATTTAACACTGGATTCGGAAATAAAGGAAAAGACACCGGCATTAATGCTGACTTTCGCTGATATTCTCCTCGACAGATCAGACTGGGACAACGCGGGAATTGTACTGAGAACCCTGGTCACATCATTCCAGGATTCACCCGAAGCTTCCAGCGCGGACTCAAGAACGGAATGGCGTTTCAACGGCACGACAGATGTAGAGCGTGCCTTATCTATTGAATCCAGGCCGCACACCGGTGTTGTTGGTGGTGAGCATGATTATTATATGGTCGGTCAGAACAGAAAACTGGTTATAGTTGGGCTGGAACTGGCGCACATCGGTAACACAAGGAAGGATCTGCCATCGGGCATCTTTTCCCTTGTCGACAACGAAGGCCAGATTTATCCAGGGCTCGGAATCCGGCAGGACGATGTATATATAGCTTACGAGTACGGGGACTTTGGCTTACAGACGCCTGTTCTGCAGACAGGCCATTACTTATTGAGGGTTGGTTACTATCCGGGTATTACCTTGGGACCCGATCTTATTCAAACTAGTGTTGTGTTTGAGGTTGTCAGGGGCAAAGTCGATTTTGAACTTCGTATAAACGGTGAAAAGGTCGATGAAATTACCACACCGGTTTATTAGCATAAAAATTATTGACTGGATTTCCTGTTAAAGGGGTTATCGATTAAGAATGCGAAAAACTCTTGCTTCGTTTGATTTGTTCCCCTTCCTTGGCATTTTGATGTGTCTGCTCGCATGTCTTCTTTTAATAATGATAACCATGGTTGCTATGTCAGTAGGTCCCTGTATTACGGAAATCTGGGTTGTCGAGGGAAACTCAACAAAAATGCCGACAATGGTCGAATGGAATGGCACCGAAATAGTTATTTATCCGGAAAAAACAATAGTTCCTGCAAATATTGCGCTAGAAAACCTTGATGAAGAGGGCGGAACTAATGATTCCGCATTCGGTGAACTGCTTGTGGAAGTGAAGGAATCTGGTGACGAAAGATACATTTACTTCGCCGTACGACCCTCCGGGTTTCATAACTTTACGGATGTGCTTGCATACGTGAAAAACTACGGTGTTAGTGTAGGCTACGAGCCTGTCGAGCAAAATCGCCCACTGGGGTATGCCGAGGAGTGACACGCTGAACGTATACAGGAAGAGGAAATACAGGCAAACTGGTATTAACCTCGATTCCCTGACAGATATCCTCGCGAACACTGTCGGAATCGTGATTTTTCTGATGATATTCGCCGTTATCTCTGCGAGAGGATCCTTCTATGCTAAAAGTTTCCCCATGCTCCAGGACACGAGTAAGGAGCGGGTAGTTGTACTTTGTCAGGCTAATACCCTGATGATCATACGGGCTGATATCGTCATTGACCAGTTTCTGCAGCCTTTGTATGAATTTAACCAGCGCTCTTCAGGTAGAAGGTATAGTGCGATCCCGGATTTAATCGATGAGTTTAACGAAAGGCGGATGGACGATGGGGTTCTTGAAGCCACTGGTGAGGCGGAAATGTCCAGTTGGTCAATTGGATGGTCCTATTACAGGAAAATTGACCGTATAACCGTTATAGTTCAGCCACTGCCGGGTATCAGTGGAGAATACCCGGAGGATATCCAGAATGAAAATTCGTTGTTCAGGCGTTCACTGGGAGTCCTGGATTCAAACAGCCAGTTTCTCATGTTTTTCGTTGACACGGACAGTATAGATGCATTCAGGGCCGGAAGAGATATAGCTCAGGAGCTGGGCTTTGATACCAACTGGATACCAAATCCTAGGTTGTTCTGGCCCCTCAGGTACAACGTTCCATTTGATGGTGATTCAGTCGATAGCGGACAATCTATAACAGATTTTCTGTTTAGAACAATTCAATAAATCTGGAGGAATGAACATGCTATGTCCGGAATGTGGTTTTACTAGTGAAAACCCTGAAATCCAATATTGCATAAAGTGCGGGACAAAGCTCGTTGAAGATACTATGCTTGAAGGCAGCCTGGTTAAATGTCCTCACTGCAGATTGCTGGTGCCTGCCGGCGAGGAAATCTGCCCGCAGTGCGGTAACGAAATATCAAAACTGCCGGAATTAAAATTAACACCTCCAGGCCCGTTGACCGGATTTTTCAAGCAGCGCATCGCACTGCTTGGCGCGATTCTCGGTCTTGTCTTTTCTGTAATCCTGATTTACCTGCTATATCAAATCGCTCGTCCCGAGACTTTTATTCAAAAGATGTTTCTCCCTGGTGGCGTTCTTAACAGCGTTCCATGGACGATCTCTTACCTGTTCCTCTGGTCAGTCAGTGTCCTTCTGATTCGTGCAATTTCACTTGCGGCACAGAGAAGAATTCTGAAATCCAGAAAGGCCAGAACCGTCGAGCAGCGACTCAAGGAGAAAGATATCTCGGGTGTAGTCAAGGAGCTGGAGAACGTCAGTAAATCAAACTCATTTTTTCACAGAATCAGCCGTGCCCTTTATATCTGGACTATTACGGGCCAGCGGGAAAGTGTCGATGATGAACTCAGGCGGCAGGCTGATCTTGACACTGAAACCACCATTGGTGGATACACCGCTATACGGACTTTCATCTGGGCCATGCCGGTAATTGGGTTTATCGGGACCGTAATCGGCATCAGTCTGGCTGTTGGCGACTTCTCCACATTCCTCGGCGGTGAGATCGAAAATATTGACCTTGTAAAGTCGCAGTTGATCGAGGTGACAAACGGCCTTTCGTTCGCATTTTTAACAACCCTTCTTGGTTTACTTGGTGCCTTATTCGTTATGCTTCCAGCGGCTGCATTACAGAATGCAGAAGAAGAATTTTGCGTTGAGCTGGATTCTGTAGCAAGAGATATGATTATACCTAACCTTAATACCAGAAGAATTGACAAAATAATGAAACCCGATACTTACAATTTAGTTGAACAAATCACCGAAGTATTAAAAGCTAGCTTGCCAGACCTTGCTGAATTAAAAGTGAGCATTCATGACTATACAAAAGCATTGCTAGATGATTATAGCAAAGCAGCACATGATTTACAGCGATCTGTTTTATTAAAACATGAGCAGGGATATAGTAAGTTAATTGCTGAAGTATTAAAAAAACTTCAAAGTGGTATGGATTCTATAACTGATAATGTCGTAAATAATATTAAGCAATCTGGCAATTCAAATGAAGAGAGAATCAATGAGGCTGGAAATAGTAATATTGAAAGAATTAATCAAGCTATGCATGAAGTTGGTGAAAGAATTATTGGGCTTGGGGAAAAATTATCTGAATAATATTAAAATAATTTCTAATATTTATAAAGTAAGAAATCATGTTATGACCATAAAAATAATCATTACTATTTTATTGAATTTAGGGAGGTCAAATGTGACCTTGCCCCCAAAAGTTGATCCAGGTTGTGATTGATGCAGAATCCCATTTTCCCCTACAGCACACCGGGCATTTCTTGTCTTGAGAGGCGCGTGGAGCGACGAAAGAACGGCAAGTGGTGTCATTGGATTACTCTGCTGTTTTGAACCCCTCCAGGCAGCCCATAATAATTCATT
>Ga0272441_10016945_pt1 | contig 10016 bp, 3 predicted proteins | sample SSMProp6N_FD_193582 | JGI IMG/M metagenome (GOLD analysis project Ga0272441, IMG submission 193582) | Marine sediment archaeal communities from Little Sippewissett salt marsh, Falmouth, MA, United States - SSM-Prop-6N | ecosystem: Environmental > Aquatic > Marine > Wetlands > Sediment ...
CGTCCCGCGATGGATGGCGACTCATCGGCCTCCGCTTCCGGCAGGCATTCGCGGACTTGGCATCACTGTTCAGAGAACGTGCCACGTTGCGGGGGCTGATGTCGGGCGCTTCGTTCGACGCGTTGTTCAAGGCGAGCAAGGACTATCTCCAACCAGTCGTTCAGGTCCAAGCGTTGGCGCTTCCGTTTCTTCTCCGCTGGAGCGACAACCAGCGAACGGCTGCTCTCATCGGTGGTGTCTATTTTCTGGTCTACACCGCGACAAGTCTCGCGAGCTCAGCATCAGGACGCATCCACGCCCGTCTGCGGTCGCCGGCACGCGCGGTCAATCTCACCCTTGCGCTCGGCCCGGCGATCCTCCTGCTGAGCGGGGTTGCGTTGATCTTCCGCTCGGCGGGTGTCGCGATCTTCGGATTCCTGCTCGTGTTCGTGTTGCAGAACGTGCGGCGCCCGATGGTCGTCGGCTACCTCGCCGACATCATGCCGTCACGCATCATGGTGACGGGGCTTTCCGTCGAGGTGCAATTGCGCACGCTGCTGATGGCGGGGATGGCTCCGTTGCTCGGCTGGGCGGCCGATCGTGCTGGCGTGGGGATCGCCCTGGCGGCCATCTCCGCTGCAATGCTGGTCCTGTCCTCAGCGATTCGTGTATCGGACTCGCCGTCACAATTCCGGATGAGTTGAGATTCGACGCAGATGATCGATGCGGGGCCGGCACGTTGATTGCACCGGCCCCGTCATTCGCTTGAGTGATTCGGCTAGTTCTTTCCCTTGCCGTTTCCTCCGCCGGGGCTACTGCCCTCTCCATCATTGACCGGAGGATTGCCCGGAGGCTGTGGATCGACGCCGTTTCCAATGCCGTTGTTGCCTTTGTCGTCGTTGCCGCCGCCCGTTTCAGGATCTACCGGCGTCTCGGGATCCTCTTCTGGATCATCGGACGATCCACCACCGCCCGCGGCCTCCGGCTCATCGACTACCAGCAGATTGAGGTGCATCGTCACGTCGGTGTCGACGGCACTCTCGATGCCTGCCATCGACCGCGCGACAAACAGGTGCAGCTCCTTCTCGTTCGAGTAGATGAATCCAGATTTCTCTTCGAGATCGGGTGAGTAGATCGTTTCATCCGAGCTGCGGTAAATGGCGTATCCCTGGCCCGCGGACCGCCGGACGCGATCGCCCAGCATGAAATGCCCCACCAGGCGCTCGTACGCCAATTGGCCGTCGACGTACACGTCGATCCACCCCCAGCCGGCGTAGTCCAACGTCAATTCGGGCATCGCCGCGGTCATCACGCCCGTATCTCCGTGCGCCAGTAGGTTCGATGCGATTCCGCCTTGCATGTACGCTGCGGCGGCGAAGAACTCCTCCATGACCAAGCGAATGTCGCCGGACAGCGCAACGCCCTCCGCCACTTCGATCGGACCGCTTTCCTCCGTCGTTCGAATGTCGACGATCAACGATCCGACATCGCGGAACGCATCGAATTCCAGCGTCCCTTCTCCGATGAGCGAGCGGACGTCGTTCCCGTCGTACCGGTATGGATCAGCGTAGTCGCCGATGACGATTGGATTTGAAGCCTCAAACGTATAGGGGGGACTCCCCCCCAGCGTTCCCTGCCCGACGGCGGCCATCGAAGCGGCCAACACGAGGAGCAGGGCGGTGTAGCTTGTTCGTTCCAGGTTGCGATTCATGGGCCTCACCTCCTTCACTGTTCCGGGAGCAAACGCTCTCGGTGAGGTCCATCACGAACGTAAGGGCTGCGCGTGGCGGGGTGACGGAGATCGCGTGATGGAACCGTGTGGGATTCAATCGGGCGCACACCGCCTACCACGACATCTAGGAGACGAAATGACGTCGGAGGGCGGCCGATGTCCACCCTCCGACGTCGTGCACGGTCTACGCGAACTGCGGGCCGCAACTAATCCGCGAACTCGGCCCCATCAATCACGAGATCGCTGTCCACGTCGAGCAGCCTGACCGTGACTCGTGGCTGCACGTAGCGACCGTTGGCAAACGCATAGACGACGGTGATTCGGGCATCATCCACGTCACCGTCGTCGTCCTCGTCGACCATCACCACGTCCCGTTGCGGAACGAGGAGGATGCGTGCGTCGACGAGACCGTCAAGATCGAGATCGATCGCCACGCTGTCGACGATTCCATCGCCGTCGTAGTCCTCCAGCCATGCCGCATCATCGAGTGCGGCGTCGCGGTCGAAGTCGGCGAGGAACGCCGCCGGGTAGTCCTCCCCGTTCTCCGGATCGGTGCCAGCCGCGATCTCGTCCGCGTCGGAGAATCCGTCGCCGTCGGTGTCCGTCGTCATGTCGTCCTCATTCACACCGATAGGCAACAGCCACGAGTAGCACGGATTCGGATCGAGCCCGTCGATGTAGCCGTCCGAGTCGGAGTCCCGGTTGGTCGGATCAAGGACCCCGCCAAGTGCTTCCATGACGTAATACTCGTCTACGCCGTCCAGGTCCGGATCCAGATTGAAGCCTGGATCGACGCAGATCCATGTGACCTCGTCTCCGTCGGACAGGTAGTCGTTGTCCGAGTCGTAATCCAGCGGATTCGTCGGATTGAACGGGTAGAAGACGCCCGGATTCGGTTGGTTCCGCTCGTCGTAGTCACTCAATCCGTCGTGATCCGTGTCCGGATCGCACGGGTTGGTTTCTTCCGGATCGGGTTGCGGGGCCCCATCGAGCAAATCCTGGAAGTCGAAGTCGCTCGGATTGAAGTCGAAGTTACCGTCGTGATTGAGATCTTCCACGCCGTCGGTCAACCCGTCGTCATCGGTGTCCGGATCCAGCGGATCGAGACAGCTGCAATCCGGATACGTAATCGTCGCACCCGTCGGCGGGTAGTTGACGGTGATCGCGCCGCCGATCATGTCCGTGGTCGGAATCGACGACTGTCGCGAGGTCGAATACGCCAACTTCTCGACGCCGTCGCTCAGGGCGTCGTCGTCGGTGTCGTAATCGTTCGGGTTGGTTTCTCCGACCGTGATCGCACCGTCTCCGTCCTCATCCTCCCCGTAGCCGTACGGGTTGGGATGGTTGGCGACACCGGCCGTCACCAGCGGATTGGTCCCGGAACCGTCGATCACCGCCACCGCGGATGGTGTGAAGAGACCGCCATCCGCCAGCCCGTCGCTGTCGGTGTCAGCGTTCAGCGGATTGGTCGGATTCGTTCCGTAGACCTCGACGCCGTCACCGAGGCCGTCGTCGTCCGTATCGAAGTCTTCCGGATCGCTGGGAATCGGGCCGCCACCGGTCAGCTCTTCACGGTCGCTTCGGCCGTCATCGTCAGTGTCCCAATCGTACGGGTCCGTTCCGATCTGGTGCTCCTCGCCGTCGAGCAGGCCGTCACCATCGGAATCGGCATCACAGATGCCGCTGATTTCGTCGTCGTCGAGTTCGCCGTCGTTGAGTCCGGCATCCGACGTTCCCATGAAGCCGTCGACATCCTTGGGCTCAGGCCACGCAATCCATGCGCGAACCGACGGCTTGTTGTCGATCAACGTTGCTGCCGGTACGTCCTTCCGGGCGTCCGGGTAGTCGGCCAACCCGTCGAAATCGGAGTCCGCGTTGTTGACGAAGCCGTCATACAGCCCCCCGGTGCCGGCGCCACAGCCGCCGCACCCGGGCACGAACTCGGTGGCGTCATCGATGTTGTCGCCATCGGTGTCTCGCTGAAGCGGGTCGGACTGGTCCCCGAGCGCGTCAAACGGGAACTGGCCGGTTCGGGTGATCGCCTCGACGCCATCGGACCGCAACGTCACCCCGGTGTAGAACGTGACCGACTGCGTGACGCTCACGCCCGAGATGCAGTCGTACTTCGTGATGCTCTCGGCGTGCGTCGCACCGGCGTAGCCGTCGAGGATGCATTCCCCTTCGGCCGGCCGCTCGTTCAGCACCCCTTCCGCACCGTCACCGTCGGAATCGGGATTGTTCGGATCGGTGAAGTAGATCTGTCGCTCCTCGCGGTCGCTCAGACCGTCGTCGTCCGAATCCCAGTCCAGAGGATCCGTTCCGGTCTGATCCTCCTCGCCGTCCAGGTATCCGTCGCCGTCGGAGTCCGGATCGCACAGGCAGCAGATGGCATCGTCATGCAACTCGCCGTCGTTGCCCAGCGCCGCGGCGACATCGGCGCCGGTGCCGAAGAGCTCGAACTCACGGCCGTCCTGCAGTCCGTCATCATCGGAATCGTCGTCGTTGACGTATCCGTCTGTCCCCGTACCATCGCAGTTACATCCCTCGGCAATCTCCAGATTGTCCGTGATCCCGTCGCCGTCCGTGTCGTCTTCGCGCGGGTTCGAGTGATCGCGCGAGTCCGCGTACGCCCACGTCGCCACCTCGTCCGCGTCGGAGACCGTATCGTTGTCCGTATCGGCGTCGAGCGGATTCGTCTGGTAGAGGTGGATCTCGTCGTAGTCCGACAATGAGTCGTCATCGGTGTCCGAGTCCAGTGCAGGCACGGTCACAGCGAGGGCCGCGCCGGCCTGCCCGACGACAGTCGAGACGCCTTCGGGCGTCACCTGCGCGCCGAACGCGCCCTCTTCTTCGCCATCGAGCAGTCCGTCCGCATCCGAGTCGGCCGTGCAAAAATCGGTCTCGCCGCTTCCCGGCGTCCCCGTACCACCCAACGTGTGCGTGATGCTTCCGTCGCGGTTCGTGTCCTCATGGCCGTCCTGGAGTCCATCGTCGTCGGAATCCGCGTCGTTGACGTGCGGGCAGCCTTCGGCGATCTCCAGCAGGTCGTTCAGCCCGTCCCCGTCCGTATCCTGCATGAGCGGGTCGGAGTGGTCGGTGATGTCGGGGAAGCTCCACGTGGCGACTTCCGTGCCGTCCGTCACCGTATCGCAATCCGTGTCCGCGACGCAGAAACTCGTGTTGTACAGCCCAGCTTCGTCGCCGTCTGACAACCCGTCGCCATCGCTGTCGGGATTGGTCGGGTCCGGACGCCGGGATCCTCCATAGAAGCCGCCGGCCTCCTCAATCTCGTCAAGATCGCCCATCCCATCCCCATCCGTGTCCCACTTGTCGTAGTCCGTGCCCGTCACCGTGTTTTCCACAACGTCCGGAAGGCCATCCCCGTCGAGATCTGTCGTCATCGCCGTCCGCGCGATCTCGATCGCGACGCTTGATCCGGCGACAATGGCCGCGGCAATGTCACTGTAGGGAATCGTTACACCGGTCTGCACAACGATACCGGCAGTCACAACTTGATCCGGAATGATGTCGATCACGAGTGCAGCCACATCCAGTCCCATCTGCACCGCGGCCAATGCCACATCCGCGGCGTTGAGGTCGAAGATCATCTGCGCGATGTCTTCGCCGCCCGTTCCACAGCCGTCGGTGCAGAACTGGCCGGTCGTACCGTCGCCGCCTTCGTCAGGATGGAACTGATCCGATCGATCGATGTTCTCTGAGGCCGTCGAACTCAGGTGCACCCGGTCCGACGGGACGTACTCCACCGACACGTTGACCAGCGGAGACGTCGAGGCGATGGTACCACCGCACACCAGGATCGGACCGACCAGTCCGGTACACGGCGTCTCGTCAGGCTCGAGGAGGTGGATGTCTCCCGACAACGCGGCGTCAGTCCCCGCATTGTCAGGATCCTCCTGAACGGTCACGGTGTACGACACGCCGGTCGCCGTGCTCGACCCGCTGACGGATGTCACCGTCCGCCGCCTCTGGAGGCCTTGCCCGTACAGCCCACTGCTGTTCGCATGAACGCCGTCGGATGCGGTGTAGTCGGCGTAAACCGTGTCAATCCCAGCCTCTCCGTCAAGACCGATGCACGCGTAGGTGAAGGAGCCGGAAGGCGCGGTCATGTCTATCGGCACAATGATGGCGTCCGCACCGTGCGTCTGGAGGTAGCTCGAATACGCGAGGGCGCCGCCCGGCGAGCTCGCGGTGCCGGGAAGGCCGTCGACCTCCTCGACCGACGCGGTGTATCCGTAGCCCTGGTTGACAAGCAGAATGTCTGACGACCCGGTCACCGTCACCTGAGTGGGACGGAGGTTCACGGTGAGTTGCTGACTGGCGCCGGCTGTCTGGTACACGTCCGATCCGAGATAGCTCGCCGTGAGGATCGTCACTGCCGAGCTTGTCCCCGCGTCCCCTATGCCGGGGGTATATGTCACCGTGCAGTTCCCGCTTGCGTTGAGGGTGGGTGTGCTGTCCGAGAAGACTCCGTTCGCACCACCATTACTGAGCACGATCTGAAGGCCGTCCATCGAACCCGGTACGCCGACCGTTGTGTCGTCCTCCATATGAATGGTGAGCGTGACCGGCTCGGAGACGTAGGCTTCACTCACGGACATGGAGAAGTCCATGTCGACTGCGCGCTTCACGACCCCCTGATCAAACGTGTCGCTGCCAGGCGTGTACAGCCCATCGCCATCGTACGTCACGGTGATCACGTGCGGGTTGACGGCCACATCCCAGGGCGTGTACGTGAATTCGAACTGACCGTTCTCGATCGCGTCCAACGTGTAGGTCGTCGGCGTGATGAGCCCAGTCCCCGTGTGGGATAGGTGAACCGTTCCGGTTGGCGGAGATGAAGAGTAGTTCTCCGGAATGCCGGAGATCAGAACCGTTCCCGTTGCCGTTTCGTTGACCACCAGCGGCGTATCCGACCCAAACACCACCACTTGTGTCGCCGGGACCACCTCGTGGGTCTCGGTTCCCAAGCTCCCGCTGAAGATGACGGGGTCCGCGGGTACGAACGTCGCCGTAAGCGTCTTGGTGCCGACGCTGTTGCTCGTCAGTGAGCAGTCCCATTGCCAACCGTTGAAGAACGGCCAGCCTGCCGTACCCGAGTCGACGGTCTTGCTGCATGAATGGCCCTCACCGTCGGTGACTGTTACGGTTCCGTCGACGCTCACGCCGATGTTCGAGGCAGGACGAACCTGGAAGACAACGGTGTACGACTCCCCAATAACTGACGGCTCCGGACAGATGGCCGCGTCCGCGCCGTCACATCCCGTGCCGGATACGGCGGAAATGGTTGTCGTCGTTGCCGTGGCGGCGGAACCGACCATCCCGATGCCCACTACCAATCCGAGAGCAACGGCAAGTGTGAACGCGAGACGGGCCCCTGCACGCCGCAGTACGGGCCGCGCCCTCCGAACGCCTGTTGCGATTCGTGATCCATCCGGTATCAACATGTGGATTCCCTTCGCCGGTCGTTGACGTTTCCGTGCCATGACGTGATCTCCCTTGCAGTTCATCGCGTTGTCCATGCTCCCATCCCAGCGATGTCGTCCGCAGATGCTCCTGATCATCAGAACGTCACCCCCACATCGAGTGCCGCCTGTTTCAGGCCCGTGCGGGCGAACAGGATTGAGAACGTGACGCGTACCGGCGTCAGCGTCATGCCGAGATTCCCCGAGACCGAGGACAACCGAAGGTCGCCGGATTGCTGGGTCACGTTGACTCCGATGCCGCCGGAGAACGTTCCCTGGGTCGCACTCGCGTTGAAGGACAAGCTGGTCGCTTCGAGCGTCTCGTCAAATACCCCGCTGGACGTCAACCGTCCCGTCATCGCCCCGAATGGGATGTCGAAGCTCCCGCGGAAGCTCATTGATGTCAGCTCGAAATCGCTGGACAAGCTGACGGATGCGGTGATTGCATCGCACCAGGTGAAGCTGAACGAATATCCGCCGATCAGCAGAGGGAACAAGGAAAACGAGCCCGACAGTTCGAGGTCACCTAACGCCGAGAACGATCCCCCGCCACTCAGCCGCAGCACATCCTCGGCGGCAGGATCGATCTTGAGACTCAACCAAAAGGGAATCCCGCAGTATTCTAGTCCGGCAATGCTCAGCGTTTCATCCCAGCAGCAGTAGTCGCAGAGCGATTCCTCCGCATCGACACTGCCTGACGCCGAATAGCCTTTGACTGCATTAGATCCAGAGTTAGCACACAGATTCGTCACGCTTCGCACCCTCACGCCGGGATACGGCTCGAACGAAATTGTCAGGATGTCGCCGGCGTGAAACGACTGGCTCTGCACCGGGTAGTGCAGCGGGCCGAATTCGGCATAAGGGTTGGGGAACGTCACGTCTTCGAGCATAAACAGGTTCTCGAACGTTACCGAGCTGATTTCGACCGCCGTCGTCAGCCGTGTCTTGACGAACATCAGATCGCCGGGCGGGATGGCAACCCAGTTCGTGAAGTGATCGACGTCGGTAACCGTCTCGAACGGCACGGCGTTCCACAGCTCCAGCTTCATCGCGATCGGACCCAACGGGGCCGAGAAGTCCACGATCACGCGCTCCAGACCCGCCATGTTGATTGCGGAGTTCAGGTGAAACGCCGCATCCCAGACCGTTGCGGTGAAGTCGAGTTCCGATTCGATGCCGAACTTGAGCAGCGTCAACTCCGCGGGAGTATCCAACTGGATACCACCTTCCAACGTGGCCGGCACGGGCATCATAATCGTCGCCACGCTGCACTGCCCCGACACGTCCAGCACACGCCCCGTTGCAGCTTGCCCCACACCCGCCAAGACAAGCACTAACGAGACGAGAAACACCGCCGGAGTGCACCACAACGTCGTTCGCTCGTACTCACTCCGGTGTGCCGCCGCACAGCACCTCCGCATTGCCGCCTCCTTGCCGTTCCTGTACGAAACGACGAGCGGCTTCGACCCGCGTGAATGTCGCAGCAGACAGATGTCTCACGCTGCATTCCTCGATGCCCCTACATCCGAAAGCCATGCTCGGTAGGATGTCCATCGAGGGGGGGCTGACACGTCTTGTGATCCGGCCAGATCGCGCATGATGGGTCGACGCCCTCCCGTTCCTTTCCGTGCTAGTCCACGGTACCTCCGCTTCGATTCGCCAGTATCGATCGCGTGAGGTGGGCGGAATGAACGTACCGTTCTTGACCGTGATGCACACTATGTCCCTGCATCACACGCCGCCTCCCCCCCCTCACGCTGCCGTCGGCAGCTCGGCGGCCAGACTCCGCTAGACGCTGCTGCAAGTCACCCAGCCTGCCCGCGTCGCGTGGGGATCAGCCCGTAGCTTTGCGTCACATCTCGTCGATGCGTTGCCCTTATCAACGGCGACGCAGTCTAAATCAAACCGTCTTGATAAGTCAAGTCTATGACAGTTCATACGAGTTTAACGGTTTCCGTTGGCACCCGAACGGCACCGTCTTGACGGACAGCATCGTGGCAAGCTGTCTGACGACCTTGGTCCGGCGCCAGGATCCCATCGTGCATTGCGCAGGCACGGAACGCGATGAACCGGTACGCGTCAATGGCGTCGTTTGTCGGAGTACATACGTTCGTCCGCGGTCGCCAACGCCTCTTCGATCGGGGTTCCGTCCTCAGGGCGCCAGAAGATGCTTCCGACGGAGACGGTTACGTCGAATTCGCTGATCTTCCGTAGCGTTTCGCTCTCGTGCACCGCTCGACGCACGCGCGCCGCGGCCTCCTCGGCGTCCTGGCCGGTCTCCGTCAGCACGACCAGGAATTCGTCCCCGCCGTAGCGCACGATCATGTCGGACTTCCGAACCGTAGCCCGGAGAACCGTCGCGATCTCTCGCAGAACCAGATCCCCGGTCTGATGGCCGTATCGGTCGTTGATCTCCTTGAAGCGGTCGACGTCGATCATCAGAAGGCCGATCGGATGGTTGTATCGCGAGGATCGGATCACCTCTTGCGCAATCAGCTCGTTGAAGTAGTGACGGTTGAAGACGCCCGTCAACGCATCGTGTCGTGCCTGTCGAATCAGTTCGTGCTGCAAGCGGAGTCTCGTCACGCCGACGGATGCATGCCCGAGAAGGATGCCGAGCAATCGCCCGTCGTCCTCATCGAACGCGTTCGGCTCCGGCGATGCTGCTTGAAAGACCCCGAGATCACCGATCGGCCCGCAGATCAGCGACCGCGTGTTTGCTGAGATTTGGGGAAGCGCTTGCTCGACCGTCGGATCGTTGACGATCACTGCACGCCCGTGTGTCAACGCGCGGGCGGCAATCCCGTTCGGATCAACCGGCA
>Ga0272441_10016946_pt1 | contig 10015 bp, 8 predicted proteins | sample SSMProp6N_FD_193582 | JGI IMG/M metagenome (GOLD analysis project Ga0272441, IMG submission 193582) | Marine sediment archaeal communities from Little Sippewissett salt marsh, Falmouth, MA, United States - SSM-Prop-6N | ecosystem: Environmental > Aquatic > Marine > Wetlands > Sediment ...
GGGGGGGCCAGAACCGCTTTGTTTAACTGGCTCTGGGCCCGGGGAACGGGCGGAACGTTCATCCTTCGGATCGAAGACACAGATCAGAAGCGCAATACGCCGACCGCCGCCCGACAGGTCATGGACGACCTGAAATGGCTCGGTATCCAATGGGACGAAGGCCCCGAAGTCGGCGGTCCCAACGGGCCCTATCTGCAATCCCAGCGTAAGGACATATACGACAAGTACATAAGTCAGTTGCTGGAGGAGGGAAACGCCTATTATTGCTTCGAGACGCCCGAGGAACTCGATGCGCTTCGCAAAGAGGCGGAAGCCCGAAAAAGCTCTTTGCTCTATCCCCGGCCCAAGACTTTCCCCACCGCCGAAGACGCCGAGAGGGCCCGCGCCGACGGCCGGCCCGTAACGGTCCGCTTCGCCGTTCCTCAGGAGGCTCCTATCGTCGTTGAGGACGTGGTTCGCGGCGAAATAACCTTCGCCGCCGAGGAGATCGGCGATTTTATTATACGAAAAAGCGACGGCTTTCCGACGTACAACTTCGCGTGCGTTGTGGACGACCGCCTGATGAACGTCACCCATATCATCCGCGGCCAGGAACACCTCAACAACACCCCGGGCCAGCAAAGCTTATGGCAAGCTATGTTTGCCGATGCGCCGCTCCCGAAATACGCCCATATGTCCGTCACGATCAGCGAGTCCGGCGGTAAACTCTCCAAACGCGAGCGGCCCAAAGCCCTTCGCAACGCCGTTAAGACTTCGGCGGATATCGATCTCGAAAAGCTTGCCGAAGCCGGGGATATCAATCCGCACGATCTCGATTCTTTCATCAAGGGCAAAACCACGCCGGACATGCCTATTATCGACGTTATGGCCAAATACCTCGGTGTTTCCCTGCCGGAGATTAATATCGTCGATTTCTTCAAGAGTGGTTACCTGCCCGAGACGATGGTGAACTTCCTCGCGCTGTTAGGCTGGAATCCGGGTGACAATCGCGAGATTATGCCGGCCGAAGAATTAATCAAGGCGTTTGATCTTTCGCGGCTGACGAAATCGAACAGTCTGTTCGACCGCCAGAAATTGATCGCCTTCAATACCGAACATATGAAGATGGTTCCCGAGCAAAAGCTCCTCCAGCATTTCAAGGATTACATCAATATCAATGAGTCACCGGTGACATTGGCAAACGACGAAACGTTATTACGAATCATTAAACTGTGCGAAGGGGCACGAACATTAGCCGATATCGAGCGGAAATGCAGGTTCCTTTTCGTCGGTAACGATAAGATCGAATACGACAAAAAAGCCATCAAAAAAGTTCTGCTCAAAAGCAACGGCCTAACGAATCTGGCCACGGTGCGCGAAAGGCTGGCCGGGATGGATGATCTGTCCGAGCAGGCCATCGAGCAGATGCTTCGCAGCTTAGCGGAAGAAAAACAGGTCGGCTTGGGCAAAATCGCCCAGCCGCTGCGCGTGGCATTGTGTGGTACGAATGTCAGCCTGCCGATCTTCGATTCCGTTCAGATGCTGGGCAAAGAAAATACACTTGCTAGAATTAATAAGACCTTGGAAAAATTCGTAGAACACGGATAGATGAAAAAGGGTAAAAAATGGCCCTGATAGATAAAACCGTAAAAAGGAAAAAAACAGAATTGTTTGATTACTACAGGAACAGAGCGGATGAACTTATATTTGAAGTTAAGAAAATCTACAGTGATTCTGAATATAAAAAACGCGCTTCTTACATTAATAAGGAAGTGATAAAAGCAAAAGAAAAACTTGTAAAGATTCTTGAACAAAAATCAAAAAAAGAGAAATGGCTACCAAAAGATGTTTTAGAAGGAATTCTTATCATTACATATACAAATTATATTGTAATGATGGAGACAAGAAATGAAGTATGGCCTTACGAATACATGACCTTTTCAAGAAGGATAGGAGAACTATGGGAACCTTTTTGTCAGTTGTGTTGGGAATACTCCATAAATGAGAGCATAAGCTATTTTGTTCCGCCTTTATTCAGAGACGTTAAGAAAAAACTCACCAACGAAATTGAGTCTTTTATAGATTCTTTAAAAATATCTAAAAAAGAAAAGAGTGAACTGAAAAAATACTATCATAAAATCTGGAGTCTAGTTACTTCAGGGGAAATCAAGCTGGAATTAGACCTTCATTTTAAAGAAGGCGACAAAAAATATGTTGTGGATTTTAAAAGTGGCTTTAGTTCAAATGAAAAAGGAAACACGAACAGATTGCTGTTAGTAGCCAGTGTTTACAAGATTTTGGAAGAGGGACACATTTGCTTGCTTTTTGTACGATCAGAAGAGGAGAGAAACAATCATTATTTGCAAACCCTGAAAAATTCTGGACTCTGGAAAGTTTACTGTGGCCAGGAAACATATGAGCAGATAAGAAAATATACCAAGTTCGACATAAGCAGTTGGCTATCAAAAAACATAGATTGGGAAAGAGACTTTAGCAAACAAATGTACTCGCATTTAAATGAAAATAATTTAACTCGATACTTAGAATGGTAGATAACGTCATACAAGGAAAGACAAGAACAAGAAGGGAATTCTGTTCATTCTATACAGAGTCGGATCCAATTCTGACCTATATGGTTGATCGTCTCGCCATAGAGGATGGAGACTTAGTTTTGGAACCATGTGCGGGAGATGGTATTTTTCTGGAAACGATACTTAACTCAAACAAAAAGAAGAATTTCAAAATAGACGCTGTTGATTTGAATTCTACAGCAATTGAAAACCTTGAGAAGCTATATGGCCAAGATAACAGAATCGCCATTAGGCAAGTAGATACTTTAACTGATCCGACTTTTGACCTTTTATCAAATATGGGAGGTCATTATTCAAAAGTGATTGGAAATCCTCCTTATGGAGCATGGCAAGATTATGAAAAACGTCAACTTCTGAAGAAGTTATACCGTGGGTACGTTAGAGAAACATACACACTCTTCTTACAGCGCTGCCTAAGTTTGCTAAAAAATAATGGCAAACTTGTTTTCATCATCCCAGACACCTTCCTGGCTCTGCATTTACACAAGAAATTAAGAGAAGAACTTCTTAAAAATAGTGTGGTTGAAGAAATCATTTTAATCCCATCTCATTTTTTCCCCGGTATAAATTTTGGATATTCTAACCTGTGTATCATTTCTATATTAAAATCAAGAAATTTCCAAGACAACAGAATCAGCATCGCATCCGTAACAAATTCAGTTAATGATTTGTACGAGATCACCAATGGGAACTACAAAGTCGCAGACTATTATGAACAAGTCTCACAAGAAGAGGTTCTGAAGACAATCGATCACTCATTTTTGATAGGAGGCAATTCAAGAATAAGAGAATTGGTAAACAAAAGCGAAGTGTGTCTTGGAGATATTGCCGATTGTGTAACAGGATTTTACTCCGGGGATAATAGAAAATTTATGGCAACCAGAGATTGTTCTGTTAAGCGTTCAAAAGGTTTTGAAATTATAAATGAGTGTTTGGTAGATTATGATTTTCTAAAACAAAGAGATGTACTAACTGGTCTAAAAAATTTGAAGGAATATATTCCAATCCTGAAGGGTGGCAAAAGTCATTTTGTAAAAGATACTGAGTGGTTTATCAGATGGGATCAAAAAACAGTTGAACATTATAAAAAAGATAAAAAAGCAAGATTTCAGAATTCTGCTTATTATTTTCGAGAAGGAATTGGAGTCCCGATGGTTAAGAGTAATGGCATTCATGCCTTTCTTCTCCAGAAACGACTTTTTGATCAATCTGTAGTTGGTATTTTCCCTAAAGATCCCAAACACCTTTATTATATATTAGCCTTCCTAAATTCCGACATTTGTAGTCAACTTCTAAGGATTATTAATCATACAGCAAACAACTCAGCAAATTATCTGAAGAAACTCCCAATTATTTTAGACAATGGATCATTTAAAGAAATTGACAAAATATTCAATGGTTTTTGGGAATCAAAAAATGTCGTCGAAACCTTAGGAAAAGTTAATAAGGTTTTTAATATGCTTTACAGTCATAAGACAGGGCTGTGCCCATTATCGTAAAAAAACTCTTTTGGAAGAAAATCTAATGTCACTATTAGTCACAGGCACGATCGCCATCGACACGATCAAAACGCCTCACGGCATCAGTGAAGACTGCCTCGGCGGGGCGGCGGTTTATTTCAGCATGGCGGCCGGCTTCTTTTCGCCGGTTAGGCTCGTCGGAGTTGTCGGAGATGATTTCTCTTTCAACCTGGCCGAACTTTTCGCCGGCCGGGATGTTGACCTGACGGGTATGGAGACAAGGGCGCAGAGCAAGACCTTCCGCTGGACCGGCCGGTATCATCAAAACATGGATGACCGAACGACGGAGCGAACGGAGTTGAACGTCATAGCCGAAGCGCCGCCGAAAGTGCCCGAAGCCTTCAAGGACAGCCAATGTGTTTTTCTCGCCAATACGGTCCCGGCCATTCAGCTCGAACTGCTCGAGCAGGTGGAAAAGCCGGCATTTGTCGCGGCCGATACGATGAACCTCTGGATTCAGGAGCACCTGACCGATCTGAAAATCCTGCTGAAGAAAATCGACTGCCTGTTCATCAATGAAGACGAAGCGCGGATGTTGGCGGATGAGTTCAACCTAATCGTAGCCGCACGCAAGATTCTCGATATGGGCATGAACACGATCGTCATCAAGAAAGGTGAATCCGGCTCGATCCTCTGCAACGCCGACGGCGATATCTTCATCCTGCCCGCCTATCCCGCGAATGAGGTGATAGATCCGACCGGCGCAGGCGACAGCTTCGCGGGCGGATTCATGGGCTATATCGCAAAGACCGGCAAAACGGATTTCGAGACACTCAAGACCGCGGTCGCTTACGGTACGGTGACCGCCTCATTTACGATCGCCGATTTTTCCCTCAATGGCCTGACAAAGATAACTCAACGTGAAATCGATGACCGTCTTGTGAAACTTCGCAAACTGGTAACATTTTCATAGCCGCGGAGTATGATTGTTAGAACAATTCAAATGTTGAAATGCTGAATATTCCAAAACAAATTGAGTACTGGGTAAAAACCGCCGAAGAGGATTTTGAGGTCGGCAGCAATCTCATTAAGATCAACAAAACACGGCACGGCTTGTTTTTTATCCATCTTGCGGTAGAAAAAATGCTAAAGGCCTGCGTCTGTAAGCATCAGAATAAGACACCTCCCAAAATCCACAACCTGCTCAGCTTGGCGGATAGGGCCGGAATAAAGCTTAATGATGAGCAGAGGAACCTGCTTACGGAAATAAACCAGTTTAATCTTGAGGGACGTTACCCTTTGGATTTTGTCACAGCGCTTGATAAAAACTCAGCCATTAAATTGATGAACAAGGTTCAGGAGGCATATGAATGCTTCAGGCGGATATTATAAATTCGATTCGCCAATATATCAAAAACCTGACGGCAGATGGTATCTCAGTAACGTTTGTCGTGGTTTTCGGGTCACAGGTTACTGGCAAAGCAACCGAGCTGAGTGATATCGACGTACTGGTGGTATCATCAGATTTCGATAACATAACTGACCGAGGTAAAATAAACAAACTCTGGCATGTTGCTGGCCGAACTGATTATAGAATCGAGCCGATTCCCTGCGGCCTCGAACGATGGGAAAAAGACGACTACACCCCCATCATCGACATCGCACGCAATGAAGGAATGATTGTAACGTTAAACTAACCACTCTATTTAGGGTTGAGAATTTCGGACTTATTCGTTGTGCGTGTATTTATAGCAATAAACATCGACGAGCAAATCAGAAAAGACCTTGGCCGTCTGCAAGACGAGCTGCGAGGCAAAGTGGACGTCAGGAAGGGCGACGTCAAGTGGGTCAGGCCCGAAGTGATGCACTTGACATTGAAGTTCTTGGGCGAGATCCGAGATGAACAGGCTGTCGAGGTCTGCAACATCACCGAAGACGTCGCGAGCCGACACAAAAGCTTCGATGTTGACATTGAAACGGTCGGCTGTTTCGGCGGTCGAAGCGCCAGGGTTTTATGGATCGGGGCGGGACAGCATTGTGAGGAGCTATTGCAATTGCAGGCGGACCTCGAACAACAACTGGATGCAGCCGGCTGGCCTAAAGAAGCCAGAAAATTTTCCGCCCATCTGACCTTGTGCCGGATACGAAACACAAAGGCGGGTTTCAAACTGGCACAAATGGTTCGGGATTACGAAAACGTTCACCTCGGGACGATGGCGGCCGATTCAGTAACGGTCTATCAGAGTGAATTGACGCCGCAGGGACCGATCTATACATCATTGGGAAACTACGCGCTACAATAGAGCGAAAGCGATTGGACATTATGAGAATCCAACTTGTGGATCGATGGGAAAAGGGTGGCAGCCTCAAGCGCAGCTTGGGGATGGCTTTCACGGCATTGACCATCCCCAAAGCCTACGGCTTTGAGGCTGCCACCCAATTAAAATCAGACAACCTCCACATTCATACGTAATAGATCGACAGAACCAGAAGCGAGATACAAATTTAAGGAGACGAGCAAAAATGGCAAAGAAAAAGAAAGCTGAGACGACGTCGAAACCGACAGGCAAGCAGGATGCATTGCAACGCGTCATTTCACAGATCGAAAAGCAGTACGGCCAGGGCGCGATCATGCAGATGGACGAGAATATGTACGCGAAGATCGAGGGGATCAGCACGGGCTCGTTGTCCCTGGACATCGCGCTCGGCGGCAGGGGCATCCCGCGCGGCAGAATCACCGAGTTGTTCGGCCCGGAGTCGTCGGGCAAAACGACGCTCGCCCTCCATATTATCGCCAGCGCCCAGCAGGGCGGCGGCGTGGCGGCCTTTATCGACGCCGAACACGCCCTCGATACCACCTGGGCCAAACGCCTGGGCGTTGATGTCAGCGGGCTCCTGGTCAGCCAGCCCGATACGGGCGAGCAGGCGCTCGACATCGCCGAGATGCTGGTCAACTCCAACTCGGTCGATGTCATCGTCGTGGACTCGGTAGCCGCACTAACCCCAAAAGCGGAAATCGAAGGCGAGATGGGCGACACCCACGTGGGTTTGCAAGCGCGATTGATGAGCCAGGCGATGCGCAAGCTCACCAGCATTATCGGCAAAAGCAAAACCGCCCTCGTATTCATCAATCAAATCCGTATGAAGATCGGCGTGATGTTCGGTAATCCGGAAACGACCACCGGCGGCAGGGCGTTGAAGTTCTACAGCTCGGTGCGCGTCGATCTGCGGCGTATCTCCACCATCAAAGACGCCACCGGCGCCGTCGGCTCCCGGGTCAGAACCAGGGTGGTGAAGAACAAGATCGCGCCGCCGTTCCGCGATACCGAATTCGATATTATGTTCGACAGCGGGATCAGTTATGAGGGCGATCTGCTGGACATGGCGACCGCCTGCGATGTCGTCGATCGGAGCGGTGCGTGGATGAACTATGGCTCGATGCGCCTCGGCCAGGGCAGAGAAAACGCCAAGAAATTCCTAATCGAGAACAAGGACCTCTGCGAAGAGATCAAGAACAAAGTCCTGGTAGCCAAGGGCCTTTTGGAGTCTGAAACAGAAAACAAGAAATAAAACATAATGGTCATGGCGAGTCCGAACAAGGTGAGGGCGCGGCAATCTATGATTCACGAACAACTGAGATTGCCTCGTCGCTCTGCTCCTCGCAATGACAACCTGTAGTGGAGACTATGAAAACCGCAAAGCAAATCAGAAGTGAGTTCATCGACTTTTTCAAGAGCCAGGACCATGCATTCGTTCCCAGTTCGCCGATCGTTCCCATCGGCGACGAGACCCTACTTTTCGCCAACGCGGGAATGAATCAGTTCAAGGATATCTTCCTCGGACTGGCCCCGGCCGAACATGGGCGCGTGGCCAACAGCCAAAAATGCCTGCGCGTCAGCGGCAAACACAACGACCTCGAAGAAGTGGGCAAAGACACGTACCATCACACGTTTTTCGAAATGTTAGGCAACTGGTCGTTTGATGATTATTTCAAGGCCGAATCGATCAAGTGGGCGTGGGAATTGCTCACCAAGGTCTGGGGGATTCCCGCCGACCGCTTGTGGGCGACCGTTTTCGCCGGCGATCAACACGACGGCCTGCCCCCGGATGAAGAAGCCGCAAAGCTCTGGCCCCACGTCACTCCGCTGCCAGCCGAACGTGTTTTGGCATGCAGTAAGAAGGACAATTTCTGGGAAATGGGCGATACGGGCCCCTGCGGGCCGTGCAGCGAGATCCACATCGATCTCGGGCCGGACCGGTGCGATATGAAAGATGTCCCGGGCCATAAATGTATGGTCAACGCGGGCTGCGCCAGATACATCGAGCTATGGAACCTTGTGTTCATCCAATTCAATCGTCAGCCCGGCGGCAAGCTCGTACCGCTCCAGGCTAAGTACGTGGACACCGGCGCAGGTCTGGAACGGATCGTGGCCGTGATGCAAAACAAAACGAGCAACTACGACACGGACCTGTTCATGCCCATTATCGATTTCACCGCCCAGCTCACCGGCCACACGTACACCTCGAAGCTCGGTAGCAAAACCGACAATGCCTTCAGGGTTATCGCCGATCATATCCGCGCCCTCGTTTTCGCGATCACTGACGGCGCAACGCCCTCCAACGAGGGACGGGGGTACGTAATTCGGCGAATCCTCCGTCGCGCGTCGAGGTTCGGGAGGGAATTAGGTCTTCGCGAGCCGTTTTTGTACAAGCTCGTACCGGTCGTCGCCGATTTCATGGGCGAGGCATTCGTCGAGATAAAGGTAAGAGCCGACTACGTCACGACGGTGATCGAATCCGAAGAGGCCAGCTTCGGCCGGACGCTCGACCGGGGGATCGAAATCTTCAACACCGCCGCCAAGCGGGCGCTGAAATCAAAAGATAAGATCATCAATGGCGAAGATGCTTTTCAGCTCTATGACACGTTTGGTTTTCCGCTCGATCTAACTGAACTCATGGCAGAAGAATACCGCCTGAAAGTTGATACAGCTAAATTTACTGAACTAATGGAAGCACAACGTGAGCGTGCAAGGGCTGCACAAAAAAGTTCCTCGATAATGAATTTGCTTGGGTCATATTCCCTGAAAAAAACAGACGACTCTAAGAAGTATGAAAGTGACGTCTGCAAAACTAGCATTTCAAGCATAATAGATCCCAGAGAGAAGTCCAATATCGTAAGTGGTGGTATTGGCCCCACTAACGTCAATATGGATTTTGGCCTTGTGTTAGAAGAGACATGTTTCTATGCAGAATCCGGGGGTCAGGTTGGGGACTCTGGAATTATAAAATCTGATACTGGTGATTTTGTAGTTGAAACAACCGAGAAATTTGGTGAATCGATTATTCATTGGGGAAAACATGCCATAGGCCAATTTCTTACTGGTCAGCAAGTCACTGCAACTGTAGACAAAGGCAGAACCGCTACTAAGAAAAACCATACTGCCACCCACTTGCTGCAGTGGGCGCTTCAAGAGGTACTCGGAAAATTGGTAGTCCAGCAGGGAAGCCACGTCGGGCCTGATTATTTACGATTTGATTTCACCCACCCGAAGGCCCCGACCTCCGAGCAGTTGAAGAAGGTGGAGAATTTAGTCAGGGGAAAAATCGCCACCGACCTACCCGTCGCGTGGACGGTTATGCCGATAGACCAGGCAAAACAACTCGGCGCGATGGCGCTGTTCGGCGAGAAATACGGAAGTGAAGTTCGCGTCGTGGCCGTCGGCGCCGAGGATGAGAATCATATCACGGATGCGTTCAGCCGGGAGTTTTGCGGCGGTACGCACGTAAACCGGCTTGGCTCGATAGGCGGTTTTAAGATCATCAAGGAAGAGAGTATCTCAGCCGGCGTTCGTAGAATTACGGCGCTGACCGGCGCGGCGCTCAACGCGTACCTCGAAAAGGCCAGTGACATCGCCGATGAGCTTTCGCAAATGCTGAAGGTCCCGTCCGACGCGCTTATCGAGCGGATCGGCCAGTTGATGAAAG
>Ga0272441_10016947_pt1 | contig 10015 bp, 6 predicted proteins | sample SSMProp6N_FD_193582 | JGI IMG/M metagenome (GOLD analysis project Ga0272441, IMG submission 193582) | Marine sediment archaeal communities from Little Sippewissett salt marsh, Falmouth, MA, United States - SSM-Prop-6N | ecosystem: Environmental > Aquatic > Marine > Wetlands > Sediment ...
GCCTCAAGGGCGTGGACTCGGTGAAGAAGAACGCCGCCGGCGCCGCGATCGTCGACACCACCGGCTGAGCGACCAACTGCCGCGGTTCCCCTTTCGTCAGACGCCCAAGCGACCTCCCGCCGCTTGGGGGTTGGGACAGGTGCGCCTTACGGCCGGCCCTACTGGACCCGATGGACGAGCACCTTCACACCCTCGGTTGGGGCGTCTCGGGTAATGACCGGGATGTGCTCCGTGGTGGTGAACATCAGCTCACCGCCGGACTCGATCCGAGCCTGAACCGCATAGCTCATGCGATCGTCGATGGACGCCGGGTCGTACTCGAGCGCGAAGTCGAACGGCACGTTGCGCCCCTCGGCAACGATCTCCTGCTCGGCGAGGACCACCGCCGCCACATCCTGCCGTGACACGTCGACCAATCGGACCGTGGTGACGGCGTCGGGCGGTAGGGCGATCCGCTCGCGATAGAACACGCTGCCGCTGACCACGCTCTTCGATGGTGCGGGCGCCAACTTCGTCGGCTGGTCGTAGCCGGTGGAGTAGATCAGCAGCATGCCGTCCTCGACGGCGAAGCTCTCGGCCTTCCCCAGAGCTTCGAGGAACCGGCCCTCCTGCTCCATGAACTCCTGCTTGACGCACATCTTCTGCGTCGCCCCCATGTGGCCGAAGGTGATGGCGGTGCCGTCCACACCCCACGCGCCGAAGTAGTTGTTGCAGCCGGCGTTGCCGGCCACCTGGCCCTCGGCGTTGAACGCGATGGTCGAGACGACGCCCTCCGCGGACGGCTGGCCGAGGATGGACACGGCTTGCCAGGCGGACCCTTCCAACTCGGCGGTGGGGATCGCCACCTCAGCGTTGATTTCGACGATTTCCTGGGTCTCCGGCTCCGGGGCCTGACCACAACCGGGGGCGACACACAGCCCGATCACCACCAGCGATATCGATGCGATTCTCATTGTGCTCTCCAATCCCGGGCCGCGCGCGGCCCGCCGTGATCTCGATTCCGGAATCATCTCACATTCGGCGGGTCGGCGGTCGCCATCGGCCCCCACGACGCACCGCCACGACGATGATGCTCCACACCCGCTGGCGACGAATCGGCATTGAGGGTGCCAACCGGCGCCGATCCCCGGTAAGATCCTCCCATGCGGCTGTTCGCCGATCTTCACATCCACTCACGCTTCTCCCGCGCCACCAGCCGCGAGCTGAGCTTGCCGCTGCTGCACCGGGCGGCCCTGGAGAAGGGTATCGGCCTGGTGGGCACCGGGGACTTCACCCATCCCGGTTGGATGGCCGAGATCTCGGAACAGCTCGAGCCGGCGGAGGACGGCTGCTACCGGCTCAAGCCCGAGTTCGCGCGATCGGCCGAAGAGGGCTTGCCGCTGGCATGCTCGGGCGAGGTGCGCTTTGTTCTGCAGGTGGAGATCAGCAACATTTACAAGGCCGGCGACCGGGTTCGCAAGAATCACAACCTGGTTTATGTTCCGTCGCTGGAGGCCGCGGCCAGGTTGGTCACGCGGCTCGAATCGATCGGCAATCTGGCCTCCGACGGCCGGCCGATTCTGGGGCTCGCCGCACGAGACCTGCTTGAAATCGTGCTCGAGACCGGCGACGGGGCCTTTTTGATTCCGGCCCACATCTGGACACCGTGGTTTTCCATGCTCGGCTCCAAGTCGGGCTTCGACTCCCTCGAAGAGTGCTTCGCCGACCTCTCCGAGCACGTCTTCGCCGCCGAGACCGGGCTGTCTTCGGATCCGCCCATGAACTGGCGTGTCAGTGGTCTCGACCGATTGACTTTAGTGTCCAACTCCGACGCCCACTCGGCCGGCGTGCTGGGCCGCGAGGCGAACGTGCTCGACGTGGAACCCGGCTTCCACGCCCTCAGACACGCGTTGGCAACCCGCGAGGGATTTCACGGCACCATCGAGTTCTACCCGGAGGAGGGCAAGTACCACCTGGACGGCCACCGCAAGTGCGGCGTCAGAATCGCTCCCGAGGAGACCCGCCGGCTGGACAACTCATGCCCCGAGTGCGGCGGACAGATGACCGTCGGCGTCCTGAGCCGGGTGGTGGAGCTCGCCGACCGACCAGAGGGCTGTGAGCCGCCGCCCGGGGCTCCGCCATTCCAACGCCTGTTGCCGTTGGCCGAGACCGTCGGTCAGGTGCTCGGTTTTGGGGTGGCCAGCAAGCGGGTGCGCACCGAGGTCGCCAGACTCCGCGGTCTGCTGGGTCCGGAGCTCACGATTCTGCGCGACATCCCCATCGAAGACATCGACAGGGTTGCGGGCGCGGCGATCGCCGAGGCCGTCCGCCGGGTACGGTCGGCGGAGCTGTCCATCGCCGCCGGCTACGACGGCGAGTTCGGGACGGTGCAGATCTTCTCACCGGCCGAGCGGGACGAGCTTTTCGGACAGCTGAGCTTTCTGCCGGCGGTGTCCCGGCCCGGGACGAACGCTCCGCCAGCAGCACCCGCGACAACGGCCGCGCCGGTGACTCGATTCGACCCACCGGCCGGGCCCGCGGCGACGGTTCTCAGAGACCCGCTGGTCCAGCTCGACGACCATCAGCGCGCCGCGGTGGAGACGGTCTCGGGACCGCTGCTGATCGTGGCCGGACCCGGCACCGGCAAGACCCGGACCCTGGTGTCCCGCATCACCCACCAGGTCCGCACCAAAGCCGTCCGTCCCGAGCAGGTGCTCGCCGTCACCTTCACCAACCAGGCGGCGCAGGAGCTCGCCGAGCGGGTGCTCCGGGAGGTTCCGGGGGCCACCTCTGAAGCCCCCACGGTGACCACCTTCCACGGTCTCGGCCGGCGGCTGCTCGCCAACCTCTCCGGGCGGGAGCCACGGGTCCTGGATGACGAGGAACGCCTGGTCATGGTCCAGCGGGCGGCCGGCGGTGCGCTGCCACAACGCACCGCCCAGGCGATCCTCGATCGCGTCAGCCTGTCCAAGCAATCGCGGGATCCGTGGGAGATCCTGGCCGGCAACCAGGAGCTGCTGCCGGTCATCGCCAGGTACCAGGAGCTCCTCGAGGAGGCCGGGGCCCTCGACGTGGACGACCTCGTGTTGCGGCCCTACCAGCATCTGGCCGGCGATCCCGCCGCCGCAGATCGGATCGCGTCCCGCTGGTCGGCGATCTCGGTGGACGAGTACCAGGACGTCAACGACGTCCAGGCGGCCTTGATCCAGCTGCTGTCGCCCGACGGGCGGGCGCTGTGCGTCATCGGCGATCCCAACCAGGCCATCTACGGCTTTCGCGGCGCCAAGCCGGGCCACTTTCTCCGTTTCTCCGACACCTACGATGGCGTCGCCGTGGCGGAACTCGCCACCAGCTATCGCCTGACCAACGAGATCCTCGCCGCCGCGGCCTCAGTGATTCGCCTCGAGGACGGGTTGGTCGCCCACGGCCACGGTCCGCCGGTGGAGCTGTTTTCCGCCGCAACTCCCCAGAGCGAGGCCGAGCAGATCGTCATTCGGATCGAACGCATCGTCGGCGGCACGAGTCACTTCGCGGTGGACACCGGCCGTGCAGACACCGCCGAACTCTCCGATGTGGGTTTTGGCGACGTGGCGATACTGTGTCGGACCCGGGCCCAGCGGCCGCCCATCATGGAGGCGCTCGAGCGCACGGGCATTCCGTGCCGCGCGGTGGGCGAGGAGGAACCCCACGACCCACGATCCGAGAAGGTGGCCGTGATGACCATGCACGCGGCCAAGGGTCGGGAGTTCGAGGTCGTCTTCGTCACCGGGCTGGAGCAGGGGCTGCTGCCCCTGGACAGGGACGGTGTGTCCACAGATGCCGACGAGGAGGGCCGGTTGCTCTTCGTCGCCATGACCCGCGCCCGGCGGCTGCTCGTCCTCAGCCACGCCGAACAGCGGACCCTGTGGGGCGTGAAACTGCCGGGGAAACCCTCACCCCTGCTGTCGAACCTGCCCGATTCGGTGCTCCGGTCGACGCAAACCCGCCGTCCCCCGGATCCTGCCGCGAGCCAGATGGAGCTGTTCTAGCCTCCAGCCCAAACGACCCGTGGTGCTTGATGCTGGATCCCCCGCCCTACCGTTGTGGATGGTATGGACCCGGCCCACCACCCTGCCAGTAGGGAATGTGTGGAAAGCTCGGGCCCGTGTCCCGGACCGGGCGAGCAGCTTCTGATGATTCAATACAAATCACAAATTCCAGATTGCAGATCGCGGCCTCGGACTCTTGGAATTCCGCCATCGAGTGGGGTCGCCTGGGCAGCGCAGGAGTGGTAGTTCGTGATGGCTGGGCGATCAAAATGCAGCCGGGACGGCCGCACCACAATTTCCACAACGTCGCTCCGGGTGGGTGGGAGATCCAGCATCCAGCAGCTGGCATCGGGACGGCGAGAGGGGATCTCCCCACTCTCCCCAACCGCCACACACTCCACACTTTCTACCCCGGACGGTTGCGACAACCGGCACAACGGAAACGTCGTGGGCGAACACGGTGGTGTATCGCAACAGTCCGGGGACCGGACTATAGGAGGAGTCGTCTTCGGCGTGACGCTGAAGGCACACCACGAGCGGGAGAACGATGGACGCGATCTCGGCGAAGACCGAAGCCCCGGTGACCTCAAAACCCGAGTGGACCGACGTCCGCTTCGGGAACAACTACCGACTCACCGTGCGGGTGATCGGCAGGGACATCGTCTACACCCGGTCCAGCGGCTCGGTGTCGCTGCCGGAACTCGAACCGGCGCTCGATTTGATCACACGCATCGTGGACGAGACCATCGGCAGGCGGCGACCGCATGTCCAGATCGCCGACTACAGCTCGCTCAAGAGCACTTCGGCCGAGGCCCGCCGCGCCTACATCCGCTTCATGGCCTCCCGGCCCAATCTCGTGGGCGCTGTCTTCTTCGGTGCATCACCGACCCTCAAGATGAGCATCAAGCTGGGACGGCGACTGCACTTCGTCAAGGGCAACATCGCGTTGGTGAACAACTTCGACGAAGCCATCGAGCAGGCCCGCCGCATGCTCCGCCATCCCCGGAGTGACACCGGCGGAGACCGCCCGTCAGAGGGCTCGCGGCGCCCGGATCGCGCAGCCGTTCCAGATGAGAGATGGATCTACCGTCACCGCGGTTTCGAGCTCACATGGGAACTCATCGATGACCACGTCATGCACGGCGCAGCCGCGGGAACACTCCGCAGCGAACACATCGACTCGGTCTTCGAGCTCTCCGATCGAGTGGTTCAGGTGGCCCGCAGCGGCGGCGATCAACCGGCGTTGGTGATCAACATCGACGGGCTCGACGGGGTCTCGGTGGCCGGTCGCCGCCGTTTTGTGAACACCCTCAGCGAGTGGCAGAAAAAGAACACCACCTCGCTGTTCGCGCTGTACGGCGCCAATTCCATGCTCAAGGGCGCCATCGCCATCTCGCGGCCATTTCTGCCCTTCCCGCTGACCCTGACCCGAGACCTGAGCAGCGCCCTCAAACTGGTGCCCGAATCCCTCCCCCTACACCGGCGACGGGTCCCGAAATCCCGTGGCGCCGGACTGAAACCGGTCCCGACCCCCACCGCCGGCGAGCGCCACATCGACGACGTGCTGCGCTTTCTCGGCAACATCAACTGGGAGAAGGACGGCATGGAGTGGTGGGACGACGAGGTCGGGGCCGACCACCCGCTGTCACCGGTCTTTGACGCCATCGCCCTGCTCAAATCGGACGTGGATCATCTGCTGCGGGAGCGGCGCCGGGCCGAAGAGGCGCTGCGCGAGAGCACCGAGCGCTACCGCACGATCCTGGAGAACATCGCCGACGGCTATTACGAGATCGACCTCGACGGCCACCTCACCTTTTGCAACGACGCCATGCTCGACATCATCGGCCATGCCCGGGACGCTCTTCCCGATCTCGATCCACAGGTCTTCATGGAACCGCACAACGCGTCTCGGATCATGGCCGCCTTCAAACGGGTCTACAACACCGGGCGTCCCACCAAGGTCCTCGACTGGGAGTTGGTCCGGTCGGACAGGCGGAAGATCTCGGTGGAGGCGTCCATCTCCATCATCCAAGACTCGAAGGGCGAACCCGTCGGTTTTCGCGGCATCGTCCGCGACGTCTCGGAGCGCGCCGCGGCGGCGCGGGAACAGCAGCGATTGGAGGCGCAGCTGCGTCAGGCGCAGCGGATGGAGGCGGTGGGAACCCTGGCCGGGGGCATCGCGCACAACTTCAACAACCTGCTCATGGGGATCCAGGGCAACGTCTCGCTGGTCCGCAAGGACACCGACCCCCGCCACCCCCACCACCAGCGCCTGACCACCATCCAGTCGCTCGTGACCAGTGGATCCAAGCTCACCCGAGAGCTGCTCGGCTTCGCCCGGGCCGGACGCTACGAGGTCCGGCCCATCGACATCAACCAGTTGGTCCGCGAGGCGGCCGAGACCTTCGCCACCACCCGCCGCGAGATCCGCGTGCACCTGAATCTGACCGATCGGCTGCTCCGCGCCAAGGCCGACCGGGGCCAGCTGGACCAGGTTCTGCTCAACCTCTTCATCAACTCGGCGGAAGCCATGCCGTCGGGCGGCGAGCTGTTCCTGGAGTCGGGGATCACCTACCACACGGCGCTCGAGGGACGCCAGTACCGACCCAAACCGGGCAGGTACATCTGGATCTCCATCCGGGACACCGGGGTCGGCATGGACGAGGCGACTCAGCGCCGGATCTTCGAGCCGTTCTACACCACCAAGGGCCTGAGCGGCGGCACCGGTCTCGGGCTCGCCTCGGTCTACGGTTCGATCAAGGCCCATGGCGGCTATGTCGACGTCGCCTCGGAGCTCGGCATGGGCTCCACCTTCACCCTCTACCTGCCGGCCACCGAGGAGGAGGTCTTCGCGGCCGAGGACACCAAGGGCGAGATCATTCTCGGCAAAGGCACCGTGCTGATCGTCGACGACGACGAGGCGGTCCTCGAAGCCTGTGCGTCCATCCTGTCCTACCTCGAGTACACCCCGATTCGGGTGGCCACCGGCCGCCAGGCGGTGGAGGTCTTTCGCGACCGCTCCACCGAGATCGATCTGGTGGTCCTGGACATGATCCTGCCCGACATCGGTGGGGGTGAGGTCTACGACTCCCTCAGGGCCATCGATCCCGAGGTCAAGGTGCTGCTGGCATCGGGATACAGCCTCGACGGCGCCGCCCAGAGCATCCTCAAAAAGGGCTGCGACGACTTTATCCAGAAGCCCTTCACCATCGGTCAGCTGTCGAAGAAGATGGGGGCGATCCTCGGCACCGGCGACCCCGCCACGGTGGATTGAGGTCGGGTCTCGGGGCTCGGAATTCGCAATTCGTAATTCGTAATGGGTGAGCGGGCGGAATTGCAGCCGGGACGGCCGCACCACAATCAACCGCTCGTTTGCCACCTTTTTCTGATTTCAGCGCGCCCATCTCCCCGCCGCGCTCCCCGAGATTGCCCCCTTCGACATTGTTGGGACCTCACGGGATGAGTTTTCCAGCACCTCGGTTGCCAACAATGTCAAAGACGGCACGCCCGCCCATCGCACACGATCGCCCCTGGGGGCGGGGGAACGTTCAACGTTCAACGTTCAACTCCTTTGGACGGCACGCCCGCCCATCGCGCCCTCACGCTTCGGGGGGCCCCCTCGTTCCATAACCGACCTTCCCCCCGCCCAGATGCTTCGACTCGCTGCGCTCGCTCCGGATGACATGAGGAGTGGGTCGGGCGGGCGTTGGTCTTCGATCTTCGATTTTCGTTCTTCGTTCTTCGTTCTTCGTTCTTTGATTGGGTGGGTCGGGCGGGAAGGGTTGCGCTAGACTGAACCCGCCAATCAAAATCGAGACGGAGAACAGACCATGAACAAGGGATTGATCGGATGTGTTGTGCTGGCACTCGGCGCGGGTCTTCTGCTGGCGCTGATGGCCGGTGGGGTCTACAACCGCCTGGTGGGGATGGAGGAGGCCGTCGATTCGGCGTGGGCCCAGGTGGAGAACGTCTACCAGCGGCGGGCCGACCTGATTCCGAATCTGGTGGCCACCGTCAAGGGCGCCGCCGAGTTCGAGCGCGAGACCTTCGAGGCCGTCACCGAAGCCCGCTCCCGGGTGGGGCAGGTGAGCCTCGACCAGGCGCCCGACCCGGCCCAGATGGCCCAGTTCCAGGCGCAGCAGGACGCGCTGTCATCGGCTCTGTCGCGGCTCCTGGTCGTGGTGGAGCGCTACCCCGAGCTCAAGGCCACCGAGGCCTTCCGCGACCTCCAGGTCCAGCTCGAGGGCACCGAGAACAGGATCGCGGTGGAGCGGCGGCGCTACAACGAGGTGGCTCAGCAGTACAACACCGCGCGACGGCGATTTCCTGCGGTGCTGTTCGCCGGAATCCTCGGCTTCGAGGAGAAGGGCTACTTCCAGTCCAAGCCGGGCGCCGACGAACCTCCGGTGGTGGAGTTCTGACCGGAACTCGCTCGAGATGAAGATCAGCGATCTCTTTTCCAAGGCGGATCTGGACCGGATCGAGCGGGCGACTGCCGAGGCGGAACGCCACACCTCCGGTGAGATCGTGCCCTACATCGTCGAACGGATCGACGATCACGGCGAGGCCCGCTGGTGCGGCGCCACCCTCGGCGCCCTGGCCGCGGCATTGATCGCCGGCATCGTCCACCTGGCGGGCGGCTTCTGGGGTGGAACCGGGGTGCTGTGGATCACCCTGCCCACCCTGGTGGGAGCCGGTGCGGGGTACCTCATCGCCGGCCGGGAGGCGGTGAGCCGGTGGCTGGTGCCGGCGGACACCCTGGATCGGTTGACCAGGGCGCGCGCCGCCGAGGCCTTCATCGACGAGGAGATCTTCACCACCCGCGATCGAACCGGCATCCTGATCTTTCTGGCGCTGGCCGAGCATCGCGCCGCGGTGGTGGCCGACGAGGGGATCAACCGGGAGGTTCCACAGGCTCTCTGGGACGGCATCGTGGTCGACCTGGTGGCGGGGATGAAGGCCGGTGAAGCCGCCGAGGCGTTGGAGCACGCGGTGGTGCGCTGCGGCGAGATCCTCGCCGAGCACCATCTGCCGCCGCGGTCCGACGACACCGACGAGCTCCACGGCCGACCCCGGATCCGGGGGCGATGATGCCTCGTCCGCATCACCGCGTCGCGGCACTCGCCGCCCTCCTGGTGCTGGTCACGCTGTGGGCCGCGGCCCTGGAGGTGCCCTACCTCGGCGGCCGGGTCAACGATCTCGCCAATATGCTGTCCGACGCCACCGAGGGCAGCCTCGAGGCCTCCCTCGAGGCTCTGGAGCGGCAGACCGGAGCCCAGGTGGCGGTGCTCACCGTGCCCACCCTGGATGGCGACTCCATCGAGGACTTCGCGATCCGGGTTGTGGAAACCTGGGAGCTCGGCCGGGAGGGTGTGGACGACGGGGTGTTGCTGCTGATCAGCCGCGACGAACGGCTGATCCGCATCGATGTGGGATACGGCCTCGAGGGGGCCCTCACCGACGCCCAGAGCCGGCGGATCATCGCCGAGCTCATGACCCCCAACTTCAAGAACGGAGATTTCGACGCCGGTGTCCTGGCCGCGTCCGAAGCCATCGCGGCCGCCGTCCGTGGTGAGGAGCTGCCGCTGCCGGAGCGCGCCCCCAACCAGGCGCCACAGGGTCTGCCGGGTCTCGGGTCGCTGATCCTGTTGGCCCTCTTCGGTCTGCCCTTCATCAACGCCGCGTTGGCCGCCCGCGGGGCGGCCGGCTGGATCCTCTATCTCTTCCTGACGCCCTTCTTCTTCGCCTTTCCGGCGGCGTTCCTCGGCGCCAGGGCGGGGACCGTCATGGCGCTGGCGTGGCTGGTCGGCTTTCCCATCCTCAAGGTGATCTGGCCCAAGGGGCCCTCCGGACCCGGCGGCCGCGGCCGCGGCGGCATGGGTCCCATCTGGGTGGGCGGGTCCGGATGGCGCGGCGGCGGCGGTTCCTTCGGCGGCGGGTTCGGCGGCGGGTTCAGCGGCGGCGGCGGCTCCTTCGGCGGCGGCGGCGCCACCGGCGGTTGGTGAGGC
>Ga0272441_10016948_pt1 | contig 10015 bp, 5 predicted proteins | sample SSMProp6N_FD_193582 | JGI IMG/M metagenome (GOLD analysis project Ga0272441, IMG submission 193582) | Marine sediment archaeal communities from Little Sippewissett salt marsh, Falmouth, MA, United States - SSM-Prop-6N | ecosystem: Environmental > Aquatic > Marine > Wetlands > Sediment ...
CGAGGAAGATCCCGGCAGCGAGCGAGATCAGCGTGATCCAGCCGATGTACAGGACCGCACCGCCGAGGAGCTTCCAGGTGGATTGCCGCTCCAGGCGTATCTGTGGCCGGGTCGCGATCCAGTCGGTGAGCTGGTAGGGGATGAAGAACAGCACGTGTCCCGCGGCTGAGACCGGGCCGCCCACGAACAGGAGGCCGAATACTCGCAGAAACCAGCCGGCCGTCGAGTGCAGCCTCGCCGTCTGGTCGAGATCGCGAGGCCGAATGCCGAGTACATCGAGGGTCCAGGCAAAGCTGGTTACTTCGGCGAACAGTCGGTCGACGGCCTCGGGCCGGGTCTGCCGGAGGCGAGCGAGACTCTCGGACGCCTCACGAAGCCGGCCCACGCGGGTCTCTTGCGACGTATCGAGCTTCTGCTCGGACGCGAAGATCGCTTCGGCACACTCGATGATCCGGCGGTCTTCCAGCCGCTCGACGTTCACGGTGACCGAGCGAAGAGCGAGCTCGATTCGATCCGTCAGCTCGCGCACCGCTACGATGTCCGATTCCGATCGGCCCGCCAGGTCGTCCCATGGCACGGGCTCTCCCACCAGGGCCGCGCACTCTGACCGGAAAGTCTGCTTCTGCCGGGCCACGATTCCGACAGGCACGATCGGGAAGCGGATCCCCTTCCTCTCGGACGCGCCGAGGGAAATCCGTGCGGCACCGGTGCGAAGCTGGGTGAGGGACGGTTCGGAGTGACTGAGGCCCTCGGGGAAGATCCCGACCGCGTCTCCGGAGGCCAGTGCCTCGTGCACTGCTTCGAACACCTTCGCATTGCGGTCGGTGAGCGCCGGGTCATCCTGCCGACGGTACACCGGTATCGCGCCCCCGGCCCGAATCATGGGTCCCAGCCCGGGCTCATCGAACAACGTCGCCTTGGCCAGAAACCGGATGGGTCTCCCGACCGTCGCGGTCACGACCACGGCGTCCACGATCGAGTTCGGGTGATTGGCGACGAACAGGACCGGACCTTCGCGCGGAGGCGCCCCGTGGGCCTTGAAACGATAGAACGCTCGGACGGCGGCCGAGCACACGGGTGCGAGGGCAGGTAGCAGCCAGGTACCACGTCGGTTGGACATGCCACAATCTACACCAAAGAAAGAGGGCCTGTCTGAACTTCTGAGGCAGGCCCTCTTCGCGCTTTAGAAGGTGCGTCCCTCCGGACCGGTGCGCCTTCAAGCTGCGATCAACTCCGCACCCGGTCGACCGCTGTGAGACTGCGTTGCGGTCGGACCTCTATAGCATACAGGATCTACCAGGACTGGCAAGTGCGTTAGATAATTCGACAGTTGTGTTAATCTCTTTTATTTGAAACATGTAACTAATTTCATCTTATGTTGTTTGGAAATTCTGAGGGCGTGCGCCAGCGCCGCAGGCCACATCGAAACGCGCCCCCTTCTCCAGGGTCCCGTTTCGACCGAAACGGGCCCGGTATCCGAGGTTCAACGGAACCGATCCGCGGAGTATGGACGACGGGGCCAGGTAGCTCAGTTCCCCCACCAGCCGGCGCGTCACGCGGCGGCGAGAATAGAACTCCCGGGAGATCCACGCCACGCCGAGATCGAGCGTCTCCCGACTCATGTGCAGGGGCTCGAACACCACGTGCCCGAAGTCATAGTGGGCCCAGTCTTTGTCGAAGATCCTCCCTGCCCGGTCCATCTCGTCGAACAGTGGCGTCCCCGGAAACGGGGTGAGGCGGGTGGCCTGCAGGGCGTCGACTTTCGCCTCGTCCAGGAAGTCGAGTGTTCGCTGGAAGACATCCGGCGAGTCGCTGTCGCTCCCGAACACGAAACCGGCGTACACGGCGATCCCATTCTCGTGGAGCTTCTGGACCTGGCCCACGTATTCCGCGGCCCGGTTCGGACCCTTCGTCCAGCGACTCAGGTTCTCCTGGGAGAGCGACTCGAGGCCGACGAACAGTCCTCCACATCCGCTCCTTACAGCAGCACTCAGCAGCTCCTCGTCGTCCGCCAGGTGGATGCCGCACTGACTGAACCACTTCTTCCCCAGGGGGACCATAGCCTCGAACAGGCTCAGCGCGAAGTCGCGGTCCCCGATGATGTTGTCGTCCATTAACACGACCTGGTGGCCCATTCCACGCAGCTCGTCAATCACCGCTTCCACCGGACGCGTGCGAATCTCGTAGCCGTGGAACGCCGCGATCGAGCAGAACTTGCATCGGTAGGGACACCCGCGCGTGGCCTGCAGCACGTTGGGGGTCAGGTACCGTTTCCGTTGCAGCAGGTCACCGGGCATCGGGGGAAGGTCCGCCAGGTCCACGCGCCGACTGCGGTAGATGGGGCGGAGCTGTCCGGCCCGGAAGTCCTCGATCATGCGGGGAACGTTGTACTCCGCCTCGCCGACACACACGGCATCGCAGTGCGCGATCGCTTCGTAGGGCAGAAACGTCGGGTGGAATCCTCCGAAGATCACCGTCTTGCCCCGGTCTCTGAAACGCGCGGCAATCTCATATGCGCGGGGCGCGTTGAACGTCATGAACGTGATGCCGATCAGGTCCGCGTCCGTATCGAAGTCCACCGGCTCTACGTTCTCGTCGATGATCCTCGTCTCGACCCCGGCTGGCATCGAGGCAGCAACGGAGAGACTGGGGAGCATGGAGAAGCGGAAGACGCGCGGTCCCCTGGTTCTTCCCTTGCGCCTGGCCCGCCAGATGGAGGCGGTGGGACTGATGAGATCGAACTTGAGGGTGTCCATGGCGACCTCGAGGTACAGGTTCGCTCATAGAGTACACGATGGTAGTCAAGCGGCGGTCAAGCCTCAGCAGACCGGACCCTGGGCGGTCCCTGACAGATCAGGCCGCCCTGTACCTCAGCCGGCGAGCAACTCCTCGAGAGCCGCGCGGGCCTCTTCCAGCTGCGGAAGGTCCGGGTCAGCCTCCTCCCACGCCTGCAGGAAGCGAACGTAGGCATCGCGCGCCTTCGCCCGTTCGCCAAGCTGGCTGTAAGCTCGACCGAGTTGGAAGTTCGCCACGTGAGGCACCCCCGACCCGCGAAGGGCCTCGAGGTACACGACCGCGTCCGCTGGCCGGTTGTCCTCCATGAGGAGATCGCCGAGCCACCACCTGATCCAGATGTCCGCTGGCCTGGCCGTCCCCTGCAGGTCCCGGAGCCTCTCGATCGCCTCATCCCGCTCGGCCGGCTCTCCGTTCTTCGCCCGGCCGTATGCCTCGATCGCGTCTGCCGACAGGGTCAGGCCCTCCGCCGGCCCTTGGGCGCCTGCCGCCCGCGCCTCGGCCGCCTCCTCCCGCATGTCGCCGAGCAGGCGTTGGAGCTGTTCTTCCTCGCCCTGCTCCGAGTAGTACGCTCCGAGGTGCATGAGGCAGTGGGCCGGCGCTTCGGCGGCCGGACCACAGACCTCTCGGCCGTGCGCTTGCGCAAGATCTTCCGGCGGAAGCGGTTTGAGAGTGCGATCGATGGAGTACACCACCCACATCCGGCTCCACGGGTCCAGGTCCTCTGCCACTTCAAGAGCGGCCTCTGCCTTGCCACCGGTTACGTAGAGCCAACCCAGGTTGTCGCCCGCCGGGTGACGCCGCCGCTGGAACTCCAGGAAGATCGGCTCCATGGCCACCGGCCGGCCGGCGGTCAGCCACAGATCGACGTATGCGTTGTCCAGCATCTCGTCGCCCATCTCGGGCACGCGCGCCGCAGCGGCCGCCTGCCGCGCTGAATCACCGAGGATGAGGTCGTACGCCAGCACCATTCCCGGCAGGCGCTGGGCTCCCAGGGGTCTCAACTGCTCGAGGACGCGCCCGGCCGTCGCCGTGTCCCGTTGGATGACGGCGTATTCGAACAGGTGGATGTAGTACGGCGCGAAGCTGGGCTCGAGTTCAACCGGTCTTTCGAAGACCCTGCCAAGATCGTCCCAATCAAGGAGCAGTTCGTCCCAGTAGTGGAAGTAGAACTCGCTGAGCAGGAACCAGGCGTCGGGATCGTCGGGATAGCGTCGCGTGACCTCGCGTACGTCGGCAACCGCCGAGATGTCCCCTTCAAGCAGCGCCAGGTTGCCCTCCATGATCGCCCGGTCCCGCGACGACAGCCTCGCACCCAAGCGCTGCGCCTCCAGGAGGTATTCCATTCCCCGGTCGCTGGCGATGTTCTCGGCCCACCCGTACGCATCACCCAGCCGGAAATGCGCCAGCGCCATGTCGGGGTCTTCGACCAGGGCCCGCTCGTACGCCTCGATGGCCCGGTCGAAATCCGCACGGCGGTAGTACGCCTCCCCCTCGAGGTACGCCTTGAGCGCGGGAAGGGATGCCGTCGTGAGGCTCATGGCCGCCCGCGCCGTGACGCCCTCTCCGCCCTCTTCCGCGAGCAGTGCCTGCAGTGTCTGCACACCCAGCCGGTTGGCCAGGGACGCGATGCTGTCGGCCGGCCCGTCCACCTGGCCGCTCCCGACCTCGGTTCCAGTCGTCACATCGTAGACGTCCGCGGCCAGGCTTACGTCGTTCCCAATCGCCAGCACGGTGCCATCGATGACGTACCGGGCACCCGCGGCCCGCGCGACGTTCATCCGCGTGTCGAGGTCCGCGACCTCGCCTTCCGCGACGGCCTCGTTCCACCGCGCCATCACGGTGCGGCTGTCGATCGTCCGGTACCCGCCGACGTCGTCGAGATTCGTGCTGAGGAGATCCACCATCCCTTCGCGGAACATCTCCAGCTCCTCGCCGCGCACCGTGAACGGAACGATGGCGATGCCCTCCGCCGCCTCACCGGCCACGGCTGCCACCGGAGCGAAGCTCTCGCCACGGTCCTTGATCACGACGTACAGGCCGGCCAGCCCGAACAGGAACCAGAAGGCGAACACGCCGCCCAGGATGGAGCGGCCCCACGTAAGGTGCGGGAGCTTACCCTTCTTCAGGCTGTCGGCGATGTCCTTCGGATCGACCTCCCACGCCCCGGGAAGCTCGCCCGTCTCCTGCTTCTGTCCCGTTCCCGGCATGGCCTGGACGAGGGCCGTCGAGATGATGACGACGAGCCCGATGAGCAGAAGAAGGAGAGCGACGGGTACGATCCAACTGGGCAGGGAGAGACTGTCCTGGAGGAGGTCAGCTACCTCCAGAACGCCCCACGCGGCACCCAGGTATACAGCAAGAACTCGGACGATTCGGGCGCGCTTCAGGCGATCCCAGGTAGATTCTGACATCCCCCAAGATAGAAGAGGCGCACCTCCGCGCAACGGCAGCCTGCCGTCATTGGCTCAGCGGCTCTGCCCGTCCGCGCGGTCTGACCTCCAGGCGGGCCTTCGCACCCTCGGCCGGTACGAGGTCGGCCTCGAGGCTGATGGTGTGTGGCCCCGGTGCGATCTGGAAGGAGCCTTCGGGCACCCTGACCGAGCCCGTGGCCCGGTGCCGCGCGTCGAGAACGGCAACCTCGATACCTCCCTCGTAGCGCAGGGAAAAGCCAGGCTTCAGGGTCACCGGCAGCCGCACGGGCTCCCGTCCGTCGAGTCCGATACGCACGGCAGCCACGCTTCCGTCCTCCGCGGTCAGGACCCAGTGCAGGTCCTGCTCGGAGCCCGGGTTCTCGAACGAGAGCGCGGAAGAGGTCGGCTCGCCCGGCTGCCGCACACCCCGGTCGTGCCGGATGATCTCAGGATGGATCTCGACCAAACTCCAGTCCGCCGGATCGTCGGACTCCGCCCGCTCGAGCGTGAACTCCGTTCCCACGTCCTCCATGCGGGACTTCTGGTCCTCGCTGAACACGTCCGCCATGCGGGCCTTCTCCCAGGCACCGATAGCGTCGAGGATCCGGTCCGCGAAGCCGTTCCCTTCCAGGGCCTCGTAGCTGGTGACCAGGGCATACCCGGCGTCGAAGGCGGCGGAGCGCGCCAGCATCCACTCCACGTCCTCTATCGAGATCTCAGGCGTCATGCGGAACCACCCCAGCATGGCCGGCATCAGGTTGCGCTTGAAGTAGGGCTGGTTCTTCAACCGGTACTCGGTCTGGCTCTCCCGGAATCCCGCGTACCAGGGCTCGCCCCAGTTCATGCGCGTGTAGATGTGCCAGAAGTAGTGGGTCGTGCGACTGGCGTCGGCGATGTAGTGGCTGCGGATGTCGGGCGAGAGGCGCTCGTACCACGCGGACGTGAACAGGATCTCGCCGTAGTTCCCCATCCCGGTGGACTGGTTCCCCTCCACTCCGTCGAACGAGATCTGCCGCAAACCGGTCTCGTTGAACAGGTCGGCCAACGTCTCCGCCATCTCGATGCCGAGCTCGGCGTTGGAGAGGAATACGTGGTACCCGTGGTCGGCAAGGAGAGCGACCTCGTCACCGGCCGCGTGCGGGGCTGGACGCGTGTCGAAGGCCCCCCTCGTCACGTCGAGAAGCCGCCACGGTTCGTCCTCCGACACGGCGCGGTACTGGATCAGTTCTTCGCCTACTACGACGGTGCGGAGGTTGTTGTTGTCGTACTGGGCGAAGAACTCGGGCGATGCCACCGGGATCTCGGTCTGCCTCGCGTCGATGTCGACCGCCAGCTCGCTCGATCCGACCCGGGCCAGCCTGGGATCAGGCACCGGCGACACGTAGGGGTCGTTCGTGGTGATGAAGTTGGAGAGCGTGTGGACCCCGACGTGGATTCCCTGGGCCGCCGCTCGCTCCACGACGCCGCGCAGTCCGTCCCGGCCGGAGGGAAACCGGTCGTTGAGGTCGAAGTGCCCCCAGTTCTCGAACGGTTCGGAGTGGTACAGGTACCGGAGCCCCGCTCGCCGGGTCCACTCGATCGCCTCGTCCGCGTCGTTTTCGCTGAAATCGAGGATCAGGTAGGCGGCGTTGGCTGACCGGGCCGTCTTTCCCCATTCTCCGTCGATCGTGGGGTGCGGCAGTCCCTCGGCGACTTCGATCGCTCCGAGCGTCTCGAGCGCACGGCCCGCGGGCGACCCGAACAGGGCGATCTTCGATCCGATCACGCCCCCATCGTCGAACGCCGGGGCCACATACCTCTCCTTGCCCCAGTTCTCGATCACGCGGTCCGTCGAGCGATCACGCGTGTACGCCTGCAGCGTGCTCCCGAAGTCCTCCGGCTTGGCGGCCTCGACCCGGTACAGGACGTAGCGGCTCTTCTCCCCGTCGAGGTCGCTGTAGTCACCGGATTCGAACAGGTCGACCTGCGGCGGGAAGTCGTTGTCCCGCCACGGCAGCCCGCCCAGCGTCTTCAGGTTGAGGGCCTGGATGCCGATCGCGAATCCCGAGTCGCGCACGACACCGACGGTCTCGCCGATCGTCTCCGAGATGGTCGTGGCGTACGGTCCCCAGACCACGAGTTCGACGGGGGCACTCACATCGAGGAGATCGATGACGAGGTGGGTCTCCTTCTCCGCAACGGCGATCCGAGCGGTGAAGCCGTCCACGTACTCCAGGGTCGCGATCCCGGCCGCAACGTCCCACGAGAGGGATTGGGGTGGGTGCAGGATGCCCCCGGTCTGTACTGAAAGAAGGGGCGATGCGACGGAGTTGGTCGCGTGGTCCCGGCCGGTCGTCTGGTCGACGAGCTGCGCGATGTGCCCGGATCCGTCGACCGTCAGCCGCAGGGTGCCAGCCGTCCACTCGGCCCCGTCCGGGGCACAGGCAGCGGTCAGTCCGATCAGGAGTGCAAGCCGGATTCCGAGCGAGCGTCGACTCACTTGCCTGCCTCCTCTAGTCGTCGGCGTCGGGATCCAGCGGCCGAATGAAGAGCATGCGCGCGAATTGGAGAGCGCTCTGAAAGAGAGGCCACAGCAAGCCGATGAACACGATGGTCGCCGTCTCTTCGATCACTCCCGACGCATGCACGACGGATAAGAAGCCGACGACGAGGTATCCGACCAGAATGCCCCAAATGACAGGAGCCTGAAACAACTCGGGCACCTTGCGATAGAAGTGGATCGTCCGGCGGACCTGGCTGGCCGGAAAGCCCAAACAGAAGACGGCGAGGAGTCCGCTGCCAATCCGCAGGGCCCCCGGCACTTCGCTGGCATAGAGAGCCATGATGGAGAGGCCGAGGAAGGAAGTGGCCAGTGACGGTACCAGGAGCAGGAACATCCGGTATCGCTCGAGGGGTGTCAGGCGCCGCTCGTAGGTTCGGCTCAGAACGACCACGATCCCTGAGAACCCGGCCAGACCGATGGCCACTTCGGCAATGGTGGCCAGTGCTTCGGTTAGATCGCCCAACGTACACCTCGCTGCCCGAATGCTGTCTTCCTGTGACGAGACACGAACATTGGGTGAGAAGCAGGTTCTGGGAAGGGCCGTCGCGCACCGGCCTCGGGTTGGGGTCGACGTAGTGACCAGAAACATCGGGCCGGCGCTTGGCGTAGGAGATCGGACACGGGGCTCCTACCGGGTCCCGAGGATCCGGCGCTACGAGGGAGGACAGGATGTCAGGACGGATGGGACGAGTGAGACTGACGAGAATCTCGACGGCGGCGGCCGCCACGGCACTGCTGACCCTGGGCGGGGCTACGACCGTTCGCGGACAGACCGCGGACGATGCGACCCTGTCCTACGAGTTGGACCTCAACGATCGGGCCGACGACCAGTTTCACGTCCGCATGGTCGTGTCCGGCCTGGGCCCGGACAACGCGATTCTCCAGTTCGCCTCCACGGCGCCGGGCACCTACCAGGTCATGGACATCGGCAGGTACGTGTCCGAACTGCACGCGTTCGGTTTGGACGGGACGGAGCTCGAGGTGGAGCAGGTGTCCACCAACCAGTGGCGACTCCAAGATCCCGCGGCCGTCTCCGAGATCCGGTATTCGATCGCCGAGACCTGGGATACCCCGGTGGACGAGCACCCGGTCTACCCGATGGCCGGAACGAGCATCGAAGACGACCACGTGCTGATCAACGCGCATGCCGTCTTCCCCTTCCCCACCGGAATGCAGGACGCTCCGATCGAGCTCCGCCTCGAGTACCCGGCGGAATGGGAAATCGGTACGCCGCTCGACACGAACGCCGAGGGGGCCTACCTCGCGGACGACTACGATCACCTCGTCGACTCTCCGCTCCTGCTGGGCCGCTTGAGCTACGCCAGCACCACGGTCACCGGCGTCCCGGTTGAGATCTACACCTACTCGGTCACCGACAGGATCCAGTCGGAGCAGCTCCTGGAGGCCATGGACCTGATATTGCAGGCGTCCGGCGAATTCCTCGGCGAGCTCCCGGTGGACCGCTACACGTTTCTGTTTCACTTCGAGGGACAGAATCCCATGGCGGGCGCGTGGGAGCACTCCTACAGCTCCGAATACGTGCTGCCAGAGGGGAATCTCTCGGAACGCTACGGGAACATGATCTCCGACATCGCGGCCCACGAGTTCTTCCACGTGGTGACGCCGCTCCACATCCACAGTGAGATCATCGAGAACTTCGACTTCGAGACCCCCGTCCCCTCCGAGCACCTGTGGCTGTACGAGGGAGTGACCGAGTGGGCGTCGGACGCGATGCAGCTCCGGGCCGGCCTCAAGGACCCGGACCGCTACCTGGCGGACCAGGTACAGAAGATCCGGTCCGACGAGGGATTCTTCGACCAGGAATACAGCCTTTCGAAGCTCGCGCTCACCTCCTATACGGCCGAAGGCCAGGCGCAGTACCCCAACATCTATCAGCGTGGCGCGATCGTGGGCAGCCTCCTGGATCTCAGGCTTCTCAAGCTCTCGGGCGGCGAGTACGGCCTGCAGGAGTTGTTGCTGGATCTGGCGGAGCAGTACGGCGCGTCACGTCCGTTCCCGGAGGATGAGTTCTTCGACATCGTGACGGAGATGACCTATCCGGAGATCGGCGCCTTCTTCGAGGCCTACGTGCGGGGAACCGAACCTCTTCCGATCGACGAGTACTACGGCTGGATCGGAATCGAACTCGAGCGCAGGGAGGACGGTCGCGCGGTGCGCTTCTCGGTCAATCCAGAGCCGTCGCCCGAGCAGAAGACGCTCAGGGACGCCTGGGTCTCGAACCCGTAGGATCGCCCGAGGCAAGCGA
>Ga0272441_10016949_pt1 | contig 10015 bp, 6 predicted proteins | sample SSMProp6N_FD_193582 | JGI IMG/M metagenome (GOLD analysis project Ga0272441, IMG submission 193582) | Marine sediment archaeal communities from Little Sippewissett salt marsh, Falmouth, MA, United States - SSM-Prop-6N | ecosystem: Environmental > Aquatic > Marine > Wetlands > Sediment ...
CCGATTCGGGATCCAGGTCCGGGCCTGCGGCGATGGATAGTTCCGGCGCCGGCCGCCTGCCACCAAACGCATCTGCATCGTAGCCCTCGGTGACTGTGACATCGTCAATCCATGCGACCCCCTTGCCGACGAGGTCGATGTCCGTGCTGATGTGCGTGGCGCCCTCGGGGGCTCTGGCCGCAAGCGCCAGCCGTCGCCAGACTCCCGCCTCCGTGAATGCCTCCTCGGCCGGCTCAATCTGGCGTCTCGTCTCCGCGGGGAAGAAGGTCATCTCACCCTCGGCGTCCATTGTGCCGAACCCACACCTGAAGTGCGTCACGACCCGGGGCACCACCGAGTCCACCTTCATCCAGGCCGTCACCGTGTACGTCTTCCCAGGCTCTACGGGGATGAAGCCATCACCCTGGCGATTGGTCCATGTGCCGACATCCTGTGCACCCTCGTTGACGATCTTCAGTGAGGCGTTGCCGGTGCGGGCGACAGTGCCATCCCACGAGCCACTTGCGGTGCGCGGGACGCCGGCGGGGGCCCAGCCCCAGAAACGCCAGTCTGACACGGTGCCACCGGTGCCATCTTCCATGGACGGATTGCGGGCGAGGTTGGCCGCGGGCGTCGCGTCATCGGCCCACGCGAGGGCCGCCACTACCATCACTGCGGTGACGAACAAGGCATTGAAGACAGTTGGCTTCTGCATAGCACACCTACTTCTACATTATGTCCCAGGATCAGACGCGCGTAACGACGTTCGACGAAGACGCGGCAACGCCTTCGGGCAGCCCGGGCGGCGGCTACTGTACCAATGCCGGCACCAGGCTGTCGATGCCGCACCAGGGCCGCCAACCGGTCCGGCCATGTGCCACAGTGTTGCCAATGCTGAGCGCATTCTCCCCCTCCTGGTGGCGGCCCATGGCACGTTGAGCCTATGCCCACTCAGCTTGACCTCCTCGAAGGGCGCATCGCCCTCGAACAACGCCCCATCGGTTTGGCTGGCAGCGACTAGGAGGGCCTCCCCATCTCGCCGCCGGACGGTGCCGCGGATCGACAGGCCCAGGTCGGCCAGCGACCCGCCGGCGACGGCCGGGGGAACGTGTTCCGTACCTGTCTAGCGCGTGGTCGCCGAGCGTGAGGGACAGTCAAGGCACACGTCGACAAGTCCCGGCAGAGACGGCAGACGGCTTGCGGGAACGTCTCGGGCCTGCGGCCCGAACCCGCCCGGGGCTAGCCCCGGACCCCCGAGCACGATCCCGCGGCTGCGGCATCGTGCTCGTTGTCGAATGCCACTGGCGCGTGGCTCGCGCAGTTGGCGTTATCGGATGCAGAGCTGTAGTCCGACGAACGGCGTGCGCCGATGCCGTCTGCGCCCCTTCGGGTCGCTTTGCGGCATCGGCACGGTTCGCAGCGCTATCGCGCAAGCCAAAGCTGGCGCCTCCCGCACGCGCGAATCGGCCGGTTCGTGCTCGGAGTTGTGCAAAGCAATGCACGCTAAACACATACCGTGTTCCCCCGGCCGGTGCGAGCACACCCCCCAATGCCTGTCTAACGGTACCCAAAGCTATATACAGTGGCGCCGCTGGCGTAGTAGATGCGCCCGTCCACGATAGCGCCACCGTACGAGATACCTGCCGGAACTTCGGCGAGCTTCTCGTGCCCGAACTCGCCGGGCTTGAACCTCACGATGCAGTTGCCGAAGATGCCATACATGTCGCCTTCCTCTGACAGCAGTAACCCATGTCGCGGGGCACCCCCATAGGCCGACAGATTCTCGCGGTGGACGATCTTCCGCTCCGCGGGGTCGAACACGAAAAACTGGGTGCCTGAGGCCATCCCATAGACGTATCCGTCCGTGCCGACCCGGAGGCTGATGATCTCTCCGGCCCCCGGCGCCGGAACGGTCTTGAAGGTGACCTTCTTCGTCTCCCAATCCAGGATGTAGATGACACCCGCAGTGCCCTTGGTGTGCCCGCCGCCGGGTGCCGAGATGCTGGTCCCGCCGATGATATCGCCACCGGGCAGGACGTCCATGGCGATGGTGCTATGGTATGGTACCAGGTCCTCGTGGGTGATCAGAGCCGCCTGTTGGGACTGCTGGTCATAGATGCACAGGCCGCCGCCGCACAGGCCATAGTCGGCAAAGCCGCCCATCAGCACGTGCCTGCCGTCGGGGTGCGCGATGCAGGCTCTCGGGCGGGTGATGTCGTCTTTGTACTGGGCGGCCAGCCGCGGATTGGGCTCGTCGCCGGTCTCGTTGTTCCACGGCTTGCGTGTGTCGTACTCATAGAAGAAGCCGCCGCAGTATGCGGCGCCGTACAGGAAGGAGCCCTGGGCCGCCATTGAGCAGAAGTTGCCGCCCCCTACGCGCGCCAGCGGCCCGCGGTCCTCGAGCGTATCCGTCTGCGGATCGTAGGCCACGAAGTGCATCGGGTGGCAGCTTGAGGCGTAGATTTGCCCATTGGGGCCCGCCGCCACCGAGGTCAGGCTTGCCCCTCCTGAACTGTAGTCGAAGGTGACACGCTCCACCTCGCCATCCTTGCTCTCAATCTCCATGTACCTCTCAGGTAGGTTGTAGGCCTTCACTCGGCTCCCATCGGGGAAAGCGCCACGCGTCTGGCTCCAATCGATGCCACCCGTAGGCTGGGCGCCGACGACTTCCTTGCCCTCAATCTTCTCCGCTTTGCCCCCGAACATCCGGTACCAGCTCTTGCCCGCGCGTCCGTAGACCTTGCCGTCTGTGCCCAGGGACACGCTTCCGGAGCCCGTCACCCGGTCCTCCTCGGCCGCGACCTGCACGCACTCCTTGGTGTTGGGGTTGAAAGCCACCACATTCGCCCTGGCGGTGCCGATGCCGGCATATACCCATCCCGTCTCATCGGCGACCAGGCAGTGCACGTAGTGCTCCCCCGCATCTAGCTGGCCAAGATCGGCCATCGCCTTGGTCTCAGGATTGAAGGAAACCAGGTGGCAGTTGGGGTAACTTCCCGCATAGATCAGTCCATCGGGCCCATCGGCAATGGACGCGCCGGTGTAACACGAGGCGCTGGCAAGCGGCACGCCGTGGAACAGCCACTCGCGCCGGTCGATGTCGAACTCCAGCAAGACGTTGCCCGCGAAGGTGTAGAAACGCCCGTTGTTGCTCAGCAGGGAAGCATAGGGCGGAGAGTTCGGCACGCCTTCGGGGTAGTAGTACTGCGTCGTCTCCTTGGTGCTCAAGTCGGTGACCAGCATCCAGCCACGGGCGCTCTGATCCAGACTAAGGCACAACACGATGCGCGTGCCGTTGCTATCTTGCGCCATTGCGACGCCTCGGCTTTCGGCTACGGGCGCCCCCACTCCGTGGTTGATGAACTGGTCCTTGGCAAGCACAGCGATGGCCAGAAGGTGGAGAAGACAGATGAATACCATGGGTTTCACGCTGATCGTCCTTCCTGTACTGCTTCATTCAGTGCCGGGCTGTGGGCCGGAGCATTATAGCAGGTCGCCCATGTGGCCACGCGCGGTTCGTGCCTCGTCCCTAAGGGCTGAGACGGCCCGGGAAGGTTTGCTCGCCATGCGGGCGAAAGTAGCATTCCCGAGCCGTGACGCTCTTTCTCCGGCACGGGCCGCAAGACCTGCACAGGCGTCAGGAGGCACAGCAATGCCCGTCGCGCTGATTCCCGCCGCAGCCAGGGCCACAGTCATTCCTCGATGGGCCGTGTGCGATTTGCCCTTCGCGAGCGATACATCTCACGCGAACCCATTCCTGGTGCCCTTTTCGGCCTCGGCGCGAGGTCCCTCAGGCCTTGAGCTAGGCCTCCCCGGCTTCTTCGATGGCAACGGCACGTGGAAGATCCGCTTCTCGCCGCCTGCCATCGGTGAATGGACGCTGACCACCAGTTCTACAGACGAGGCACTCAACGCCCGGACTGTCCGCATCCGTTGCGCGACCAACGAGGACCCAAACGTCCACGGAGGACTGCTGGTAGACCCTGAGCACCCCTACCATTTCGTCCATGAGGATGGAACGCGCCACTTCCTGTCGGGCTATGAATGCGACTGGCTGTGGGCGCTGCCGCAGGAGAAGCTTGTCCCCTTCCTGGATCGGCTCAAGGCACACGGGTTCAACCACATACTGCTGAACGCGTATGCCCATGACTGCCACTGGCGGAAGGGCGCCACCGGGCCTGATGACTACGGCCCCCCAGATCTCTACCCGTGGGGTGGCGATAACAACCGGCCGGATTTCTCCCGCCTCAACCTCGAGTACTGGCGTCACTACGACGGTGTCATTGAGGCTCTGTGCGAGCGCGGCATCACGGCCCATATCATGATCAAGGTCTACAACAAGATGGTGCGCTGGCCCGACCGCTACAGCCCCGAAGAAGAGATGTACTTCAGGTGGTTGATCGCCCGCTATTCGGCCTTCCCCAACGTCATCTGGGATTTCTCGAAGGAGACCTATAACGAGAAGAATGTCGACTACAAAATCAGCCGCTTCAGGCTGATTCGGCGGCTTGACCCGTACGGCCGCTTGGTGACCTGCCATGATGACCACGACCACTACGACAAGGGCACGTATGACGCGTATCTGGACTTCGAGAGCGACCAGCAGCACAGCCATTGGCATGAGGTGATCCTCAAGCATCGGGCGCGCCGGGCCTGTCCGGCCGTGAATGTCGAGTACGGCTACGAGCACGGCCCGGGAGGGAGCCAGGACAAGACCTACGGCGTCGTCCAGGCGCCCGAGGAGGTGCTGCGCCGGGCGTGGCTGGTCTACATGGCCGGTGGGTACGGCGCCTATTACTACACGAACACGGCATGGGACATCATCCGGCCCGAGGAAACCCCGCCGGGCTACGTTTACTTCGCGCACCTGGCCGCCTTCTTCGCCCGCACCGGCTATTGGAGCCTCGAGCCCGGGGATGACCTGGTGGAACCCGGCCACTGCCTCGCCAGGCCGGGGCAGGAGTATATTGTCTACCTGCCGACCGCAGAGCCCTTCGTTCTTCACGTCTCCGAGGCCGACCGGCTCTTGCCCGCCACGTGGTTCAACCCCCTGACGGGACAGACCCACGCCGGCGTTGAAGTGGCGAACGGCGCGAACCACCTCACGCCCCCGTGGTCTGAAGGCCCCGCGGCCCTGCATGTCGGCCAGCCGCCATCCGTGAAGCTCGCAGAGCGACTCTCGTGCATGATCCGCCACGGCGACTGACGCGCCATCGCCATCCAAGCGGGAGATCCCGGTATGGCACAACCTGCCATCAAACCCAGCGTTCGCGTTCTGTTCGCCGCCCTGCTGGCCGTCTGGGTAGCAGTCCACATTGTCGGCTTCATTGTCGGAGATATCTACTCATCGGGACACGCCAAGATCCCCCTCGAGTATCGAATCAGCGCCTCACTGGTATTGGTGCTTTGCGGATGGATATGGCTCGCCGTGGTCACGCCCCGGCTGCGCATGTACGCCACCCTGTCCGCCTTGGGCATGACTTTTGGTTGTCTGGGCGATATGGCCATGGGCAAGGTGATCCCATGCAGTGACTCGCTGATCGCGGGGATGATCTTGTTTGCCTTGTGCCATCTGTTCTATACCGCCGGCTACCTGAACGTCGGCGGTCTGCTGGGGTTGCGCAGGGCCCCGGTGCGCGCCGTATCAGTCGTCCTGATGCTGATTGTGGCGCTGCTCGCCTGGCTTGCGCTGGTGAACTCCCCGGATGTCGCGGCACTGCGCAACTACGGCGCTCTGGGCTACTGCGCGATCATCGCCGTGATGGCGGGCTTCGCCATCGCGCTGGCCATTGAGGCCCGCCAGTTCGTACCCCTTGCACTCGGGGCGCTGTTGTTTTTGGCCTCGGATGTCCTCCTGGCGGCCTGCATGTTCCGCGGGTATGGGTGGTACCTGGTCAATGACTTCATCTGGTGCCTGTACATCGTCGGCGAGGCGCTGATCGTGTTCGGCCCGGCCTATGCCATCCGGTATATACGCACCCAAAAGACCGTCGCCGGGCAGGACCCGGCGCCTTGTGTAGTGAACTCCACGTCATAAGATAGTCAGCCATCATACGGACGCCACGCGGGAGGTACCAAGCGTGAAGTACGAGGAACTCAAGCCCTCTGAGTTGGACGAGATCATCCGCAAGTGCCCCCTTGCCATCATCCCGTGGGGCGCCCATGAGTGGCACGGCCCGCAGAACGCCATCGGGCTGGACACCATCAAGGCATACCACATGGCACTCGATTTGTGCGCCGAGGTGGGCGGCGTTGTCTTGCCACCCGTGTATTGCGGCTACCAGACAATGAAGCCCTACATGAACTTCAGGCACACTCTCGAGTTCCCACGCGAGATCGTGTACGCCATGAGTTTGCAGTACCTGGATCAACTCTATGATGAAGGCTTCAGGGTTATTCTCGTCCTGATGGGCCACTACGGTGGCAAACACGTTGAGGCCCTCCAGGAGGCCGTCCAGCGCTTCAATGACTGCCATTGCTTCGCGCGCGCTCTGGCCTGGCAGGACTACCTCCCCGCAGGCTGGGTGGACATAAAAGGCGGCGATCACGCGGGCAAGAACGAGACATCCCTTCTCATGCACTATCGTCCTGATCTGGTGGACCTGTCTAACCTACCCGCCGATGGAGACATCACCATCCACAAACATGGCGTTGGCGGCGAAGACCCCCGGCAGGCGACCGCAGACCACGGCAGGATGCTGGCCGAGGCGTTCGTGGAGCAAGCGGCGCCGCGAATCCGCGAAACGCTTGAGGAAATGCGAGGCCTCGGGCAGGCCGCTGAAGGACAGGTATAGCTCATTGGCCCATACCACATGTCGCTGTGTCACGTGTCGCATGATGAAACGGTCTACCGCGGCCATCCTGGGCGCGTTGCTGTTGCTGGTCTCGTGTCCGGTGCCGGCCCAGGGCCCGGCGTCGGCCCCCGCCGTCCAGAATCCAAAGCCCTCACCCGCCACGGGCGGGCCTGCGGAGGCGAAGCCGGCCCGGCCACCCACCGAAGCGTCATCCGGCCCGACCGCCAAGACGCCCGCCGATCCGGCAACGGAGCAGCCTGAAAAGCCGCCTGTCGCCGCCCGCGAGCCGGAAGCGCCCGGAGGCGTAGAAAGAGAAACGATCAAAACCACCGACCAGCCATCGGAGGCCGCGGCTACATCCCCGATGCCCGCCGATGATGGCGCCACGCCCCTTGAGCCGCCCGAGGCCGATGCGTCCCAGCCTGATACGGACGCCGTGGCTGCTGAACCATCGGCCGCCGGCGAGGACCTCCCGACGAACGCGGACGACGAAACCGCGCCGGCTGCGCAGCCCGAGGTGCCGGACGAAGGCGAGTCGGCGCCCCGGACCCGTGAGCGCCGCGCTCCCGCCCCCACCTCCGCGGTCGTCAGCCGAGCCACCGAGCAGACCCGCGCCAGGACGGTGCGCCGATCCCTCGAGGGGCTGGGCAAGCCTGCGACGGCCTCCGAGTTGACACAGGCCGGTAAACTGACCCTCGTGGCTGACCTGGTGCTCAGTTCCCGGATGCAACTTGCCGCGCTGCACACAGAGATGTCCCGCGCCACGGACGAGAAGGACGCTGTGGAGCGCAAGCGCAAGAGCCTGGACCGCCAGACGGGCCGGCTGTCGGCACTCATGCGCCAGGGGAAACTCCCGCTGCTGTACGCGCACAGTGCCCGCGACCAGGCTGAGGAAACGGTCACCGAAATGAATGAGCTGTTCGACCGCGCCATCAAGCGCCGGTCACAGCTCGCGGAGAACCTGGAGGGCTACCGCGAGGACAGCAAGACCGCGGCCCGGGTATCGCGCCAGCTTCGTGCGGGAGCGGTGTCCACCTCACTGAGGAATGCATCGGGGGGCCTGCAGGACCGGATCGAGGCCGTGGAGAGCCTCATGACCACCCTCGACGAGACGATCATCGAGGCCGTGGCCGTGAGCGAAGTGGCCGCACAGCTCTCGATGCAGTTGACGGGCGCCATCCGTGCCACGGAGTCGCGACGTTTGCTGACCCGCACTTCCGAGCCACTGACCGCCGAGGCGGTGCTCAAGATCGGCGAGGAGCTCACCGACCTGAGGGACATCGGCCTGGTGGCCGTCCGTGCAACCGGCGAGCGGGTCGGCGCCGTGAATGTGCTCGCCGCCCTCGTCGTGACCATCGTTGTCTTTGCGCTGTTCGTGCTCCTATGGCGTGGCGCCGGGGTCTTGCCCGGCCGCCTGCTGTCCACAGAGAGCACCCAGGCCCCGACGCCGCCGCGCATGGTCCGAGCCGTGCGGCTGCTTGTGCCGGCGGCCCGCGCCGCCTTTCTCATGGCACTATGCACCGGTCTGGCCCACGCCTGGGGCCTGCCCGAAGGGTGGGCCGATGCCGCCGTTACCGTGCTCAGCGCCTGGCTGGCCTACTACTTATTGTGCTACCTGCTCCGGGAGTTGCTTGCCCCACAGCATGCACAATTTCGAATATTGAAGCTGCGCGATGAGGCCGCCGGGAACCTGTACAGCGTGCTTCACACCCTCGCGCTGTACACCGTGATCGTGCTGCCTCTCGTGCTCCTGCTGAATGCTTTGGAGGAACGGCCCACCGAGACCATCCGGGCACTGCAGATCGTCTTCGGTCTCGGCCTATTGCTCGTGGGAGGGTGGATGACCCGCCGTTCAGGCGGATTGCCGGCGCTGTTGCCCACACCGGAGACGCGGCACAAGAGCGCCGTGCAGGAAGCCGCGCGCCTCGTAGTCCCCATATGTGCTCTGGGCATCCTGGGCGGTGTGGTGTCCGCCGCAGGCGGTTACTCCAACCTCTCAGCGTACCTGAGCCGCAGTCTCATTCTCGAGGTTCTGCTGCTGGTATTCGCGGTCTTCGTGGACAACCTGGCTCTCGAACCCCTGGGCCAGATGTACAACGAGGTGTGGCGCAAGTACGCCCGGTGGCTTCTATGGGCCCTGGTCATCGTGCTTCAGTGGCCCATCTGGCGCCTGCAGGCATACCATGCCATGTACGTGATCGACCTGCTCCAAAGGCCGATGCTGGCCTTCAACGGCCGCGAGGTCAGTGGCGCCAGCATCTTCAAGGGCATTATCGTGGTCCTGGTGGTCTACGGCATCGCGCGCTACCTGCGCGTGAAGCTGCAAAGCTGGGACTACCTGGCAACTCGCTTCCAGGCCGGCGTCGCCTACGCCCTGTCCAGTCTGGCTTTCTACATCATCCTGGCGGCCGGGCTCCTGTGGGGCATCCTGGTCACAGGGTTCGAACTCAGTGTCCTGACTGTGTTCGCCGGGATGGCCGGCATAGGCTTGGGGTTCGGCCTGCAGGATGTGGTAAAGAACTTCGTCAGCGGCCTGATCCTGCTGATCGAGCGTCCCGTTGCCGTGGGCGACTTCGTCGAGGTCGAGGGCCTCAGAGGCCATATCACCGCCATCAACCTGCGAAGCACCACAATCCGCAGCCGTGAGAACAATGTCGTGCTGGTGCCGAACTCCGACCTGGCGTCAACCCGAGTCACGAATCTGACGCTGAGCGACCCCCGCGTCCGCATCACCATCGATATCGGCGTTTCCTACAACTGTGATCTCGACCTGGTCTCCGACGTCGTTCTCGAGTGCGTCCGGTCGAACCCCCTTGTGATGAATGACCCGGAGCCCAAAATGCTGCTGATGAACTTCGGCGAAAGCTCCGTTGACTTCGCGCTGTGGGCATGGGTAGATGACGCAGACATGGCCATCGCCGTGGCGCCCGAGCTCCGCAAACAAGTATGGGACGCTTTTGCCCGGCATAACATCGAGATTCCCTTCCCGCAGCACGACCTGCACATCCGGTCGTCGGACGTCCCGCTTGCCTACCCGGGTCCCGATCGGGACGCGGCAACTAAGCCCGGCGCCCCACAGGAGGACTCCACCGATGACCAAGACTAGCGGCCTGTGGCTCTTGCTCGCCCTCACGACGGTCTCTTGGTCCGATCCGTCCCTGTTGGCGGAGCTCAGCTTCGGGGGCGCCGATGCGCGAATTGCCCGGGACACATCCGGCTATGCGCATGACGGCCGGGTGCGT
>Ga0272441_10016950_pt1 | contig 10015 bp, 5 predicted proteins | sample SSMProp6N_FD_193582 | JGI IMG/M metagenome (GOLD analysis project Ga0272441, IMG submission 193582) | Marine sediment archaeal communities from Little Sippewissett salt marsh, Falmouth, MA, United States - SSM-Prop-6N | ecosystem: Environmental > Aquatic > Marine > Wetlands > Sediment ...
CATGAAGGTGCTGGAATAGTAGAAGACAACATAACAATAACTCGTGTCGATGGGTCTGATCAGGCCTTAGATAAGGCTGTCAAAGTACCTGTAAAAGCAAATTTCATTTAATTTAAAACTACGGAATCAACATCTTTAGGAATATCAGCGATAGTACCTTCTTCTCCATTAACCAACAGTTTGTGGTTGGTAAGCTCAAGAGTAGTTAACACCTCACCTTTTTTTAAGACTGCACTTGATCCGCTTTGGTTATTAACGGTAAGTGTTTTGTAATGGATCTTACTAACAATAGGATCTAGCTTATGCATGATTACACCTCGTTCTTTCCTTCTACTCCGCGTTTGGTCCGGTTCTGTGTCCTCTTTTCCTGCCACATAAGTGCTTCTTCAAGTTTGGTAATAGTAATGGAATTTTCACGGCAGGGGAACTTAGCATTGAGTTCTGAGATAATGATCCTTGCGGCATCGATCAGAGCCGTCACCTGACAGCCGTTTACACCAACTTCTTTGATCGGTCCGTTCTGGATCGTGAAAGAAATACTGTTCTTGTCGTTTCTTACATAGATAAAATGATGTGGTCTAATCTCTTTCTCAAACCATTCGTAGTCCATACCTCCGCTTGGATTGAACTTTTCAGGATACTTGTCTCTGAGTTCGTCCATTACCACTACTGGAAATCCATCGATCGTCTTCACACCCTTTAATGTTTCTAAAGCCATTGTCATCTCCATAAGTTATTAATACACAGGCAATGGTAACTACTGCTGTTTCCAAAGTCAAGTTCACGTCTGATAATTTCTTGACTGTTATCTGGTCTTAGACTAAACTATTACGAACCTTTGGAGGGAGATCTTATGTTTGGATTATCACCGTTTCTTTCCCGACTACTGGCAGGGAAGTTTGGACAGGACTGCAATGAAGTAAAAGCCAATGAGTTCTTTGTGAGTGAAGCTTACAATTCATTGGTTCAGAACTTATATGATATGGTGGCTAAGAACAACGCATTCAGGTCGGTTTACGATCCTGCAACACCAGGAGCCTCGTCTAAGATAATGTCTTATAATGATGATGCATCAGACGTAGTTGGAACTCAGCACAGATTCCGTGATACATGGTTTGCTGCACGATTAATAACAGACCCTCCGACACACAAGTACGTACAGCTCCGACAAGTTGAAAGAGGTTACGTAGAGGATGGGTCCGACCCCAACTACTGCAACGATGATCCCATACACATTGCTTATGGAGCAGGAGATATCTCAAATCAGAATCCCTATGCTTTCGTAGCACTGGACTTATCCGAAGGTAATGAACAGTATCTGTTGATAGAGTACACTAGGGACTCTGCACTTGCTAGTCCCAGATACTCCAACAAGGTTGAGTTTATATTCAGATTTAACCCTGTAGACACGGCTGCCGATGTTCTTGAGATAATTGCCGGGGACGAGTTTGTTGAAACAACTGTTGACGACACCTACGTCCGCTATGGAAAGTACATAGTTACTTTTGGATCTAACATATCTGTTGCGTCCCTTATATCAGCTCTTAATGCTTATCCAAACAATACATTTACAGCGTCCTACAAAGGAGGTGCCAATCCCACAGGTACTAAAATAGTTGATATATTCAACTTTTATGATACGACGTCTTCCTCTACTTTAAAGACCATAACTAAAGTACTGAGATTCATACCTCCTATGCCGAGAGTTGTAATAGACAGTCCTACTGATTTCTTCACTAACTATTTCAACAAAACAGCTGCTGTCGAAGGTAGCCAGTTCAATATTCTTGAGTACACAGAAATAGACTCTGTGAAAACATTTATCAATACTGGTGTGTACGGATTCCTTATCCGTAAGACTTATGATGATGCCGGGTCTTTAATGTTCCCGACACAGATCGAAGCCAGTGATCATGGGTTCACGTATATTCCGAATAAGATAACCAACCACCATTATACAAAGAGCACACCTCTTAACACAGAACCATCGTGGTTTGACGCAGCAAACTCTATTCTTTCTGAGAACTTCGCTTCTTCAATAGACATGGACGGGAACTATTTCTTCCTTCCTTTTGTTGAAGTCACAGACAGCATTATTAAGTTTGCCGGAGGCTCGTCGATATCTATTGATGACATAATAGATCTTGAGATCATAAACGTAAGTAGCGGGGGATCCTATCTTCCTAATCTCAAAGCTTCAAGGGTTAGATTCGACAGTGCTGTAGACGTACTTGGAACACATGCAAGTTACACACAACTCAACAATGTGTTCAATGTGATAAAGGGATTTTTGAGCTACTCCGCAACAGACAATCTTACTGACCAGGAAAATACTCTTGACAGAGTAGCTGAGTTTACAGTTGGTTTGATGTGGTATCTTAATAATGTTGTTGTTATCGATCGCGGTATCGGAAACTCAGCGAGTTATGATGCTCCTGAATTAAATGTATTCCATAGCCTTGAAGCTGCTCATAATTTCGGGGCTTTGAAAAGTAACAAAACAGTTATCATAATAGCTGGTAGGGACTCGGTGGCTGACAGAGATGTAGTTGATGGCGTACGGTTTCTTCCACAGAAACTTCCTAAAAACATAACTCAGAATCTTAAGTTTATGATAGTCCAGCCATCTGCGGCAACTGCTAATTACACAATACTCGATCCTCAGTTCACTCTTTCAGGAGCTGACAAAGGTACTCAGGTGTTCCAGTACGAAGTAACTGACACCGAAACACTACAGTGTATCGCAGATACTCAGGATTTTACGTGGTCTGATCAAGTAATAATTGATGTGACCGCAGCATCTGGTTTCACGGATACTGATAAACAATATTATTTCAAAGGATGTGCATTCAATCTACTTCAGATCATTAAAGGAAGTGCTTCCGGAGACGTATGGGAAGCAATGGTGTTTGTACCTGACGACAATGTTGTTGAGAATCTCATATTGATGGACGCTGCCAACACACCTTTTGACAACGCCAGTTATCTTTCTGAATTTTCAGAAGCCTATCCAATAGATCTCTCGGGTTCCGTATATCTTCTTGCTACAGTACTTGGTTCTCACAGACCCGTAATAGAATCATACGCACCTAATGGACGTATTGGTTACGCCGAAGTGGCAAGAACAATTGATATCCCTACTTTGACAGAAAAATGTCATGTTCTTGGTGTGTTAGTAAACCCTAACAGAGTTGAGTCAGGTGAGTTTTACACACCATCGATTGTAGTTGCTGCCGAGCGTGCAAAGCAGCGTTCAGAACTTGACTACAAACCTAAACCACTGGTATATGACATATCTACGTTATCGGCATGGTCTCAGGGAGTTTACGCAGAGTACTTTAATACTAATATAGTCCGGTTTGATAACTTCAGTGACGAAGAAAACTTAAGAGTTGATATGGATATGAACATTTACATAGATCGTCAGCTCGGAGAAGAAACAAGAAATATAAGTAATATATCGGGTTTGATCAAAGTACGTAAAGACATTTCTGATTCTGATATAAGACTTAAAATGACGGTTGATGACGGTGCGTCTGATTATTTCAGTAGAGCCAAGTTCTTTAATTCATCGCTTTATGATTTTCCAGATAATTTCATGTTCATAGACTGTGGTATGAATATTCAGCCAACGCTTACAGGCGGGACTACTTACGTTGATGCCAGAGGCGGTATCTTTGAAAGAACAAGACTTGTTGTTGATTTCCAGAAAGGAACTTTACTCACTGATGACAACTTATATGTTGATTTCTTCCAATCTGATCTGTTCCACAGATCTGCATACATTCTATATTTCGCTGATCAGCATCCGGCTTATAGTTATACTACGAGAAGGGTAAGCGAAGATCTTGATTTTCTTATTAATACACCACCTGCGGTAGTGACTCTAGGCGCAGTTACTTTAGATGACACATCTTATAACTGCGGTATTAAATGCACACCACGATATGATGTTGACACAGCTGATATCCCAAACTCTTACCCGAAAGTTCCGGAGATCAATGCCAGCTTCGCAGCACTTCTTACAGATCCATTGTCGTGGCTTGGAAAGTCCTGTTTTCTTGCTGGTATGTCCCGAGGAGAAGTTAAGATAGATATTATGAACGTAGTAGCGGCTAAAGCTATTATTCAAATAATATCTCCAACAATTCCTCCTTATACAGCTATCAATTTGTTCGAAGATGTTTCAGGAACTGAAATAGAACTTGGTCAGTTGCAGACTAAGTATGAACTACCAACATCGATATTTAATTACGTCCCACTTCCTCCACAAATGGGGTTGAGCCTACTTACGGTATCAAATATTTATGATGAACGCATGAACAGGAATACAAAACTTAAGATAGGACTGTGGCAGAACAGAGCTGAGATAACTCAGATAATCGGTGGTTACAATATGGAAGTTGACATAGCCTACAGATTTGAGACTCAGGCCGATGTCTCAGGTATCTCAGATGTAGGTCAGTTAGAAGTTGACGGAGGTACAGTTGGGCTACCTGATAAACCATGGTTTTCACTTGTAGGAGTTAGATCTTCTAATGTAAGGTTTGTGTGTGCTGATAAGATACAGGCAGTAGGGACTCCATTCCAGCAACCATTTCCAAATGCTTCGAGAGCTTGGACAGAAGCGTTGGTTAATGTAGGTTGGTTAAGAGACATACCTATAAAGGAGGAAACACCTAACTTCTCAGCAGGTTCAATTAATAAAGTAAGACCTATGCGTGTAGTCATAGGAGGAATTTTTTACGTTAACACCTATACCGATCCTACTACCCCAATCCCTTTAATAATGCCAAGCTCTAACAATAAGATATTCACACATTGTACCAGAGCTAACCTTATAATTGGGGGTTATAATCATATTGAAGGTCTGTGTTACGTTCTTGACGATGATCCCGAAATTGCCAGGGATACTATTGAGGAACGAGCTCTTGATTTCAGAGTAGCACTCCCATCGGGGAGTTACTTATCTTTACCTGAGACTATCAACGTATGGACCGACAGAGCTTATGAAACAGCTACTTCCCCTATCAGTTCTGGAGAACATATGGGTGGTGTGCAGCTTGCTGAATTCAGGGACGTAGGGAATGATATGATGGTTAGAATGAACCCTTGTCGCCTAGCTACGTTACTGGTTAATAAAACAACAGGACGCCTTAAGTTAGTAGTTGCCGGATCTATAGGTATTTAATAAGGAGGCATTATGGATATTCTCCAGCTGACACGAGATGAAATAATAGCTGAATTTCAGCAAAGACTTGAGGCTGACTACCCCGATTACAATATCATTAAGGGTAGTCCGCTTTATGATCTTATAATAAACCGTTTAGCAGACGTTGTTAAGACCGAACGCGACATAGTCAATGTCATAACAGACGTGGCTCGTGTCGTTCCTATGTTTGATGATTCAGGGAACCTTCGTAGTGAATATGAAGGTATGGAAGACTACATAGTAGAGAGATTCTTTCTCGAAAATGATTCTGAATCAGAGGTGTGGAACACGGTTTATCTCAAGTTCAACAAAAAGGCTAGAATATCTATCAGATCAGGAAGTTTCATCATTTATGGAACTACGCAGCTCGATGTGCGCCAAACCATATTAACCCTAAATTCTCCGTTATGGATCCAGTCAGGTAATACCTACATGCATCCTGTTGATATCAAGAGTAGTGATGTTGATGAGTCTGAATTTATACCGGAAACAGATGCGTGGGTAACGGGTGGTATAAGATATGAGAGTAACACTCCGGTCGTATTACTTGTAGGTGCGGAATCCCGACGTGCCATCAACACTGTTGAGAGACCCAAGACAACTCTTAGTGGTGTTCGTAACAGTATAAGCAACAGGTCTTTCTCCAACATAAGATCTTTGAAGTACAACTTCAGGAATAACTCAATATTCAATCCCGACAACCTAATCCGTTCAAAAGTAATGCATGTTACTGACCCCGCATTTATAGAACGAAGAAAGATTCTCTGGGAAGATGATGACACCGCATTGAGTTGTGTTACGAGCGGAGACGGCAAGACGTTACTGGATTACGGCAATCAACTTAACATAGCGGATGTAACTTTTGAATACATAGAAAGAGATGATCCTTTGTATTCAGAAATAGAAGAGCCTCTCGTCATAGATAATACCGAACAAATGCTCCGCAGTATTAAAGTAAGCGGTGTTACTACTGCTAACTCAGACAAGGGGTACCTCTACGGGTTTCTGTCATACTCTTATGATAATACCACAGGTGAGGTTACAGTTACATTAACTTTCTACAAACATCCTTATGTTGATGGCGACACCCCGGATCCTGCACAGGCAGTTCTGAGTGGTAGCGCTGTTTCATACACAACAGGAGTAGCTGATTACCCATCTATAAGAATAATTCTGGATGCAGTTAACTATTCAGGGCTTACTGGGTGGTGTGACATAGTTATTGATCCACAGTATTATGATGTTAACGAAAGAGACGCTTTTTTCAGAATTCAGATGGATACATTCAGTCTTTATAAAATCTCTACACGAAATTTAGGGCTTCTAAGTCCGGTTGCCATTGGGTCTACTACTGACATGACTACACTCAAAGAAAGACTCGAGTCTGTTGATATAGCTGATATTATTACTCCGTTCACTAAAGCTTCGTCATCGATCCCGAACTCAGTTCTTCTGGTGAGAGGTGATGTACTGGGACAGATCAGTGATGTGTCCTACGTTCCAGCAGATCTTGACACAGCAAGTTTGTCCTGGGGTAGTGTTTTAGATGGAAACCTCTACTGGAGAATACTTGTTACGGCAGGAGGTTCAAAAAAATATTTTGTTGTGTCTACTGATCCGACATTTAAAGATCCATCCCTATTTCTAACAAGAACTGAGATTCCATTGGCCTACACAGCAGGAACACCTCTGATACTTGATATGCCGTCGAATGTATTCATGCAGATGTCAGTTACTTTTACAGCTGACTTTGCCGGACTTGTTGAACACGTCTTATCTGACTCTTATTTAGCACCGCCTTACTCTTTTGTAAGAAATGCTAATGACTATTTGATAATAAGATCTGTTCCTAACATGATAGCTGCGAATAACTACGATGGTCAGACCGCAAGCATACTTTATTACGGAACTAATGTTGAAGATCTTCAACAGTCCCAGGAAGCTCTTATTAACGTAAAGGCTATGGAAGCAGGGCACAGGATCTTGGTAAGCCCAATGCGTCCAGTTGTTTTGACAGCCTACTACACTGAAGAGTACGTATCCCCGTTCATGACAGATAAAGACTATAGCAGCTTCCCTAACGGTGACGAGCTTAATGAACGTCTCGATACTATCAAGAGTAAATATGTTGATCTCATAACTTATCTTGAAGAATATTTCAGCTCTTACTCCGGATATATTTCTGATATTGACTTCTCGCAGATAGCAGGGGATGCCTATGCCGCAACAGGTATGCATATTAAGAAACTTGATTTTGTAGTGTTCACACAAAGAGGGTATAAGATCAGAGGTTATTTAAAGATGTCTGAAGAATCACGTACTTATATAACGTGGTCAGACATAACCGATGATGTTAGAGAACAGGTCGATGACATTTACGAGTATTTCACGACATATCTTCCAGAAGTAGAAAGAGAAGAAAACGTAACTGATGAAACTCTTTACAAACCGGTGTTTAGTAAGGTAGGCTTATGACAGATTTTCTAAGACTTAGACAGAGAATAAGTGCTGGACCAGGTGAGCTTGAGCCATTCTTCTGGAAGGTTTTGCGTGCCGGGGCCAATGATCCGGAAAAGATCTTACTGGATCAGGCTTCTAAGTCTTTTGATGATATTTATAAAGGTGTTGATAACAGGTTAAAAGAACTAAAGATCAGGACTTCTTTAGAAAACTTTCCAATGCTTCTGAGAAGGGTTTTGCTACGAGAACTGCCAAGTTCCGTATTAAGTTCCTGGGATACACTTACCAATACTCAGAAAGACTTTTTCAGAGAAAGGTACTTTGTCACACCGGAAGGAGATAAGTACTGTGTCAAGATGGAACTTTCTGATGTTGAGAAAATAGCTGTTTATCCAGATGGTAGTGGTGAAAAACTTACTGCTGAAAACGAAGACTATTTCTTTTCAGAGGGCTATGCCTATTTCAACACTGATCCGTTTACGGTATTTGAAGACGTAACTAAGGTTAGAGACTCTAGTATTAAGGCCAGGTGGAACAGGACTTACGATTACAGAGAGTTGTATGTTTATGCGTGTGTCGGTGACACAACAACCTCACCCATAGACGATTGTTACGGGACTCTTGTGATGGACGAGACCTACAAGAGTCTTGCTGAAAAGAGTCTGGACTATGCCGAGTTTATATACAGTTTCTACAGAGTTATGTATCAAGGCGCTACGCCTTATGCCCTGCAGTACTTTGTAAACATACTCGCTGGATCCCCGGTAACCGAAGAAGACGGGGAAGAGGTTGTTAAGATAACTACTGAGACGGTTGACGGTGACTTGTACAATGTTGTTTATACAACCAGGTCCAGTTACAATATACCCATAATTATACCGGTTGCGTCATGGGTAACGAAAGGAGCTGCTTTAGCAGCAAATACGCCGCTTGGCGAATATGTAACGATCAAGACTTATGATAGTGATGATGCTTGGGTTGATGGTGAGACACTAGGCGACCACTTAATGAAAGTTAATAAGACTACAGGAAGTCGATCCAACATATCCTTTGATCTTTCTTCTGAATATTCCATTGAAGATCTTGACTTAGGTTACATAACTTGGGCTCAGAGACCTAGGTTCGATATAAACATGATAACAAAGAAGCCTGGAAAGAGGTTTCATACTGCTACGCACGGAGTGTGGCATAGGATACTAGGGCCGCCTACCGTTAAATTTGAAATAAATGATTATTACTTTCCCGATAATATGCTTGAACTCTTTGATTTTATCTTGAGAGAAGTGATGCCATTTGATATACTCTATAGTGTCGAGAAGACAGATTTTGATCCCTCGGTACTTTTAGATCATCTTGGTGAAGCCATACTTGATTGGCTCGGGGATCCAATACTTGGAAGTGGAGGAACATGATATGGAAGCAAAAGATTATCCTGTGTTAGAGTCTCCGTCATTACTCTTTAAACTGTTAGGGAGTATGAATAATGCCGAAGGCGAGACGCGTAATGTAACTATTCAGGCTATAAAGACTTTAATAGCACCGCATACTCTCTTAACAGGAGAAGGCGTGCCTTCAGCAGGTACTGGAGAGAATGGCGATCTTTATATAGACACTCTTAATTATGATTATTACGGTCCTAAATCTGGTGGGACATGGGGAGCTGGAACATCTATGGTAGGTCCGCAGGGACCGCAGGGTGAACAAGGCCCTCAGGGTGAACAGGGAATCCAGGGTGAACAAGGACCTCAGGGTGAACAAGGCCCTCAGGGTGAGCAGGGAATCCAGGGTGAACAAGGCCCTCAGGGTGAGCAGGGAATCCAGGGTGAACAAGGCCCTCAGGGTGAACAGGGAATCCAGGGTGAACCAGGACCTGCAGGGTCAGATGGACGGATAGGCCTAGACGGTACTTCAATTATGATCAGTAAGAATTTAACGCATCTTACTAAAAAGCCTGCAGGTGAATCAGGGGTTACAGAATGGTTGGATTCAGAGATAGAAACAATCTATAGAGGTACGAGTATACGGGTAGACTCCTTAGGCAATGTATACCAGGTTGACACTTCTTTTGATGTGGTATATAAATCAGTTAGAGGGGGTGGTTTTCCTACAGCCATAGGTACAGCCGTAGGATCACTACTGGGGGTTAATGTAGGCCCTGATGATGAGGTTTATGCAATAGGTGATATAGCATCAATAGATGGGGATACTATAAATTCAGGTATAGCTCTGTATGACCCGTCAGGACCATCATGGGCACCTGTGGTTACAGGCTTTCCTGATTTTGTGTGTTACCATATGATAACTCGTAGAAACGGTAACCTGGTGGCAGCAGGTATGGATGCA
>Ga0272441_10016951_pt1 | contig 10014 bp, 18 predicted proteins | sample SSMProp6N_FD_193582 | JGI IMG/M metagenome (GOLD analysis project Ga0272441, IMG submission 193582) | Marine sediment archaeal communities from Little Sippewissett salt marsh, Falmouth, MA, United States - SSM-Prop-6N | ecosystem: Environmental > Aquatic > Marine > Wetlands > Sediment ...
ATTGTAATATTATTTTTTTCACAATATTCTTTTACATATGTAGGGATTCGGCCAGAAACCATTACTTTTTTGCTTTTTTTTATACCCATATCATCACATTGTATTGTATTAGTATTGTATTACATCTGCCTATACTATACTCCATAATGTATTTAATCTATCTACATTCTTTCCTTTAATTTTAGCATATCCAACTGCCGTTGCTTCTGGAATTTCATTTCTTCTTGCTGTTACAGAAGTTCTACTAAAACCTGTTAAAACACATATTTCCAGATCTGTTATACCCTCTGGATGGGATAACAACATTTTTTTAATTATATTGCGTTGTATGTTTGTATCTTCTCTTTGAATTGCTTGTTTATAGTTATGATTCCTTATTTCTTTGCCTAAGTTAAAATGAGTTCTAAGGTCTGTTTGCATCTTCCTCCACCAGTTGAGTTTGGATGACTTTCCTTTTGGTGGTTATTGTATTTAATCGTTCAAGTGCCTTATCATATACTCTACCCCACCGATTTGCCCACTTGCGTAAATAATCTTCAAGTTCATCAATAGTTAAAGGTTCTTGCCATCCCCAATTTTGTATTCTTAATGGTATACCTAAACCCTCTGCTTTAATCATTCTAAGAGCGATTTTATAATCAACATTTGGAAAACCTTCTTCCATCTTATCAATTAGCACTTCTAATCCCATTCGGTAGTAACTATATACTTGCTGTTTTCTACTTGTGTTTATAGGGCAATTAAAATATTCTTCCATATCTACATCTGGGAGTTTAAGCCCATTCCAATATGTTGGGTGTTGTTGTATAAACTCCCATACATCACTTTTTTTAACTCTTTTCATCTAAATCTCTCCTAAGTTTATTTAAATATTCAATAGATTTATCCAATTTGTTAATTAATATTAACCTATATTTTTCAGATACTTTAAAATCACTTTTTTGAATATCCATTATTTTACTTATCATGCCTTTTGTTTCTTGATATTTACCAAAATTGCTGTCTGTTGTTATTGTCCTTGGTTCTACTGCTTGGATTTCTACCTTTGTTCTATGTATCCAGTCCTTTTCTTGTTCTCTTGGATCAATATAGTCTTCATCTTCCATAAGTTTTTCATCTATTTCTACAACTGGCTTGTTTTCAATGTCTTTTTCCATTTCATCCAAATCTTCTATTATACTTTGGACTTTGCGTTCTTGGTGTGCTTCTCGTTGTGCCTGTGATTTATCCAATTGAACAACGTTCAATTCATATTCTTCAAACTTATCATAATACCATCTATAACTATGATGTAATTCTTCAAAAAAATCCTTTTTTACTTCTGCTTTTAAATAATCACTATGTACACGTTCAATAAGATGTCGTTCTTTACGTTCTGTATCTTCAACTGCTTCATCATATTCATCTTCTAACTTCCTAAGAAGTTCAAAATCTATTTTCTTTTTCTTTTTAGTTATTGTTCCAGTCATTTTTCATCAACTCTAATTTTTCTTTTGGAGAGGGTGCAGGGAGAACCTTTTCTTTTATCACTCCTTCCACTCCTGTTGTGATGCTCTTATCTTAAATATGTACATTCCACGTTTTGCAGATAATCTTTCACAAAAAGTGTACATGCTTAGATCAACGTCATTTGCTTCATCTACTGTTTCTACTTCTACAAAATTTCCTCTAAATGCTTTTGCCATAATTAATTCACCTCATTAATAAAAAGTTGGCAGGAGAAAGGAGAGAAATGGGTTACAAAAAATAATGAGTGGTGGTGAGGAGTCATTAAGTTTTGTCGGCTATTGTTCTCCTGCCTGTTCATTTCCTCTGGATGGGATGCTTTTAAAATTTGTGGATGTTGGAGGAAAAAATGAACTCTGATATTTTGGTGGTTTATTCTACCACCCTTCCGTGATCTTTGTGGTATTTTTCTAAATCATCATTATCAAGTGCATTAAAATAACTCTGAAGTCTGTTGAAGGTTTCCTTATCTGGTTTATTGCCTTTTTTCTTGTATTTCATTTCCTATCACCGTTTTCCCTGTATGTATCGTATTTTGCCAAATTGTAAACTACTGTATAGCTACTGTCTAATAAGATCCACCTTGCTGCATCTTTGAGTTTATTGAGTTTTTCTTGGTCTTTGCATATTATTCTAAAACAATATTCGTTTCCACTTGTCTTTACTATACCAGTTAACTTTACTTTTGTATTATTAGACATTTTTTATCTCCATCCAAATATCCTTTAAAGTTCTTTAATAGAAAACATGATTCAAATACAGTTAAGTTATTGTAACTAATCTCTAAGTTCATGTGGTATTCTCCCATTAATCTCACTTAAAGTCCTATCTCTCCTCACCACGACCATCAACTTCCCAGATGGCAGTTGCTTCTCTATTCTCCTCAATAGCGTTTTATTTCTCGGTATTGTTATTTTTCCCATTTATCTCTCCTCCTTTGAACAATAACTCTCTCCAAGTAAGTTTTCCCTTTAACATGGAAAGTTGTTTATGTTCTGCATCCTCTAATGGTATTCTTATTTCCTTCATCAACTTGTAATGTGTGAGTGTGTATATAAACTTTGCTATTTTTTCAAATTGTTAGTTTGCCAGGATAAGTATTATAAAGTATGAAGTAGATAATTGGTACTGGTGCTTTATGAAGTGGTATGTAAGAGTTCCATTGATGTACGCTGTTTCTGTCACTATAATCTTTTTTTTATCTGGTGGCCTTGAAGATGTCAGTAAGATAGTATATGCATTGTTTATTGCATTCTTTCTGCTTGGCTTTATGTTGATAGGAGAAAAGGCATTTAAAGAAGATCAAAAGAAAAAATCCTAAGCTATATATTATTTGGATACCCCCCATACCCATTCTATTACATTACTGTTATGTATACTTGTATATCTATCATTCTTGTTTTCTAAGATGCTTTTTTAGTTGCTTGATATTTTCCTGGGAATATCTATGTCTTTTCTTTTTATACTCCTGATAAACCCAGTCTGGAAGCATAACATCAAAACTATCGTAGTATTCTTTGTAAATTCTTACTGCACTTGAGGGCAAGATCCTTTTCTTGTATACCCTTGCTTCCCTTACCGTTCTTATATCATTTACATCTGTTGTTTTTAAAAGTTCTTTTTGTTTTTTATCGTTTAGATAATTTATGGAAATTATATAATCATCATAATTTCTTAATCTTCTTGATAAAGTCCTTACATCTGGAACAGTAAAAAGTATTCCATATAGACTATCTCTTAGGGTATCGCATATGCTTTCTATTAAAACCATTTCATGCTGGTTTGTAAGCCATCTCACACCACCTGCAAATACTCCTGCATCATCCCAGATAAAAATATCCTTATGTTCATTTGTGCCAGCTTTCTCTAAAAATGTTACAATTTCAGGTATCTTGTAAAGGCAACGGTCTATTGCCATTTTCCATGCTTCCTCTTGAGAATATCCCAATGCCCTAAAAACCCTATACAATACCTGTATGCTGTAAGAACTCTTACCTGCACCCCTTGCACCTGTAACAAGGCTTGAGTACAGTCCGTTTGTTTTTCTTGCGTATAAAATGCTTTTAATGGTTCTGCTTTCAATTCCTGTGTCAGTATCCATATTATCCCTGAGAAATAGTATATTGTTTCATATCTTCTTGAGTAGGCCAACCAATACCTGAGTCCTGTATTGTTTGGATAATATATTCAAAAAGTTCATCTGACATCCCAGCTTTTACAAGTTCCCTTTCGCTTTCAATAGTTCCTGGATCAGTTGTTAATTCGGTGTTTCTCTGCACTATATGATTAACTCTTTGCTGCCAGATGTTTTCCTTGTAGTTTTTAACCTTTGTCTTTATTGCCAAATCTTCTTTGTCAAGGTCTAAAAGAGAAACATAGAACCTCTGCACACTTGAAGGAAATTGATTTGTTCCATGTGTTCTGCTGCACTCTAAAAAGCGTTCATACCAAATTGCTGATACTGCTAGATAATTATTGTTCTGTTTCATCTTGCACTTCGTTTACACTTTTCAGAATCAAGTTTCTTATGCTATCCCAGTATTCCCCTTCAAGTGTGCTGAGTGCTTCTATTGTATCATTTTTAATTTCTTCAACATCAATGAATATATCTTTTTTGTTTTCATCTGAAGCAATTTCTTTTAGTGCTTCCCTTGCCTTTTTGATTATTTTTGTAATTTCACTGTTCTTTTTGTTATCCCACTTATCAATATTATCAAGTACATCTTTCATGTCTGAGTTTTTCATTATATCCTTTATGTTTGATTTTGTTCTTTCCATTGCTTCAACTTCTCCTGCTGCATAGGCATTCAAGAAGTTCTCCATTTGCTGTCCTAAATGTACGCTTATATCATAGTTCATTACATAACACCTCCCAATTTAGGTAGTAAAAATACTATTACCAATAAAGCTACAACTCCCCCTACCATAAGTAAAAGAAGCCATGCCATGTTAAAACCTATAGGGTTTTTCTTTGCCAAATATTTCTTTTTTTGGTTCAGATCGGCTTTTAAGAATAATTTGCATAATTTGTCAGTAGTGTAAATTGTTCTTCTCCAGTAGTTGCCTTTTAGAATTGCGTTTATATCCCAGGTTTCACAGTTGAAAACATTTACTTTACCAACACCTGGTTTAATAGGATCTTGTTCAACATCCTTTTCAAAGTCCATGTTTTCCCCTACAAGCTTTAATTCCTGTGGGAGTTCCTTTTCTTTGAAGAATTTGTCAATTTCGCTGTGCACATCCTTCTTTTCATCAACTACTTCAAACCTATTCAAACTTAACACCCCTTTGCTTTTGTCTTGCATTATAGTAGATTTCCTTTACATCTTCCCCTTGCATCTTTTCAAGTGCCTTTGCCCTGAAAGGATCTACATTACCATCAAACAGTTCATGTGCCCTGAATCCCCTGTTTCCGTTGTGCAATGTAAAATTACATTCTCCATCGTTTATGACAGTTGCATCTTCACCATTTATTCTGAACTTTCTTTGCCCGTAAGCACCTTTCTTTGTGTTTATAAAATAGGTTCTACCGTCAAGAAGCTGGAGTTCCATTAACTCCCATCCTGTTGGTGTTGTTTCAAATAAAGGCTTGAACCTTGAAATCCTGCTTCCTATCAAAATATTTCCGAATATTATCATTGCAATTGCTACAAATAAGATAAAAACAAATATTTGTGCTACAAGAAATAACTGTGATATTACTATTGCAATACATATCATTGCAATAACATTGCATATTGCCTGGGCTTCCATCCACATTATCTTCTACCTCCTAATAAACCATGTTTCTTTTGTTGTGGTAAGTGTTCTGTTATGTCCTGGGTTTGCTTGTATTCAAACTTGGATGTTCCGATATATTCCATAAACAAACCGTCAAAACTCATTGATAATTTTAATTCTCCTTGAAACCTTGTCATTAAAAACCTTGCTGCACCTATTTGGCCTTCTTCTAAAAACTCAAGAATCGCATCGTACATGTCAAGGTTTCCAACCATATCTGTTCTTTCAATATTGCCTATGGAAAGTTCCTTGCCTATCAACGGTTTTCTTGGGTTGTAATAATTCTCCTGGCCTTTTGGAATAGTTGGTTCTAAGAACCTTGAATATTGATCTATACTTCTTCTTGTATCTGGTAAATCCATCATATGAGCACCAACATTAATAAAATTGCAGCCATCATTATAAGCATCATAATTTCTGTTATCTTTATGTTCTCAAAACGCTTTCTTTCTATGTCCTTTTCAACAAGATATTGAATATATTGGCTTCTTTTCTTAAAACCTATACTTCTTGCCCTTTTATCAACATCTTCCCAGGAAAGCTTGCTTGCATCCATGCTTATTGTGTGGGTATCAGTCATCAAAATGATTCTTGTTGTAACTTATATTTAAAAGATACGCTGGTAATAATTTAATAAAAAGAGAAGGGAAGGGTTGCTTCCCTAGTTTACTTATCTGCCTCTTAACATCAACAGTGCACCAATTGCTATTGCAAGAATGAAGATAGTTATTGCCACTAACAACAGGTTTACAGCATCGTCAAAGCCAGATGTAATGTTTTGCAAACTGGCATTTTGTGATGCTGTAGATGTTGTTTCTGTAAGCATATCATTCATAGTAAATATGATGTATGCAAACACCATCAGTCCAGCAAATGCAATTCCTAGCATTAAGATAATGCCAAGATCTATTACACCATGTATGTTTTCTTTCAGACTTCTAAGCTTCATTGCCTATCTCCCCCTGAGCATAAGTAAAGCACTTATTGCTATTGCAAGGATGAAGATAGTTATTGCCACTAACAACAGGTTTACAGCATCGTCAAAGCCAGATGTAATGTTCTTTATGCTACTATCCCAAGTGCCAGAACCAAGCTGATCTTTTAGAGTCCATATGATATATGCTATTACCATAAGGGATGCGAAAGCCAATCCTATCATTAGCACAACAGATAGATCAACAGCTGCACACATGTTGTCTTTTAGACTTCTTAATTTCATCTTTTACTTTACCTCCTGTTATCCTGTTTTGTTGAATCAAGTATTTAAAAGATACGCATAAATTAAAATTAATAAAAATATCTTTTTTAAGGAGAAAAAAATAGTTAAAAATAGTTAAAATATCTTATAAAACTTAAATTTCATTTTCTTTCTTGTTGCAGAACCTTGAATTGGCACTACTTTTACCTTCTCTCTTGTTACAAATACTGACTGATTCGTTTTCCATATTTTTCCTATATCTGCATATCCAATATGTTCATCAAAAAGTTGAGGGTATCTTCTCCCAAGCCTTCTTGTTACTTCTGGATTTTTAATATAACATTTTTCATTTGCTGCAAGCCTTCTAAATATCTTAGTATCTTCTTCATCTTTTGGCTTAATAGAAATCATCATCTTCCCTTCTCTTTTTTAATTTCCATAAAACAAGAGGTAATAATGCAATCCCTAAGATGCCGATTACACCAAAAATATAACTTCCTGAAGGCTGACCTATAGAACCTCCTGGAAAGCCTTCAGTTCTAAAATTAAAGGTTTCGTTTACATATGTTTCTCCATCATCTGCCTGTATTCGCCAATAATAGCGTGTTGCACGCCCTGAGGCTTGGAAAAAGGTCTGGTCATATGTTCCGTTACCAACAAGGCTATCAGTCCCTAAAAGTGTGTTTTCGTTGCCCTCAGTAAGTCCATAGTAAATAGATACGTTCAAAGTATTTCCAACTGTACTGTTTACTGTAGCATAAACCAAGGGTTGTAATGGTGCATTGAATGAATTATCTGATGGAAATTCGTTTGTAATTGTAATTGATGGTGTTCCTGTGCCATTCATAAGGGTAATGTTCCAGTCTGCTATTTGAGTAAATGAATTGTGGTTTTGTAGGGTTATATTCCAATCCTGTATCTGTTGCCAAGTTCCACTTTCATTTTGTAGGGTAATGTTCCAGTCAGATATTTGAGTATAAGTAGAACTGTTCTGTAGGGTAATGTTCCAGTCTGTTATTTGTGTGTATGTGGATGTATTGCTTATGGTTATATTCCAGTCTTGGGTTTCTTGCCATGCACTTGAACTGTTTTGTAGGGTTATGTTCCAGTCTTGTAATAATGTAAAATCTCCAGATGTATTGCTTATGGTAATGTTCCAGTCTGTTATTTGTGTGTATGTGGATGTATTGCTTATGGTTATATTCCAGTCTTGGGTTTCTTGCCATGCACTTGAACTGTTTTGTAGGGTTATGTTCCAGTCTTGTAATAATGTAAAATCTCCAGATGTATTGCTTATGGTAATGTTCCAGTCTGCTATTTGTGTGTATGTGGATGTATTGCTTATGGTTATATTCCAGTCTTGGGTTTCTTGCCATGCACTTGAACTGTTTTGTAGGGTTATGTTCCAGTCTGCTATTTGAGTATAAGTAGAACTGTTCTGTAGGGTTATGTTCCAGTCTGCTATTTGAGTATAAGTAGAACTGTTCTGTAGGGTTATGTTCCAATCCTGTAATTGTTGGTATGAAGATGAACTATTTGAAAGGGTAATGAACCAGTATGCTATTTGTGTGTATGTGGATGTATTGCTTATGGTAATGTTCCAGTCTGCTATTTGTGTGTATGTGGATGTATTGCTTATGGTTATATTCCAGTCTTGGATTTCTTGCCATGCACTTGAACTGTTCTGTAGGGTAACGTTCCAGTCTGCTATTTGAGTATAAGTAGAACTGTTCTGTAGGGTTATGTTCCAGTCTGCTATTTGAGTATAAGTAGAACTGTTCTGTAGGGTTATGTTCCAGTCAGATATTTGACTCCATGTGCTTTGGTTGCTAATAGTTATATTCCAGTCTTGGGTTTCTTGCCATGCACTTGAACTGTTCTGTAGGGTAATGTTCCAGTCTGTTATCTGAGTGTAAGTAGAACTGTTCTGTAGGGTTATGTTCCAGTCAGATATTTGACTCCATGTGCTTTGGTTGCTAATAGTTATATTCCAGTCTTGGATTTCTTGCCAGGTTCTTGGTTCTGCCTCTGTTGTAAAGACAAAAGTTTCATTCGTATATGTATCATCATCTGTTACATTTAGCCACCATGAATACTGTGTATTGTAACTAAGAGGGCAACATGCCCCTGTATTAATTATAATGCCATATCCCCCATCTGTTACTGAACTTGCCGAACTTCCCTGTAATGCACACCCTTCAATGAAATAGCCATATGTATAATTCATGTTATCGCCATTTGCATCTGTTATGTTGAAATAAATCATATCAATGTTTACACTAACTCCTGTTGTTTCATTTATTGGGTTTGTATCATCAATACTTGGGGCGGTATTCGATTCTCCCGCCCAACTAACATTCCATGAATAAATAGCAACTGCCCCATCAAATTCACCTAACAAACGTATATCAGTATCAGATACATCTGAAATATCCTCACCATCTACAATATCAGCTTTAATTACTACATCTGTAGTTGCATTAATTATTGAAAAAGTTGAATTTATACTATTATTAACACCAACATTAAATACATCCCAATATGCAGAATCGTTTTTGCTTATCTTATTAGAAGTTATGTTTGCTTCCCAGTATGTACCGCTTGATGGTAATTCTGATGCGTTAAAAGAAGCTACACTATGAGAAGCTCTATAAACAGTATTACTAAAAGTCCATGATACAGTTTCAGTACCTTGACTTTCCCTCAACTCATAACTTCCTGCTGATTCACAACTGTTGCCTGCTGTATCAAATATAGTAGTTGCACCTGCACCATCTGTATATGCCCTGCTTCCATCTCCATCTGCTACACAGTCAACTATAAAACTGTTATCTGTTCCTGTTGTAATATCTGTACTAATTCCTGAAGGATCAGGATTTATAATTTCTGTTTTTGCTACCTTTGGTGCTTCTTGTGCTACATTATAAACACTTACTGCACCACCTGCACCACCACGAAAATTACCTGAAAAATTAACCCATATTGTATTTTCTCCTGTTGGGGGATTTAATAAATAATAAATCCAAGCATCTGCAGTATATGTACCTTCATCTGCCCTTGCAAATACTGCTTGATTCAAAGAAATTCCTGCATATTCAACACTTGTTATAGTATCTTTAGAGCTTTCTTCTTCACCACCATACATTACTATTAAAACATCGTCTTCATAATCTCCACAAGTATGTTGCCAGTTATCAGAGCTAAATCCAATTCCACCACTACCACTAGAACTGGTATCATCAACTGTCGGAGTTTCAAGACCACCTGATTCTCCTTCTGAAGCATCTACTACATATTGCCCTGAACTCCAAGTCATATTATTAACTGTTGCATTGTCTTCGTTTAAAAATGTATCATTCCAAAACTGTAAATTAAAAGTATATGTATCTGTATCTGTAGAATTATAAGAATCGTCTACGCTTACATTCCATTCATGCCTACCACTACCTGTATGATTAACACTCCATGAATATGTATAAGTTCCGTCAGATTTGCTTGAATCTGTGTTTAATAATACTCCATCACCGTAC
>Ga0272441_10016952_pt1 | contig 10014 bp, 8 predicted proteins | sample SSMProp6N_FD_193582 | JGI IMG/M metagenome (GOLD analysis project Ga0272441, IMG submission 193582) | Marine sediment archaeal communities from Little Sippewissett salt marsh, Falmouth, MA, United States - SSM-Prop-6N | ecosystem: Environmental > Aquatic > Marine > Wetlands > Sediment ...
GTGACCTACATGAAGGAGTTCGGCGAGCAGGGCTACTTCCTGAACATCCCGACGAAGTTCATCAGTTCCGACGGCCGGACGGCGTGGCTGTGCTACTCCGGCAACTTCGCCAAGGACTGGCGGGGCGAAGTCATGCAGGAAAAGCCCCCCGGCAGCCACTACGGCCTCGTCCTCCAGGAAATCCGCCTCCTCGACGAAACCACTTCTGGCAAGTACGCGAAGTGATGTCATCCGCGCGCGAGAAAGGCCCCGGTCATGCACGGGGATTCGTGCGTGAGCGGGGCCTGTTGTAGTCAATCGGACTTTAGATTCTTGGATGGCCGGCGAGGTATTCGGTTTTTGGCAGGGGGCCCGCGAGGGGGGCGGCGTAGTCGAGGAAGGCTTGCGTGATGCCGTTGCCCTCGTCGTTGATGAACTCGTCGGGCATCGACTTGGTCTTCTCCGCGACGTTCTTCAACTCCGTGCGGAACAGCTCGGCGGCGTAGTTCGCTCCGCTGCCGGTCCGTTTGATGGCGACGGAGCCGTTGTCTTGCTCCATGGCGAAGGCGACCGCCTGTCGGCCGCAACGACGGGCCTCATCCACGTCGACGGCCGATTGCAGGCCGGCGAAGCTCCGCTGAAGGTAGCCGAAGGTGTCCGCGCGGACGCGCTTGATCTTGAGGTTGTTTTTCACCTGGGCGGCCAGGAAGTCGGCCAGCGCCCCGGTCCCGGAGAGCTGGATGTTGCCGTGCGGGTCCTTCTCCGCGTTCTGAGCGATCTTCTTCGTCCAGGTTTCCCCGTCGGCGTCGACCATGCCCTCGCTCACGGCAATGACGCAGCGGTTCAGCTTTTTGTAGACGGCCTCGACCTCGCCGAGGAACTTGCCGATGGAGACGGGGCGCTCCGGGAAGTACAGCAGGTGCGGGCCGTCATCGTCGCGCGTCTTGCCCAACGCGGCGGCAGCGGTCAGGAAGCCCGCGTGGCGGCCCATGACCACGTCAATCTTCACGCCGGGAAGGGCTCGATTGTCCAGGTCGTCGCCCATCAGGGCGCAGGCGACGAACCTCGCGGCGGTCCCGAAACCCGGGCAGTGGTCCGTTACGAGCAGGTCGTTGTCCACCGTCTTGGGCACGTGGAAGGCTCGGATGTCGAAATTGACCTCGTCGGCCATCTTGTTGAGGATGTAGGCGGTGTTGGCGGAGTCATTGCCGCCGATGTAGAAGAAGTACCGTATATTGCGTTTCTGGAAGACGTCCAGGATTCTGCGGCAGTACTCCGCGTCCGGTTTGTCCCGGCTCGTTCCAAGCGCCGAGGACGGCGAGGCGGCCACGGTTTCCAGCGTCTCGGCGGAGAGTTTGCCCAGGTCGACGAACTCGTCCTTGACCATGCCCGCGACGGCGTGGATCGCCCCGTAGATGTTCTCGATCTGCGGGTGCTTCTTCGCCTCTTCGATGACGCCGACCAGGGAGCCGTTGATCACGCCTGTTGGCCCGCCGGATTGTCCCACTACTGCGTTTGCTTTTGGTGCATCTGCCATAGCCAAATCTCCATACCCACGTGGACGGGCGCCGATTCCATCATCCGCCCGTCAGCATCCATCCAGTACTCGTTTACGCGAGCGGCCATTATACAGGCTAATCGCGAATGCTCAACAGGAAATGGCAGAAGGAATGTGGGGCAAATCCCTCCTTCTCCGCATGTTTCGCATCATTCTGTCGTTGACTGCGGCGTTTTTCCGCTGATTCTCCGGCTGCCCTGCGATAGAATACCGCCAAGTCTTGGATGGATACCCCTTTGCGGTTACAGGACCCGATGGAGAGCGCAGAACAACAAAGTCGTGGCAGCGAAGAGATCCCCTCGGAGGCGGCGTCCCTGCGGAAGTCGCTGCGCCCGGTGCTCGTCGTGTCGGAGCGAAACGTCGTGGAGCACACGACGTTCGTACGGCATCTGCTCGTCGGGCTTGTGGACGAGTCGATCCCGGTGACCCTGATCGGCCCGCCGGGCTGCGACCTGGAGCCAATCGTGCCGGCGCCGGCGGCCCTGTTCATCCATCCGCCTGTGGACCTTCCGCTGATGGAGCATGTCGGTCTGGAGCGGCTGGCGGCGCAACTGGAGAAGATTAAGCCGACAGTCCTCCACTGTTTGTGCGAGACGCGAGCGGCCCTGACCCGGCGGCTCGCCCGACGACTGGACATCCCTTACGTGCTTACGGTCAACTCGCTGGTGAAGCGACGCCACAGGCTCTCCCCCTCGCCGCGACGCTGCGCGAGCATCGTTGTACCCTCGGAAGCGATCGGGTCCGGCGTGATCAAAGCACTGCCTTCGTTTTCCGATCGAATCCGGCACATCAACATCGGCACGTTCGTGGAGAATGACACGATCTGCTTCTCGGACCTGTCCCGATTGCCGAGCATCATCGTGGCGCGTGGGCTCCATCGCGTGGCGGATTTCGAGCACCTTCTCCAGGCCGCCAGATCGCTTCAGGCGGAGGGTCGTGAGTTCATGCTGGCCATCATGGGTTCCGGACCCGCCGAGCATCGCCTGCGCAGACTGCTCATGACCCTCGGGCTCACGGATACGGTCACGATTGTGCCGATCCTGGATCCCTGGCGCGCGGTTCTGGCGGCGGGGGACATCTTCGTGCAGCCGCGGCCTCTTGAGGCGTTCAGCGTGTTCCTGCTGGAGGCCATGGCCGCCGGCACGGCGGTGGCGGCCTGCTGGGGCGGCGTGGATGATCTGATCGTTCCGAATCAGACGGCGGTGATCTTCGAGCCCGACAGCGAGCCGAGCGTCCGGCAGGCCCTGAAGCAGTTGCTCGACGGGCACGATTTCGCCCGCCGGCTGGCCACGACCGCGCAGGAGCATATCCGAGCCCGGCATTCGGTCAGCGAAATGATCGCCGCGACGCTGACGGTGTATGCGGAGGCTCAGCGGCAGTGCAAGCATTGATGCCGCCTGGGGCAAACTGGTTGAGCGATACGACATCGCCGACACTCCTCAGTTCCTGGGCAGTGATGTGCCGTAGCGACACGTCCTGCGGTTGCTCTCCAAGGCGGCAAGAAACGCCGGAATCGGAATTTTCTTGAATCATTTCGGCCCGGGCGACGCCATACTATATGGATGGCAAGGGCAATAGCGTCCGGCCGGGAGCAATCGATATGGCGGAAACCGAGGCGATTTTGCTGAAGCGCTTCACGCGGAGCGGCGATGCGGCGGCGTTTGCGGAGATCATCCGACGGCACGCCGGGCTTGTTTACAGCGCGGCCCTGCGGGTGCTGGCGGACGTGGACCGCGCCTCGGATGTTGCCCAGGAGACCTTTCTGCAGTTGACGAAGGATGCGGGCGAGGTGACCGGCTCGCTGCCCGGCTGGTTGCACCGGGTCGCCACGCGCAAGGCCATCGATCAGATGCGGCGGGAAACGGCACGCCGACACCGCGAGATGAAGTATACCGCGGAGCAGCCGCGCAAGACGGCCGAATGGAAGGATATCTCGCCGCATGTGGACAGGGCGCTCTACGACCTCAATCCCGAGTTGCGGGAGATCCTGATCCTGCACTTCCTCCAGGACCGCAGCACCCGGGAAATCGCGCGGCTCCGACACACGTCCCAGGCTACCGTGTCCAGGCGGATCGAAGCGGGGGTCCAGCAGCTCCGCGCGAAGCTGCGGAAGCGGGGCATCCTCGTGGCGGTCAGTGCGCTCAGTGTGCTGCTCGGCAACAACGCGGTCGAGGCAGCCCCGGGGGCGCTGCTGGTGGAATTAGGCAAAATGGCCATGGCAGGCGGCTCGATCGCCGTAGCCGCCGGCGGCGCCTCAGGGGTAGGCTCCACTCTGGAGACGATTGCAGCCGGCGCTGCGACGGCGATCAAGGCGAACGCCGTGGCCGTAGCCGCTGTGGCGGTCATTGCGACCGGCTCGGCAGTCACGTACCACCAGGTGGCCAAGTCCCCTTCAGATGATGAAACGCAGGTTGTTTTCGCTGAATCGGAGGCAGTTGAGTCGGCATCCTCTCCCGAAGGGGATGTTCGGACGGACGCCAACCTGGATCATCTCGACAGGAGGAGTGATTACGTGCAACGGACACTGGCTGCCTGGAAGGAGGCCACCATTGAGGCCGAGCAGGACCCGGCGACGTTCGTTCCCGGCCCCAACGAGACAGGCGACCGCGACGACGAGGCGGCCCTGACCGTTTCTGCCTCACCGCCGCAGGATGTGCCCGAGCAGATGGAAACCGAGCCACAACCACCGACGAATTCTGAGCCTCTCGTCAGCGACCGGGCAGACGCCGTGGAAGAACCGAGCGGCGCGGACCCGAACGACAGGGACCCCAACGCCCCGGCCGACCCGTGAACTGTGGCCTGCCTCAACGCGGAACTGTCTGACGCCTTGAACCGTGGAGAGCTTCCAACCCGCACGACACGTGGGGGCGGTACAGAGCGATCACTTCAAGAAGCCCAAACTTGGGCATGTCATTGCGAGCGGAGCGAAGCAATCTCGCGCCCGTGGGAGTGAGATTGCTTCGTCGCTACGCTCCTCCTAAGAAACTGAGCATTCGGGTGGCACGGACAAACTCGTTTGTCCGTGTTTGCCCCAGCGGGAAAGATACGCTCAATCCTTCGACAAGCTCAGGAGGGGCGCTGCGCTTGGGCGTGGCACCCAGAAGGTATCCTGGGTTTCTTCCTGACACCAGCCGCGCAGCGGCTCAGCGACTCGCAATGACATTAGTCTTTGTTTACGCGGATGCGTCCCGCTACTGGCCGCGAATCACTTCGGTCCCGGCGGGGTGGGCGTCGTGGGGTCGGTTTCCTGCCGACCGACATCGGCCTCCTCGGTTTTGGACGGCGCCGGTGTGACTACTGGCGTTTCGGCCTCGATCTTATCGGTTTGCGCCGACTTCGGTGTCGCGTCCTCTGCCGACGAGGCGGCCTTTGCCTCGTCGGTTTTCTGCTGTGCCTTTTGTTTGGCAGAGACCTGTAGCGCGGCACCATGGGGCTTCCTTTCGTTCGTCCCGGGCGCATTATCGAATGCATCGATGGACTCCAGCCCTTCGCTGCCGTCGCCACGGGGCCCGCCGCCCGCCGAGGAACCTTCTCTGTCCCTGCTGGCCACTTTCGCCACTGTCCCGAGCACGAACTGCTCGCTGAATCCCGCCACGAAGCCCAGGACAAGGCCGGCCTTGAGGCTCACCTCCGATGCGTCGATGAGGCTGATCAGCCCGGAGTGCATCACGGCGTAGATGAACAGCGCGGAGGCGGCGCCGACCAGCGGGCGACCGGATGTGATCAAGCCGTGCATCAGCGCATCGGGGATCTTGGCCTCGCCTACCCGGCTCAGTTGAAACATCGCACTGACCACGCCGCCCAGCGCGCCCGCCAGAGCGACGGCGGTGAGGTGGCCCCAATCAAAGGTCGAACCGGGCTCGACGAACAGGTAGGCTCCGAGCAGCACCACGCCGATGAGGAAGCCGCACCAACCGACCAGGTAATTGAGCTGCAAGCCTACGAGGCCCAGCCGGTGATACAGATTGTCGCTGTGCGCATTCAGGATACTGAGCGACTCGACCACCACGTGCCGGACCAGGGTTCGATGTTCGTCCTTCAGCGAGGTGGCGCCTTCTGGCGTGGTGGCATTCTCAGACGCGGTGGCATCCTTCGGCGAGCAAGACTCCTTCAGCCACTTAGCCGGCGTGATAAGGGCGAACAGCTTGTTCGTGGCTTTCAGACGCCAGCCCTTGAGTTTCATCCTCGTCTCAGCTTCGAGCGTGGATGCCCTCGCCAGCAATTCCGCGTCGTTCATGCCGAACACCAGGAATCGTTTGGCGTCGTGCAGCGCGCCCCAGCCGCCGTCAAGGTCACCGCGGTTCATTGCCGCCTCGGCGGTTTCGAGCGCACAGCCCGCGGAGTCGGCCCACCATGCGGCGGCATCCGCATCCAATTGACTGGTGGCTGCCCGGAGGCGCTCACGACATCCACAGATCGCGGCCCGGAGCCGATTGATCTTGGGGTCTTTTGTCGGGACCTTTACCTTTGCAGGCGGCCTGTTCTCCTCACGATGACGCGAGACGAACTCGCGTTCCGTCTTGTGGCTGAGCGTGTGGAGGGCCTGGTCGGGCGAGAGCCATCGCACATTATCGATTTCCGCTTTGTCCACGGGATCGGGACGCGCCCGTGTTCCACGCTCCATGTGCCACATCAGCACGACCTTGGGCCGGTCGGCCTTGAAGTAGCAGTAGCTGCCCGCCAACCGGCCGGGCGACACGTCATGACCGGTTTCCTCTCTGGCCTCTCGCAGGGCGGTGGCTTCCATGGTGGCGTCCTGCAGGATAGGCCGGCCCTTGGGCAGTGTCCAATCACGGCGCTTCTTTCGGTGAACCACCGCCAGACGACGGTTTTTCTTCTCACCGGACCAGACCAGACCGCCCGCCGCTACCTCCATGGGGGGCGAGCCCGTGCCTTGTGTGCCTGCCTCGCTCATGTCTCAACCTCCCAAAGTCTGTTGCTGAGACGATCAACCGAGCTCTCGCACACGCCGTGAGACGGTTTCTCGCTAACTCAGCAGGCCATATTCCTGGAGGGTTTTTCGCAAGATGTCTTTCTTGCCGTTCTCCAGCGGCGTCATGGGCAGACGCAGTTCCTCGGAACACATATCGAGCATGGCCATCGCGGCCTTGATCGGAATCGGGTTCGTGGCCATCGTCAGCATGTTCTTGCTCAGCGCGAAGAGCTTGCGGTGCCACTGGCGGGCGGAGCCGAGGTCGCCTTCGAGGATCAGGTCGGTCATGGCCTTGACGTCGGCCGGGACGATGTTGGCCACGACGCTGATGACGCCCTTGCCGCCCACGGAAGCCAGGGGCAGCGTGAGCGAATCGTCGCCGGAGATGATCGTGATATCGCAGCGCATCGCGATCTCACTGGCCTGATCGAGACTGCCGGTGGCCTCCTTGATGGCGACGATGTTCTCGTGTTCCGCCAGGCGCGCGACGGTTTCGGCCGTCATGCCGGCGCCGCACCGGCCCGGGATGTTGTACAGGACGATCGGCAGATCGACCTCGTCGGCGATGGCCTTGAAGTGCTGGTAGAAGCCCTCCTGCATGGGCTTGTTGTAGTAGGGGCACACCTGGAGCGTCCCGTCGGCGCCGACCTTCTTCGCATAGGCGGTCAGCTCGATGGCCTCCGCCGTGCTGTTCGACCCGGCGCCGGCGATCACCGGCACGGCGCCGCGTACTCGCTTGACGATGTGCTCGACGACCCGCTTGTGTTCTTCAAAACTGAGCGTCGGCGATTCGCCGGTCGTCCCTACGGGGACAATGGCGTCGATGGCGCTGCCCAATTGGAAATCGAGTAGTTCGTCAAGTGTCTCATAGTCGATCTCACCATCCTGGAACGGTGTGACCAGTGCCACCATGGCCCCTGTGAACATCGGCTATCTCCTCGTTTGCTGTTTACGGCTTACCGTTCTTGCGTTCAACGTTCATCCCGAACGCGAGCGGGCCAGAACCACGTTGGACCCACTCGCCTCACGCTTCACGCGGAACGTATTTTTCGATCAATTCAATCATTTCCCGCGTCGCCTCGCGCATGCCGACCAACACGGCCCGGGCGACGATACTGTGGCCGATGTTGAACTCGCCCAGTCCGCCGATGCGTGCCACGGGGGCGATGTTGCGGTAGGTCAGGCCGTGTCCGGCGTGGACGATCAGCTTGTTCTCCATGGCGAAATCCCGGCCGGCCTCGAGCGCACGCACCTGCCTCTTTGCGGCCTTTTCCGTCCGGGCGTTGGCATACATGCCCGTGTGCAGCTCGATGGCGTCGCAGCCGCTCTCGGCGGAAGCGGCGATCTGTTCCGGCTCGGCCGTGATGAACGCGCTGACGAGAATGCCTTTCTTGTGCATCCGCTTGACTACCTCCGCCAGCCTGCGCTTGTGGGAAACGCAGTCGAGCCCGCCCTCGGTGGTCAACTCGGCCCGGTTCTCCGGGACGAGCGTCACCTGGTCGGGTACGATTCGTTCGGCGATCTTGACAATCGGTTCCGCCATGGACATCTCAAGGTTCAGCTTGGACGCGACGGTTTCCCTCAGCAGGCGTACATCGCGGTCGTTGATGTGCCGGCGATCCTGGCGCAGGTGTACGGTGATCCCGTTTGCCCCGGCCAGTTCGCACTGGACTGCCGCCCATACGGGGTCCGGCTCATCCGTCCGCCTGGCCTGCCGGATCGTCGCCACGTGGTCGATATTGACATTGAGAACAGCCATCAGTCAACCCTTCCAAAATCTGCTGAATTGTACCAACGCACTCGTTCACATCAAGCGCATAGCCGGATAAAATACTCTTGCCTGGGAAATGGTGGCATTCGGCCGACGGTCTGTGTGTGCGTTTGGGGGCATCAGTACATGTCCAGTGAGATTGCTATTCGGGTGGATGGCAGGGAGTTCCGTGCCGTACTGAACGATACGGCGACGGCCCGCGCCATCGTGCAGGCGCTTCCTCTGGATGGGTACGCAAGCCGGTGGGGCGGGGAGATCTACTTCTCCATTCCCGTCGAAGCAGCCCTGGAAAGCAGTGCCCGCGAGGTCCTTGAGGTCGGCGAACTGGGCTACTGGCCTCCCGGTAAGGCATTCTGCATCTTCTTCGGTCCGACGCCGGCCTCCGAGGGCGACGAAATCCGCGCCGCCTCCCCCGTCAACATCATCGGGCGGATTGAGGCTGAACCGGACGAGTTGAGAAGCGTCCCGGAGGGCGCGGAAGTTACTCTTCGGCCATTCTCAGAAGGTGTATAGGTTGCCGTAGACTTGAGTGGCCAACATGAGAACCATGGCAGCAACTATGGCCATGATCACGAAGTAGACTACGATCGGCAGCCAGCGCGCGAACTCGTTGAAGAACAGGTTGGCGCGGTCGGAGGAGATCTCGGCAATCTTATCGACCGTTTTGTCGAGTTCGCCGGTTTCTTCACCGATCTGCCAGAGATCGCGGTACTCGCGGGGAAGTCGGTTCGAGAATCCCTCCCAGGCCATTCCGCCTCTGCGGATGCTGGCAGTTCCCCCTGCAAAAAGCCTCGCGACGACTTGATTGCCGACCGTGAGGCAGGCCCGTTCCGCGCTTTCCGCGATGGGGACGCCAGCCTTGTACAGCATGCCGAATGCCTTGGCATACCGGCTGATGGACAGGTGATAGACGGCCTGCCCAAGAATCGGAACCCAGAGGACAAGCACATCCATCGGATATCGCAGCAGACGCACTCTTTCCGGGCGAAACAGACGGACCGAAACGATGGCCAGCACAATGTAGAGCGCGATGACGACGCGCAGGACCTTGAAGAGGTAGCTCGCGCCGGTGATGTGGCCCAGGATCAACGAGGGCAGCGGAAATATGAAAGCCGCGATATGGAGGATCAGAAACGGATACATCATGTGCGTGAGCATCTTCCAGATGATCCGGTGGACGAACTCGTGCCATTCGGACAGCATTTTGAAGGATTCGCCAAGTGAGCCGGAGGTCTCGGCCGCTTCGACGAGGACCCGGTCCAGGGCAGGGAAGACACCGCGGTGTTTCTCCATAGACTCGGCCACACTCGAGCCCTTGGACAACGACTCTCGCATCTGGGACAGCACGCGCCGGAGGAACCCCTGTCGGCCCTGGATCACGATGTCGAGAGTGCGCATGATCGGCACGCCCGCGTCCAGCATCACCGCCAAGTCGTAGTAGACCCGCGCCAACCGCGTTCTTGCGCCCATGTGTGTGAACTCCGCCGAATTTGTCTGATTCGCCCCAGGCCGTCTTGGGGCAAATCCGCTCTTGCCACCCGCGCCGGCCACTCTTAGTATAGCAACCCTGGCGACGGATGCAAGATTACTGGTCACAGGAGTCTGGCATGGACGATGAACTGGGGAAGAGGAACCTGTGGGGCCTGATTCGCCGCTTCCGCCGGCGGGAACGGCTCCGACTGAGTTGGCCCACTCGGATCACGCTGGGGCGGATTCTTCTGATTGCGCCTTTCGTCGGGTGCATGCTCAATACGCACGACCCTCAGTTCGGCG
>Ga0272441_10016953_pt1 | contig 10014 bp, 10 predicted proteins | sample SSMProp6N_FD_193582 | JGI IMG/M metagenome (GOLD analysis project Ga0272441, IMG submission 193582) | Marine sediment archaeal communities from Little Sippewissett salt marsh, Falmouth, MA, United States - SSM-Prop-6N | ecosystem: Environmental > Aquatic > Marine > Wetlands > Sediment ...
GTCCGCCCGGGCGGGCAGGGAGACGGCGAAGACCGTTCCCCCCCCCGGCCGGGAGGTTACCTCGATGGCCCCCCCGTGCCTGTCCACCACGTGCTTGGTGATCGCCAGTCCCAGCCCCGTGCCGTCCTGGAACTGGCGCTTGGCCTCCGGGGCGCGGTAGAACTCCTGGAAGAGCCGCTCCCTCGCCGCCTCGCTGATGCCGATGCCGGTATCGGCGACGGACAGCACGGCCCGGTCGCCCTGGGCCTCCAGGCGGACGTCGATCCGCCCGCCGGCCGGCGTGTACTGAATGGCGTTGGACACGAGATTCGTGACGACCTCGCGGAGCATCTCCTCGTCGCCGTCGACGTGGACGGGGTCGGCGTGGCAGGTCAGCAGCAGCTCGGCGGTCTCGGCCTGCTGGCGGAACAGCTCGACGGCGCTGTCCACCAGGTCCTCCAGCGCCACCGCCCGGGGCTGCATCAGGCCCTCCGGCGAGCGCAGCCAGGAGTACCGCCGCAGCTCCCGCACGAGGTCCATCAGGGCCCGCGTGCGGCGCTTGGCGCGGCCCATCAGGCGGGCGTGCTCGGGGGGCATCTCGCTGACCTCGTGCGCGATGGCGTCCAGGATGCTGTGAATCGCCGCCAGCGGGGCGCGCATCTCGTGCCCCGCCTTCCGCATGAAGAACCCCTTGGCCTCGTCGATCCGGTGCAGACGCTCGTAGGCCTCCTCCAGCTCCCGCTCCCGCTTGCGCAGGCGAACGGCAATCGCAGACGCAATGAACACCGTCGCGAACATCATCCCCGTCAGCGCGGTCGTCACGTGCAGCACGTGGACCGGGTCCGCATAGAGCCGGGCCGCCGCCCCCGGCCCGGCGGCCCCCTCGATCGCCGCGTGGACGTGCGGGATCAGCCCCTGCTGCTCCCCCCACGCCAGCCCGTGCACCAGTACCGTCGCCCCCACGGCCGTGAGATAGGCGAAGACCTTCGGCAGCAGCTCCGCCGCGATCACCAGCGGCAGGAAGATCAGTATAAGGAAGTGGTTGCCCACCCCGCCGGTGAAGTGCGCCAGCGCGCAGATGGCCAGCATGTCGCAGAGGATCTGCGCGAGGGCCAGCACGCGGATCTTCCGCCCGGTGATGGGCACCTGCCGCCGCTGGTAGACGATGTGCAGCAGGAAGGTGAACACGGCGTTGTACAGGAAGATCACGAGGACGGCGTCCGCGGCGGGCGCCAGCGAGGCCCGGCCGTCCTCGGAACGGAACCGCACGCCGAGCAGGCTCCAGCTCAGCAGGAGCATCAGCAGCGCGAACACGCCCAGGAGCCACCGGATCTTGGTGAACCAGCCGAGGCGGTCGAACAGCTCCTGCTCGGTCAGCGTCAGCCTGCGCCGAGCGGGACCCGGGTTGTCGGTTGCATCGGCCATGAGCCCAGGGGCGCGGTCACGAGGCGGGGCGGCGGACGCGCGCCGGCCCGTCGTTCTCATCCTCGATTGTTGCCTCCCCCCTCCCTGTCGGCAAGCGGGCGGTGCGCGGTTCGTGCGAGGTTCCTGATTGCGCCCACGACGCGTTCGACCGCGTCACGGACGGCCGGGGTCATCTCGCTGCCGGGATCGGTCCGCCGCGGCTGGATGCCCACGACGGCGGTCCGGCAGGAGTGCATCATCTGCAGGGCCTCGAGGAAGGCCCGCGGCGCGGGGCCATGCGTGCTGGGGCCCTGCCCGGCCACGTCGTCGCCGCCGACCCGCCGAACGGTGCCGGGCGCGGCGCCGAAGTCCGTCGCGTCGATCACGACGACGGATCGCGGCCGGTGAGCGACGATCTTGCCGAGGAAGCTCTCCGGCGCGGTCTGGGCGTTGACCACGGGCCAGGGGACGGTCTCGCCGAGCGCCTCTGCGACGGCCGGGCCGGCACCGTCGTCGCCGCACAGGTCGTTCCCCACGCACACGATCACGGTCGATTCGCCCAGCAGGTCGGCCAGCCCCCGTTCGAGCGCCTCGGCTTCCTCGTCGGCGCCCGGCATCGGCTCACGCTCCCCATAGCTCGCGGATGACCGTGGTCCGCCGGCAGGCGGGGCACTGGATCCGCATCATGTCGCTGCGGGCGAGGGCGGGCTCGGCGGCCCGCTCGGCCGGGCGATTGGCCAGCTCCATGCCCCCGTCGGCCAGGACGATCAGCGTCGGGTTGGCGTAGGCCTTCGCGCCGAGCCGCTCGGCCACCCACTGGAGGTGTTTCCGCGTGCCCACGACGGCCCCGCAGACCTCGCAGAGCACCAGGTCGTGCTCGATCTGCTGGCGGCATTCGGAGCGGTCGAGCGTGGCAAGGCTGTACTGCTTCGTCAGCCGGATGCCCTCGGACGTGGTGCACAGCAGCTCGCACTGCCCGCAGAAGATGCACTTGTCCCACTTCTGTTCGAGGATGCGTCTCGGCGGGCCGTCGTCGTCGGTCACGTCGGTGACGGTGATCGCGACGGCGGGGCAGACCTCCGCGCAGGCCCCGCAGCCGACGCAGCCGTCGGTGTCGAACTCGGGCTTGCCCCGAAACCCCTCCGCCGGCTCGTGCGGCTCGAAGGGGTACTTGGTCGTGTAGGGCCCGAAGAGCAGCGCCCGGACGGCCTCTTTCAGCTCACGCAGTTTCGGCTTCTTCACGGTCGGCACTCCCCTGCCGCGCCCGGGCGTCGGCGTGGGCTCGGCGAATGTCCTCCGCCCGGTCGGCGAAGGCGTCCTCGACGCTGCCTTCCCACAGGCGAACGCCGGAAAGGTACGCTCCCCGGCAGATCGCGTGGGCGGCCACGGGACTGGTCAACAGAATGAACGCCGCGCACAGGATGGCCTTGATCGCCATCGCCGGGGCCGCGCCGGAAAACGCCCAGACGGCCACGCCGATCAGGATCATGCACGTGCCCAGCGTGACGCACTTCGTGGCGGCCTGGGCGCGGTTGTAGACGTCCGGCAGGCGGACGAGGCCGACGCAGCCGAACAGGTCGAAGCCCAGCCCGATTCCGATCAGCAGGTAGGCGATCTCAAGCATCGTAGGTCCTGCCTTCCAGGTACTTGGCCAGCGCGAGCGTGCCGACAAAGCTGATCAGCGCCCACGCGATGGCGATGTTCATGTAGTATTCCCGGCCCGTCCAGACGGCCATGATGCAGCAGAAGCCCACGGTCAGCGTCCCGAGGATGTCGATGGCCACCGTCCGGTCCGGCGCGCTGGGGCCCCGGCCAATGCGGTAGAGGCACAGCAGCGACCCGAGCGTCAGCACGCCGAAGGCGATCTGCTCGAAGAGGGGCAGGTTCATTCGAAGATCCTCCGCAGCAGCGGCTCGAAGCGCCCGCAGATCTCCGCCGTGCGCTGGGCCGCGTCGTCGGTGTGAATGTTGATCCAGTGGATGTAGAGGTCCGCGCCGTCGATATCGACCGTCAGCGTGCCGGGCGTCAGCGTGATGCTGTTGGCCAGGAACGTCTTGGCCATCTCGCTGTCCAGCGTGGTCTGCACCTTGATGATGCCCGGCTTGATGGGCACGTCGGGGTGGATCACCCGCAGGGCCACGTCGAAGTTCGCCCGGATGCAGTACCACAGGAAGTACGGCAGGTAGACCAGGAAGTAGACCCAGCGCATCGGGTTGAGCATCTTCGGCAGCAGTTGCTCGGGGTAGATGTCGCCCAGCAGCGCCGCGAAGAGAAAGGAGAACCCCGCGCCGAATCCCAGGATCAGCAGGAACTCCCGCACCTCGCCCTCGGCCAGCAGGCCGAACGGCCAGAACAGCAGCAGCCAGAGGACGACGCCCGCAATCAGGCAGAAGGCCCATTTCATGGCATGGCTCCCATGGACAAGGCGTTGGTCGCGTTCAGCAGCACGTCCCGCGCCGGGCCGAGCAGGTGCTCCCGAAGCGGCACGATGGCCAGCCCCGCGGCGATGCAGACGATCGTGAGCACCACCAGCGCGAGGCACATCAGCGCGGGGGCCTCCCCCGCCCGCGCGACGCGGTCGCCCGGCGGGCCCTCCAGGACGTACCGCTGCACCCGCACGTACATCAGCAGCGTGCCGACCGCCACCGCCGCGGCGATCGCGCACAGGACGTACTGCTGCGCCATCGCCAGACCGAGCAGGATGATCAGCTTGCTGAAGAACCCGTTGAACGGCGGCACGCCCGCGATGCTCAACGCGCCGATCCGGCAGCAGAAGGCCGTCACCTTCATCCGCCGCGTCAGCCCGCCCATCTCCTTGAGCTGCCGCGTGCCGACCTGCTGCTCGATGGACCCGCTGGCCAGGAACAGCAGGCTCTTGAAGGCCGCGTGGTTCAGCAGGTGAAACAGCCCGCCGAACAGGCACAACCCGGCGACGGCCCGGTCCGGGGTGGCGCGGCTCAAGACCTCCGCCGCCACGCCGAAGGCCAGGATGATGTACCCCGCCTGCGAGATGCTGCTGTAGGCCAGCAGCCGCTTGAGGTCCCACTGGCCCATCGCCATCAGCATGCCGATCACCATCGACGCGGCGCCCAGGACGATCAGGATCGCCGCGTACTGGGGCGTCGGCCCGAAGACGTTGAAGATCAGCCGCGCGATCGCGTACACCCCGGAGGCCTTGATCAGCACGCCCGAGAGCATCGCCGAGATCGGCGCGGGCGCCGACGGGTGGGCGTCCGGCAGCCAGGCGTGAAACGGCACCATCGCCGCCTTCAGCGCCAACCCGCCAATCAGCGCCGCCGCCGCCAGCAGCACCGCCGGGCCCGGACCGATCGCCGCCAGCTTTCCCGCCACGGCCGCCATGTTCAACTGCCCGGTCACCGAGTACAGCACCGTCACGCCCAGCAGGATGAACGCCGAGCCGATCGTGCCGAGCACGAGGTATCGGAACGCGGCCTCGAGCTCCTCGGACTCGCACCCGAAGGCGACGAGGGCGTAGGAGGCGATGGCGGCGATCTCCAGGAAGACGAACAGGTTGAACAGGTCGCCGGCGAGGACCACGCCGTTCATCGCCCCGGTCATCAGCAGGAACAGGGCCTGGAACAGCCAGACCTTCGTGAACCGCCGCATGTACGCGCCGGCGAACAGCAGCGAGACGAGGGCGACGGCGTTGATGGTGACGGCCATCATCTTCGTCAGGCCGTCGCAGAGGACCTCGATGCCGAGGGTCCGGGCGGGGTCGGGCCCCCAGCCGCCGAGGAAGATCCGCGGCACGTCCGCGCCGAGCAGGGCCAGCGCGATCGCGAAGTTCAGCAGCACGGCCAGGACGGCCACCAGGCCGGTCAGGCGCTTCAGCGGCTTGGCGTGGGCCATCGCCACCACCGCGAAGGCGACGCCCAACGGCAAGCCCACCATCAACGGAACGATTGACGCCATGGCTCTTCGTCCTTTGCTCGGAGACCCGCGGGGGGACTCGGGAACCTCAGCCTCGCAGGCTGCGGATCCGGTTCATGTCGAACGTGCCGTACTTCTCGTAGAGGCGGATGGCCATCGCGACCATCATCGCCGTCAGTCCCAGGCCGATGACGATGCTGGTCAGGACCATCGCCTGCGGCAGGGGGTCGACGGCCCGGGCGGCCAACTCCGCGCCGCTCTGCCCGTTCTCCAGGATGGGCGCCTGCCCGCCCGTGCGGTAGCCGACCAGCACGAGGACCAGGTTCACCGCGTAATCGAGGATCAGCACGCCGACGATCACCTTGATGACGTTCTTCTTGGCCACCACCGCGTACAGCCCGACCAGCAGCACGCTGAAGGCCAGCACGTAGATCGCGATACCCATCTCAGCTCTCCTCGCCGGGGTGCCCGTCCGGCATGTGCGCGCGGCGGAAGGCCGCCAGGGCCAGGAACGCCCCCGCCAGGCCCGCGGCCACCTTCACCAGGATGAACAGGTTCGACAGGATGATCGTCCCGCCGGACCAGAACCGCCCCGCCGTCCCCACGCCGTGCCTCGCCAGGAAGTTCACGAAGAAGCCCCCCGCGAGGTAGCCGAAGACGGCCACGAGCAGGAACCCCGCCGCCCCGGCCGCGTCGTAGAGATGGCAGCCGGACTCCGTGATCATCTTCTCCGCCGTCTGGCGCCCGAAGGCCAGCACGATCAGGACCGCCGCGGCGGCGAGGATCACCCCGCCGGCGAACCCCCCGCCGGGACTGATGTGCCCGGTCAGGGCGACGTAGATCCCGAAGATCGCGATGAACCCGCTGACCAGGCGGGCGGTGTTCTTGACGATCGGCGTCATGCCCGAGGTCATATCGTGGCCTCCTTCCGGCCTCGCCGGCCGATGCGCCGCAGCACGGCGTACGCCCCGAGGATGGAAACGAAGATCACCGTCGCCTCGCCCAGCGTGTCGTAGGCGCGGTAGTCCAGCAGGACGGCCATCACGGCGTTGGCCGCCCCCGTCTCCTCGCCCGCCCGGGCTAGGTACCGCGCGGCGACGGGCTGGCCCGGCGTGGTCTGGCCGGCCGCCAGGTCCGCCGTCGCCATGACCGGCTCGCCGAGCCGGGGCACGGTCCCGGCCGCCCCGGTCCCGCCGACGGCGACGAACACGCCCACCAGCAGCACCCCGCCGGCCAGCAGGACCACGCCGGTCCGCAGCGCGTCGCGCGGGGTCTCGGCCGTCGTGTCGTGGCGCGTGACCACCAGGCGGATGAGCAGCACCAGCGCGACGACCTCCACGACGACCTGCGTGAGGGCCAGGTCCGGCGCGCCCAGCAGCAGGAAGATCACGCTGAGCGCGAAGCCGCCCGCGCCGACGGAGATCACCGAGCTCAGCAGGTCGCGCGCCTCGACGGCAATCAGCAGCGCGAACAGCATGAACACCAGCAGCAGCAGGATCAGGTATTCGATTCCCATGGCTTAGATCCCCGCACTGACAAGCAGGTACACGAGGGTGGCGACCAGCCCCAGCAGGCACCAGGCCACGTAGAGGCTGATCAACCCGGTATGTTGCGCGCGGAGCATCTGCACCAGCGTGTTGCCGTGCTTGCCCGACCAGTGGTACAGGTCCATCGCGCCCTTCTCGCCGTGGAACAGCAGCGGCCCGATCCCGGGCAGCTTGGCGACCGTCTCGTAGAAATGGCTGCCCGGCACGCGGTAGCGGTCGTCGCCGGGCACGGGCAGCTCGCCGCACAGGAACGGGCGAACCACGCGGATCTTCATCGGGTGCGCGGCGATCCAGATCAGCCCCCCGCCGATGCCCAGGCCGATCACCGCCAGCACCGTCGCCGGGCCCGACTCCCAGATCCCGTGCCCCGTCGCGATCGTGTGCAGCCAGGCGTCGGTCTGCGGAGCGATGCCCTCGGTGGCCGCCCCCGCGACGGCCGGGGCCAGCAGCGTCTCCGTCGCGAGCCCCGGCCAGACACCCAGGACCAGGCACGCCAGGGCGAGCACCACCATCGGGGCGGCCAGGCAGAAGCTCTCCCTTGGCGGGTTCTCCCGCCAGGCCGCGGCCTTCGGCGCCTCCGACAGAAAGGCCGAGTACAGCACCTTCACGAAGCTCGCCAGCGTCAGGGCGCTGCCGAAGACCGCCGCCGTCGCCAGCGCCATCGCCAGCCCGCGGGACGGGACGTCCAGCGTGCCCTGGTAGATCAGCCACTTGCTGACGAAGCCGTTCAGCGGCGGGACGCCCGAGATCGCCAGCGCCGAGATCGCCCCGCAGACGAACGTCACCGGCAGGACCCGCCCCAGGCCGCCCATGTCCTCGATCTCGTCGCTGCCCGTCACCCGCCGCACCGCGCCGCTCATGAAGAACAGGTTCGACTTGTACACCGCGTTGTTGAGCATGTGGAACAGCCCGCCGACCACGCCCACCGCCGTGCCCGTCCCGATGCCCAGCAGCATGTACCCCACCTGGCTGACCGCGTGAAAGCTCAGCAGGCGCTTGAGGTTGTGCTGCATCATGGCCATCAGCACCGCCGCGATGATCGTCACGCCGCCCACCGACATCATCACCACCTGCATGGCCCAGTCCGGCTGGAACATCCGCAGGCTCAGCACGGCCAGCAGGTAGATGCCCAGCAGCTTGTCCAGGGCCGCCGGCAGGTAGGCCAACACCGGCGTGGGCGCGTCCTTGGCGATCGACGGCAGCCAACTGTGCACGGGGATCGCCCCCGCCTTGGCCATCGCGGCGACCAGGATCAGGACGTAGATGAAGTAGCCGATCGGCCCCAGCGCCGAGACGCTCCGCGCCGCGGCCGTCAACGACCAGTTCGCCGACCCGCCCTCCAGGCTGCACAGCAGGGCGATCGCCAGCAGGAGGCACGCGTCGGCGAAGCCCAGAATGCCGTACGCCTTCGCCGCGCCGCGCGGTGCGTCTTTGCGGCCGAGATTGACCAGCAGGAACAGCATCAGCGTGACGATCTCCCAGCCGACCAGCAGCACCAGCAGGTTGCCCGCCAGTCCCACCAGGCACGCCCCGCCGAGCGCCCACAGCATGTAGGCGTGGAACCTGCCCTCGCCCCGCCGGCCCGCCATCGCCTGCCAGGCATAGACGGCCACGAGCACCGCAAACGCCGCCGAGCCGATCATGACGATCAGCCCCAGCGGACTCGAAGACAGCTCCACGCTCAGCGAGACGTTCGGGACGATCTGCTCCACCCAGACCGCCCGGAGGGTCTCCACGCGGGCGACCGGGACCGCCACGGCACACGCGAGCACCGCCGCCGAGCCCAGCAGGCTGACCAGCCGGCACAGCGAGGGAAGCCACCCGCCCAGCAGGTAGGCCAGCAGGCCCGCGGCCATCGCCACGGTGAACGGCAGCATCAGCGGGTCGAAGAGCACCTGGAGTACGTTCATCGCGTCCCTACCCTTCCTTGCGCATGCGGCGGGTCTTTTCCTGGGACCGGTTTACCAGCTCGCGGAAGCTGTACGCCCGGGCGGGATTGGCGGCGTCGACGACGCGGCACATCCGCTCGGTGCAGGAGTAGCACGGGTCCACGGCCGCGAGGGCGATGGCGACGTCCGGGATCTGCGTGCCGGGGCACGTGACCTTGAACGTGGGGATATTCACGAAGCTCGGCGCGCGGATCTTGTGCCGCACCGGGCGGTTGGACCCGTCGGACCGGACGTAGTGGAAGGTCTCGCCGCGGGGCGCCTCGACGTGCCCGACGGCCTCTCCGGGCGGGATGGCGGGCACCTTCGCGTCGATCTCGCCGCCGGGGTTCTTCCGCAGGTAGGAGCAGCACTGCTTGATGATCTTGATCGCCTCGAAGACCTCCAGCAGCCGCACCACCGCCTTGCCGAACACGTCGCACGTGTCGGTGGTGACGACCTCCCAGTCCACGCGGTTGTAGACCGCGTAGGGGTCGTCGCGGCGGACGTCGATGGGCACGCCGCTGCCCCGCGCCGTCGGCCCCGTCGCGCCGTAGGCCTTGGCGTCCTCGGGCGTCAGCACGCCGACGTTCTTCAGCCGGGCGTGGAGGATCGGGTCGTCCAGCACGGCGTTGGTGAGCATCTCCATGGGGCCCTGGAGTTCGGTGACGACCCGGTCGATCTCCCGGAGCTGCTCGTCGGTCATGTCCCGGCGGACGCCGCCGATCTTGCAGTTGGCGTAGTTGACCCGGCTGCCCGTGGCGACCTCCAGGATGTCCATCGTCGGCTCGCGGTACTTCCAGGCCCACATGAAGACCGTGTTGTAGCCGAGGAAATGCCCCGCCAGGCCCGCCCACAGCATGTGGGAGTGGATCCGCTCCAGCTCGTTGACGATCGTCCGCAGGTACAGGGCCCGCTCGGGGACCTCCACGTGGGCGATGTCCTCGACGGCCTGGATGTACGCCAGCGGGTGACTGGCCGAGCAGATCCCGCAGACCCGCTCGACGACGAACGGGACCTGGTCGAAGGTCTTGGACTCGTCGAGCTTCTCGATCCCGCGGTGGTTGTAGCTGATGCGGACGTCGACGTCGACGACCGTCTCGCCGTCCACGTAGAGCTGGTAGAACTCGGCCTCTTCCTGGAGCGGGTGGAACGGGCCGATCATCACCATCTTCTTGTCGGGGTGGAGGATCTGCTCGCGCCGATGGCGGACGATATCTTCCCGCACGTCGGGAGGCTGATCCGGCGGGGGCTGGTTGGGCGGCAGC
>Ga0272441_10016955_pt1 | contig 10014 bp, 13 predicted proteins | sample SSMProp6N_FD_193582 | JGI IMG/M metagenome (GOLD analysis project Ga0272441, IMG submission 193582) | Marine sediment archaeal communities from Little Sippewissett salt marsh, Falmouth, MA, United States - SSM-Prop-6N | ecosystem: Environmental > Aquatic > Marine > Wetlands > Sediment ...
CTCGTTCTTCGAGGTTGTCTTGGGCTCGTCACTCATGTTGAAAGGTTGCGAAGCGACGCAAGAATCCGCTTTCCAATCTGGCCATCACCGTGCGGACGCTTTGCTCGTGCTCGTCCAGGGCCAGGAACTCATGCTCCACCGCATCTCGCAATTGGCCGAGGTCCGTTCCGCTTATCGCCCGGCGTACGGAGACGAGCACGTCCGGGCCGGTCTTGACCAGTACCCCGTGATCCAGGGCCACGTAGACCTCGCCCTCCACGTCGGTTTCGTAGATCAGAATTCCCGGCACGAGCGCCGCCACACAATCGAGTCGGTGGGGCAGAAGTCCAAACGAACCATCGCGCGTCTCTGCGACGATCCGCGACACGCCCGTCTTCTCGGCGAAGACTTGAAATGGCAGGAGAAGTTTTAGATTCATGAGCGTTGGCCGCACGCTGGTTTGGGGGGGAGGCGCGTGCCTCCCCCCAAACATGGTCATGTGTTACCGTCCCTTTGCCTTTCCTTTTCCCTTGCCGCTCCCATCCTTGGGTTTTTGCGTCGGTTTAGCTCCCGCGCAGTTCCCCTTCTGCCCGCCGGTCTTCGCTCCTTTACCCGCCGGACCTGTCCCGTCTTTGTTAGGCATGTTCTGTCTCCTGTCTGGTGCAGCAGTGTTTTCATCGCATCCAACGCCACCATGGCGTTGGACTGCGCGGCGTCTCTGCTGCGTTTCACACCGCAACTCAGTTTGCATGCTCGACCTTCGTATTGCCTTTGTCGGGCGGAGCCTTCTTCTCTGCCTCTTCAATCCTCCCGATCATGTAGAGCGCGCTCTCCGGGTAGTCCTTGAACTCATCGTGCAGAATTCGCTCACAGCCGTCCAACGCGTCCTCGAGGCCGACGAGCTTTCCTGTGAGTCCGGTGAACTGTTCCGTCGTGAAGAATGGCTGGGTTAGAAAACGCTCCAACCGGCGGGCGCGGACGACCACGTTGCGATCCTCCGGCGAAAGCTGCTCCAGGCCGAGCATGGCAATGATGTCCTTGAGTTCCGCGTATTGCGCGAGCGTTCGCCGGATTTCCTGGGCCAGGCCATAGTGCCGTTCGCCGACGATGCCGGGCGTGGCCATCTTGGAACTGGATTGGAGCGGGTCGATGGCCGGAAAGAGCCCTTCGCTTGCCCGCTTGCGCGAGAGCACGATCGACGCGGAGAGATGCGAGAACGTATGCACCGCCGCCGGATCGGTGAAATCGTCCGCCGGCACATACACTGCCTGGATTGAGGTGATGGCGCCGGTGTCGGTGTTGGCGATGCGTTCCTCCAGCCGCGACAACTCGGTGCCCATCGTAGGCTGATAGCCTAGACGCGACGGCATTTGGCCCATCAAGCCGGACACCTCCATGCCGGCCTGGATGAAACGAAAGATGTTATCGATGAGCAGCAGCACATCGCGGTGCTCGTCGTCCCGGAAATACTCGGCCATCGTCAGCGCGGCATGACCCACCCGGAACCGGCTGCCCGGCGGCTCGTTCATCTGGCCGAAGATCATCACCATGTTCGGCAACACGCCGGCCTTCTTCATGTCGCGGTAAAGCTCCTCGCCTTCGCGACAACGTTCGCCGATGCCGCAAAAGAGGCTGACGCCCTGTTGGTTCCCGATCATGTTGTGGATCATTTCGGTGAGGAGCACCGTCTTGCCGACGCCCGCCCCGCCGAACAGTCCCGCCTTGCCGCCGCGTTCCAGCGGCACGAGCACGTCGATGACCTTAATGCCCGTTTCAAAGATCTCAGACTTGGTGGAACGTCGCGCCAGCGGCGGCGGAGAGCGATGCACGGAACGCCACTGGACATCGGACAACGCCGGTCCGCGGTCGATGGTCTTGCCGAACACGTCGAACATTCGTGAGAGAACCCCTTTGCCCACTGGCGCTTGGAGTGGCCCGCCCGTGTCCTCCACCGCCATGCCGCGGGCGAGGCCCTGGGTAGGGGTCAACGCAATCCCGCGCACGCGATGCGCATCCAGCTGCGCCAGCACTTCAATGACGATACGTTGTTCCACCCCTGCGCGCAGCACCGAGTAAATGGACGGCAGATGCTCATCGAACCGTATATCCACGACGCTGCCACGCACCGAGATGACGACGCCGGGATTCGATGGACTGGCTGTGTGTTCCATGTCTAGTGCCGCTTATCCACAGTCAACTGGTTGCTTTCATCCATCGCCAGCAGGCCCTTGTCGCCAGCGACCAGGGCCTTGGCAATGTCCATAAGCTCTTGTGCCTTCATCTCCGGTACGCCTTGTATCGCAACTCCGACATGGTCATCCGCTCTTAGCTATGTGTTGAGCCCGCACCGCTTTCTGCAGGGCCTCCATCAACTCGTCAAAGGCTTTGCTGAATTTCTGCACGCCTTCATCCTCAAGCTGCTGTGTCACTGTGTCGATGCTGATGCCCAGCTCCGGCAGTCGGTCCAGCATCCCGTGGGCCTTCACGGCCTCTTGTTCGATACGGTCTTTCGGTTCGCCGTGGTCGCGGTAGGCGTCCAGAGTCTCGACAGGGACCGTGTCGACAGTGTCGCGGCCGATGAGGGCCTCGACATATTTCACATCGCTGTACTCCGGATTCTTTGTCCCGGTGCTGGCCCAGAGCAGCCGCTGAGTGCGAGCTCCTTTGGCAGCCAATGCTCTAAACCGCTTACTGCCAAACACTTCCTTGTAGACCTGATAGGCTGCCTTCGCGCTGGCGATGGCAATCTGCCCATGCAGCACTCTTGCCAAATCCGCATCCTGACCACCCTGGGCGATGAGCTTGTCGAGCAGCGGATCCACCAGCGCATCAATGCGGCTCACAAAGAAGCTGGCCACCGAGGCCACCATCTTCACCGGCTTCGCCTGGGCCGCCCGCGCTTCGATGCCCGCGAGGTAGGCCTCCGCAACCTGCCGATAACGGGGAATCCCGAAAAGCAATGTCACGTTGACGTTGATGCCTTCGCTGACGAGTTGCTGGATGACGGGCAGCCCTTCCGCCGTCCCTGGCACCTTGATGAGGACATTGGGCCGGTTCAGCGCGGCCCATAGCCGGCGGGCTTCCTCCATCGTGCCTCTGGTATCGTGCGCCAGGTGGGGATTGACCTCCAGACTGACATATCCATCTCTTCCTTCAGTCTTGTCGTACAGAGGACGGAACTCATCCACGGCGCTCTGAACGTCTCGCTGGCTGAGAGCTTCATAGATGTCCTTGACACCTGTGCCCTCGCGCACCATGACCCGAATGTCCGCATCGTAATCATGGCTGCCCGCAATCGCCTTCTCGAAGATGGATGGATTTGAGGTCATCCCTCGCAGTCCGTCCTCTTCAATCAGATGTCGGAGCTCGCCGTTGACGATCAGGTCGCGTCGGATGTAGTCGAGCCAGATTGACTGGCCGAGCGTCCCCAATGTCAGCAATGGATTGTCTTTCATGTTTCTGTATCCTGACGTTCCAGCTTCGGTATCTTCGCAAGGCGGCGATTGAACCGTTCAGTCCCCTTGAAACGGGCGGTCAGGAAGGTCTGGACCAAGTCCCAAGCCAGAGCCTGTCCGATGACTCGGCCACCCAGGCACATCACGTTCATGTCGTCGTCCTCCACCCCCTGATGGGCGGAGAAGGGGTCCGTGATCAAAGTCGCGCGCACGCCGGGCACCTTGTTGGCCGCAACGCCAGCCCCGACCCCGCTGCCACAGATGGCCAGGCCCCGGGTGACCTCGCCGCTTGCCACCACCTTGGCCATTGGCACCACAAAATCCGGGTAGTCATCGCCTGCAACCAGCTCGTGGGCGCCGAAGTCCACCACCTCATGTCCTGCGGCCTTGAGGGTCGTCGTGAGTTGGAGTTTCAACACGAACCCGCCATGATCCGCGGCTATGCCAATGCGCATCATTTGTCCTTCGAGCCTCGATGTTTCTTCTTCGACGTTCCATCCGGAGTCCACTTCCAGTTTCGGATTTCCGGCATGTCCTGGCCGTGCTTGGCGATGTACTGCTTATGCTCGATGAGCTTGTCCTTGAGCTGCTGCTTCAGGTAGATGCCCTTCTCGCCGGTCTGCGGCAGGCGGTCGATGGTGTCCATCACGAGGTGGAAGCGGTCCAGATCGTTCAGAACGGTCATGTCAAAGGGCGTGGTGATCGTCCCCTCTTCCTTGTAGCCGCGGACGTGGATGTTGCCGTGGTTGGTGCGGCGGTAGGTCAACCGGTGGATCAGCCAGGGGTAGGCATGGTAGGCAAAGATGACCGGCTTGTCCCTGGTGAAGAGCTCGTTGAAATCGGTGTCGCTCAACCCGTGCGGGTGCTCGGTTTGCGGCTGCAGCTTCATGAGGTCGACGACGTTGACCACCCGAATTTTCAGGGCGGGCAGGTGCTCGCGAAGAATGGAGACGGCGGCGAGCGTCTCCAGCGTGGGCACATCCCCACAGCAGGCCATGACCACGTCGGGCGATACGCTTTGGTCGTTGCTGGCCCACTGCCAGATGCCGATGCCCTCGGTGCAGTGCTTGACGGCAGCGTCCATCGTCAGCCACTGCGGGGCGGGATGTTTGCCCGCAATCACGAGGTTAACGTAATGTCGGCTGCGCAGGCAGTGGTCCATCACCGACAGCAGGCAATTGGCATCCGGCGGAAAGTAAACCCGCACAACGGACGCCTTCTTGTTCACGACATGGTCAATGAAACCAGGGTCCTGGTGGGTGAAGCCGTTATGATCCTGGCGCCACACATGCGAGGCCAGCAGGTAGTTCAGCGATGCGATCTTCCGGCGCCACGGCAAGCCGGCGGTGACCTTCAGCCACTTGGCGTGCTGGTTGAACATCGAATCAACGATGTGGATGAACGCCTCGTAGCAGTTGAAGACTCCGTGCCGCCCGGTGAGCAGGTAGCCTTCGAGCCAGCCTTCGCATTGATGCTCGCTGAGCATCGAGTCCAGTACGCGTCCGGCAGGTGCAAGAAACTCGTCGTTCGGCGCGGTCGCTGCGTTCCATTGCCGCTTGGTCACTTCAAATAGGGCCTCCAGGCCGTTGGAGAGCGTCTCGTCGGGGCCAAAGACGCGGAAATTCCGCTGCTCACTGTTGAGCTTCGCCACATCGCGCAGGAAAGGCCCGAGCACATGCACGTCGCCAATACCGCGCACTCCCGGCGTGGGCACGGCCTCCGCATAGTCGCGGAAATCCGGCATCCGAAGGTCGCGGAGCAGCATGCCCCCGTTGGCGTGGGGATTCGCGCCCATCCTCCGGTCGCCCTTGGGGGCGAGTTCGGCCAGTTCCGGTTTCAGGCGTCCCTGCTCATCGAAGAGCTCCTCCGGCCGGTAGCTCCTGAGCCAGTCTTCCAGCAGCTTGAGATGCTCGGGATGCGTGGCCGGATCGGAAAGTGGCACCTGGTGCGCACGGAAGGTGCCTTCAACCTGCTTGCCATCGACCATCTTCGGCCCGGTCCAGCCCTTGGGTGATTTCAGGACGATCATCGGCCAGCGCGGGCGCGTCAGGTTGCCGTGGGCGCGGGCGTCCTGTTGGATCACCTTTATCTGCTCTACCGCCGCGTCGAGCGTCGCTGCCATCGCCTGGTGCATCAGTTCGGGCTCGTGGCCCTCGACGAAGTAAGGCGTCCACCCGTAGCCGCGGAGCAACTGTTCCAATTCCTCATGCTCGATACGGGCCAGGACGGTCGGGTTGGAGATCTTGTAGCCGTTGAGATGCAGGATCGGCAGCACGGCGCCATCGGTGGCCGGGTTGAGGAACTTGTTGGAATGCCACGCTGTGGCCAGCGGGCCGGTCTCCGCCTCGCCATCGCCGACGACGCAGGTGACGACGAGATTCGGATTGTCGAACACAGCTCCGAACGAATGGCTGAGCGAATAGCCCAACTCGCCGCCCTCGTGGATCGAGCCCGGGCACTCCGGCGATACGTGGCTGGGAATCCCTCCCGGGAACGAGAACTGGATAAAAAGCTTCCGCAGCCCGGCCTCATCCTGGCCGATGTCCGGATAGACCTCGCTATATGTGCCCTCGAGGTACGTGTTGCCCACAATGGCCGGGCCGCCGTGCCCTGGGCCGGAGACGTAGATCATGTCGAGATCGTATTTCTTGATGACCCGGTTCAAATGCACGTAGATGAAGTTCTGCCCGGGGGTAGTGCCCCAGTGCCCCAGCAGCATGTGCTTCACATCCGCCAGCGTAAGCGGCCGCTTCAGCAGCGGATTGTCGTAAAGATAGATCTGGCCCACGGATAGATAGTTCGCGGCACGCCAGTAGGCGTCCATGTTCCGGAGCAGTTCGGCTGACAACGGGCCATTCATGGTTCATTTCCTTCAAGCCGTCGCCGACCGGGTGTCCTGTAGCGGCCGCAATCGCGCGTTGCAGGACGTCACGGTCATGCATCCTGGCCGGTCAAGGGCTGGTTGCCGCTTTCGATGACCCTTTCCCAGGAGTGGGAACGCCGCCATTGGACAAGGCGCTGCCAAGGACCACGCTCCCATCATGGCCATAGCACAGTCTGCCTTCGCGTTTGGCGTTCACGACAAGTTTCAGAATGCGGTCCAGAACCCGAAGTCGATCTTGGACGCGGGCCGCATAGGCCTGCCTTTGGGTGGCATCCAGTTGGGCCGCCCAATGGGCCAGGTAGTCCCAACCTCCATGCCGGCTCTCCCCAAGCCCAGTCGTGCCATGGGTCACGGGTGGAGCTTGCGATGTTATGTTTTGAGCGTCCATTGTCATGCTCTTGTTGCCTGTAAAGCGGGCCGAGAAGCTGCTTGGCGACCCTTAGGCCATTTCCATCGCCAGCGCCGTGCTCAGTTCCCGCGGCAAGCATACGTCCAAACTGGCCAGGTAGCCCTGCACCGCCAAGTTGATTCGCGCGTGAGCGTCCTCTTTTGTCTGGCCAAGGACGGAGCACCCGGGCAGAGAGGGGCAACAGGCCCGGTAGTCTCCATCAGGTTGTTGTTCGATCTTGATTGCCAGCTTCATTTGGATCCTTTCTTGCGATGCCAGCTTCCTGGCTGCCATCACTGGCTGATCTGGGCGCCTGTCCCAGACCGCCACAGACAAAAAAAAGCCGACGTGGCTCAACACCCGCAAGGCGCTGAACCACGTCGGCTTACTCGTCAACGGGCCTGCCCAAGGGCCTGCCCTTCATCTAGTCATCCGCCGTCGAGCCCGCGCTTCGCGCGAGCACTTCTAAGATAATCATAGCGAGACGGGGCGTGTAAGACCAGCTTTGCCTGGAAATTGCGGTTGGCCCCGGCTATTCTAGTGGGGGAATCTGGAGCTCTCGGGCGACCGTCGGCCTCGGCTCAACGAGAACGCCGCGGCTTCCTCCTCGAGGACTAGTCGGCCGTAAGGCTCATTTATATCGGTGGTTATGAAGACGCAAGGCGAAATCGAAGCCGCAACCTGCGAAGGGGTCAGCCGCTTTGAGCAGGAGTACATGGGCCGCGGCCCGAAGGACATCCACGCCCACCTGATCGGCGACCTTCTCGTGGTGCGCCTCCATGGCGTCCTGACCGCGGCCGAACAGCAACTGGTCAAGACGCTCCCGGCCGAGACGGGCCGGGGCCTGCTCAAGCAGGTGCGGACGCAGTTGATGGAAACGGCCCGACCGACCCTGGAGGCCATGGTTCAGGGCATCACCGGGGCCAAGGTGGTAAGCCTGCACCATGACATCAGCACCGCAACCGGCGAGGAGGTCGCGCTCTTCACGCTGTCCGCCACGCCTGCCTGCCGCGAGACACAAAAGAGGTAGGAGTACCGCATGGGCAGCCGGATGATCCGGTATCAGTGTCAGGTCTGTGGGCACATCTACGATTCCGATGAGGGCGAGCCGGCCCAGGGGACCGCCCCCGGGACAGCGTTCGAGGACCTGCCAGATGACTGGAAATGCCCCGTGTGCGGATCGCCCACAAGCATGAATGGCCCGATGTGATTCTCAGTCCTGGATCGCCATTCGCCGAAGCCAGCGGTAGTGCGACGCGATCCCCGCCGGGAAGGATCTATGTTCCTTGTAGGGAAGGCCGAACTCGCGGCAGGTCTCCTCCACAACCCGTAACATCGCGGGGTAGTTCACGTGGCAAATCAGCGGGAACAAATGGTGTTCTTTGTGGTAGTTCAGACCGCCCAGCAGCCACGTCAGCACGCGGTTCCGCCTGGCGAAGTCCACGGTCACGCCGGCCTGATCCCGCCTGCTGATCGACCATTCCGCGGTGTTCCGCAGAGCATGCAGAGAGAACGACGACCACTGGCGGGCGAAGAATATGCCCGCGGGGTATCTCGACGGCCAGACCAACTACATCTTGGGATCAAGAGACAGTGTCACGTGGATAACACGGGCTTCGGTCTTCTCGTGCATAGGCAAACCGCTTTGCTTGAATACCGTCAACATGGCCCTGTTCTCGAATAGGACTTCCGCCACAAACTCCTTCACGTTCCTTTCACGGGCGATGTTTGCCAGATGCTTCAGCAATCGGCTCGCGATCCCCTGGCGATGGTAATCCTCTTCAACGATAAGGGACACCTCCGCACGTTGGGGCATTGTCGGCGGAAGGTCCAATAGGCTGTAGCGCCCACTTCCGATGATGATTTCCCTGTCTCCATCGACGATTGTGACAACCAAACCCACAACCCTCTCAAAGTCCACTTGTGTTGCCGCATTGAGGTCATCTTCTGAAAGATGATCCTTATACCCGAAGAACCGCATGACAATCGACTCGCGTTCGAGCTTCTTGAACGCTTCAATGATCCTTTGTCTATCGTCGGAACGAACCGCCCGAGTCGTCGCAACAACCCCGCTCTCCAGCGTCTCGCTTTCATTGAACTTGCGCGCGTCCAACATGGCCATCACCGTGATCCATGACCAACGTAACGGACCATCGTATTGGTCCATCGATCTTTGTTAGGGCCATGTTCGCGGTCTGGCCCTGGTCTCTGCATGGATTCTCGCAGAACGCCCCTGTCCATGCAAGGTTCTGACGTCCGTCAGGCCTGTGATACCCTCCAATGGCTCAAGCAGACGCAGCACAGTCGCGAATGACAGCAAAGCCATGCAGCTCTCCATGATCATTGGAGGGCCGCGACGGTGCGGATGGCTCTGCAACACGCAAGGCCGTCTCAACATCCGGCACACAAACAGCTTCCAGATGCCGCACGGTCGGATGCACTGTCCGTTGGGCCACCACGCGGCCGAGTATTGGGACCATTCGAGGCCGACGAGGCGGCGGGCGTGGATGCATTCCTCCAGCAAATTCGTGGCGAACTGATCTCAGGCACGTATCGACCGATGCGGAACCGGCGGAAGGCGATATCAGTCGCGACCATCTTGTTGGGTCCGGCGGTCCTGCCGGTCTCGAGGCGAGCCGAGGAGCTTGTCCGCGTCTCGCTCCTGCGAACTCATTCCCGCCGTCAGTGCGAATCGCATCGCATCTTCCACGTTCATGTCCACCGGACGGAGCTTGCCGCGTTCCATGAACACCGTGAACCCGCCGATCTGATAGCTCATCGGTAAGTACACTGCCACGCGGTCGTCTTGGCCGCACAGCGGCTCGGGGATTTCCTGGGCTTGCGACTGTGTGATCAGCCCCAGCAGGCGTATGCCGGGGCTGAGTTCCACCGCGACGACCTGGTTGCCCTGCCTGGCGGCCTTGCCGCCGGGCATCATTCCCACCAGATCCCGCAACGCCCCGTAAAGACTCTTGACCAGGGGCACCTTCTCCATCAGCCGGCCCAGCAGACCCACCACCGCCCGAAACGCGGTCGCGTAGGTGAGCAATCCAATCGCGAACGTGGCCGCCAAGCCCAGCAGCACGCCCATCCCGGGCCAGTACTTCAACAGCCCGGAATCCGGCAAGACCCACTTGAGCACAGGCCCGAGCAACTGCTCGGCGGAGGAGCCTAACCACCAGATGACGTACAACGTCCCGACGATCGGAATGACGACGACCAACCCCTTCAATATCACCTTGGCAATGGTTTTCATTAGGGCTCTCTGTCTTGGTCCAGCGACTTTCGGCCCGCACAGTTCTCGAACA
>Ga0272441_10016956_pt1 | contig 10013 bp, 6 predicted proteins | sample SSMProp6N_FD_193582 | JGI IMG/M metagenome (GOLD analysis project Ga0272441, IMG submission 193582) | Marine sediment archaeal communities from Little Sippewissett salt marsh, Falmouth, MA, United States - SSM-Prop-6N | ecosystem: Environmental > Aquatic > Marine > Wetlands > Sediment ...
CTCTTTCTGTCATCATTATTTGAACCAGTCCGATGCCTCTGCTTTTGTCCGGATATAATCTTCAGGAGACGGCATCGTATGGCGGATATCCTTTAATCCGACCGGCGTGTTGTTCAGAAAACGGAATTCGCGATGACCGACCCGGCCGGTCCGGTCAATCAGAAAATAATGGATGTTCATATTAATGATATGACCGCTGCCCGGTTCCGGCCATACACGTACGGTATGCGAGATCATGTTGGTGACCGGATAATATATCTGACTGCTGCCCTCCCAGCGGGAGCCAATCAGCATCCGGTTGGCATATCCGATATTCACTTCAATCCCTTTCAACACATAGGCTCCGGGCGGCACATTGGAAACGGCAAAATAACCGTTGTCATCTGTTTTAATCCGATATGCCTCCATTTTCTCACGGCCGTTGACAACGGATTTGCCCACAATCACCACAGTAATTTTGGCTCTGTGGGCCTGGTAAATATCATCAAGACCGTTGTTCTCCACCAGAATGCCGCCGACCAGCAGAGACCGGCCTGATTGCGGCGGCGTGATCATCCACCGCGTATCCGTTGAAGCACAAAAAACCAGCATGAGTATGAAAACAGGGACATGCTTCCATTTTGATGCTCCGGTCATCAGGCAGCCTCCATGCTATCGTCTTATAAAACGGGTATCATTTTCTTTCAGATTCGCTGCCGAAGGATTTCTTTTCAGTCCCTCCTGAAATACTTCGGCTGCTTCTTCCGGCCGGTTCATCTCGATATAATGCATGGCCGGGTTATTATGGTCATCCGGCATATACGGATTGATGCGAATGGCCCGCCGGAATGACTTGTCCGGAAAGCAGCGCCTGTTCTTTCGACACCCTCCCCGAAATCAATAACAGGTATATATTGTTTCAGATGCAGCCCTGCAAATCCGGAAAGAAAAAACAATGTCCCTGTCAGTCCCATCGGTATGGCATTCCATCACTTCCGGTTGATACTATTTCAGCAGAAGCATTTTATGCACAACATGCTGATTCCGGGACCGGAGTCTGCAGAAATAGGTACCGCTCTGCCATTTTGTCGCATTCCAGCCGGTACGGTGCCAGCCGGCATCCAGCGTCCGGTCGACCAAAACCATAATCCGCTGTCCGCGGATATTCAGCACCTCCACAATGACATGACATGCTTCAGATACATGGAATTCGATGACAGATTCTGTATTGAATGGATTGGGATAACTGTGGACGATATCGTCCGGTCCGGGAACATTGCCGGTTTCGTGAATCGAAGTAATGGGCCCGGACAAAACATCCTGCATCCTGCTGCTGATCATCACATCATCAATGCCGCCTTCAAAATCCTTGGTGGACGGCATATCCGGGTCACTGGTGTACCAGGATCCGATTGTCAGGGGATCGTCATTGGCAAAAAAGGAATGATTGCAGACAAGGGTATCCTTCGGCGGCCCGGACGGATCATTCCATAAATAAATAATCCCGCCCGAAAAATCGCAATACACAGCCACAAAGGACCACTGTCCGGCAGCCACAGTAAAAGAAGAGGCAACCGTTTGTGCCTTGTTGGACGCATCCCGGATCAGGAATTCCAGTTTGCTGCTTTTGGAAAGGCGCAAGGCATAATTGGTGGTCTTGGGATTGGGATACTGGTCTCCCTTGTTCAAAATATAGTGGACATCATCACCGATCCTGACAGGGAAGATCCAGGCTGAAATGCCCAAATTTTCATCTGTAAAATCCAGATCCGGACTGTCCGGCACCAGAATGCAGTCGTGTTGATACAGCGTATCGAGCCACAAATAGCCATCACTGCCCGGCAGGGAGAAATCATTTCGAAATTCGGCCTGGGTCTGCAGCACACCGTTATCATCGGTCTGATCCCAGCCTGCCACATCATCGGCCGAATCATCGAACGGCCAGTATCCCCCCTTGTTCTGTCCCGATACCAGTCCGGCAGTCACTATTATCATAAATACGATGAATCGGTAAAGGCAAGTTGTGATCATCGGTTTCTGTCCTCATGATTGATTATGAACAAGAGCCATGCGAAACTCTGCAAAATGCAGGCATCGCATGGCTTCGTTCCTTGAGATTCGAGACATACTACTGCTGCATTCCGTAATTGGGAGCCTGCTCGACACCGATGTACACGCGTAGTGCAGATCCGACATCCCCCCACCCGGGATACACGATATACAGAAACTTGCCATGAAAAGTAAAATACCTCATGGGGGTCAGCAGTTCATCAATAAAAAGGTCTTCGGATGAGCCGTCTGCCTTTATTGTATGCAATGTGGTTTCCCAGGCTTCAGAAAAATAGACTGTGCCTTCGGAATCAACCTCCAATGCACAGGGGGAGTCTCCTTCATATATGGCCTCTCCTTCCCCGATGCCGCCGGCGGTGACAGGGAACTTCCATATGGTGCTGCCCCAGATTTCCGTGACATAGAGATGGTCCGCAAATACACGGCAGCTTTTGGCCTCGCCTTCCAGATACAATAACTCGGTGACTTCAGCACCGTCAAACAGGAGGATGGCACCATTGGCGATAATATACATATTGCCGTTATCAGCCCAGTCAAAGTCCCTGGGACCTTCCAGCTCAACAATATCGGTGATGGTCTGACCATCCAATGATACACTGACGATCTTTCCCTCACCCGCTTCACACACATACAGGTCGCCGCCGGGCCCCCAGCCGATGGAACCGTTCACCGGGACCTCTGCGAAATCACTGACTGTACCGTCTGATGCATAACGATAAATCATCCCGTCTCCCGCCGATCCGACATACACATTTCCCGCATCATCTGCTTCGATGCCATTGGGCCAGTTGATCTCTTCATCGGCAATGACAGTCAGTGCATCCAGAAATGTGAAATCAACGGCATTGCTCCAGAATTCGGAACCCTTGACAGCCACTTTCACCTGAACCGTTTCACCGGCAATATTGGGTGCGGTGACGACAAGCTGATTTTCCGACGCTGAAACCACTTTGCCGACTTTGCTGCCGAAAACCACCATATTATTTCCAGGCACAGCATGAAAACCGGATCCGTCGATGGTAATATTCGACTTCAGATATCCTTGCACAGGATTGATGCCCGTCAATTCAGCCGGATTCAATCCCGTCGGATTGGGATCCGGATGGTCCGGACCATACTCCGGTTGTGTGGGAAGATCGCAGGCCAAAAACATCATGCATGCCAGACAGATACTGCTTCCCAGACAAATTATCCAGTGTTTTATCATGATTTAATCCTCCAGGATGCTATAAAACAAAATTGAATGAAAATGCATGAACCGTATCAAAATGCTCAAAATTGATATAGCTGTAATCAATATTGGCATGGACATTCTGCACTTTGACATTGACACCGGCGCCCAGGGAGAAATTTTCTTCATCATAGTTGATCTTGTACCCTGCCCGAATGAAAAACAATTTGTTCAGGCTGTATTCGCCACCAAAATGAAGCCGCTCTGAAAAATCTCTGGGATGAACCGCATCAATGCTCACCGTGAATTCATGCAATTCATTGTCCAGGAACAGGGACAGTACGTTCATGGCCATGCCGAATTTAAAGGTCAGCGGCAATGGAAAGGTCTCGAAACGGTACTTCTGTTCCTGTGAAAAATTCTGCAGCGTCATACCGAACCGGAAATCTTTGAATCCCGTGTAATACAACGTCCCCAGATCAAGGGCCACAATATTCATTTCTGCGCCGAATTCTTCGGGAGAGCCCATATCACCAATCCAGGCGCTGCCGAGTTTTTCATGCAGATATTTTAATTGCACACCGAATCCAAAATGACTGCTCACTTTCAACGCATATCCGATACCGACACTGAAATTACTGGGAGTGAAAATACCGGTCTCTTCATATCCTGATGCATTATTGGCACGACGGGTACCATACAAATCCCCGTATTGAACTGCTGCAAGACTGACACCGATCACACCGTAACGTCCTGTATTCACTGAAACAGCACCGGCATTGACCTGAATATCCGCAATCCACCGGGTCTGCCCCACAAACACACTCAATTTTTCTGAAAAACCCATGCCTGCCGGATTCCAGAATAAAAGACCGGCATCTCCGGAACATGCGGTAAATGCACCTCCAAGGGCACTGGCCCGGGCCCCGACAGGGATTGAGAGCCATTTCATGCTCGATTGAGCCACTTTTTTCAGCCCTTCTGCCTTTACCGGCACAGGTATGATCAGTACGGCAATCAGAAGAAATGCCCCGATATGTTTGTTTTTCTTCATTTCAAATACCTCCTCGGTTCGCAAGCCCGGCAGGCCTGCCAACATTTCGCATTATCGGACGATAACAAATTTCTGAATTGTCCCGGCGATGGACGTCCCGGCATCATCCTTCGCATTATCGACATGCAGCAGATACACACCGCTCGCTACCTGCTGATTGGAGTCGGTAATCTGGTCCCAGCTCTCATCTGCACTGCCGCTTGTATGTTCAAGGGTCCTGATCAGATCTCCGGTAATGGTAAAGATCCGGAGGGTGCAATATGACGGCAGATTCACAAAGAGGATTTTATTGGCATCTCCCGTGAAATTAAAATCCCTTGCCCCTGACACATACGGATTCGGAACAATGCGAACCAAATCGGCACTGCCCTTGCCGGGTTCAAACGGATATGCCGCGATTTCCGAACGATTGGCATACCTGGAGCTTTCCAGTCTTTGCCCGGGGAATATGCCGTTTGTATTCTGTGTGCCATCATCAACGGCGGTTACTGCATAATGGTAGGCCTCACCGCGAATCACATCATCGTCAGAATATGTGGTTTGATTTGACGGTACTTCGGCAAGCAGCCGCCAGAGTTCGTGGGTACCATTGGCATTTAACTCATTGTAGGTATCCACCAGAAATTCTCCCCTTTTCCGGTAAATCCGGTATCCGGCCAGATCATGAACATCCGTATCCGGATCTCCGGCACCGGAAAGGTCCTCCCATTCCAGATCGACACGATTGGGCCCTGACCGTACGGTCAGATCCGGTGACGGCAGGGGATCTGGAATATCCAGTTGATTTTTGAATGCAAACAGGGCCCGGTCCATGGTTTGAAACAGGGAATCCCTGCCTGTGGCAAGCAATGCATTTTTCTGATCATTGTCAAAGGTCGCCCCTTCCACACCCCGGTACCAGTCTCTCCATTCCAGACCCTTTTCAATGGCCGGTTCACCGGATATGCCATTCACACCCACTGCATAATAAATGACAACGGAATCTCCGAGGGCAAAATCGTAGGGGCCAAACGCCTGGAACGGATACTCTGCTTCCTGGGCCATGGCATCATCGGGCCAGCCGGCCTGATCTTCAACTGTCTGTTTGATCCCTGACGCGGCAAAGTCCCAGGGAGTCCCGAATCCCGGAAAATCCAGATCCCATACATTATAGATGTTCATATTGCCCATCACAGAGACCGGCTGACGGACATCGTCCGAATAATCCGACGGGGAGTTATCCACATGCAGTGCGGCAAATCCGCCGTATGCCGATGATACGAATTCGCCCGACGGCAATGCAGTCGTACCACCGCTTCCAATGGCGAATCGTGGATCTCCGGTATCATCGAAATCCGGTCCGCCCGATTCAAACTCCTCGAGCTCAGGGTGATCACCATCCCAGCCATATGATATCTGAAGATCCCGGGCGTTTTCCACCAGGACAGAGGAATAACTTTCGAGCGTGGCCCAGTCATCCTTGGCCTCTTCATACCACCTGGAATAGGTGATATAGGTTCCCTCTGCCGTCTGAAAACTGTAGCCCACCAGAATATAGACATCCTTGAGGATCTGATTGGTATCCGTATCGGGTTCAGGATCCTGATCCCAGTCGAACGTGCACAGATACCGGGTCCGGTGAATCACATAATCATCATGATTCGGATTGGAATAGCTGTATGACCTTTTTTCCACATCAAATCCGGGCATGGATTTGAATTTGTTCAAAATCATGATATCCGAGGGAATGTCCTGAGTCACAGTGCCATTGAACCGCCGGGATGAGAGCTGCAATTCACCCTCGGAATAAACCCACACTTCAGGGGGCTCAAACCGGCGATACTCCCTGATGCCGTACGGCGCCGTCTGGTTGTAGGATACCGGATTTAACCAGGTCTCCTTTTCATGGGATGTCCCCTCGTTGTCGACCCAGTTCCCCACGGCGTGTCCGCTGTTGTACCACACAATCTGGCTGTACCGGAAATGATCCTGGGGCCACTCACCGGTGGGATCCTTGTCATTGGTATTCAGTTCATCATCAGCATCGATACGCAGCCGAAAATCACCCAAATTGTGTGTCCGTGACTGCGCCCATACCGCAGATGAGGTCATCAGACCCGCAAATACCAGGAGGATCATCACAACCATCATTTTTCCGATATTTAAATGTTCAAGCTTCATCAGCCTTTACCTCCAGTTTGGTTCAAGATAACATCCCGTTTTCTCCGTACTAAAACTGGAACCGGAGTCCAAAATAGATGTCTCTTGGATTGATAAAATGGGACCAGGTGTTCCATCCCAGTTCGATGTAATCCTTATCCCAGTCACCAAGTTTGTCGTTGCCCTTCTGGTTTCCCGTCTCGTGTGGAAAATGCAGTGAATCCACATACTTGTTCCAGTTCAGAGGTGCCGGCCACCCCTTGTAATTGAAAAGGTTTTTCACCTGGACGAACACACCCAGTCTCACAATACCGATATAAAATCGTTTTTCCAGAAGAACATCTGTATTCCACCAGTCTATGGTCTCTACATATATCTGTTCATTCAGGGGCGCATCGCTGTTCAGGAGTTCCTGTCCGCCATCGGACCATTCCTGCAGAATATTGAAACGCCAGTCCCCTAACGGGCGGATTCCCATGATTTCAGGTCCGAACCGAACCGGGGTTTTAAAGGTCAGATTGGCATTGACCGAAGGAACCGCCGCGGGTTTCTCCACGGCTGTTTCTTCACGCTCCAACCTGGCCAGCTGCCGGTCTTCATAGATATATCTGGAACCGGTGTATCCCGTGCTCTGAGACATATATTCCACATTGATCCATCCATACCACCATTGTCCTGTCCGTTTCTCGAGTTTTAATTCCAGTCCCCGGATATCCCGGTACTCATTGTTGGCCCATGTGGTCACATCATTCTCCGAATCAATGGCCACGATATCCTGCTGCCGGAGTTGATCGGATACATCCTTGTAATATCCCATGAAGTGGATGAGAAAATCCCTGCCGACAGATTGCTCATATCCGATAGAATAGGAAACCGTTCTTGGCCATTCCACTCCCACATTGGGTAGTGTCGCGCCACGGGCATACGGCTGTACCGTATAGAGCTGGGACATGATGGGCGGCTGATAAAAATGTCCGTAATTAAAGAAAATCTTGCTCGTGGAAGTCACCGGATGCGACACACCCAGCCGGGGGCTGACGTAGAGTTTGTAATCTTTTTGATCCGTTGTGTACTGCTCAAAACTGTTGCCTCCTTCCTGAAAATTCAGATAGGTGTACGGCAAATTTGTAAAGATAAAATCCGGATCCAGATTATAAGGTGTTATGCCGGCTTTCATGTAATCGACACGTATGCCGATATCGGCAATCACTCCCTGAAATTCAAGTTTGTCCTTGATATAAGCACCCAGACGGACAGGCGATTTATCGTAATATGTCCAGTTCCAGGGCGCCTCCTCGTAGGGCTGGGTGGTCTGACCGTGATTAATCTCTGTCCGTTCCTCAAAACTTGTGTAATCCAGATCAAATCCGGTTTTAATCTCGTTATGTTTGTTCACCTGTGAAACAATATTGGCACTCAGACTGATTCCCCAGTACCTGGAATGATCCTGCCCCCGGCCTCCGCCTGACATGAGAAAATCACCGAGTATATCGTACTGCTCTATAATATTTTCTCCACCGACATAGCCGAATGGCTGTTCGTCATACCACTGACCGCCGATTTCTTTAATAAGTGAAGGATCACGTGCCCGAATCGGTTCCTGTGTAATCCTGTACGAGGTAAATTCCAGACACACATCATAGAAAGTCCTCGGACTCAGTACATGGTTCAGACTCAATGCCGATCTCAGCTGATGTATATCGGCAGGATTGAAATTGGCATCATGCCAGATATACCGATAGGATGTGATATCCGTGATGGCATTCCTCGCGTACTCTGTTCCTATTCTGGAGCCATCGATCAATCCGGTGGTATTGCTGTAAATGCTGCCGCTGACCGCCTGCTTGATAATATAATTATTGGTGAGTGAAAGCTTCATATTCGGGGTGATATGGGATGTCAGCTTCAGCAGTGTGGAGCTTGCCGTTGAATTGTTCCGGCTGAACGGATACGCCAGTTGAAGATCTTCATACCTTTGTGATATCATAAATGCCACGGGCACAAAAGGCAGTTTCCCGCTGAATGAACCATCGACAATATAATCCGGTTTGTCTGCGTATTTCCGCATTCGATGCTGCCATTTCCACAGCTCCAGAAGCGCCTGGGGGGTCAAATCATTGGACGGATCGGGATCGAGCAGATTCTGACGCGCAATTTCGTTCCAGCCGACAAATGTGAACGGATAATTGCCGTTGTCAACCATGGCCTGCGTCACACCTGTGAAGGCATCAGAACCTGTGTAGACCTGCCAGAAGGGCCCTTCAATACCGAACGGACTCGGTCCAAAATGCTTGCGCGCCGACGGGCTGAGACGTGTATCCAGGTTGAGAGAATAGCGGTCCAGACTGCCCTCGTCGGTAACAACTGAAATCATACCTGAACGGATATTGCCATACTCGGCACTGAATCCGCCGATCAGAATTTCCACTTCCTTGATGGCGCTGATATTCAGTGTGGTCAATGGCTGGGCATTCCTTTCATTCCGTGTCGACAAACCATCCACAATAATATCCGTTTCATTCAATTCGCCGCCGCGAACAATGAGACCGGTACCGTCCGGAGATGCCTCCAGGCTGATTCCCACTTCAGCGGCCAGAATTTCCTCGATATTCTCAAGTGGCCTTGCCTGAATATCCTCGGCGTTGATAACCAGCTGGCTGGAAGTGATATCCATCTGAACAGCCGGACGCTCTGCCGTGATGGTAACCGTTTCACCTGCAACTGCCTCTTCCTGCATCTCGAAGTTCAGTGTCGTGGTGAGATTGATACTTACCCAGACATGTTCCTGGATGAGTATGGCATAACCCATCATTGTGGCTTTGACTGAATACTCACCGGGTGGTATATTGAGTATCACATAATCGCCGTTCACATCAACGGCCGCACCCAGCGACGTGCCTTCGATGACAATATTTGCACCCATCAGAGGTGCATTGGTCTCTTTGTCAATCACATGCCCTGAAATCTTGCCTGTGGATGCGGCATTCACACTCCCGGCAATCACCAGACAGAGCATCGGTAACAACAAAGGGAATGGTAACCATTTTTTTTTCATCGTCTCTTCTCCTCTGCTAAACGATTCATTTTGTACACCTCATGATCCTCCTTGAAAATACTGCTTTCAAACAATCTCACCTCCCCCCTGTTCTTGTTGCATCTATTTTCAGCTGCTATTGCACTTCATTTCTCCAGTACGGATTCTGATATTCTTCCGGATGCGTCGAATGCATCAGCCGGAAATGGCCGTCCCTTGACCGGTCAACAAAAACAAATTCAGAGTGCCCGTTAATTCCGTATATCCAGATTTCAACATCCATGGATTGACCAGGACCCGGGTACTCTCTTTCGATATCAAGTGGCGGTCCGTATTGTATGAATATCCTTCCCATATCGGAATGAATTCCTCCGGTAAAACGGGACTGCGCAATCTCGAGACGTCTGAAATGTTCTATCATAAATTCATTTTCCGGAGTGCCGGGATCCGGATCCCGGCGCTGCCAGAAATCAAGAAGAAACGCCTCTTTCCCGGAATTGTCCAATTCCTGATATATTCTTATTTCATCAGCCGTTGCAATGTACCGGATTTGATCAAAATACTTT
>Ga0272441_10016958_pt1 | contig 10011 bp, 7 predicted proteins | sample SSMProp6N_FD_193582 | JGI IMG/M metagenome (GOLD analysis project Ga0272441, IMG submission 193582) | Marine sediment archaeal communities from Little Sippewissett salt marsh, Falmouth, MA, United States - SSM-Prop-6N | ecosystem: Environmental > Aquatic > Marine > Wetlands > Sediment ...
CAAAATCCATCCCATCAAACTGATCCAATCTGATCGAAATCCGCTCTAGTGCGGTGAATTTGAAATTCGCATCATTGTATCAACGACTTGCGAAGCGAAGTTCAAATTCGTAAACCGCACTGGAAACATGGACTTGCGCGTCACCTTTTTGAATCTGACGTTCGTTCTGTGCGCGCTGAAAAATGAGACGAACTTCAGATTCAGATGACGAGGCGCAAGCCCGAGGTAGCCGGTTGCAGGAGACCGGGATGAAGGCGCTGGCGCCCACATTGATGGCAGGCGTGCCGTTGCGGCGGTCCTGATGGCCGTCTTCCCGGCGGCTTTTGAAGAGACCAGGACCTTGGCAAACGCGTCTGCATGTCGGACTATCGGTGTCAGCGCTCCCATGCCTGATCAGGCTCCGGACACGATCAGTACCAGCAGAACGGCGTGCATTGCGGGAGAAACCGGATTGAGCAGGCATGAAACCAACGCGTCGGCGGCGGCCGCCTATTACAATGACGATGCCGTGACGGCCTTCTACAGGCTTTGCTGGGGCGGTTCCGACATTCATATCGGACGTTATGACAGCGGGGCTGAAACCGTGGCGCAAGCGGCCACGGCGATGACACGCTATCTGCTGTCACTGGCGGACCTGAAGCCGGGCAGCCGGGTGCTCGACATCGCCTGCGGCTATGGCGGCACATTGCGCGAGCTTGCCGGACATGGCTTTCACGCCAAAGGCATCGACATCGCCGAGGCTTGCGTGGAGGAGGCACGCCGGATCAATGCCGAAGCGGGCCTGGCGGACAGGATCGGCGTCGAGATCGGCGATTTCCACAACATCGACAGCGCCGCTGACAGCTGGGACGCCTGTATCTGTCAGGATTCGATCATCCATTCGAGCGATCGCCCGCAGGTCTTCGCCGAGGTTTTCCGGGTGCTTCGGCCAGGCGGTGTGTTTGCGTTTTCGGACATCCTGACAGCACAGAAGGCCGATCTCACGCTGGTTGACGCGGCCTTTGAACGGCTGGGGGTGCGTGGCGGTGACACGATGCGCGATTACCGGGCGATGGCTGCGCGTGCGGGCCTTGAAATCACCCATGCCGAAGAACGTCGCCACGACATCGAGGCCCATTACGACAGGCTTGCCGCACAATTGAGGCAATGTACCAGCAGTCTTGATCCACAAGCCGTCAGCCGCTTTGGCGACAGCATCGGTCGCTGGCAACAGGCGCTGGCCGGCGGTCACATAACCTGGGCCTGTTTCATCGCCCGCAAGCCCGCATGAACCGGCTTGTCTGACAGCGTCCACAGACGCTTCGGAGATGCGTTTGCCGGGACTATGGGCCTGACGGTCCGTCACATCGGTCATACGGCGCTTTTGGTCTTGCACCGCTTTCAGTCTTGGGCCGCTTTCGGTCATGCACCGTTTTCAGTCATGGGCCATTTTCGCCGCCGCCTTGAGAAGCGCACTGATCAGCGCCGCGGCGACGGTGGCACCGGAGCCGACGCCAATCACCATGTCGTTGTCGCGATTGGCCGATTCACGCAAGGTGCATTTCCAGTAGCCATTCGGCTCGACCGCCTTGCCGGTCAGGGCAATCGACCAGCCCGGCAGGCATCCATCGACCAGATGCAGCGCTCCTTCGGTCAGATCGGGAACCGTTTCGGGCTGATCGGGCGCATTGGGATAGACCGAGCGCAAGGCCAGAGCCACCTCGTTCAGCGTCCCGGTATCCAGCTTCGTTGATGTCTCGATCTGCTGGGCCCATGCGTTGAATATTTCCTTGCTCATCTGACATCCTTTCGCTGCCACATTCTTCCACTGACCATTCATCACCATGCGTTGAAGACCGTGCTTGCGCCTTGATGAAGATCAAGTCACTGTCCGGTGATCCCGTCTATGACAGATGAAATGCGAAACAAGGAGATGCACCATGACCGACTGGTCCCGATATGTGATCTGGTTTGATGATTTGACCCGCAAGGATGTTGCCAAGGTGGGGGGCAAGAACAGTTCACTTGGCGAGATGGTCCAGAACCTTTCTCAAAGAGGCATCAAGGTGCCCTCCGGTTTTGCCACGACATCGGACGCCTATCGGGAATTCCTGAGTGCCAATGATCTGGAAACGCGCATCGCTGACAAGCTGGCGCTGCTTGAAAACGGCGACAAGACCCTGCAGGAGACTGGCACCGCAATCCGCGCCGACATTCTGGATGCGAAATGGCCCGGTGACATTCGCGAGGCGATCATCGACAGCTACGCCCAACTGTCCAAACGGGCCGGCATTGACAATGTTTCCGTCGCCGTACGCTCCAGCGCCACGGCCGAGGATCTGCCCGATGCCAGCTTTGCCGGGCAGCAGGAGACCTTTCTCAACATCGTTGGGGTAAGCGGGCTCCTGAAAGCCTGCCAGCGTTGCTATGCCTCGCTTTATACCGATCGCGCGATCACCTATCGGCGGGTCAAGGGATTTGACAAGCAGCCGATTGCCCTGTCGATCGGCGTGCAGCACATGGTGCGTTCCGATATCGGTGGATCGGGCGTGATGTTCTCGATCGATACCGAATCCGGGTTCGACAAGGTGGTGCTGATCACCGCCGCCTGGGGTCTGGGGGAAATGGTGGTGCAGGGCGCCGTCAACCCGGATGAATACCAGGTCTTCAAACCTTTCCTGGACCGCAAGGACCTCGTCCCGATCGTCGAGAAACGGCTCGGTGAAAAAGAGGTCAAGATGATCTATTCGGGTGGAGAGGTCGAGAGCACGCGGATCGTGCCGACCTCGAAAGCCGAGCGCAGGGCCTATGTGCTCAATGACGAGGAAATCCTCGAACTGGCCCGCAATGCAGCGGTGATCGAAGAGCATTACGGCCTGCCGATGGACATGGAATGGGCACGCGACGGCGAGACCGGCGAACTGTTCATCGTTCAGGCCCGCCCCGAAACCGTGCAGTCGCGCGCCAACCCCAACTCGCTCAAGTCCTATCATATCAAGGAGGTCGGCAAAGTGCTGACGACCGGGCTCAGCGTCGGCACCGCGGTGGTGACCGGCCAGGTCTGTCTGATCGAGAATGTGCGCGACATAGACCGGTTTGTCGATGGGGCGGTTCTCGTCACCGGCACGACCGATCCCGATTGGGTTCCAGTGATGAAAAGGGCCGCCGCCATCATCACCGATCACGGCGGGCGCACCTCGCATGCCGCCATTGTCAGCCGCGAACTCGGTCTGCCGGCGATCGTCGGCACCAGCGATGCCACCCATATCCTGCACGACCATCAGGACGTCACGGTCAATTGCGCCGGTGGCGAGAACGGCACGGTGCATGCCGGCATCGGCACCTATGAGATCGAGGAATTGTCGATCGATCACGTGCCCGAAACCAAGACACGCGTGATGTTGAACCTGGCCAATCCGTCAGCGGCCTTTCGCTGGTGGCGTCTGCCAGCCGACGGCGTCGGTCTGGCGCGCATGGAATTCGTCATCAACAATTCCGTCAAGGTCCACCCCATGGCGCTCATTCATTTCGATGAGCTGGAAGAGGGTGAGATCAAGGACGAAATCGCCCATCTGACGCGCGACTATGACAGCAAGCCCGATTATTTCATCGATCATCTGGCCCAGGGGCTCGCCCGGATCGCCGCAGTGGCCTATCCACGCCCGGTGATCGTGCGGATGAGTGATTTCAAGACCAACGAATATGCCAATCTGCTGGGCGGCGCCGGCTTCGAACCGAACGAGGAAAACCCGATGATCGGGTTTCGCGGGGCCTCGCGTTACTATGATGCGTCCTACCGTGACGGATTTGCGCTGGAATGCCGCGCGATCCGCAAGCTGCGGGAGGAAATGGGCTTTGACAATGTCGTGGTGATGATCCCGTTCTGCCGCACGCCGGAAGAAGCCGATCAGGTCCTCGAGGTCATGGCCGCCAACGGTCTCGAGCGCGGCAAGGCCGGGCTTGAGGTCTATGTCATGGGCGAGGTGCCCTCGAATGTCATCCGCGCTGCGGAATTCGCCAGCCGGTTTGACGGGTTCTCGATCGGATCGAATGACCTGACCCAGCTCACGCTGGGTGTCGACCGGGATGCGGAAAAACTCTCCGCCCTGTTTGCCGAAAGCGATCCGGCGGTGTTGTGGATGATCGAGACGCTGATCGAGAAGGCCCATGCAGCCGGCCGCAAGGTGGGTCTGTGCGGCCAGGCGCCGTCAAACGACCCGGCTTTTGCCAAGATGCTGGTATCGGCCGGGATCGACACGATTTCGGTCACGCCGGACAGTTTTCTGGCCGTCAAGCGCAATGTCGCCGAGGCCGAAGAGGGGTGAGTCGCGACATCCTGACACTGACGCTGAACCCGGCGCTCGACCTCTCTGCCAATGTCGAACAGGTCGTGCCGGGTCCGAAACTGCGTTGCTCGGCGCCGCGCTTCGATCCCGGTGGCGGCGGCATCAACGTATCGCGCGCCATCGCCGTGCTGGGCGGCACGTCACGCACCATCGTGGCCGTCGGCGGGGCGATCGGCGAGCGGCTGCTGGCCATGCTGGAAGACGAAGGCATCATGGCGCTGCCCGTCCGGCTGGCGGGCGAAACCCGCCAGAGCCTCGCCATCACCGAAAGCGAGACCAACCGGCAATACCGTTTCGTGTTTCCGGGTCCCGCCTGGGGTCCGAAGGAGGACGCGGCGGCGCTGAACGCCCTGTCCGGCCAGATCATGCCGAGCGGCTTTGTCGTCGTGTCCGGCAGCATGCCGGTCGGTGTCGGCAGCGAGCTTTTGAACGACATCAAGCGGCAGGCGGCCCAGGTCGGTGCGGCGCTGGTTCTGGACACATCCGGCGACGCCCTGAAGGCGGCACTGGATCCCGGCCCCGGTCCATTGGCGCTGCTGCGTATCGACCAGAGCGAAGCCGAAAGCATTGCCGGCAAGGACTTTGCAACGGGTTCCGATCTGGCGGATTTCGCCAATACGCTGCTTGAGCGTGGTGTCGCCGAGCGTATCGTGCTGTCGCTTGGCGACAAGGGCACGGTCGGTGTAACGCGCCATGAACAGACCCTGTGCGTACCGCCGCGCGTCGCGGTTGAAAGCGCCGTCGGCGCCGGCGACAGTCTGCTGGCCGCGCTCGTTCTGCGCCTGTCCCAGGGCAAGAACCTTGCCGAGGCGGTCGCCTATGGCACCGCGGCAGCGGCTTCTGCAGTGGCGACACCGGCCACCGCGCTGTGCGACCGCAAGACGACCGACAGCCATTATCAGAACGTCACCGTCACGGCCCTTTGACGGGCTGCCTCGACGCATGATCCTCCGATCGCCCGGCCGGCCAATCGCGTATTCAGTCCCTGCTGTGCCCGACAAACGGCCGCTTGCTCACATCGCCGCCGGCTTCTATGCAGGCGCGATGCACAACAGCGCGCACGGATCACGGACATGACTGGCGGGCGCATCGAGCCTTCCTCGCCGGGACCTGAAGCCGACTTTGTCGTCGTCGGCGCCGGCTCGGCCGGCTCGGCACTGGCCGCAAGACTGTCGGAAGACGGCCGTCACAGCGTCATTCTCATCGAATATGGCGGATCGGACGCCGGTCCCTTCATCCAGATGCCGGCGGCCCTGTCCTATCCGATGAACATGGCGCTTTACGACTGGGGCTATCGCAGCGAGCCGGAACCGCATCTTGGCAACCGCAGGCTGGCCGCCCCGCGCGGCAAGGTGATCGGCGGTTCATCCTCGATCAACGGTATGGTCTATGTGCGCGGCCATGGCGAGGATTTCGACACATGGGCGAGGATGGGGGCGGACGGCTGGTCACATGCCGACGTGCTGCCCTATTTCAAGCGGATGGAGACGGCCGCAGGCGGCAGGGAGGCGCTTGATACGGCCTGGCGCGGACAGGACGGCCCGCTGCATGTGCGCCGTGGCGCGCTGAAAAACCCGCTCTACAGCGCTTTCATCGAGGCGGGCCGGCAGGCCGGCTTCGAGACCACGGCCGATTACAATGGTGAAAAGCAGGAGGGCTTCGGCCTGATGGAGCAGACGATCCATGACGGCCGGCGCTGGTCCGCCGCCAATGCCTATCTCCGGCCGGCGCTCGAGCGGCGCAATCTCAGGCTGATCCGCGGCCTGGCCCGCCGTGTCGTCATGGAGGGACGCAAGGCGGTCGGCGTCGAAATCGAGCGCCATGGACGCTGCGAGATCATCCGGGCCGCAGGCGAGGTCGTGCTGGCCGCCTCCGCCTTCAATTCACCGAAACTGCTGATGCAGTCGGGCATCGGCCCGGCACGGCATCTGCGCGCCATGGACATTGCCGTCGTGGCCGATCGCCAGGGCGTCGGTGCCAATCTGCAGGACCATCTCGAGCTTTACATCCAGCAGGAATGCATTGAACCGATCACGCTCTATTCGAAGCTCAACCTCATGTCCAAGGCGCGGATCGGCGCCGAATGGCTCTTCTTCAGGCGCGGCCCCGGCACGAGCAATCATTTCGAGGCGACCGGCTTCGTGCGCTCGCGGCCCGGTGTCAAATATCCCGACATCCAGTTTCATTTCCTGCCGATCGCCATCCGCTATGACGGCAAGGCAGCGGCCAGAATGCATGGCTATCAGGCCCATGTCGGGCCGATGCGCTCGCCCTCGCGCGGCTCGGTGAGGCTTGCCTCGCCCGATCCCAAAGCCGCGCCGAAAATCCGTTTCAACTATATGAGCAGCGAGCAGGACTGGATCGATTTTCGCCATTGCATCCGGCTGACGCGCGAAATCTTCGGCCAGGATGCGTTTGCGCCCTGGCGCGGGCGTGAAATCGCACCGGGCGATCACGTGCAAAGCGATGCCGCGCTGGACGAGCATATAAGCCATCATGCCGAAAGCGCCTATCATCCCTGCGGGACCTGCAGAATGGGGCGCGCGGACGATCCGCTGGCCGTCGTCGACCGGGAAACACGCGTCATCGGGATCGATAGCCTGCGCGTGGCCGATTCGTCGATCTTCCCGCAGATCACCAACGGCAACATCAACGCCCCCTCGATCATGACCGGCGAGAAGGCGGCCGATCACATTCTTGGCCGTACCCCGCTGGCACGCGTCAATCTTGAGCCCTGGGTCAACCCGCGCTGGCAGACGAGCGATCGCTGAACCGATCCCTTCTGCGCTCGTCATGTGCAGCATTCCCGTGCAGCAAATGGGAGGCCCCCGTCAGAGCACGGCAAGACATGCCGGAACCGGAGCACGCAAGACGGTTTTCCTCTTGCGGCCGGAACTTGAGCACAGCATTCCTTTTTCTTGCGCCGCCGGCAGCGCACAACAGGGCCATTCTAAAACGGAGATGGTTATGATGCGCACCGAGCAAGGCCTTGAGGAAACGGCAAGAGCGCTGGACGGCAAACTGGCCGATCTCGACCTGCCCGGCCGTCTGCGACATGTCACGGCTCTTGGCGGCGATATCGTCTTCACGACCAGTCTCGGCATCGAGGATCAGGTGCTGACGGCGGCGATCGCCGATCATAACGCGCCGATCCGCATCGTCACGCTGCAGACCGGGCGGCTTTTTGCCGAAACGATCGCGCTGATCGACGAGACGCGTGAGCGATATGGTGTCGAGATCATCGAATATCAGCCCGAACAGGGCGATACGGACGCCTATGTCGCGCACTACGGATTGAACGGCTTTTACGACAGTGTCGAGGCGCGCAAGGCCTGCTGCGGCTTTCGCAAGGTCAAACCGCTGAACAGGGCCGTCAGGAACGCCGATGTCTGGATCACCGGTCTGCGCCGTGAACAATCGCAAAACCGCTCAGGCACCGCCTTTGCCGAAGTCGATCGCGAACATCGTCTGATCAAGGTCAACCCGCTTGCCGACTGGAAGAAGGTCGATATCGATCTCTATGTCACGGTCCATGACGTGCCGGTCAATCCCTTGCACGGGCGCGGCTATCCCTCGATCGGTTGCGCGCCCTGCACACGCGCCATCAAGCCGGGCGAACCGGAGCGTGCCGGGCGCTGGTGGTGGGAAAACAGCGACCAGCGTGAATGCGGTCTGCATGTCGAGGGCCTGGTGGCCAGAGCCGGATAAGGTGGCCAGAGCCGGATAAGGCGGCCAGAGCCGGATAAGGCCGCCGCTGGGCGCCGGGCTTGTGCGCCGGCGCTGTCAACGCTCCACCGGTGCTCGCTTGAAGTCATCCTGCAGGCGCACGATGTCATCCTCACCGAGATAGGACCCGGTCTGCACCTCGATCACCTCCAGCATGATGCGACCGGGATTGGCAAGCCGGTGCACATCACCGGAATTGATATAGACGCTTTCGTTTTCTTGCACGAGCCGGACCTCGTCATTGATCGTGACTTCGGCGGTCCCGGTGACCACCACCCAATGTTCGGAGCGGTGGAAATGCTTTTGCAGCGACAGCCTTTTGCCGGGCTTGACGAACAACCGCTTGACCTGAAAACGGTCGAACAGCGCCAGGCTGGTATAGCCACCCCAGGGCCGGTAGACGGTCTTGTGTTCGCGCACGAGATTGTCGTGGCCACCCGCCTTCAACAGCGCAAGCAGGCTCTTGATGTCCTGTGAGGCCCTGCGCGAGGTCACCAGAACCGCATCCGTGTCGGCAATGATGGCGATATCCTCGACATCGCTGGCCACCACCATCGGCCCGCTGGAATGGACATAGGCGTTCTTCGTGTTCGACAGCAGCGTGTTTTCGTTGGTCACATTGCCCGCCTCGTCCTTGGGCAGGGCTTCCCATACCGCCTCCCATGAGCCGACATCGGACCATTCGAAATCGGCCTTGACGACGGCGCTGTCTCCCGTGCGCTCCATGATGGCATAGTCGAGAGACAGCGCAGGGATGCGCCCATAGGCCAGGGCCGACGGCATTTCGACAAGCCCGCCCTCCTCGACGAGAGCGCCATAGGCCTGACGGGTCGGTTCGATGATTTCGGGGACATGGTTTTCCGCCTCTTCCACCATCATCGCCGGGTCGAACATGAACATGCCCGCGTTCCACAGATGCTTGCCGCCGGCCAGATAGGTCTCGGCCACTTCGAGCGATGGCTTTTCGCGAAAGCTTGCGGTCCTGTAGGCGCCTTCCTCGCCAAGCGGCGCGCCGGTCTCGATATAGCCAAACCCGGTTTCCGGTGCGCTCGGGGTCAGGCCGATCGTCACGATCGAGCCGCCTGCGGCGACACGGGCCGCCTTGCCGACGGCTTTGGCAAAACCCTCATGATCGGGGATCAGATGATCGGAGGGCTGCACGAACACCATCTGCCCCGGCGCGTGCTTGAGCGCTGCCAGCGCAACCAGAAAGGTCGCCGCCGCCGTGTCGCGACCGGCCGGCTCCAGCAACAGCCGCACGCCGCCGACGCCCAGTTCACTCAACTCCTGATCGACCAGAAAACGGACCGAATCGGTGGTGATGATCCACGGGCGTTCGACAAAACATTCAAGACTGCGCGCCACGGTGTCCTGCAGCAGACTGCGCTTGCCGTCGAGTTTGAGGAACTGTTTCGGCATGGTGCCGCGCGACATCGGCCAGAGCCGTGTGCCCGACCCGCCCGCCAGAATGACGGGAACGACATTTTCAATCCGCCGGAAAGTCTTGTTCATGCCGTGTCCTCTTTCATTGATGTCATGGCCTGGTCCCTTGCATGAGCCGTGGAGACGGATGCGCCGCCTTGCCTGATGCGGTGCCTTTGACCCAAGGCAAGGCAGGAAAGACGGTTCATGTGACTTGTCCGCTCGCCTTCGAACAACATGCGATGCAAGCCCGTTCCAACGCGTACGGAAATGACCCGATTGGCGGATCGGCCCGTGAGACCCCGGTTCTCTGCGATTTGCGCGACGGCAATGTCCGCCGCCCCTGTCGTGCCGGTTCTATCGACTGCGCAGGCACAGGCGTCAAGCCCGCAAACGGCTGCAATCACCTGCGCCGGCCCGACATTTTTCCAAGCCCGTCACGTTTGAGAAAAAAATCGTTCCGCTCGCAATCATCTGGCGGGTTCTGGTTTCTGTCCCGCTTCAAGCGGGCGTGCCAGACATATCGGCAAGTCCAGTC
>Ga0272441_10016959_pt1 | contig 10011 bp, 9 predicted proteins | sample SSMProp6N_FD_193582 | JGI IMG/M metagenome (GOLD analysis project Ga0272441, IMG submission 193582) | Marine sediment archaeal communities from Little Sippewissett salt marsh, Falmouth, MA, United States - SSM-Prop-6N | ecosystem: Environmental > Aquatic > Marine > Wetlands > Sediment ...
GAGGCCGCACTTGTTCGCGTACCGGCCGACGAACGGCCAACATAGCCCCCTGCTTCACGATGCCTGCCACGTCTTGCCGCACCCGGGGCACGGAACGCCCAGGATGCGAGCGGCCATGTGACGCACCTTGTGCTTCGGGTCGTCCAGCGCCTTCCGCAAGGCCTGCACGACGCGCGAGTCACCTGCCTCACGGTAGGCACCGATGGCGGTAACAGCCGCAAGACGAACGTTGAAGTTCTCATCGGCGGTGCGTTCAAGCAGCTGGTCCAACCCCCCAACGGCCCTGTCTGCCGCGCGGCCGATCTCGTACGGGCCGATCGCAGGTAGGTCGGGATGGATCCGTCCGGCAAACCATCTCAACGCCTGCCGGCGCACCCGCGCCGACCGGTCCTCCAACATCCGAGTCAACTCCGTCAGGCTGCGTTCATCCCGGCGCAGGCCCAGGCGGGTGGCGGCGAAGTATCGTTGCCGCGCCGACCCGGAATGCGACAGGGCCAGGTCCACCCGATAGCCATCCTCGCCGTCCTCCAGAATCCGCCCCGTCTCTTCTCGCAGCGATCGGTGCCAGGCTGACGGAAGATGATGCGTAGCCGGCCCCTTGGCACCGAACACGCGAATGGCCCGCTCCAGGCCGCGGGTGAACGCTTCGTCAGGTGCGTTGTCTCTACAGGCTTGCTCGACCATGGTTAGTTCCTTTCGCAGGGCGGCCCGCCCTCGCTGGAGACGCCCCTTCAGCGTCCCCTGACTGACGCCCAAAAAGCCGCAGATCTCCGCGTAGCTCAGCCCATCGGCGTAGTAGAGCGTCAGCGCTTCGCGGTCCTTCTCGTTCACGCCGACAAGAGCCCTCTGCACGAGCGTCCGCTGCTCGTTCTCGGCGGCAAGCTGCTCACTCGACGGGGCCAGGTCGGGGTTCTCACCGCGTGAGGCCGCCTTGGTCGCCACAGCCTCCTGCCGCTGCCGACCCCGTCGGACCTCGAAGGCCGTGTTGCGGGCAATCCCGCAAAGCCAGCCCCCGAACCGAACGGGGTCCTTGAGTTTCGGCAAATCGCAGTACGCACAAAGAAACGCCTCCTGCGCTGCGTCCAGCGCCAGATGAAAGTCGGCCAGGATTCCCACTGCCACGCCGTAGACGTGATCCTGGTATCTCCGGACCAGGGCGCAGAATGCCTCCGCCTCACCGGCCAAGGCCGCGCCGACCAAACTGGCGTCCGTCTGCTCGCTCATGGGCAAAATACGACCGGCCGGGCGTGGCAAGATTTGAACTTGCGACCTGCCCTTGCGGGCTGCTCTGTCTCTGAGCTACGCCGCCCAGCCGGTCATTATTATGTGTCTTGTGGCACGCGATGGGGAGCGCGGAATTCTTAAGAATCTTCGCAAGCCGCTTCGAGGGTGGCGCAACTCGGAAGGCAACTGCTATCTCTTGTCCACCTGTGCGCCGCGCCCACAGGACACGAGCCCCCCTACAGTCTGCGAATCACGATCGAGCTGTACACGTCGTCGGCAAAGCCCGAGAAGTTACGAAACGCCATGTGCCCGCTGACCAGCGGCTCGGTGTGGTAGGGGTATTGCCCCTCGTCGGTGACGTCGTGAATGAGCTGGCCGTTGACCCAAAAGCGAATGTCGCGCCCTTCGCGCGCGAGCCTGAAGCGATGCGGCTTGCCCCTCTCGCCGGGCGCCAGCGGCTCGGAAGTCGAGTGCAGCGTGGTCACCTCGTTCATCTCCTGCCACGCCGCCGTCGGGTACACCGCCTGGCCCCACTCCGCCGGCACCTGGCCGCCAAGCTTCCGCAGCACCGACGGCCGTCCGTACACCGCACGATGGAACCCGATCGTGTGGCACACGAGCTTCCCATACGACGCCAGATCGCAATACAGAGCATCGGGCCGCGGGTCCTCAAACACCTCCGACAGGCCCAGCGGCACCGCGTTGAAAATGACCATCGTATTGCCGGCCGCCGCCTCACTCGCGAACGTCCACTCCATCTCGAACGCCTCGGGCAGCGTTACGCCCTTCAGCCACACGTTCGTCGCCCGCCGACCCGGCCCGCAGTCGTACGTGCGGATCCACAACGATCCGTCCTCGGTCACGCCGAGCTCGCCTCGCCCCTCCAGTTTCCAGTCCCACAGCCGCCGGGCGGCACACCAGTCGTAGATGACGTGGCCGGACATGGGCATCACCCTCCTACCTCGCCCGCAGCATACGCCCCCCCACCCCGCCACACCAGCAGCCGACACGAGAACTCAAACTGGACTAACGGCACTTCTGAGGGAAAGATCAGACGTCGAGGCCGGGCATTCTCCAGATGGTGATTCGGGCCCGGGCTGCTTTCAGATTGGACCCCAAACGGAGGTATCAGATATGGCCGAACAGACCCTGCCGCACAACGAGGCCTGTCAACATCCCGGACATACCAAGCACCTGTGCTTCCTCATGCACGATGGCTTCCACTACAGCCAGAAGGAGCAATACAAAGCCATGGTGCAGAATGCGCGGTTTCGCTGTCAGAACTGCGCCCGAACGGCCGCCAACGCCGAGAATCTCTGCGCACCGGTAGAACTATAGACCGGGCAGCCGGCTGTAAAAGTTAGGGGGCTACTTCGTGGCGACGTTGTGAGTCTTGGTCCGTCCGGCCAGTTCCAGCCGTTCGGATCGCAGCGACGCAAATCCCGCCTGCGCGGCCGCCGCCTGATAGTCTTGCCAACTCCATCGATAGAGTGTGACGTATCGCGCCGTCTCCAGACGGACCTGGCCGGACTCTTCGACGACATAGAGGTGATGGCAGACGATCGCGTCGTCCAAACGCTCGTCGACCGCAAGCTCGATCATGCTGACCTCGTGGCGCTGCCATCGTCCCGCCAGTCGCGGATCCGGGCCGTGCCAGTTGGCTTCGATCAGTTCAGCCGCCGTCCGCATCGGTTCGAGTTCCGACGCGCCGGTAAACAGCAGCACGCCGCCCGGCTTGAGCACCCGACAGAAGCTTCTCATCGCCGCTTGCAGACCGTCCTTCGTGGGTACCCACGCGAGGGCATCGTTGATCACCGCGTCAAACGAGCCGTCCCACTTGCCGGGCAACGCGTCCCACGCGTGGCGATGGACGGCGATATCGGCGCCTTCCTCCGTGGCGATCTCGCCCGCGATATCGACGGCCACCTGGCTGGCGTCTGAGGCCGTAACCTCATACCCACGTTCGCTCAGCAGCACGCTCTTGCAGCCAGGACCGCACGCCGCGTCGAGCACCTTCTTGGCGCCCGCCTGGCGCAGCAGATGATCGAGATGCTCGGCCGACGGCGTGAAGTAGTCGCGAAACTTACCCTCCGCCAGACCGCCCTTGAACCACTCCCACTGCCAGTACGTGTCCCAGTCTGTGGTCACCGCGTCCGACATGTTCCGACCCCTTACGAGCCGATCAAAAAGCCGCCGTCCACGTAAAGCACCTGCCCCGTCACAAACTCTGATGCCTCCGACGCCAGGAACACCGCTGCTCCGACCAGATCTGCCGGCCGCCCCCAGCGCCCGACGGGCGTGCGCGACAGCACCCATTCGTTCAGCTTCTCGTCGTCCAACAGAGGCTGCGTCAGGGGTGTGGCGATGTAACCCGGGCCGATCGCGTTCACCCGTACGTTGTACCGCGCCCACTCGGTCGCCAGCGATTTGGTAAGCTGCTTGATCGCCCCCTTACTGGCGGTATAGGCCGACACCCCCGGCCGCGAGATCTCACTCATCAGCGAGGCGATCATAATCACGCGCCCCCACCGCCTGGCGATCATCCCGCGGGCAACCTGCTGGGTCAGCGCGAACACGGCGCGGACGTTGACGTCCATCTGCCGATCGAACGCCTCCAGCGGCATGTCCTCTGCCGGACAGCGCATCGTGGTTCCGGCGTTGTTGATCAGAATATCGATCGGTCCTAGCTGCTTCTCGACGGTCTCGACGAGTCGCTCTCGATCGGCCTGATCGGTGATGTCGGCCGGCACACCAACGACTCGGCGCTCGGTCGCCTGTTGCAGCTTGCGCTCGGCAGTCTCGATCTGATCGGCCCGGCGGGCGCAGATCGCCACGTCGGCTCCGTGGCTCGCCAGCCCCTCAGCCAGGCCGTACCCGATGCCCTGGCCGCCACCGGTCACCAGGGCCACTCTGCCCGTCAGATCGAACAGGCCCGGCATCTGCACCTCCGGCGCGCCGACCTCGCCACCCAGACGAGCCGTCGAAGGACTCTCCGTGCTGCTACCGTTTGATTCTGGCCGACGCGCCCTTCATGACCGCCATCACTTCGTCGAGCGTCACCATGCAGGTGTCGCCGCGGGTCGTCTGAAGCATGGCCCCGTTGGCCGCTCCGAACTCGACGCACTCCTGCGGACTCATGCCGTTCAGGAAGCCGTACGTGAATCCGCTAGCGAAACCGTCGCCGCCGCCCACGCGGTCTTCAATCTCCAGCCGCTCGTATCGACGCGACTCGTAGAACTCGCCGTCGTAGTACAGGATCGCCGCCCAGTTGTTGATCAGCCCGCTTACCACCTCGCGCAGCGTCGTGCCGACGGCCTGGATGTTCGGGTAGGTGTCGACCACCTTCTTGACCATCCGCTTGTACCCCTCGACGGGCAGCTCGCGCAGGTGTTCGTCGACGCCCTCGACCTTGAAGCCCAGCACCTTCTCGAAGTCCTCTTCGTTGCCGATCAGCACGTCGATAAACGGCACGAGCTGCTTCGTAGCGGCAATCGCCTCGGCGCTGCTCCACAACTTGCTGCGGAAGTTCAAATCGTAGCTGACGATCGTGCCCGCCTCGTGGGCGGCCTGCATGGCCTCTTTGACCACCTTCGCACAGTCGGGGCTCAACGCCGAGAAGATGCCCCCCGTATGCATCCAGCGCACGCCGCGCTGGCTGAAGATTCGCTTGAAGTCCACCTCGCCCGGCTTCATGTGCGAGCAGGCCGAGTGCCCGCGATCGTACATGGTCACGCTGGCGCGGATGCTCGTGCCCACCTCGGTGAAGTTCAGGCCCACGCGGTCGGCCCGCCCCACACCGTCGTACGGCACGATGACCACCTCGCTGATATCCATTCCCACGGTCCGCGCGTGGTTGAGCACGAACTTGGCCAACGGATTGTCGACCATGCGCGACACCCATCCGGTCCGCAGACCGTAGCGGGACAGCGCGTAGGCCGCGTTGTACTCACCGCCGCCCACCCACGCTTCAAAATAGGGGGCAAACTCGATGCGCTGCCGGCCCGGCGGGCTTAGGCGAATCATGGTCTCGCCCAACGCCAGATGGTCCAACTCACATTGCTCTTTCGACTTGATCTTCAGAGGCATGGATCACTCCTTAACCTTGCAGCCAGGTGAAAAACACGTTCCGCTTGCTGATTCCCGTCGCGTCATCAAACGGGCTCGTCGCCATTCGTTGCATTCGCCACGAGTACGACAGGATAGCCGCTGCACGACGATCCGCAACCATCACCGAACCGCCGCCTATTCCGGAAAATCGACGCCCAGTTCGGTGCCCAGATCGCTGAGCAACTGGCGCACCTCGGGTGCGATCGGGCAGCCCTGGCGCTCGCGCCGCGCCTGCGTCCGCAGCTCCGGCTCGCCCGGCAGCAACACCTCGTCGAATCCCGGTGCGGTGGGACAGGCCTTCAGCTCGGCGAACATCTCATCGACGTTGCGGCGAAACGCGTCCAACGGCATGAACGCCTCGATATCGATCGCCTGTACGTAATGCCCCAGCGCCGCCTGCTCCTGCCAGTTGTCGAACTTCCGGACGATGTGCGGGCCGAACGGCATGCCCGTCAGCGCCGAGCACGTCAACTCGATGAACACGCTCACGCCGTACCCCTTGGCCCCCGCCATGGGCACAGCCGATACCTCAGCCAGTTCAGCCGCCTCGCTGGGCGGACGCGTCAGCACGTTCCCGTCCTTGTCCAGCGCCCAGCCGGCGGGAATCTCCTTGCCCGCCAGACCGGCCGCCCGAATCTTGCCGAACGCCACCTGGCTGGTCGCCATGTCGGCTGTGTACATCGGCGTGTTATTGCCGGCCGGCGCCGCGAAGCAGATCGGATTCGTCCCGAAAAACTTCCGCTTCCCGCCGAACGGAACCACGTCCGACTCGCCGTGCGACCACAGCATGCCCAGACACCCCTGCCTGGCGGCCATCTGAGCATAGTAGGCAGCCGCCCCGAAATGATTGCTGTTCCGCACAGCCACCACGCCCACGCCGCCCGTCTTCGCCAACTCGATGGCGTGGGTCATCGCATGGTAGGTCGCCACCTGCCCCAGACCTCGATCGCCGTCGAGAATGCCCGTCGCCGCACGCGTCTTCTCGAAGGCAAGTCTCGGCCTCGGGTTCATTAGTCCACGCTGAAGGCGCCGGCAGTAGTTGTCGCACAGGAACACGCCGTGCGTGTCGACCCCGCGAAGGTTGCTTTCGACCAGAATCTCAGCCGTGATCTGCGCGTGCTCGGCCGGACACCCGGCCGCCCGCAGCGCCGCGCGGGCAAAATCCCTCAACGCCGAAGCCGGGTACGTTTTCTGCTCGCTCATCGCTGGCGACCCTCACCCTTCTACTTGTCGGTCATCCATTCGGTGTGGAAGAACTCGCCGCGCGGCTTGTCCACGCGCTCGTAGGTATGGGCGCCGAAGTAGTCGCGCTGCGCCTGAAGCAGATTCGCCGGCAGACGGTCGGCCCGGTACGAGTCGTAGTACGCCAGCGCCGAACTGAACGCCGGCGCGGGCACGCCCAACTCGGCGGCCGTGGTGACCACCTTCCGCCAGTTGGCCTGGTTGCTCTGGACGATGTCCTTGAAGAACGGGTCGAGCAGCAGGTTCGCCAGGCTCGCGTCGCGATCGAACGCTTCCTTGATCCGATTCAGGAAGTGGGCGCGAATGATGCAGCCGCCTCGCCAGATCATCGAAATCTCGCCGAAGTTCAACTGCCAGCCGTGCTCCTTCGCCGCCGACGCCATGAGCTGGAAGCCCTGCGCGTACGAGCAAATCTTGCTGGCATACAGCGCGTCGCGGACGGCCGTCACGAACGCGTCGCGGTCGCCCTTGTACTTCGCCGTCGGGCCCGAAAGCTGCTTGCTGGCGGCCACCCGCTCTTCCTTGATCGCACTGATGCAGCGGGCGAAGACCGCCTCGGCGATCGTCGGAGCCGGAACGCCCAGGTCCAGCGCGCTCTGGCTGGTCCACTTGCCCGTGCCCTTCTGGCCGGCCGTGTCGAGCACCACGTCGACGATGGGCTTGCCCGTCTCGGGGTCCTTGCGATTGAGGATGTCGGCCGTAATCTCAATCAGATAGCTGTTCAGGTCCCCCTGGTTCCATTCCGCGAAGACCTTCTGCATCTCGGCGGTGCTCATGCCCAGCGCATGCGCCATCAGGTAGTAAGCCTCGCAGATAAGCTGCATGTCGCCGTACTCGATGCCGTTGTGGACCATCTTGACGTAGTGGCCCGCTCCGTCGGCGCCGATGTACGTGCAGCACGGGTCGCCGTCCACGTGCGCCGAGATCTTCGTGAAAATCGGCGCCAACGCCTCGTACGCCTCCTTGTGTCCGCCCGGCATGATGCTCGGGCCCATCAAGGCGCCTTCCTCGCCGCCGCTCACGCCCGTGCCGATGTACAAGAAGCCCTTCTCCGCCACCGACTTGGCTCGACGGATCGTGTCGGGGAAGAACGTGTTGCCTCCGTCGATCAGGATGTCGCCCTTGTCCAGGTGCGGCAGGAGCATGTCGATAAAGGCGTCGACCGCCGGGCCCGCCTTGACCATCAGCATGATCTTGCGAGGCCGCTCGAGCGCATCGACGAACTCCTTCACCGAAAAGGTGCCGACGATGTTCTTGCCCTTGGCTCGCCCCTCGACGAACCGCGTAACCTTCTCCAGCGTGCGGTTGAAGACCGCCACGCCGAACCCGTTACGCTCCATATTGAGCACCAGGTTTTCACCCATTACCGCCAAACCGATCAGTCCGATCTGCTGCTTGGCCATGGCTGCATTTCCTCCACTGCCCTAAACGTTTACCGTCTCGATGTCGGCCGGCTCATCCAAGCCGCCAGCCGGGCCAGGCCCCTCCAACAGGCCCGGCGCACAGAGCAAGCATGCTAGCAGAATCCGCCCCGCCCAGGTAGCCCCGCGGCGCCGGCACCGAGCGACCCACCGGCCCGGACACTCCCCCCACACGCCTGCCGCCGCTTGGCTATGGTCACCCTTTGCCCGCTGCGTCTATACTCTCCCCAGACGTCACCTGCAAAGGAAACAAGCTATGCCTAAGATCGCGATTATCGGGGCCGGATCGATGGTGTTCTGCAAGAACCTCATCTCCGACATCCTGTCCTTCCCCGCCCTGAAAGACACCACCTTTGCCCTGATGGACATCGACGCCGAACGCCTTCGCGTCGCGCACGCCATGGCTCAAAGCATCAACGCGACGCGCAAGGCCAACGCGACGATCGAGGCTTACAGCGGCCGGCACGAGGCGCTGGCCGGCGCCGACTTTGTGGTCAACACCATCGGTGTCGGCGGCTTCGAGGCAACCAAGACCGACTTTAACGTGCCCGACCGGTTCGGCCTTCGCCAGACCATCGCCGATACGCTGGGCGTCGGCGGAATCTTCCGGTCGCTCCGATCCATTCCGGTCGTGCTCGACATGTGCCGCCAGATCGAAAGCGTCTGCCCCGACGCCCTGCTGCTGAACTACACCAACCCGATGGCCATGCACTGCCTCGCCGTTCAGCGCGCCACCAACGTCAAGGTGGTCGGGCTCTGCCATGGAGTGCGCTACACCCGTGGCCGCATGATCATGCTGGCCAGGCTGGCGGAAATGGGGCCGGACAAGGCAGCGGCGACCCTGAACGACTACGAACCCACCGAGTCGGGCCCGTCGGGCTTCATGCGCTTCTACCATGAATGCGTCGCCGACGAGACCGTTCAGACGCTCTGCGCGGGCATCAACCACATGGCCGCGTTCCTCATCTTCCGGGAGAACGGTCGCGATCTGTACCCGCTTCTGCACCAGGCGTACGAAGATGAAACCTTACGCAAGCTCGAACTTGTCCGGCTCGAACTGATGGCCCGATTCGGCTACTTCATGACCGAAACCTCCGGCCACATCGCCGAGTACCTGCCGTGGTTCCTCCGCAGCGACGACGAAATTGCCCGGCTGGCTCTGCGCCCGGGCGCCTACATCGGAACCTGCGAAGCGCTCGAGCAGCAGTTCCAACAGTACAAGGCCAACGCCGAGACCGGTAAGCCCTTCATCCAGCCCGACGAGCCGACCAGCATCGAGTATGCCTCGCACATCATCAACGGCATCGAAACCGATAGCCCTTTCATCTTCAACGGCAACGTGCACAACCAGGGCGGGGCGCTGCTGTCGAACCTCCCCGCCGATTGCTGCGTCGAGGTCCCGTGCGTCGCCGACGCAGCGGGAATTCGGCCGACGCGCGTGGGCGAGTTGCCTGCCCAGATCGCCGCGATGATCCGCACCAACGTCAACGTGCAGGACTTGGTCGTCCGCGCCGTCCTCGAGGGCAAACGCGAGCACGTCTACCACGCAGCCATGATGGACCCCAACACAGCCGCCACGCTCACGCTGCCACAGATCGAGCAACTCGTCGACGCCATGTTCGACGCCCACGCCGAACTCTTACGCTTCTAAGCGGCAAGGATGCCCCCGCAGCCGCCCGCACCAGGGTGGCGTGCCCTCCCAGCAATCCTAATACACTGTCGTTGCAGGGGTTGGCAGTAGTGCGCGGATGATCCTTCGAATTGGACTCGGCTCAACCTGAAAAACCAACCGACGGAAGTGCGAAGGGTCAACGCCTAGCTTGTGGCAGCCCGCCACTCGCTACCAGCACCGCCCCGCCCGCGTTTGGCTCCCTTCCCGGCCCGATCGTGCCCCCAGAGCCTTGACGTCTCGGCAAGGACTATATCGGAAAGGTGTCCCGTGACATGAAACGAATTCAAGGGTTTTTCCTTAGTTCTACAAGTCGAACTGGGCGCGACGATCCGGTTATGGGACGTG
>Ga0272441_10016960_pt1 | contig 10011 bp, 5 predicted proteins | sample SSMProp6N_FD_193582 | JGI IMG/M metagenome (GOLD analysis project Ga0272441, IMG submission 193582) | Marine sediment archaeal communities from Little Sippewissett salt marsh, Falmouth, MA, United States - SSM-Prop-6N | ecosystem: Environmental > Aquatic > Marine > Wetlands > Sediment ...
TCGGTACACCAGTAGGGGCTCCGCTCGTTGTCGTCGGCATGTAAGAGAAGCCGTCCGTTGCAGCGTCAGCAAGCTGACCGAGGCCGAGCGTTGTGTTGCCACTGGCATCCATCCCCAAACCGCCAACCGTTGTTGTAACGGTTGAGCTTGCTGTAAAAGCACCTGTTGCAGTGACCGCACCGCTGAACGTCACCTTGCCAGCAGAATCACCCTGAATAAACTCAGAACCACCCCACCTGATAGCCAGAGCGTTATTGCCCGCTGTTGCAGCATAGCCGAGAGCCGTGCCATCAGTGCCAGCGGAAGTGCTGCCGCCAAGGCATGTGCCCTTTTCACCAGTATTTGTAGCAGAATTACCAATGGCAACACCATTCTTTAAAGTAATCGTTGCCGAGCCAACAGACACCCCAAAGTGACCACCAGTGGAATTATTTCCAACGGCAACAGAGGTCGTATTGTTGCAGTACGCGCTCGATCCTATAGCGGTGCCTGCGGATGACGCACATCGGGCATTATAGCCGATAGATGTCCCGTCATTACCGAAAGACCCACCAGTGCCAACAGCAGCACCAGCTCCGTATACCGTAGTTTTGGTGTAGCCAGTGTGCTCACCATAGAGCTTTCCGCTGACAATCTGCACGGTATAAGTGCTCGTTGTCTGTGCAAGGTTGCCGCTACCGTCAGTATAGAGAACCATATTTGCGGTTGCCCCACTAATCGCATCCCCGATATCAACAGCCGAGCTGTCCCAAGATAGGGTTCCGGAACCGTTTGACTTGAGGTAGCCAGCCGCATCATTCGGGAACGTGTAAGCGGTGTCGGCAAATTTAACCGTGCCACTTGCAACAAAAGCATTTGATACCGTAACCGTCTTATCAACACCGCTGATCGTCAAAGCTGTAGCCAAGCTGTTCAGCGTAGAACCAGCACCACCGGGGACTGCCACTTTGATAACAACATTACCACCATTCCCTGTACCAGTACCAATGCCTCCCTCAAGGGTTAAATCGGCTCCCGCTACATTAGACCCCTTTGCACTCGTTGCGGCGATTTTGCCATCAAGCGGTGAGGTGGAAATAGCATAACCTATGCCTGCCTCATATTCACCAGATCCGACAGTTAACCTACCATGACCTGGACGGTAGTTCAATGTTTTGTTTGTCTGTGTAATATAATCAGCACCAATTTTAAAAATGGGTTGATCGGTTACACCACCAACAATATACTGCTTCATATATATTGCATGAATACCTGAAACAGGGACGTTCATTATCAGCTCATTGTTATTGAGCTGAAGATTTCCAGGTAATGCGAGCACACCACTCGTCATCGTAAACCCAGCTGTACCTGCCAGTTGGCCACTGCCACCTATATGGAGTACACGATAGTTCGTAGCTCCGCTTATCGCATCCCCGATATCAACAGCCGAACTATCCCAGCTCAGAGTGCCCGCACCGTCAGACTTCAGGTAACCAGCGGCATCATTCGGGAAAGTATAAGCTACGTCTGCAAACTGAACTGTTGAGCTTGCTATAAAAGCACCTGTTGCAGTAACCGCTCCTCCAAAAGTAACCTTCCCCGCACTGTCGCCATTAACCCATGTTGCCGAACCCCAAGCCATTTTCATAGAATCGGTTCCCGCAGATATATCATATCCGAGAGCCAATGCCTTGTTTCCTGCTGTGGTGCTATATCCAAGAGCAATACCTCCAGCCGCGCCTGAACAGGTTGCCAATACGCCAATAGCTGTTATGTTGTTAGACGATCCACCTGCACCATACCCAAAAACTGCGCTGTCTTTATACGCCGATGTATTTTTACCGAAAGCAGTTGCTTTAGCCCCACCAGTAGCTGCACCCACGCCGAACTTCTCTGAATCGGTTTGTGTACCGGGAGCACTGAAGTTTCTACTGGCACCAGTAAGAACAACATCTGTGCCGTCAAAAGTAAAAGCAGATGAATTGGCCAGAACATTGCTTCCATTCATATACAATATGCGATTTGCAGAACTTCCACTGATCGCATCCCCGATATCAACAGCCGAGCTGTCCCAGCTTAAAGTGCCTGATCCATTTGACTTGAGGTAACCAGCAGCATCAGTGGCTGGGAAAGCTGCATAATCAAGCGTCAGAACTCCTTTGGTCCCGGCACCAGAAGCAGCAGCAGGGGATAGCGTAATGCCACCGCCATCTGCATCACCTGTTCCAGCCGCACCACCAGCTATTGTCATAGTCGAGCCAGCAACACCAGAACCCGAACCGCCTGTTGCACTTATCAAGATAGCACCAGGGGATGTTGAGGTCACGCCTTCCCCAATATACATAGCAGTATACGGACCCTGTACGTCACCAAAAACAATCTGGTTTGCTGCGGTGGCGTTTGCCATCCTGCCGACGACAAAAGTAGTTGCATAGCTTCCAGCGGTTGCCTGTTCACCCATGACGATACAGTTATTGCCGTTGGCTGTGGTCAGATGGCCGATACCTATTGCGTAATTTCCTGACGATCCAGTAGCATTGCCGTAGCCTATTGAAACTGCACCTGTACCTGTTGCATGGGCGTTATAGCCGAACGCATTGCCCCATTGTCCAGCGGTTGCCGAGTTACCAAAAACGGTTGCGTTAGCGGCAGTAGCAGACGCACCAGCACCGAATACCTCTGCGCTTGTTTGGCCGCCTGGAGACGTTATATTACCGCTTGCGATCCTCAAAGCATAAGCGTTCGTGATCGTAGCATTCGTTCCAGCAATCGGCGGTCCTGAAATCTCTACCGTTGAAGCAGTCGTGATTGTGCTTGCTCCGGCAAACGCATAAGTCGGAGCCTGAATCCGAACAGCCCGTTGAGTAGTCAGCGCACCAGTGGCAAACTGAACAGTCCTGGCCAAATTAAAATTGACATCTGTTGCCTCAGTCGAAGCGGTCAATGTCGTATGGGCTGGACCGGTTACTGTCAACAAGGAAGGAGATCCAGTTGTAGATATGGTTGGAGCAAGAGTCAAACTCCCAGTGGCAGATAGAACTGCAACATCATTCGACCCATCATTCACTGTCAGATGTGCTCCGGCACCCGACTTGATCAACAGGCTTCCGTCCGCATCTATCTCAAATAGAGTAGCCGTGCCAGCATTGTCCGTGACCTTGAACATCGAAGCGGATTGAGAGCCAGAATTCTGCTTCAGGGTCAACGGTGTTTCTGAGTCACTACTCGCAGTCAGTACAATTGGAGACATGGTTGCCCCAGGTCCAGATGCTTGGGCATAGGTCAGATTGTCCGTACCCACCACATCGGACCCAGAGACGTTTCCGCAGAACCAAAGACTCCCACCCTTGGCGGCACCTTGCTGCACATAGCTCGCCTCGCTCGCAGCAGTGCTTCCATTCGGAAACCACGCTGGACGAGTCCATGCACCAACGTGCACTTCCCACGGGCCATTCTCAACTTGATTCGTCTGTGCAGTAAGTAATGCCACTTGTGCATCGGTGAGCGTTATGGTATCTATAGTAGGAAGACCAGATAACGTCTCATTCGATGTGGAAACAACATCGGCATCTCCAGACCGTTTCAGTTGTATAATGGCCTGGACGCTCAACCCACCTGTGTTGGGATCCTGATTTGCTGCGTAATTACCCATGATATTTTCTCAGTTTGCGTTGTAAGGCTTGATGATGATAGACACACTGGCACCTCCAGCCACACTGCTGAACTGCAACCAAACAGGCAAATCACCCTCCGTATCTATTGTAAAAATGTCCGAGCCTGTCACACTGAATGCAGGCAAGGATGGCACGAACTTCGAAAGAGTATCACTCCATCGATGTATCGTGATGGCATAGGTTCCACTGCCGCTGTCATCAAGTATCAGCAATGCTTTGCGAAACCCTTTTGGATCATATCCGTCAGTCCTTGCTGTCGGCAACGCACCATCATTTGCTGCGATGGGAGTTACTACGCTATCGCGAAAGACTTCCTCAACTCCGTCTGAATTTCCTCTACCGATCATTTTGCTACCTCCTAAACAGTAAAGAAATTCTCCCTCCCCCGAAGGGGAGGGAGAAAATCAATTAGGCAGCGCCAGTCACACCAGTGAGAAGAGCCAGCGTCTCGGGACGCTGAACCATCAAACCGACTTCACTGAGCCAATCATCGGTATAGCTGTCCTGACCTTCAACGCCGATGTCAGTGCGGAACTGCATGTCGGAATCGCCAACGTAACGCAGCGAAATCTCATCCATGTCCACAATCATCATCGCCTGACTGAAAATACCGTAGTTGAACAACTTATGGCGAACGAAGTTCAGCGTCCCGTGCGGCGAGTGCCACTGCAGAATGTTGATGCCGTACTCGTTTTCCATGTTGGTCAACTCGATCTTGCCACGTTCAAGGTTGTTGACGAAGGAGATCATGTGCGGGGCACAGAAAGCCATCTTTTCCTTGCCACCGTACTCGAAAGCTTTGGTTTCCAGGAAGGTTTCGAAGGCTGCTTCTGTCATCGTGCCGCCGACATTGGTGGTGTTATCAACACCGCCAGCAATCGCCTGCTGAATCCACCAGTAAAGCCCACCGGACTTGCGATTCGGAGCCGCACCACCAGCACCACTGATGCCACGCTCGCCCCAGAAAAGCATCTTCTCGATCTTGCGCTTGTGCTCACGACTCTTCTCCTCACGCCGCTTCTTCACTTCGCTGTCGTCTGCACGAAGCTTGGTCTGGAGGAAGGTACGAGTGTACTGAGTCGAGGTGCGGAAAATCTGAGTATAGTTGTAGTACTCAGTCGCAAGCTGCGAGAGTCCGTCAGGAATGTCCGAACCTTCAGGCTGGGCATCACCAACAAGCAACAGAATGTCGTCATCAGCGATTGCACCCGCCGCAGTTGACCCAACACCACGTTCAACCGTCAGCACATTGGTGCTCGTATTGACATCGGTGACTCGGATCATTTCCTCGTAAGCACCAGTGGTGCCATCGATCACACGAACCAAATCGCCGGGAAGGAACTTGTCGGCATTGTCAACTGTCAGTGCGGTATCCCCAGCGATGTAACCACCAGCATCGTTGATGGCATCGGAGTCGCTGCGCGGCTCTTTGCCAAACCACTCGAACTTGGGATCTACTGTCGTAGACTTGCGAATCTTGCTCGCAAGGACAGTAAAAGGCGTCTCGTCGGGACGCAGGTTGAAGATGACGGGAGCAATGTCGCGCCACCTGTTTGATTGCAGTACGTTATCAGTACTGCGGTTTCCATAAATAATGGCCATTGTTTAAATCCTCTGAAAGGTTGTTTGAAAAAGGGATCACTTGCTCGCCCCCATTGGCTGGGGAACGACACGCCCATACAACGCTTCAGAGAGAGCTGCATATTCTTCAGAAGGAGATAGCGAGCCGACATGTCCGGCAGTCGTACCGGACGGAGCCACCAATTTAGGAGAAGGCTGCTTCGGAGGAGCCTGCTTCTTTGGTTCCGATTGCTGCATTTCAGCTTTCAGAAGCTCTCTTTGGAACACATATTCTGCGACTTCCCTGACGGAAGTCTTTCCTGGCTGATACCATTTATCCAACTCATGTTGTTTGGCTTGAATGGTATCGAAGGAAATTCCCTTCTCATTCAAATACTTAACAGTATCATTGATCTCCTGTTGGAACTTGGCTTGTGCCTCGGCTTGCTGCCTTTGCTGCAACGTCTGCGTTACACTATCTGTACTGGCATTCAAAGCTCGCAATTGCTGTGCAATTTGCTTGTTCTTCTCTTCCAACTCAGACCGCATGGCGGCAAACGTATCTACAAAATCAGTCAGCACGGGGACATCCGTATTCTCAGCAGCGACCTTCTTCAACTGCTCTAGCTTCTCATCTAGCGGGGATTTGTCTGGACGCGCACCCTGAATACGAGCTTGATTGATAGCATTTATCATCTGCGCGTACTCTTCTGGATGCTGAGATTTGAAGTCATTCAACTCGGCCAGCTGGGCCTTGAGTCGAATTTCCTCATCAGAAAGAGGCTTGGATTTCTCTGCCTCAAAACTCTTCCTATCTCGGTCAAGCTCGGACATTCGTCTGTCGAACGTGAACTTCATCCTTGCCGCATCGGGCATTTCGTTCAAGGACAACACGACATTCTGCATAATCTCACCGTCCACCTTCAGTTCTGGAAACGTCACCGTTCCAGCCTCCTGATTGATCAAGAAATCTTGATCAGCTTCGGGTACGTTAGCAGCTTGTGCCGCAGCCTCGACTACTTCTTCCGATTGCGGGGAGAGTTCTTGTTCTTCCTCCGTTTCGCCCTCGTTCAAACCAGCGGAAAGAAAATCATCCATAGACATATCGGCGGTCCCCTGCTCCTTTTCAGAAGTTTCCGACTGATCTACATCATCGCTCATTTATACCTCTCTATTGGGGTTGTGGTAACTGTCCCTGTTGGGCGGAGCCACCTTGAAGTTGTTGAATCATCTGTTTCAATTGTTCGTTTTCGTTTCTCAATTGCGCATTTACATTCATCCGTTGTATCATACGCTCCTTACCTGGAAGGTCAAGCCATTCATGTACAGCTTGTGAATCTACTACCGGACCATCACTGCCATATCGCAGTAGATCAACGACAAGATTCTGGAAAGATTCCCTGTCTCTGGCCTGCATGGGTCCGACATCCACCCGATATCCATACTTGCCCACTCGGATGTCGTCTTTGAACTCCAAGATGCCGTCTACCTTCAGTAGGTTGCGAATGTCTTTCTCCGTCATCTCGGGCTGCAATTGCCTTTGGGTTTCCAATGCTGTCGAAAACTCTGCATTGGGCACGATCACTTGCTGACTGAGTCTTGTGGTGCGGAATTCTCGCATGACTTTGGGATCCGACAGTGCCTTCTGAACTGCCTCAGAGTTAGTCTGGCTCTGCAATTCGGTCACATCGTCCCACTTATTTGAAACGGCAATGAACCTGTTCACTTCATATTTCTGCTGCATGAGATCCATCTGCTTCTCTCCCATGCGTGAAAGTGCGCGATTGTCGTTGCGGATCATCTCCCTAAGACGACTCATGCTCGCCTCGAAAGCCGCACGAATGGCACCTGGACGCTGGCTTGCCCCAACATTTCCAGTCAAAGTGTCCGTAATTCCTGCCATCTTCATCAATTCATCCACCTTGATGTCACGGAATCTGAACACATCCGAAGCGATATTCGTCCCCGGCAACCGCTTGAACACATTCTCAATCGGCTGCTGCCCATCCGTCTGGACCTCAAACACACCACCTGGAGCATTCACAAAAGTGTCAATATCCAGCACACCTTCTGCACAAACGATCAGCGCATTTACTACGCTTTTGATGTTGTCAAAGATCTGAGCTTCCAACTCATTCAGCTCATCTTGCTGCTCTTTCATGACATCCACGATGGCAATGCCCCAGAACTCATTCAGCTGCTGAATCAGAACATCTCTGACGTAGGGGAAAACCTTGTCTTTCCCCTTGTATTTCAAGGGGTTCTTCCGGTCTTCCAGGATCACATCCCCAACTAGTGTGGTCATTCTGCCGTTCGGATACTTGCGCCTTCTCCGAGTGAACTCCTGCTTGTCAACGTCAACTGGGACAATCGTCTCCTCGTCGAACGCAGTGTCCTTATACCAGAATTGCCAAACATTTACCCTCGAACTGCGAATGATCTCATCGTTCTTGCGGTCAAAGATGTCTTTGAACTCTTCCGACTTCGAGGCACGAATCTCGTCATACATGTCTGGATACATCTCCAAGACATCCGAGATTGGCATGTCCATCAACTCGACGCAGTATCTGGCATCGTCAAAGTCAGTCGCGAGCGGATCTGGAAAGAGTCTATCCGGCGGCACTCTGACAGTGTCAATCTCGTTCCCATCGAAATCCCACACCACCTTCCAGAATGCAGTGCCAAAAAGGAACTTGTCCTTCCACTTCAGACTGTTCTTCCTCTCGATATCCAAATCAATGTGCAGTTGTTCAAGGTGAGAAGAGAGCAAATTGGCAATCGACTCTGTTCCGCCCGCCCTGTTGTAAGCAAAAGCCTTGGGTCGCTGGTCAGTAACCAACGAATGGATATGTTCAACTGCTTGAAAAATAACATTATACACCGGAGTTGCTCTCCAGGTGGCGAGCTTGTCTACCTTGTCCTCCGCCCACTGTATTCCAAGGTAGTAATCCTCATTCTCTTTGAAGTTGGTGTGTCGATCTACCACCGCATCGGTGGCGACATCTCGCATCCGAAAGAGTCTGTTGAGATGCTCTTGCTGCTCTGGAGTCCTGTGAGATATGCTAAATGGTACTGATGTCGCCATGCTTTTCTCTCAATTGAGCACGGATCGCTTCGCCGTTAACTCGCATAGGCTTGTGCTTTTTCGCTTTAAGCTCCTCGCCCCTTTCGTCATCCGTCAGTTTGAAACGAGGAACTGATTTGGTTTTGGCATCGATCTCTTCGATTCTTTTCTTCAAATTGGAAACAGTCTCGTTCAGAATTGTCTGATTTGCTCGAAGGCTTTCAATCAGCCTATAGGCTTCCAGCAGCTTTCCTACTAGATATTCGCCCCCGACCGCCATTCCGTCTGCCAATGCCCGCTCCTACAAGTTCCAATTGACGTTTGATTCGTGCATTTTTCGCTATGTTTGCAACCGTTTGTGAATCTGCATCGAATGATTTTACAGACCTTTTCACATTGTCCAGTGATAAAAACGATTTGAAAGACGGATCGCAGACCCAATAGCGAATGCAGTCCATATACTCATCATTGGATTTTCTGGGCTTTCCGTCCTTTCCCCAGGCGTATTGACCAAACTCTCTAATTGTATTCGAGCAATTGGCACAGACGTACAGTTTTGGATTCTCCTCATCCTCCACGTTGTAATACAACAATCGCTTAACCAGTGCAATCCCTCCCGTTATGTCTTTGAACGAGTTCGTTGTCCCAATACCAAATCTCCGAAACTCCTCCCGTATCGACTTCCCCTCTCCCGTCCTCACCCTTTTATTTCCGGCGTAATCCATGATCGTTCGCTGAACCAGATGTTCAAACTCTGCCGATCTCCGTTTGATTGCATCTGCAACATTGGCAATTATATCTGACATCGACAGCTCATCGAAGATAATGGCTCGATTCTCTTCGTCAACTCCTCCCCACGCCACGGCAATTGGCTTTGCTTCGTGCGGATCTATGATTCTCCAGATCCCTCGCATCCGACTGACCTTGTCGCCAGAGAGAGGGGGGATCACATGTACACTCTTCTTGAAATCGTAAACCAGCCCCTTCCGAAGCTTCCAATCTCCATAGACACGGGCATTGTATTCTACCGTGTCATCTCCCTGCAGGTCGCCTTTGATGTCCGCCTTCGCCTCGTCAGAGATATGAGGATTGTCATCCAGTCCTGACTGGAAAATGCGAATATCTGATTCTGGACGATTCGCTTTGGTGTAGAGAGCATCTTGCATCCAGGTGATTTCATCTAGATTTGGAGTGGCAGTCATCCAAACATACAGCCGACCAGCCGCAGGAACACGAGTCACCAGCTCATTCCAGTGAGAGACGGACGGGATGCACTCTTCGTCAATCCATACAAAACGCAACCTCATACCCTGCAATGTTCTGCGTTTAGCTGAGGCTGATTTAAACGCAATAGTTGAATGGTTCTTCAAGTAGACCGTATCTATCGCATCGTTTCTGAAGTAGGTCACCTTAGAGATCATGCTCTCTGGCAACCACATCATCAGCTTGTCTTGCGGACCTTCCGCCTCTTTTTGTTGAACGTGATCCACCACATAAACAATCCCGTGGGTCGGGCCGGGAAGCTCATTGACCCACGGTTTAAAAGGGTGCGTTTTGGTGGACCACCAAACGGTTTCAGTAGCGCCAGCCACAGTCTTGCCACTGGCGTTCGCACCCAGGAAGAACCTCATCCTAGCCTCGGAGATGTGAAACTTCCGCTGGATCTCGTGCGGTTCGTATGATTTGATATTTCTCCGACCGATCTCGATCAGATAATTATCAAGCTTCTTCTCC
>Ga0272441_10016961_pt1 | contig 10010 bp, 6 predicted proteins | sample SSMProp6N_FD_193582 | JGI IMG/M metagenome (GOLD analysis project Ga0272441, IMG submission 193582) | Marine sediment archaeal communities from Little Sippewissett salt marsh, Falmouth, MA, United States - SSM-Prop-6N | ecosystem: Environmental > Aquatic > Marine > Wetlands > Sediment ...
GAACTGGCCGCCCAGGGCCACCAGATCCCCCGGCTCATCCTGGAATACCGCGAGCTCGACAAACTGGACGGCACGTACGTGTCGAAGCTGCCCCTGCTGGTACACCCGGAGACGGGCCGCATCCACACCACGTTCAACCAGACGGTGGCCGCGACCGGGCGTCTCTCTTCCTCCGACCCGAACCTGCAGAACATCCCGGTCCGCACGACGCTCGGGCGGGAGATCCGAAAGGGGTTCGTGCCGGACGAAGGATACCTGTTCCTGTCTGCCGACTACTCGCAAATCGAGCTCCGGGTGCTGGCGCACCTGTCTGCAGACCCGGCGTTCGTGGAGGCCTTTCGGGCGGACCGTGACATTCACCGGGAGACGGCCGCTCGCATCTTCGGAGTGGAGGCTGAGGCGGTGAGCGGCGGCATGCGCGACCAGGCGAAGACGATCAACTTCGCCACCATCTACGGACAGGGACCCGTCGCTCTCGCCGCGCAACTCGGGATCAGCCGGACCCAGGCCGATGAGTTCATCGCCAGCTACTTCGAGCGCTTCGCCGGCGTGCGCCGCTACCTGGACGAGATGAAGGAACAGGCAAAGGAGAGAGGCTACGTCGAGACCCTGCTGGGCCGTCGTCGCTACATTCCGGAGATGCGGTCCAGGAACCCGGGCGTGCGCGGCTTCGGCGAGCGGCTGGCCACGAACTCACCGATCCAGGGCACGGCGGCTGACCTCCTGAAGATCGCCATGATCCGCCTGCACGACCGGCTGAGGTCGGGGGACACCGGCGCCCGGATGCTGCTCCAGGTGCACGATGAACTGCTGCTCGAGGTGCCCGAAGCGTCCGTGGAGGAAACGCGTCGCATCGTGAGTGAGGAGATGGAGGCCGCGATTCAGCTGGATGTCCCCCTGAAGGTCGACATGGGGGTCGGCCCGAGCTGGTACGACAGTAAGGGCGGCTGATGGGCTCTGCGCCCCGCGAGGCCCACTAATCGGATGAGAGTCTGATGAGATTCCGTACTTCCAGAACCTGTGATGAAAGAAGATGCATGTTCACCAGAGCGATAGCAGCGGCAATCATCTTGATGCTCGCGAGCAGCACCGGCCTCGTGGCGCAGGAATCAGGATCCGGGAATGCGGAGCTTGCCCAGGAGGCGGCCAATCCGATCGCAAACCTCGTCAGCCTCCCTATTCAGAACAACACCGATTTCGGGCTCGGTCCCTTCGACCGTTCCGCGAACGTGCTCAACGTCCAGCCAGTCGTTCCTCTTGCGGGGGGTAAGATCGTCACGCGGACCATCTTCCCGTTCGTGTGGCTTCCGGACCTGAGTTCGGAAAGCGGTAGCTTCTCGTCGGGATTGTCCGACATCACGTTCACGGCCTTCTACGTACCGTCCGCGGGTTCCACCATGTGGGGTCTCGGCCCGGTAGCGGTATTCCCTTCAGGGGGTTCAAAGCGAGGGTCCGAGAAATGGAGCGCCGGAGTGTCGGGCGTTGTCCTGGCACAACCGGGTGACTGGACCCTGGGGCTGCTGGCCAACAACGTGTGGTCGTTCGCCGGTGACTCGGATGCCGATGAGGTCAACAAGGGTCTCCTCCAGTACTTCATCGTCTATCAGCTGGGCAACGGCTGGTACGCCAACAGCGCACCGATCATCACAGTGGACTGGACGGCGCCTGCGGGTCAGCAATGGAGCGTCCCGGTAGGTGCCGGTGGCGGCAAACTCTTCTTCCTCGGGAAGCTCCCCGTGAACATCCAGAGCCAGGCTTACTACTTCGTCGAGAAGCCCGACTTCGGCCCCGACTGGCAGCTCAGGGTCCAGGTCCAGTTTCTGTTCCCGCTTCCGGGTAGCTGATGGAGAACCACGCCGCCCCGAATAGCAGAGGGCCGGGGCGACCGGCTAAGCCCCGAAGGATGCCCTCTCTATCGACGATGGTCCTGATCGCCCTGGGCCTGGGCGTCCTCGTCGGCGTGTTCTTCGGCGAAGGCACGGCGTTCCTGGCTCCGATCGGCAGTGCCTACGTCGGGCTCCTCCAGATGACGGTGCTGCCCTACATCGTCCTGTCCATCGTGTACGGCCTGGGCCGGATTCAGCCGACGAGCGCGCGAAAGCTGGCCGGGGTGGGCGCCGTCACGGTGCTCGTCCTCTGGACGATGGGGATCGTGGCTTCGCTTCTGATGCCGCTGAGCTATCCCGACTGGCAATCGGCCCGCTTCTTCAGTCACGCCATGGTTGAACGCCCTCCGGAGCTCGACCTGTTCCGGCTCTACATCCCACGCAACATCTTCGCCTCGCTGAACGAAACAGCCGTCCCGGCGGTGGTGGTCTTCTGCATCCTGCTCGGCGTCGCGCTGATGGGTGTGGAGAGGAAGGACACCCTCGTCGAGGCGCTGGGGAGCCTGGCGGATGCGGTCATGCGGTTGGTCGGCCTGGTTGTAAAGACCGCTCCGATAGGAATCTTCGCGCTGGCCGCCGCCGCCTCCGGTACGATACGCCTTGAAGAAATGGGTACGATCCAGGTTTACGTGTGGGGCTATCTTGCGATGGCGGGAGTGCTCGTCTTCTGGGCCCTTCCGATGCTGATCAGCACGGTCACGGGCATCGGCTTCAGGCGCGTGTTTGCCGCCAGCCGGGATGCGCTCGTCACCGGCTTCGCGACGGGCAGCCTTCTGGTGGTTCTGCCTTTGCTCTCAACCGCAATCAAGGATCTCCTGGCGGAGCGAGGAGTTCACTCGGAAGACGAGATGGCGATGGTCGACCTCGTCGTGCCGACGGCCTTCAACCTGCCATCGGTCGGCATGCTTCTCACCATGAGCTTCGTGCATTTCGGCGCGTGGCTGTTCGACTCTCCGTTGGCCCTCGGCCAGTATGCAGCCTTCGCGGCCCTCTCCGTGGTCACCGCCTTTGGCGGCTGGACGATAGGCCTTCCAGCCCTGCTCGACGCATTCCGGCTCCCAGCTGAAATCTTCGAACTCTATCCACTGGTGGATGTGATCACCGGCAGATTCTCCGCCGTTGCAGCGGCCGTGCAGCTCGTCGCCCTCACGTTGATCGTCGTGGGAGGTCTCGGCGGTATCTCGAAGCTCAGGTGGGCTTCGCTCCTGCGCTACGCCGGGAGCACGGCGGTCCTGATGCTGGCGACGGTGACTGTGCTCGGGGTCGTCATGAGTCGCGCGATCAACCAGGACTACGCCGGTTACCGGGCGCTCGTGGAGCGGACGTCCCTGCAGGAAGGCGTGGGAGTGCGCCATGCCGAATCAGCTCCACTGGCGCTAACCCCCGAGCAGCAGGCCTCCGACAGGATCCAACTGATTCGGGACCGCGGCTGGCTGCGTGTCGGCTATGTCCCGGACCGCTTGCCCTTCATCTTCCGTAACGAAGACGGTACGGTCGTAGGGCTCGATGCCGAACTGGCGCGAGGCCTGGCCGCAGACCTCGAAGCTGGCGTCGAGTTCGTTCGCCTGTTGCCGGACGATGCGGTCGAAGCGCTACACCAGGGGAGGGTGGACATCGTAATGTCCGGCCTGACCATGGAGCCGAGTCGGGCCAGGTTCGTGCGGTACTCGGTTTCATATATGAGCATCACCGTTGCACTGGCGGTGCCCGACCACGCCCGGCAGGAGTTCTCGAGCCTCACGGAGCTGGCAGCACGTGAGCGACTTAGCATCGGGATATTCCCAGCGACTCGCTATCAACGCGACCTGAGACGGTATCTTCCCAACGCCGAGTTGGATTCCATCAGCAGCCCTCGCCCCTTCTTCCAGGGAGAGCTGGACGTGGACGCCATCCTGCTCAGCGCGGAAGAAGCAGCCGCATGGACGCTCGTGTACCCGAACTACTCGGTAGCTGTGCCGTTTCAGGAATGGGGATTGCCCCTGGCCTGTGCCATGGACATCTCCCCTTCCACCCTGCACGGTTACGTCGATGCCTGGATCGAGCTCGCCACTCGGGACGGCACGGTGGATCGCTACTTCTCCTACTGGATAATGGGCGAGGATCCGCCGGGCCGGCGAGTGCCTCGCTGGTCGGTCGTCCGCGACGTGCTCGGCTGGGTCGACTAGTGCGTGCATGAACACTGCGGAGCGTGGGATGCTCCAGCGTAGTTATCCCTGCAAGCCCAGGAATCGCAGGGCAGACAGATCGGACTCCGCCCGGTAGTTTTCCGGGATCGTCGGCTCCACCGAGTTCCGCACCGCATTCACGACCGGCGTCATGATCTCCACACCGGCCTCGTTGAACCGGTCGATCACGCTTTGCCTCAACACCGAAGCCGTGAGCTTGGCGAGCTTGGGTTGGTCCGTCCAGGCCATGAGCTCGTAGGAGACGGCGAAGTCACCGAGGCTCTCCTGCAACACCACCGGTTCCGGCTCGTCGACGATGTGTTCCGTGCCCTGCGCCGCAGCCTTCATCAGTTCGTGAACCGTCCGCCAGTCGACATCGTAGCCGATTCCAGCCGTTACGCTCAGCGCCAGTCCCCCCGCGGTGGTGGCCGCCGAGTAGTTCACGACGCGGCCTCCCAGAGCAACGTTATTGGGAACCGTGACCTCCTCGTTGTAGATCGTCCGCAGCCGGGTGACGAAGAGTCCCCGGATGATCACGTCCCCGGTTGTGCCAGCTACTTGAATACGGTCACCAATGCGGAAGGAACGCGTATACGTGAGGATGATTCCGGAGATCATGTTGCTGACCGACGAGCTGGCTCCGAGTGTGAACATCGCCCCGACGAACAGGGAGAAACCCCGGAAGACTTCGCTCCCGGCACCGGGAAGAAACGGATAGATGATCATCACGGTGCCGAGGATCAGTCCTACTCGCAGCAGTCTCCCGGTCGGCTCCGCCCACTCCGGGTCAAAACCTGGAATGCGGATCTCTTCCTTGCCCACCGCTTCCATGATGAACGAGGCAAAGCGGATGACGAACCTCATCAAGATGATGATTACGATCAGCGACGCGAACCGCGGCAGGTACCCGAGTATGCCCAGCGCAAGATTGCGAGCGGGCCCGACCACTACGGGCATTACCGTTCCAGCCAGCGGCCGGGTAGCGGGAATGAAGGCGAGAACCAGCGGTACGTAGAAGTAGAGAAGTACGATCGTGATCACAAACCGCGCGACCTTCAGCCCGAGGACCGCTAGTTGGCGCACGCGCGACGGCGTGATCAGTGTCGTGCCCTGGAGTTGAAGACCCTTGCGGGCCTCCTTCCATGCGCCCAGTCGACGGACGGCCCAGCGCACGACGCGGTTCAAGATGACCAGGAGAAAGATCAGAAAGGCCGTGGCGATCACGGCGTTTACCACTCCGCCAAGCCAATCCACGAGGATTTCCCGCTCCTCGTCCGTCAGATCTGCTCGACCGGCAAGACTCCTCAGGCGCAGACGCCAGACGAGAGTCACGGCCGTGAGACTCACGAGAAAAGCCAGCATCCTGGTGGTCTGCCGCCGCACCTGTTGAGCTGCCTCGGACTGACCTTCCTTCAGCGCGAATCGCAGGTACAGGGATCGGAGGCCATACGTGAGCAGAATGACGATGGCGGGAAGAAGCACGATGTCAACGATCCAACGTATGGGTCCGGGCTCGTATATCCACTGCTTCCACGTGTCCACGGAGGTGCCCCTTTCTGACGGCCATCAGAGGATAGTGCGGTCTGCAGCACGCAATCTGGGGAGAGGGCTCGCTGGTGCGCCAGAACGATGGGTACCGCACATCCAAAGGTCCGGTCGACACTATGTCCCACCGTTCGCTTGTCGGTGGCCATAGTGTCGGCTGCGCGAGCGCATTACTCTCACGATTGCGTCCACATAACTGATTGCTGCTTAATCAGTTGACGATATACACGCGAAGAACTCGCTTCACGGAATACTCCTTGCTTTACGAGGGACTGCCGAGTCGCGCCATATCACCATCCCACCCAACACTCGACACGGAGCCGCTCATGCTTGCGAAGTTCAGTTTGCGATTCCTGGCCCTCACGCTTGCCCTCTCGATGACCCCACTGGCTGCAGCTGCACAGGAGTCATCGCTGGATGTTCAAGAACCCGACGCCCAGCCGGCCAGCCAGCTGGTCGCGGAACAGCAGCCGGTCTCGGACTCGGGGTCCGTCATCGCAGCGCTGACGTCGTCAACGTACCATGCGGCGCTTCTGGCACCGCCGGCCGTCGACCTGCCGACAGCTGAGGATCTGAGAGCGGACGGAGAGAACCCGCCCCTGGCTCCCGCTGGAAAGGGCTCGGGTACCGGGCTGGGATTCATGATCGGGGGAGCTGCCGCCTTCATCGGAGGGCTCCTGATTGGCGGGACCGGAGGCACCATCATTGCGGCCGGGGGCGTTGGCCTCGGGGTATACGGAGCCATCATATACTTCTGACCGAATGAAGCGGGGGCCGCGGCTTTGGTCCGCGGCCCCGCTGCATCGGCTGATCCGGATCCCGGCGTGCGCCCGTCCCACATTCAGAGCGGTCTGCGGTCCCCCCCTACTGGCAACCCGCCGTTACGATTCCCGCTTCCGTTGCCGAGTCACAGGGGGATATAGTGACGAAGCTCGTTACCACGACGATCATGGCCGTAGCACTGATCCTGCCGTCCGCTGCCCCCGCTCAAGCGCCTTCGCAGGACCTGCTGCACGAAATTGCGACTGACGTATACGTGTTCGGTTACCCGATGGTTCTCATGGAGACGACTCGACGCCTGTTCACGAACGTCCCGGCTCCTGAGGGTTCGTACGCTCCCATGAATCAATTCGCGCACAACCGGGCGTTCCCGGACCATACATTTCGGCAAGTGGTGAGGCCGAACGCCGACACCTTCTACTCCATGCTGTGGTTCGACGTCACGGACGGGCCGCTGATCGTCTCCATGCCGGATGCCGGCGGTCGGTACTACATGCTTCCCATATTGGACTTCTGGACCGATGTTTTTGCCGCACCGGGAAGCCGCACGTCGGGGACCGAGTCGGCCGACTTCGCCATCGTGGGCCCTGCATGGGAGGGGGACCTTCCCGAGGGGGTCGAACCCATCCGTTCCCCCACCGGGATGGGCTGGATTATTGGCCGAACTCGGGTCGATGGCCCTGCGGACGCGGCGAACGTTCACCCGTTTCAGGACGACATGAGAGCGACACCCCTCAGTCGCTGGGGCGACGACTATGCCCCTCCCGGCACGGTGCCGATCGAGGAAGGCCTCACACCCACGGCGGAGCCACCGCTCGTCGTCGCCGGGATGGATGCTGAGACGTTCTTCGAGCTGTTCGCGCACCTGCTGAAGCAGAATCCTCCGCACGAGATGGACTGGAACGTGGTGACCCAGATGGAACAGCTGGGCATCGTACCGGGCGAGAACTTCGACTTCTCGGAGCTTCCCCTCCAGCATGAGTCGCCCGGGGCGGATGTGGAATCAAACTGGCTGCCCGCACCATCGGACGGCTTTAACCTCATCATGCGTCTGTACTGGCCCGAGCCGACTCTACTCACGGGTGATTGGGATCCTCCGCCGGTACGCAGCTCGAAATACGTCGGGCGCAGGCTTACTCCGAAGTGAGCAGCCGACTGTCTATACACCGTCGCCGGTAGGCGTGAACCTGGTGAACGGGAGGGCCTCATCCAGCGCGAATACCTGACTGCGTCCCGCACAGGCTTCGCCGATCCCGCGCTGCGTCTGGTGCTCGGCATCGTTGGGGCACGCGCGCTCAGCCCCAGCGAGTTCTGCCGATTCCAGTGGAATCGGATATTGAGACTCCGTCGGTCGGACTGCTGGCCTTAGGCGGACCATTCAGACGGGGATGGCTGTTTCCTATTCAGGAGAATCGCATGCTCTCCCACTCCTCCCGCCGTATCGTCCCGTGTTTTGGAACTTCGCTGGCTCTCATCCTCTCTGTTGCTGGAGCTGCGGTTGCGCAGCAGCCACAGGCGACCACGAGCAGATGCGACTACTCCGATGTACCCGGGGTAGTGTGGTGGGGGACCGAGCCGCGCATGGAGATCGAGCGGTTCGCTGCCTACGCCGCGCCGGTCTACTGGTTCTCGCCAGATGAGCCACTGCTCAGCCGTGCCGAGGGCGTGGACGTCCGAATCCCGCATCCTCTCCCCTTCGAGGACGACCCGGACAGGCCGATCATCTACTACCAGATCGAGGAGATTGTCACGGCGCCAGGGCTCGATCAAACGATCGACGTGCCCGGATTCGTACTGAACACTGAGGACAAGGGTCGTTCGATCATCGACCTGCGGACCGTAACGCTCGTGCGCTTGGGACTGTTCGCCTACTTCTCTTCGGAGGTGGGACTCGGCGCGCACCCACACGATCTCGAGCCGGCGGAGATGAAGATCGTCGTTCTCCGCAGTGACGGCGAGCACATGACGGAGCGCTATGGTAACCGCTGTGCCGAGCGGAACTACGTCTTCGGGATCACGCGTGTCACCGGTAAGGCGCACGGGCTCGAGTGGTACTGGAACATCAGCAACGTGGACGTGGAGACCCGGGTCCCATTTACCCTCCTGGTAGAGGAAGGGAAGCACGCCATCGGGACCGACAAGAACGGGGACGGCTATTTTACGCCCAGCTACGACGTGGACGTGAGGGTGAACGACGCATGGGGAACCCGTGACATCATGAGGTCGGGTGGCCTGTTCAGCGGCGGATACCAGACCTGGATGACCAAGGTCCGGGAGCCCCAGCACCGCGTGGTTCCACCTCTCCCGGAGGACAGCCCACTGCTGGCCCGTGTCGAGCAACGAGAGAACGGAGATTGGACCAAGACCAACGCCGTCTACGAGTTGCGGCCACTGCCGCCCAAGGAGCTCGCCGGAGACGACAAGGGGCTGTACCGCCGTTTGGACAACAATGAAGTCGGGGACTGGCCGGCGGTGTCGGAAGAGACCCAGGCGAAGAAATTCTCGGAGTGGGTCGAGGCTGGGACAGCCTCCAAGTCGCTGGCCATTTCCTACCGGTACGATGGTGCATCCGGCGTGTCCTTCGTATTCCCGTTCTTCGTCGTGAAGAACCTCGAGCTCGGGATCACCGGTGGATACCTGATGCACCGTATGTATATCAAAGATCAGGGGTTTCGAGATTTCGGCTGGCAGATCATGTATGCGCACTCGGCCTCTCGGTGGATCGATTCGTATTTCGGCGCGGGTTATGAGAAGGACGTGGAGGACGTACCGCCGGACGAGGCTACCGAGCCGAACCAGACGGTCACGAATCGGTTCTTCGTAATGGAGACCGGGTTGAAGTTCCGTGTGGACATCAGGGTAACACCGTTCAAGTTCCTCGGCGTGCTCACGCCGTTCTGGGGTTTGCGAGCCGGCATCAAGAACGTGGGCTTTCCGGACATCGATCGGCTGACTTACGTCCTGGAGTTTGGAGCAGGAGCGTTCTAGGCGGGCTGCAAATGGCGTGCTGATACCGTTGGAAGCCCGTAGGTTTACGTGATGGCCTTCGAGGAGTCGATCTGAAATGATGGCCGGCCGGGGGGGCTGACCCATGAGTGACTCGGGCAAGCAAAGGCGCTTCTCGCGCAGGACTTCAATCGGAATCATCGCCGTAGGGTTCCTCGGCCTGCTCTATTGGGGCGCCCTGGTCGCGGCTGACAGGCAGCTCACGCGCATGCTTCCCGACGCACTGGCCGAGGCGGTCGGCGGGCGCGACGCGGCCCGCTATACGGTCACGGTGGAAGGGGTGAAGCTGTCCTATTCCCTGCGGGGAGTCACCGTCAGGAACCTCAGGGTCTCCCTCGATTCCACCGCGGCTGCCGAGACCACCGAGCCCGCGCTCATCCGGGCCGCGAACCTGGGCCTCCTCCGCGTGTCGGGGCTGCGACTGATTCCTCTCCTCCTCGGAGAGGGGATTTTCGTTTCCTCGATCGAGATCGATGGACCGGTGATATCGCTCGATTTCACGGAGGCGGGAGGAAATGCCGTGGAATTGGCTCAGCCGGAGGACGCCGAACCCGTCGCCGAGTCGGAGTCCCCTCGGCCACCCAACGCGACGCTGCGAAGCGTGAGCATTCGGAACGGCTCGATCGAC
>Ga0272441_10016963_pt1 | contig 10009 bp, 6 predicted proteins | sample SSMProp6N_FD_193582 | JGI IMG/M metagenome (GOLD analysis project Ga0272441, IMG submission 193582) | Marine sediment archaeal communities from Little Sippewissett salt marsh, Falmouth, MA, United States - SSM-Prop-6N | ecosystem: Environmental > Aquatic > Marine > Wetlands > Sediment ...
TGGTCGGGACCGACGGGAGTTCGCTGTCGAAGTCCACGGCGTCGTTGCCACACGTCTGGGTCCAGTGTGCTCGGAAGGCCGTGGCGGTGGTCTCGGACAGGGGAAACTGCTCGAGGGGCACGGCGACTTCCACGAAGTAGTGGTCGGTGCCGGCCAGGGCGGAGTAGACGATGTTCGTGCCGCCTGCCTCCCACTGGAGGGAGCCGGTGAGAATGGACGTGGGGTCGCTGTTGCCCCACAGGCCGCTGCCCCACAGGATGCTCGCGTAGAGGCCGCCCGGGGCGTTGCCGTTGTTGCCCGTGGTCTCGATGCCGATGTCCCAGGTGCCGTCGGGGCCGAAGTCGAGCGCGATGTCGCCGGGCACGTGGCCCTGTGCTCCCTGGGGTGGGAGGCCGATGACGAGGCCGAAGTAGGCGAACTCGGGATCGTAGGTGCAGTAAAAGGCTTCGGCGTCGAACTGCTGTCCACCATAGCCGGGGTGGACGTAGCCGCCGTCGGTTCCGGGCTGGTAGTCCTCGGGGGGGCCCCAGACGCCGTCGACACCTGGGTTGGGCTCCCAGTCGGAGCTGGCGAACGGGCCGGGGTCGATGCCCCAGTCGTCGGGCAGGCCGTCGATGGTGATCGGGTATGCACCCGCGTGGGCGGCGATGAGTGCAAGGACGCTGAGGGCGAGAAGCGCGGTCCGTGGCAGCGAGTTCACTTCGGGCATCCTCCTCGTGGTGGCCCCTGAGGGGGCAGAGCGTGCGAAACCGGGTCTAGTCACACGGTGGGGGTGGTAGAGCAATCGCCGTGCCAGAGCGCGCGGGACGAACCCGCTGGCGGATGCAACACACACCCTGGCAAGGGGTTACACCACTGCTGTCAGCGGCGTGCCGCGGAGAGGCGCAAGCGCACAACTCGTGGCCGGGCGCGTGGCGCGCGGCGCCGCTGTGTCCGCAAGTCGTTGGCAGGCGGGGTGTTAGAGTGTCCAGAAGAACGACACTGTGGTCGGCGGGGGGAGCCGACAGGGTTCAGAGGCGTGCGAGGAAGCGGTGTGCGGCGGCGACGTCGGCGACGGGGTCTTCGCCGCTCTCGCGTTCGATGGTGTAGAAGCCCTGGTAGCCGGTCTCGCGGAGTGCGGCGACGTAGCGGTCCCAGGGGACGTCGCCCTGTCCGACGGGGACCTCGCCGTGCGAACCGTCGTCGTGGCGCACGCCGTCCTTGGCGTGGGTATGGACAATGAAGTCGGCGAGTTCGTAGACGCCTCGGACGGGGTCGAAGCCGTTCATGACGAGGTTTGCGGGGTCGAAGTTCACCTTCACCCCATCGGTGGCGAGGGACGCGATGAAGTCGTGCATGAGGGCCGTGTCCTCGGGTCCGGTCTCGCAGGCGAGGCAGCAGGCGCGCTCGGCGGCATAGGAGCCGATGGCCAGGAGGGCGTCGGCGAGGATTCGGCGGGTAGGGGCTGCGGGGTCGCTGGGGATACGGCCGATGTGGGCCGAGTGGATGGCGACACCGAGGTCTACGCCGAGGTCGATCATGCGCTGTGTGCGGCCGATTTTTTCGTCGAGGGTGGCCTGGTCGGTGTAGCCGCCGAGCTCGACGCACAGGGCGGCGATCTGGAGGCCACGGTCGGCGACGAACTTCCGGAACTCACGGCGTGCGCTGCGGGTCATCTGCTCGGGGGCGAGTTCGCCGCCGGTGACGTAGACCTGGAAGCCGTCGAGGCCGAGGTCAGCGATTTTCTCGATGCCCCGGCGCACGCCGAGGCGAAGGGAATCGACCACCGCGCCGATCTTCAGCCCTGCCATAGGGGTCTCTCCGTGGGGGGGTGCTGTGGAGGCGTTATGCCCCGCTTGGGCGTTCTCGCAGGGTGCTTGTAGCACACGGCGTGCGTGGAGTCAACTCAGGCCGCAGGCATGGCATGGGAAACCCGCCGCGGGCGGCAGCCGGCACGGCGGGTTGGGATTGAGGAGCGGCAGGTCAGCGTTTGGAGAACTGGAAGCCGGCTCGGGCGCCTCGGCGGCCGTACTTCTTGCGCTCTTTCTCACGCGAGTCGCGGGTGAGGAAGCCCTCGTCCTTGAGCTTCTGGTGAAACTCCTTGTCGAGCCTCACCAGGGCTCGTGCGATACCGAGGACCATGGCGCCCGCCTGGGACGAGACTCCGCCGCCGTGGATGGAGACGAAGACGTCGTAGCGGTTGAGGGCTTTGACGGCTCGCAGGGGTGCCCGGATGTTCGCCTGGAGCCTTTCGGTGGGGAAGTATTCATCGGCGTCGCGGTTGTTGACGAGCATTTGGCCGGTGCCGCGGCGGAGGCGGACGCGTGCGGTGGCGGTCTTTCGGCGTCCGGTTCCCCAGCAGTAGTCGGTGCTTGCGGTCGCGATCAAACCAGGTCTCCTTCACTGGCCGATCAGAGGGTGATCGGCTCGGGCGCCTGGGCCTCGTGTGGATGCTCGGGGCCGGCGTGGATCTTGAGCTTTCGAAGCATGAGCCGCCCCAGGTTCGAGCGGGGGAGCATTCGGCGGACCGCTTCGCGGAGCACGCGGTCGGGGTGCTTTGCCATCAGATCGCGCATCACCTGGGACTTGAGGTGACCGGGGTACCTGGACAGGCGGTAGTACAGCTTCTGGTCGAGTTTCTTGCCCGTCACCCGCAGCTTGGAGGCATTGACGACCACCACGAAGTCGCCCGTGTCCACGTGCGGCGTGTACTCAGGGCGGTGCTTGCCCTGGAGGAGCGTGGCGATCCGGGTGGCGAGCCGGCCGAGCACCTGCCCCTCAGCATCGACGAGGAGCCACTTGCCGCCGACCTCGCCCGGCTTCGCCATGTAGGTCTTGGCCATCTGAGAACTCCGAAGAGGCATCGTCATACCGTGAAACCACAATTCTACGCATACGGGCACCGGAAGTCAACCCTGTTTTTGGCACCGCCCCCGTGGCGACCGTGACGGAATCTTGACAATTGCCGCCGAACCAGATACACTCAGTCTCCAGAACTTGCGCCGAAGTGGCGGAATTGGCAGACGCGCTAGGTTCAGGACCTAGTGGGCTTTATCGCCCATGGGGGTTCGAGTCCCCCCTTCGGCACCAACCTAAGCGGTTCGCATTGTGGGACTTATGGTCTCGCGGCGGGCCGTTCCGGGCGGCAGGGCCGGGTTCCTGCATACCGTGGCGGGAGGATGGGCGGCGGCCGACTCGTCGGCCCGTCGCACCGTGCGAGAGGGTGACCTCTCGGGCGGACCACGGAACGCCCGACGCCGGTAGTGACGACTGGGAGGGCCTGGTGCGCCGGCACGTGAGGGGCGGCGGGCGCCAGGCCTGTGTGAATGAGGGCACGATTGGGACGCTCCTGTGGTGCGACCCTGGTTGTGCCTTTCTTGATCTGCGGTCCGGGGGGTATCGGCGTCGGGCCGGGTGTGCCCAGAGCGACGCCACAGGAAGTGGAATCGATGGCCACACAGACGACACAACGCGGCAAGGCATCGCCGCCGGCGCGCGGCGCGGGCAAGGCCACTGGCGGGAAGCGCGGGCTCATCATCGGCGTCGTGTGTCTCGCAGGCATCCTGCTGCTCGGCGCGGGTGCTCTGGCCGCGATCCTCCACAAGCGCGACCAGCCGCCCGCCCCGGCCGACGCGCAGACAAAGGGCATTGTGCTGGAGGAGCGGGTGAAGCTGATGGTCAACCTCGCTCAGGACAGCCGCCTTCGCGTGCTCAGGGCGGACGTCGCCCTGGAAGCCAGGGACGAAACGGCACGCAAGGAGCTCACGGCGCGGATGGTCGAGGTCAAGGACCTGCTGGGAGCCCTGCTGTCGGAGAAGCGGCTCGCCGACCTGGAGGGCAAGGGGACCAAGGCAGAGCTCCGAGGCGAGTTGGCGGCTGCGATCAACAGGAAGCTCGCCCTGCCAGGCGCCGTCCTCCGGGTATACTTCGATTGCTTCATCATCCAGTAGGCGCCCCCAGCCGAGTTGGGCCGGGCGGCGGCGCGCCGGCGGTCTGCATTGACTCCTCAACCACAGGCAGGTAGGATCGCGCGCGGGCCGGATGCCTGCCGTGCGGTGGGCAGCGCGAGGGTGCTTACCTGAGAGAGGAGGCCGCGGGATGGGAACGCGACGCGTGCGTGGGGCGATGGACGGCTCGGACGGGGTGGGCCGCCGGGAGTTCCTCAGGAAGACGGCGTGGTCGGGTGCGGGGCTGCTCGTGCTCACGGGGCGTGTGCGGGGCGCGGAGGCGGCCGACCCACTGCCCACTCGCGTGCTGGGCCGCACCAAGGCCAACGTGACCATCCTCGGGCTCGGCACGGCGCCCATCGGCGAAGGGCCGGTAGACACCGCGGAGGCGGCGCGAATCTTCGGCGAAGCCATCGACCACGGCGTGACCTACATCGATACAGCCCGCATCTACGGCAACGCCGAGGAGGCCCTGGGGCGCATCCTGCCCAAGCGCCGCGACGGCCTCTTCGTGGCCACCAAGGTGTGGACGGACGAGGGCGCGCGGGCCGAGAAGCTGCTGAGCACCTCGCTGAGGCTCCTCAAGACCGACCACGTGGACCTGTGCCACATCCACAACGTGGGGAACAAGAACCTCGATAAGGCGCTGGGCACGGGCGGCGTGCTCGAGTACCTGCTCAAGCAGAAGGAGGCGGGCAAGGTCCGCTTCATCGGCGTCTCGGGCCACTGCTTCCCCTCCCGCTGGCTGCGCGTGCTCGCGACGGGGCAGATCGACGTGGCGATGCCCGTGATGAACTACGCGGACCGGAACACCTACAACTTCGAGGGCAAGGTGCTGCCCGAGTGCCGCAAGCAGGGCCTGGGGGTGGTGGCGATGAAGGTCTACGCGGGCATCAAGGGCGGCTTCCGCAACCACCGGAAGGGCTCGGTGGGCTGTGCGACGGCGCCCGAGCTGCTCCCCCAGGCGATGGCCTACGCCCTGGACCTCGAGGGCGTGTGCGTGGCCAACGTGGGCCCCTACACGATGGCGCAGGCGCTTCAGAACATCGAGTTCGCCCGGAAGTACAAGCCGCTGAGCCAAGCGGAGCGCGACAAGCTGCTGGACCTGGGAGAAGAGATGGCTCCGAAGCTGGGCGCGCGCTACGGCTCCCCTGCCTGAGCCCGCTCAGACATTCTCGGGCGATCACTTCCCTGCGAGGCAGAGGATTCTGCCGTCGGTCGTGGCCACGTAGAGGCGGCCGGCGGCGGCTGCCATGCCGTCGAAGACGGGCGGCGCGGGCAGCGGGCATTCGCCTGCCTTCTGGCCGTCCGCTGCCGAGACGGCCCAGAGTGTGGCGACCTGCTTGCCGAGGAATGCGGCCTCCTGCTGCTCGATGAGCTTGCGGCTGGCGGCGAGGCTCTTGCCCAGTGTGCGCTCGTCGAGCACATCGCGCGGGCCGGCGATGAGCAGCGTGTCGCCCGCGAGGGCCATGGCGCGGACGAGGATGGGCACGGATGTGGACCAGGCGTAGTTGGCCTTGTTGGTCACGGGGCCGGGCTGTCCTCGGCTTCGCCTCTTCTTCTTGGGAGCGCCGCGGCGGTCGGCGGGTCTGGCGGTTGGCGCGGGCTTCCATTCCTTGCGGGCGGCGAAGAGGCGGTACTCCATTGGCGTGGTCCATCGGTAGTACTGCGGCTGGCGGCCGAAGGCGTAGACGTGGTCGTCGCCGACGCACATGATCCGCCCCGCTGGCGCGTGCTTGCCGGCGACGAAGTAGCCGCACCATCCGCTGCCCCAGGTGCGGCCGTAGAGCCAGTAGGTGCGGTGGAACCAGGTGTCGTCGAGGAAGCCCGTGGGGCAGAACAGGTGGGTGCCTTCGCCGCCCTGGGCGCGGCCCTCGAGCGGGCTGGAGAGCGTTGGCCCCATCGCCAGGCGCTTGCCCTCGAGATCGAAAGCCTGGGAGCGCATGTAGAGCCGCGTGCCGTCGGTGCTCACGATGTCGGGGCGGCCGACGGGCATGTTGAGCCACTTGACGAGCTCCTGCACGTTGTTGCCCGTCTTCGGATTCCGGTCGTCGAGGGCTGTCATGGAGAGCAGCTTACCCGTCGCGGCGTCCAGGCGATAGAAGCGCATGCCGCCGTCCACGAAGAGCGACCTGCCCGCCGCGAAGTGGGCGACGCCGTCGTGGACCATCACGGTGCCGTGGACGGGCCAGAGCGACTCGATTTGCTCGTAGGACACGATGCGGCGGTCCTCGGGCGCGGCGCGGAAGCGCCAGACGAGCGCGCCGTCGCTGGCACGCAGACAATAGACGGAGCCGTCCGCCGAGCCGAAGAGCACGCGGCCTGCGAAGCAGGTGGGCGGGGAATCGACGCGTCCGCCGGCGGTGAAGTGCCAGAGCCTCTTCCCCGAGTCGGCGGCGAGGGCGTGGACGGTGTGGTCGTCCACGGCGGCGACGAAGAGCCTGCCGTCCGCCACGACGAGGGGGCTCAGGCGGCCGCCCAGATCGGCCTGCCAGGCGGGGCCGAGTGCGGTGGGCACGGAGGTCTTCGTGAAGCCGCTGCGGGCAGGGTCGTGGCGGTAGGTCGGCCAGTCGGCGGAAGGGTCGGGAGACGAGGGTCGAGGGTCGAGGGTCTGACCAAAGGCAGGGCCTCGCTCCAGCCGCACGCCTTCTTCCCCTCGCCCCTCGACACTCGACACTCGTCCCTCCTGCCCTCGTCCCTCCCCCTTGGGTGCGAAGGCGTTGAAGCTGTGGAGCATGGTCTCGGCGTAGCAGATGCAGGGGGCGGGCGGGGTGTAGAGGAGGCCGTTGCAGGGCATGAGGCCGTAGAGGCAGGCGCCGCGCGTCCAGTGGTTGAGGTCCCAGCGCCGCTTGCGGAAGTCGATGAACTCGGCGCCGGTCCGCGAGGTGATGATGTAGTTGGCGGTGGCCCGGCCCGAGTAGCATCGGTGGTGGAACCAGTAGTTCGTCTGGTCCGCTGGGAACTTGTGCTTCTCCTTGCCCGTCTTGAGGTCGTAGGCGACCACGGTGCCGTCGAGGCGGCCGTTCGAGCTGGTGTCGCACCACACGAGTCCGTCGATGACGAAGAGGTTCTCGGGCGAGCTGTAGCCCGAGGGGGGGTGCTCGGCGGTCCAGAGGGTCTTCCCCGTCGCGGCGTCCAGGGCGGTCAGGGTGTCGGGCTTGGTGGCTCCGCCGGTCGACTTGATCATGCCCGAGACCTCGCCACTTGCGAAGAGCACCACGCCGCTGTGGACAACGAGCTTGGAGGCGAAGAAGGAGGTCTGCCTAGCGGGTGCGGGAAGCTCGGCCGAGGCCCACAGCTTGCGCCCCGTCGTGCGGTCGAGGGCGATCGCCTGCTTGCTGACGAAGTTGAAGTAGTAGAGGTGCTCGGGGTCGAGGGCCATGGTGTTGGCTGCAACAACGTCGACGGCCTTCCAGAGGGTCTTCCCTGAATCCGCGTTGAGGGCGAGGATGGTGCGCTTTTCGGCGGGGCGCGTGAGGCGGCCGCCGTCGCCGATGGAGCCGGGGCCGGCGAGCACGAAAAGCACGCCCTCGTCGAGGAGGATTTCCTCGGCGCCCTTGGTGGCGGGGTAGTTGCGGATCGTTGTGCCAGTCGTGGCGTCCAGTGCGGTCACAGGCCCGTGGAGGCCGAGGGTGGCGTAGACGCGGCCGGCCGAGGCGACGAGGCGTCGGGGGGCATCGGCGGGGCCGTCCTTGAGGCCCTTCAGTCGGGTGTACCAGGATGCGATGGGTCGGGTCCACAGGCGCTTTCCGTTGAAGGCGTCGCGGGCGATGAGCGCCCAGCGCGAGGGGAGGTAGATGGAGGCGGTGGAGCCCTCGTCGAGGATGTAGAAGATGCGGCCGGCGGCGGACACCATGGCGCTGAAGCTGGACATGCGGTCGTGGTGGCGGGTCCACTTCGGCCCGCACCGCCACTGGAGGCGCCGGGGCGGCCCCACCACGGTGTCCTGGGCCACCGCGTTGTTGCCCACGTCGTGGAGGTAGTGCGTCCACTCATCGATGTCGGCGGGGCGCGGCTTCACCTGCTTGCGCCCGGCGACGATGGCCACGCCGCCTGGGGCAAGGACGCGCATCGCCTCGGCCTCGGACACCCTGCCCAGGGCCTCGGCGACGAGCAGGTTCACCATGTTGTCCACGTAGGGCAGGTGCACGCCGTCGAAGGTGTCCACGGAGACCGCGCCGCGGAGGCGGAGGGAGCGGATGTGCTCGCGAGCGCGCTGGATGGAGGCCGCATCGGTGTCGAGGCCGTGCACGAGGAAGGCGTCGCCCGCGCGAAGTGCCGCGGTGAGGCGGCCATCGCCGCACCCGAGATGCACGACCAGGCCGCCGCGGATGCTGGCAGCCTCGAGAATCGACTTCGCATCCTGGGCGCCCGCCTGCGCGGTCGCCGCGGCGGCAAGGACCGCCAGGCCGACCAGGGTGCCACACGTGCGTGCTCCGTTGCGTAGCCTCATTCGGGGGTCTCCTGTCACTGGTCGCCCTGCATGCAGACGACCTTGCCGTTCATGGTGCTGATGTAGAGGCGTCCGCGTGCGGCGGCCATGCCGTCCCACACGGGCGGGGCGTCGAGCCGGTACTCGGCCCGCTTCGCGCCGTCGGCGGCTCCGAAGGCGGCGAGCACGCCGCCCTTGCGGCCCTGCCACGCGCCGTGGGGATCCTCGGGGTCCACCACGTCGGGCGAGCCGGCCACGAACAGCGTGTCGGCCGCGCGCACCATGGCGATGATGCGGATGGGGACGCGCTGCTGCCAGACGACCTTCGCCCCAGCCTGCCTGCGCCTGCGAGTCTTGCCTGCCGGCTGCACCGCGCTCTGGGTCAGCGAGGTGCAGGCGAGACGGTAGCCCTTGGCGCCGGGCTTGAAGACGGTCTCGCGGCTGCGCGACGGGTAGATTTCCACGCCGTAGGCCACGCCCTTCCCGAGCACCATGATGCCGCTCGTCATGGAGCGGCCTGCCTTCCAGAAGGTGCGGTTGAACCAACTCGGGTCGAGGTAGCCGCCCGTGGTGAACAGGTGGGTGCCGCGCCGGCCGCCCGCCGACGCGACGCTCATCTGGCGGATGAACACGCTGGCGCCGTCGGTCGCCGGGATGTCGTTGAGCAGCCCGGTCATGGCGAAGCCATGGGTCACGGGCGCCATCTTGCCCGTCTTGGGGTCGGCGTGGTAGATGGTCTGTTGGCTGGCGGCTTTCCCCGTCGCGGGGTCGAGGGCGTAGAGGTGGATGCCGCCATCGAGGTAGGAGCAGCGTCCTGCCGCGAACCAGCACTTGCCCTCGTGCACGAGCACGCTCCCTGGGACGGGCCAGGGCGATTCGAGCTGGCCGAAGGCCATGGCGCGCCGGTTGGCCGGCGCCGCGTGGAAACGCCAGGCGAGCGCGCCGTCGGAGGCGCGGAGGCAGGTGACGCGCCCGTCGGCCGAGCCGAAGATGGCCAGCCCGTTGTGGACGGTGGGCGGGGAGTCCACCCGCGCACCAGCCGTGTGGCTCCAGACGGGCTTCCCATCGTCGGCGTTCAGCGCGTGCACGGTGTGGGCGTCCACGCCGGCCACGAGCACCTTGCCGTCGGCGACCACGAGGCCGCTCGGCCGCGCACCGATGTCCGCCTGCCACGCGACCTTCAGCCTGGCGGGAACGGGGGCCTCCGTAGCGCCGCTCCGCCGGCCGTCGTGGCGGTAGGTGGGCCAGTCATCGGCATTCTCGATTCTCGATTGGGGATTTGCGATTGGGGAGTAGGCAGGCCCTTTCTCCAGGCGCTCACGCTCTTCCCCTTGCTCCTCGTCCCTCGCCCCTCGCCCCTCGGTGGCGAGTGCGTTGAAGCCGGTGATCTTGGCCTCGATGTAGCACCCGCACGGGTGCGGTGCCACGTAGACGAGGCCGTTGCAGGGCAGGTTGCCGAGCAGGCAGCCGCTGCGCACCCAGTGGTTCTGGAAGTTCTCGCCCGTGGCGAGGTCGACGAACTCGACGCCTCGGCGCGACGAGAGGAGGAACCGCTCGGTGATGCGGTTGCGGTAGCAGCGGTGGTGGTGGCCGACGTTGAAGACGTCCTTCGTGCGAAGCTCCTTGCGAAGCTCGCCCGTCCGCAGGTCGA
>Ga0272441_10016964_pt1 | contig 10009 bp, 7 predicted proteins | sample SSMProp6N_FD_193582 | JGI IMG/M metagenome (GOLD analysis project Ga0272441, IMG submission 193582) | Marine sediment archaeal communities from Little Sippewissett salt marsh, Falmouth, MA, United States - SSM-Prop-6N | ecosystem: Environmental > Aquatic > Marine > Wetlands > Sediment ...
GTCGTGGGTTCGAGTCCCCCACCTCCCACCATCTAACCAAGAGCACAACGACTGCGGGGTCGTAGTTCAGTTGGTCAGAACGCCGGCCTGTCACGCCGGAGGTCGCGAGTTCGAGTCTCGTCGGCCCCGCCACTTCATTTCACAGCCGCCCTCTTCGGGCGGCCGTTTCATTTCGCAGCGCTGCCGAAAGCCACACGGCGGCACCATCACCTGGGGGCCGTCACGGGCAGCTCACCTTACGACCTCCCCGTTCCGGCATCCCCAGCCGATCGCGACGTCGAGTCTCGTCGGCCCCGCCACTTCATTTCACAGCCGCCCTCTTCGGGCGGCCGTTTCATTTCGCAGCGCTGCCGAAAGCCACACGGCGGCACCGATCACTCCATCCCGCAGCACGAAGGGTTTATCATGTAGCTTGATATGCAAGATCCAGATGTTATTTGGCGGCTTGGTCAGTGGATTGCCCAGCGGAAGAGCGGAGACGTCCGGCTGACCGCGTCCGGCATGGACGTGGTTCTCGGACTCGTGGACGGCAAGGTCGTCTCCATCAGGGGGCTCGATTCCACTGCGGTGTCCAGCGCCCTTGGCGTTGCCCCTTCCGGACACGACGACCTCTTGAAGGAGGCGGTGGCTCTCGCGGACAGACATCGGTTGCCTCAGGCACAGGCCGTCGGTACGGTCAAGGAAGTCCTGCAGACCGCGATGGCTGAATGGCTCGTGGCCACCGACCGCGATGCAGAGGTTCGGACTGCCGAACGATCCATCGATGACGAACCAACCATCTCCATGACCCATGCGCTGGTCGAGCTCTTGTTATCCGACCCCGACGGCACGCTGGCGGCGGTTGTTCTGCCGGACCTCGATGTCATCCTCGACCGCAACGAGGATTTTCTGGAACTGTACGCTCCCCTCCGACTGTCGGAGGATGCGGATCTGATCGCCGCAAAAATTTCTGGTCAGCGCACCGCTCGAGAGATTTCCAGCCGGTCTCACAGCGGTACCGATGACGTGGTCAACCTCCTCGCCGCGCTGGTCGCCACCGGCATGATCAAACCCAGGCCGAAGGAGGCGACGGCCGCGCGGTCAGAACCCGCACGATACGCTCTCCCTGAACCGGAGGCGCAGCGACGTACCGTGCCCATCTGGTGGCTGCTGGCAGCTCTCGCGGCATTTCTTGTGATCATGGTCCTCTTCGCCGCCTGGTGGAACCGTCCGGCGGACGAGGAAGCCGCAACGGCATTGGTGGACGGTCCCGAGTGGACGGTGGTCGTGGACATGGGTTGTGAACCCCAGGAGCTTCAGAGGATTCTCAAGAAAGCCGGTGAACATCCTGATGCACTCAAGACGGTGATGGCGGACGCCGGAGATGGAAGCCGGTGTTGGCGTCTGGTGTGGGGGAAATTCGCGGACCGCGCGGCCGCCGAAGCGGTCATTTCGGAGATCCCCGGAAAGTTCTTGATGGACGGATTCGAACCACACGCCATCGAAGTTCCGGCGGGCGGTTCCGATCCAGCTCCTGCGGAAGTCGAGGACTGACGGAATGAGCGATCACGAGGCAACCCGGCTGGAAACCGGCACCGCCCTTCCAAGCCACATGGCCGCACTCGCCAAGCAGACAGCGACCGGTGTTCTGGCAGCCGCCAGCGACGGTGCCCGCCGTGAAGTTCTCTACGTCAACGGTGAGATTCGAGCCGCCCGATCTTCTTCGGAGGACGAGAAGCTGGGCATGTGGCTGGTGGACCGGGGCAAGATCAGTGAGGACGACCGGGCGTTGTCGCTGCTGTCCCAAGGTGGGGACAATGCCCCTCCTCTGGGACACCTGCTGGTGACTCGAGGCTGTCTGGAACAGTCCACGCTCGAACAGGAATTGCAGGAACTGACCCTGGCCATCATTCGCAGGTCAGCCTCCGAACCGGCTCTGTTCTATGAATTCCTGGAGGGTCAGAACCCGGATCAGCCGGACACCCTGCCCAATCTGTTCACCTCCCAGATCATTCTCATCGCAGCTCGTGCGTGTGACGACCACAAGGCCAAGCTGACGGCTCTCGGCTCCCTCGACCAGATGGTCAGCCGGTCGCGAGATATCGAACACCTGCTGCAGGACTACAACCTGACGCCGACCGAAGGATTCCTGATCAGTCGGCTCGAGGGTGCCCGCACGATTTCGAACCTCTTTCAGGTCTCGGCGCTGCCCGACGAGCAGGCCATCGCGACCCTGTACCCGCTTTTGGTTGCAGGGGTTGTGACGCTCAACGAGGTCGCGGCACCCACCCAATCCCCGGTGAAGTCGAAAACCGAGAAACCGGCGGCGACACAACCCCGGCCTGTCGATGAGGGCGCCCTCGGCAAGATCCAGCGCAAAGAGCGCCAGAACATCAGGCGACTCGCCGAGGAAGCTCGCCGCATCGATCATTACGGGGCCCTCGGCCTGCGCCAGGGTGCCGACCGAGACGAGATCAACCGGTCGTTGGAGCGCATCAAGGAACGCTACTCTCCGGAGTTTCGCAACGATGCCTATCTCCGCGACCTCAAGCCCGAACTCGAGGCGATCTGGGAGCGAGCTCAAGAGGCCCACCAGGTGCTCTCCAATTGGCGGGATCGCGAGCGCTACGACAAGATTCTCGCCGAGGTCGAACACGAACGGGACGAACTGGTCGAGACCGACGGTCGCGTGGCCGCCGATTCCGAGGCGCGCAGCGCCATTGTCGAAGCCAACGTCAAACGGGCCGACGAGCTGATCCGTGAAGGCGAGTTCTACCTTGCAATCCAGCTTCTGGAACATGCCTGCAAGCTCGATCCGAGGCCGAGGGAACTCGTCAAACTTTCGCAGCTCCTTCTCCGCAATCCGCTATGGACCAACCGCGCCCTCGGTTGTATGCGGCGTGCCATCGAGATCGACCCCGACTTCATCGATGCCTGGCTCGAACTGGCTTTGTTCTGGCGCCGCCGGCGCAATTCCGAACGCGAGCGGAAAGCTCTGGAAAAGGCCCTCGCCTCCGATCCCGAGAACCCACGCGCCAAACAAATGTACAAGGAACTGGTGGGCAAACGGGAACTCGAACGTCTCCTCCGTCGGGCGCAGCAGCAGCGGAGGAAGTAACCTCTACCCACCCACCCGGCCGGATGCCGGATACCAGGTGCCGGATCCCCAGCCCGTCCATTGCCGGGCCCGAGCCCGAGCCCATTACCGTGCCTGAACAACGATCGAAGAACTAAGAGCGAAGATCCTCGCCCGCTCGGGGCATCAACTCGGAACCCGGAATTCGGAATCATCGAAGATGGTCGTCTGATCGGGGAGTGAAGCTCTTTTATTCGTCTTTGTTGCCGTCGCCGGAGAAAAACTCCTCCCACTCCCGCACCTCGCGGGAGGAGAGCTTCTCTTCCCTCGCGATGCGCTTTGGCATCGCTCGGCGCCTGCGCTGCCATTCAGCGAGACCACGAACGGCTGCGCCCCGCCGCCGGGCCCGGTCGGCGAGGCCGCGATCGTCGGTGACGACCACCCACTGGCTGGCGTCTCGGCCGGTGGGCAACCGCCGGATGACGACGTCGTCGGCTTTGGTCGCGCCTGAATAGACTACCGTCACGGATCCGAGCGACTCCTCCGACGGCGAGCCGGCCGGAGGTGGCCCGTCGAAAACCACCACCACCGCCATCCGCTCGTGGCGCGTCGCCTCGAGGACCATGCGACGTACATCAGCTCTCGATCGCGACCCCGCGGGCAGCCGATACAGCAGGTTGTTGCCATCGACGAATATCGGCATGACACATTATGCATCGATCGACGGGTATGCTCCGAATCGATGCTCTCTCGGGTGGGCGGATGATCTTGCATCTTGCATCTTGAATCCGGGCGGGCGGGAGCTACTTCACCGGTCGCGATCCTGGTTTCACGATCGGCTGCTCTATCTTGCACAGGGGGCAATCGGCTTTCTCCCACGTCGGGAATTCCGCCTCGAGCAGGGCGACGTAGGGCACAGGATCGAAGGGGTTGGGTGAACCCGATCGGTTCACCAGCGAGCCAACTCCGATCACATCCCCCCCCAATGACTGCATGATTTCGATGACCTCTCTGGTGGAGCCACCCGTGGTCACCACATCCTCGATCACCACGATGCCCTGCTTCGGCCCGATACCGAAGCCCCGCCGCAGTGTCATCCGTCCATCGACCCGTTCGGTGAAAATGAACGGAACCCGGAACGCACGGGCGACCTCGTATCCGATGACGAGACCGCCCAGCGCCGGTCCCACGACGATGTCGGGTTTCACCATCACCGAGGCCATGGCTTCGGCCAGCTGTTGGCCGGCGCGTTCTGCCCGGGCCGGATTTGCAAGGAACAGCGCGCACTGAAGATAGTCCGACGAGTGAAGACCCGACGATAGCCTGAAGTGGCCCTTCTGATGCGAACCGTGCGCCGCGAAATCAGCCAAGGTGATTCGGCTGGTCACGAGTCCTCCCGTTCGATCCCATAGGCCTGGAGCTTCTTGTAGAGGTTTGACCGGGGTGTTCCGATGGCCCTCGCTGTGGCCGCGACGTTCCAGCCATTGCGGTCCAGTTGATGGCGCAGGTAGGCCGTTTCGGACAGACGTTGGAAGTCCGACAGACTCTGCGCGTCGAGCAGGTCCTCGAGAGCCACGGCTGCACCGGGACCGCCCATCACATCGACGCGACCGATGGTGTCGTCGAGATCCATGATGACGACTCGTTCAACAACGTTCCTGAGTTCGCGGACATTGCCCGGCCATTGGTGGCGTTGCATTTGAGAGATGGCTTCCGGACTCCACGTTTTGGGCCGGCGGTTGTATTCCTCGCAGAACTGCTCCGTGAAGTGTTCCACCAAAAGGGGGACATCCTCGTGATGTTCACGAAGGGGCGGTGTCGACAGCACAACCACCGCAATCCTGTAAAAGAGGTCCTCACGGAACCGGCCCTCTGCCACCTCGTGGACCAGGTCTTTGTTGGTCGCTGCGATAACCCTCACATCCACCTGTTTGGGGCGGCCCGCACCCACCGGCTCGACCTCGCCATCCTGAAGCGCCCGCAGAACTTTTGCCTGGGTCTTCAAGCTCATATCCCCGACCTCGTCAAGGAAAATTGTCCCTCCGTCCGCCTGGACGAACTTCCCCAGCTGACGTTGGTGGGCGCCAGTGAACGATCCTTTTTCGTGTCCAAAGAGCTCGGACTCGATCAGTTCCTCCGGAATAGCGGCGCAATTGACCCTGACAAAGGGCTGTCTCGCCCGATCCGACAGATGGTGCAGCCGCCGCGCCACCAGTTCCTTGCCGGTACCGGACTCGCCCTGAACCAACACGGTGGCCGGTGAGGGAGCCACCCGGGCGATCTGTTCGCGCAGATGTTCCATGGCGGCACCGGTGCCGAGAAGGGGCTGAGGCTCTCGAGTCGGATCCAGCTCCCTGGCCACGCGTCCTTGGGCCACCGCTCCTCGAACCGCGAGCAGCAGATCGGCCCGATTCGGAGGTTTGGTCAAGTAGGCGGCCGCACCGGCATCGAGGCATTGCTGGGCCGTGAACTCATCCCCGTGCCCGGTCAGCACGACCACGGGAATCTCCAGACCGCGCTGCCGCAAGTTGTCCATCAGCCCGAGACCGTCCATGCCGGGCATCTTGAGGTCGAGCAGTGCGGCGTCCGGGGGCTGAGCATCGAGCATGTCGAGGGCCTGGAACGCATCTCCAGCCTCCTGTACAGCGTAGCCCGAACCGGCCAGGATACGATTGAGCACCTTGCGTACGCCGGGGTCATCGTCAACGATGAGAATGCGTCCTTCCATGGCGCCAATGGTAGCAGGAGGCAGAGAGGCTATGGGGCTATGGGGCTATGGGGCTATGGGGCGGGAGCGCATGACCTCGCAACCCCAAGACAAAAAAAAGCGGGCCGAGATCGGCCCGCCGTTCGAGTCCATTGTCGAACGATTTATTCGACGTCAAACTCAACCCCCTGCGCCAACGGGAGTTCCTTGCTCCAGTTGATGGTACAGGTCTGACGCCGCATGTACGCCTTCCAGGAATCGGAGCCCGCCTCTCTGCCTCCACCGGTCTCCTTCTCGCCGCCGAAGGCGCCGCCGATCTCCGCACCGGAGGTACCGATATTGACGTTTGCGATGCCGCAATCCGATCCTCGGTGTGACAAGAACGTCTCGGCCGAATACAGATTCGAGGTGAAGATCGCCGACGACAGGCCCTGGTCGACCGCGTTGTGGGTCGCGATCACGTCATCCAGATCGTCGTACTCCATGACATACAGGATCGGCGCGAACGTCTCCTCACAGGCAATCGGGATCTGCTCCTTGAGCCGCACAATCGTCGGCTCCACGAAATAGCCTGGGCGGTCAACGGGTCCGCCGCCACAAACCACCTCGCCACCCTGTTTTTTGATGGTCTCGATGGCCGCGAAATGGTCACGCACCGCGCGTTCGTTGACCAACGGCCCCATCAACACACCATCCTCCACAGGATTGCCGATGGTCACGCTTCCGTAGGCCTTGACCAGCTTGGCCACGAAATCGTCAGCAATGCTCTGGTGGAGAAAGAGCCGGCGCAGACTCGTGCAGCGTTGTCCCGCCGTGCCGACGGCGGCGAAAAGCACCGCCCGCAGCGTCAGATCAAGATCGGCATCGGGCTCCACGATGATGGCGTTGTTGCCACCGAGCTCGAGGATGTTGCGGCCGAATCTCTTTGCAGTGGCCTCGGCAACGTGCCTCCCCATGCCGGTGGAACCGGTGAACGACACGAGAGGAACCCTGTCGTCATTGATCATCCGCTCTCCGATCGTCCTTCCCGGGCCGATGACCAGATTGAAGATGCCGTGCAGACCGTGGCGATCCATCACTTTGTTGCAGATATTTTGGACCGCAACCGCGGTCAGCGGGGTGTCTGATGACGGCTTCCACACCATGGTGTTGCCGCAGACGGCGGCCAGAGCCGCGTTCCACGCCCATACCGCCACCGGGAAGTTGAAGGCGGTGATGATTCCGACCACGCCCAGCGGATGCCACTGCTCGTACATGCGATGGAGCGGACGTTCGGACATCATCGTGGGGCCGTAGAGCTGACGGGACAACCCCACGGCGAAGTCGCACATGTCGATCATCTCCTGGACCTCGCCCAGACCCTCGGACAGGATCTTGCCCATCTCGAGCGAAACCAGCGTTCCCAGAGGTTCCTTGACTGCGCGAAGTTCGTTCCCGAGTTCACGGACCACCTCACCCCGAACCGGAGCCGGGACCATTCTCCAATTGATGAACGCCTCGGCGGCGGTTGACACGACCTGCTCATAGGCCGGTTCGTCGGCCTGGACGACCGAGGCCAGTGGCTTGCCGTCGAGGGGGCTGACCGATACCAGCTCCTGACCTCCTTCGGAGGTGATCCACGTTCCGGTGCACGCACCATCGTTGGTGGGCCTCAACCCGAGTTCGAGGCCGACGCCCATCTCCTTGAGAAAGGCCTCGATGTCGTTTCGTATTGTTTTGAGTTCGTCGAAGACACCTTTGATCATCTGGGGAACCTCCTGAAATCAGTCGTCGCGGAAATGGAGTGTAACGCGAGGCCCGAAACGTGCCAAGGGCTAATTCCCAACCGGCCACACCCGCGAGTCGATGACCTCGACCCCGTCGAGGGCCTCCGGATCGAGATCATCCGCAAGCTCGCCAACGGTTCGTCCGAGCCACGGATGAACCCAATTCCGGGCCACGTCGACAGCGGGGAGGATGGCGAAGGCCCGCTGGTGAAATCTCGGGTGGGGCACCTCGAGTCGAGGACCGCGGCGGATCCTCCCTCGAACCAACAGCACATCGACGTCGAGGGGCCTCGGTCCCCAGAGCTCCTCGAGTGCACGTATTCGTCCCGATCCCGCCTCTGCGGTTTGACAGTCCTCCAGCAGCCGAGCCAGTCCACAATCGCCCTCGAGGAGCACTGCGGAGTTGAGGAAATCCGGCTGCCTCGGACCGACGGGGCGGGTCCGGTAGAGCCTCGCCCAATCCGCGATTCGCCACCGCCTCGCGAGGTGACGGCATGCGGCACGAAAGGCCGACTCCACGTCACCCAGATTCCCGCCGAGACCGATGACCACATGCACAGGTTGATTGTGAGCCGCGTCACTACGAATTTCAATCGCCACGGGGACCCTATCGCGTGGAGGGTGGAGGGCGCCATTCTCCAAAAATTGGAGGCGGTTGACATGCGAGCACCACAGCTTCGCCACGGTTCGGTTCTGTCCTGCAGGGCGACCTGGCAATCAACAACTGGTTCCACATTGGGCACAGCGTCCAAAGATCGTCTACCTCTGGAAACAGCATGTATTCTCCCGCTGCGCACCATCTCCATCATCTTCATGCTTGCGGCGGCCATTCTGGCAGCCGCGCCCGGCCACAGCTCGCCCCCCATCGTGCTCGAAACCTCATGGAGCGTCCCCCCGACCATCGAAGCCATCCGCGCCCTCCCGATGGGTGCCACCATTCGCGTGTCCGACGTTCCGTTGGATTCCGCCGGACAATCCTCGGTTCTGTTGCTGGAACGGGTTCGGGTCTTCACCGACGACGCGCAGCTTGTCATTCACCGATCCGACGGCGACACGACCACCAACCCACCTCGTAACGAGTACCTGCGAGGGTCGATCCAGGGACGGAGCATGTCCGTGGCATCCATGACGGTGAGCGAGTCCGGTGTCGTACGGGGTCTTGTCTCCGACGGCAATAGATACTGGATCTTCGGCCAGGAACAGGGAGATCTCGGGCCACGCATTCGCGCCCTCGACCCCGTGGCCGATCTGGACGATCCAACGCGCGGGTTCGACTGTGGTGCGGATCAGCTCACAGCCCCCGACGACGTCCCGCCGTGGCCTTGGTACGAGACGACGGCTCCATCGCGGGTGGCCGGCGAGCTCGAACTTCTCCCGGTCGGCTACACCGCACGCGTCGCCGTGGAGACCGATCACGAGTTCTACCAGCTCTTCGGCAACCCAATGGATGCCGCCGAGTACGTCGGCGACCTCTTCGCCTACGCATCGAGCTACTACTCGAATGAGGTCAACACATCGCTGCACGTCTCACACATCTCCCTTTGGACGACCTCGGCGGACCCGTGGACTCAGGGATCGAGCGGTTGCGCCCTGTATGAATTCGGGCGGTACTGGAACGACAACAACGGCCATTTGCAACGGACCATCGCCCACTTTCTGAGTGGCAAGAGTGCGGGTGGCGGCATCGCATGGGTGGGCGTGCTGTGTTCCGGTGGCTTCACCACCACGGTTCCATCCAATTGGGGTTGCGGACTCTCGCCTGCCTCCGACAACTACGGCGGAGCCTATGGTTTCACCGGAAACATCTCCGGCTCCTTCAACATCTCGAACCCGGGTGTGGTCTGGGACATCATGGCCTCCAGCCACGAAATCGGCCACAACTTCAACTCGCCCCACACCCATTGCTACGGCGGCATCGGCGGCAACTCGAGCCCGGTGGACGGCTGTTACGCCGGCGAGTGCGGCAGCAACGGTTGTTTCTGCGGCACGGCCAGCCTGCCCTGCGCAAACACCGGCGCGGGCTGCGGCACCATCATGAGCTACTGCCACCTCCTGACCGGTGGGCTCTCCAACATCAGTTTGACGTTCGGCCTCGGCCACCCATACGGCGTCCAGCCCGAACGGGTTCCAGCCCGAATGAGCAGCCACGTGATCCAACGCGCCAACAGCTACCCGAGCTGTCTGGCACCGATCCAGGTAGATCCGCTGTTTGCAGACGGTTTCGAATCGGGAACCTTCAACGCCTGGTCATCCAACAACCCATGAGGCCAAACCTCCGCAAGGAGTCAAACGAAATATGAAAACCAACTCGGCAGTTACCGCGGCACACATCTGGGGGGGCATCGCCCTCCTTTCCATCGTGCCCTCCATCGTGTTGGGCTCATCCCCGCTCGCTTGTGACCCGGGCCCCGGGCCGGCGCTCTGTTTCAAGCCAGGTACGCCCGACTGGTACATTCAGGAGACGATAACAAAGGCCTCGTC
>Ga0272441_10016965_pt1 | contig 10009 bp, 8 predicted proteins | sample SSMProp6N_FD_193582 | JGI IMG/M metagenome (GOLD analysis project Ga0272441, IMG submission 193582) | Marine sediment archaeal communities from Little Sippewissett salt marsh, Falmouth, MA, United States - SSM-Prop-6N | ecosystem: Environmental > Aquatic > Marine > Wetlands > Sediment ...
TAGCCATCTCGACCTCCAATCAAGAGAGTCAACGCACCGTACCGAGAGGTCGGTCCCTCGACTTCAACGCAAGTCGGTGCGATCGAACCACAACTCAGCAGCCTTCTCTCGAATGATGATCGTGTCCAGGAAGTCAGCAGCCTTCTTCAATCCCTCCTCGAGCGACATCTGATGATCCTCGTGTTCGATGCTGATCACATAGTCGTACCCGATCTCCTTGAGAGTCCAGATGAACGACCTCCAGAACTCCTCCCCGTGCCCGTACCCGACGGTCTTGAAGTTCCACCCACGGCCCTCGGCACTGAGGCTCTTGGTCTCAAGCACCCCAAAGCGCTCGGCGACGCCCTTCTCCACCGCACTGTCCTTGGCGTGAACGTGGAAGATGCACTCGCGCAGTTCGCGTACCGCGAGGCATGGATCCATGCCTTGCCAGAACAGGTGGCTGGGATCGAAGTTCGAGCCGATCGATGGGCCTACGGCTTCCCGGAGCTTCAGAAGCCGTTCCGGATTGAAGACCGCATCGCCCGGATGCATCTCGAGCGAGATCTTGTCCACGCCGTACTCGCCAGCGTGCTTGGCTAGGTCCTTCCAGGTCGGAACCAGCTTCTCCTCCCATTGCCACTTCAGCAGGTCCGCATAGTAGTCCGGCCACGAGCAGGTCACCCAGTTCGGGCACTTCGCGGACTCGCTGTCACCGGGACAGCCGGCGAAGCCGACAATTCGATCCACGCCGAGCTCGCCGCAGAGCTGGGCCGTCTCCTTGAAGTCGCGGACGTGCTGTTCCGAGACGGCCTTGTCCGGATGGACGACGTTCCCGTGGCAGCTGAGCGCACTGATCTCCAACCCGCGGTCCGCGATCAACGCCTTCAGCGCCTTCAGCTTGGATGTGTCGGAAAGCAGCTCGGCGGGATTGCAGTGCGACTTCGGGATGAACCCGCCGGTTCCTAGTTCTACCATGTCCAGGCCCAGATTGGACAGACCGTCCAGCGCCTCCTCGAGAGAGCGGTCTGCGTAGACCACCGTGAAGCAACCGAGTTTCATAGTGCTACCCCTTTCGTTCGTACCGCTTCGCTCGGCGTTCGTTACTCCACCGAGACCCACGTGTGGGTGTCGGCCGCCTTCTGTATGGCATCAAGGATCTGGTTGATTCTCAGCCCATCGTGGAAGTCCGGGTCCGTTTGCCCGTTCTCGCGAATGGCCTTTACCATTTCGTACATCTGAACCGCGAACGTCTCCCCGAAGCCGATACCCATTCCCATAATCGGCCAAAGGTGTTCGCCGTAGGGATGGTCGAATCCACCGGTAAGGACTCGCGTGAATCCGCTCCGCTCGTTCGGTGTATCGAAGGTGGACAGGAGCACTTCGTTCGGGCGCTCCCAATCGAAGAACACAGCACCCTTCATTCCGTACACCTCGAAGTCGAAGTGGTTCTTCTTCCCGGAGGCGAGCCTACTTGCCACGAGACTCCCTTGTGCTCCATTGTCGAACTTGAGCAGTACGTCGCAGATATCGTCGACGTCGACCTTGCCCATCTTGACATTGCCCGCGTCTGCCTTGTGACCCAGCCCCCCCGCGCCGATGGGGCGCTCCTTGATGTGAGTCGAAAGGAGAGCCGCAACATCAGAAATCTCTCCAACCAGGAACCGCGCCATGTCGAGCACGTGCGAACCCAGATCCCCAAGGCTTCCGCTTCCGGCAATCTTCTTCTCGAAGCGCCAACTCAGAGGGCCGGATTCATCAAGGCCCCAGTCCTGCACGAATGCTCCGCGGAAACCAACGATCTCCCCAAGCTTGCCTTCGTCGATCCAGCGCTTGATCAGTTGGACGGCAGGAGCCCTGCGGTAGTTGAAGCCGATCCCATGCTTCACTCCAGCGCGATCCACGGCATCAACGATCTCCTTTGCCTCTTCCGCCGTTCGTGCGAGCGGCTTCTCGCTGAAGATGTGCTTCCCATTGGCAATGGTCCCCAGCGCGACCTCCCGGTGCATGTCGTTCGGCACACACACGAAGACGAGATCGATGTCGTCGCTCGCGACAAGATCACGCCAGTTGCCAGTCGACTCCGGGATGCCGAGGCGGCCAGCCGTCTCCTTTGCGAAAGCAGCATCGCGCTCCGCAATCATACGCAGGCTCACATTCTCCGTTTCTTCCGCGAAGAACGTCCTCATCATGTGGTAGCCCACTGTATGCGTTCTACCGATGAGGCCGCCTCCAATGAGTCCGATGTTCAACGGTTTCATGCCCGCTCCTTTCCTTGTCCGGATGCCTGTCTAGCAGTTTCTTCCACTTACTATCTATGTGCGACGTGCTCACTTGCACAGCTAATCCCGAATGCCTCGCAAGCGGTTGATCACGACGGCCGCCAGGATCAGCAGCCCATTGGCAAACTGGATGTAGTACCCCCCGATGTTCGCCAACACCAATCCATTCCGGATTACGCCGATAATCAGGACGCCGAGAACGGTTCCCAGAACACTACCGATACCCCCGTCCAGGCTCGTTCCGCCGATTACCACCGCAGCGACGATTGCCAGCTCATACCCCGACGCGATGGACGGCTGTGCAACACCCAAACGCGCGATCAGCAAGATTCCTCCAAGTGCGCCGAGCGCACCGGATAGGACATAGGTCAGGAGTGTGACACGCTTCGTCTGGACCCCGGAGTACCGACTAGCGATTTCATTCCCCCCCGTCGCGTACAGGTGATACCCGAACACCGTATACCGCTGAAGCAGGTGGACGAGGACAGCTACTACTAGGAAGAAGAGGATGGGAACGGGTATTACGCCCCCAATCATCCCCTGCCCAAGCCGCGTAAAGGAGGCGGGAAGATTCACGACAGGGAGCCCTTTGGTGATCATGAATGCGACGCCGCGTACGACGCTCAGCATCGCCAGAGTTGTGATGATCGGGCCGAGTCCGATACGCGTGATGATAAGGCCGTTGATGAGTCCAATGGCCATCCCCGCGAGGATCGCGATGAGGATTGCGGGGAGTACCGGAACTCCACTCGTCATCAGAAGGGAGACAACGATGCCCGACAGCGCCATGTTCGAGGCAATCGAAAGGTCCAATCCCCCCGTGATCATGGCAAGCATCATGCCCAGGGCGGCGATGCCCTCGAAGGAGACGGCACGAAGAATACTGAAGATGTTCCGTGTAGTGAAGAAATTTTGGCCAAGGAAAGAGAGGGCAATCACAAGGACAATCAGTGCCAGCAGAACCCCGGTCTCACGCCCTCGTAGGATCCGCAGGAGCATCTTCTTGCCGGAATCGATCATCGCTGATCCTCTACCCATCGTCCTTCGCCTCCCTGTGTTGCCCATCCTCTGTTCTCGCTCCAGTGATGGCGCGCATGATGTCTTCCTGCGTAACGCTCCCCGACCTGTACTCCCCGGTGATCCTGCCCTTGTACATCGTGATGATGCGATTGGTCACTGCGATTAGCTCCGGCAACTCGCAAGATGTCATCACACAAGCCTTTCCTGCCTTGGCAAGCTCGCGCAAGATGCTGTGAATCTCGGCTTTGGCCCCAACGTCCACGCCGCGCGTGGGATCATCCAGCAGGAGGAGCCGTGGATTGGTAGCCAGCCACTTCGCCAACACAACCTTCTGCTGATTGCCGCCACTTAGATAGTTGACAACCTGCCACGGTGAGCGGGATTGGATGGACAGCATTTGGATTGAATCCTCCCCCAGATTGCGGATGGCACCACGCCGCAGCCAACCTCTACTGGCTAACCTTCTCAGTGTCGTGATACCGGTGTTCTCGGCCAGCGAGTGGATCAGGCAAAGACCTTCGACGTGGCGATCAGCAGGCACGTACGCAATGCCTGCCCTGATCGCATCCTGTGGCGATCGAATCGAAACCTCATCTCCCTCGATACGTATGGTTCCACTCGTCCACGACCCAAGACCGAACAGTCCCTTCATCAGATCGCTGGTTCCGGAGCCCTGGAGACCAGCTAGGCCGAGAATCTCGCCGGGGCGTACAGACAGCGCTGCATCCTGTACGCGATCGCCAACTGCGAACCTCTCCAAAGCAAGCAAAGGGGCTTCCTTCTCTTGTGCAGCTAGATCGAGTCGCTGGAATTCCGCGATGGCATGTCCCGCCATCAGGCTCGCTACCTCAGACGGCGTGACATCTCCGATTTCGCCCGAGAAGACGTCACTCCCGTCACGAAGGATCGTGATCTCTTCAGCGATTCGGAAGACCTCGTCGAGCTTGTGCGACACATAGATGATGGTGATCCCCTGCCCTCGAAGTGTGTCGATCATCGAGAAGAAGCGCTCGAGTTCCTCCAATGCGAGCGCCGATGTCGGTTCGTCCATGATGATGAGCTCGACGTTCATTGCGACGGCCTTGCAGATCTCTACGACCTGCCGCTCGCCGATGGAGAGACTCCCTAGGAGTTCGTCAGGCCGTCGATCGACACCGAACTCCCTAAGGAGGTTCCGCGCACGCTCGTTGCGTTCCCTCCATGTGATCGGGCGCAGCGTGGTTTTCGAGAGTTCCGAGAGGTAGATGTTCTGCGAAACAGTGAGATTCGAGCACTGAGGGAAATGCTGGTGAACGACGCCGATTCCGACGTTCCGTGCATCGAGAGGGCTTCGCACATCGATGGGTTCTCCCTTCCAGAGGATCTCACCACCGTCTCTGCGCTCAATGCCAGCACATACCTTGATCAGTGTCGACTTCCCCGCTCCGTTTTCGCCGACCAGCGCATGAATCGTGCCGGCTTCAACAGCGAGCTTCACCCCTTTGAGGGCCTGCACACCAGGGAACGTCTTCACCAGCCCCCGTATCTCAAGTAGGTTCACATCGCCTTCCTAACCGTTTGCCTGTATCCGAGAACCGCGCACCCGATTCGCCTTCTGGTGAAGGGGCTTGCCCTCTTGAGAAGAGGGCAAGCCCTGTTGATTGAGCCAGTATCAGGCTACCCTTCCCACTCCGCAAGCAGGTCGAAGTAGTCGTCAACGCTGATGCTGTCGCCCCGTCCGTCCTTCGTGATGACGTCCATGCCGGAACTCAGCATGTCAATCGGGTTCTCTGCCAGATACCCGGCAAGAGCCGGCGTTCTGAGCAGTGCGTACAGCATATTCACGCTGTGGTAACCCATATCGTAGAAGCGCTGCCCGATGCAGGCCTCGAGGATCCCTGCGTCCACGTATTGGAGCGCGCTCTCAAGCGGATCCACTCCCACGCACACAAGGTCGCCGTCCAGAACCCGCTGGTCTACAGTCGGCATCGAACCGACGCTGCCCCACCACGGGAACCCCGTCGCGGTTGCGAGCCCATCGACCTCTGGATGAGCGGAGATGTAGTTCTCCACCGCATCGACGGCAAGGCCGATCTCGAGTGCCGTTGTGGTGAACCGCTCCAACACTTCGATGCCCGGATACTCCGCGAACTTCGACATCATCCCATCGTATCGAGCATCGAGATTCGGATGTCCGACGTACACCTGGAAGATGGCGACCTTGCCCTCACCGCCCAGAGCTTCAGCGAGTTCACCCGCCACGAGCTCACCCAACTCGAAGTCAGGCGTCCCGTAGTAGATCAATCGCGTGCTGTCGGGGCAATCGGAGTCCCACGTGATGACAGGGATACCTGCATCAGCTGCCTGCTGAAGAATCGGTCGCATTGCATCCGCATTGCTGACGGACACGGCAATGGCGTCGACACCGCGACTCACGAGGTTCTCGACAACCTGCGCGGCTTCATACCCTTCGTCGGAGACAGGTCCTGTGTAGATTAGGTCGATTCCAAGCTCGGCTGCTGCAGCCTCAGCCCCAGCCTTGGTTGCGAAGAAGACCGGGTTGTCCAACGACTTCGGAACGACTGCGATCTCGAAGTCATCCGCCGCCGCACCCAGGACGCCAATTCCCAAGATACATGCAAGAAGAACCAGTACCAGCTTACGCATTAGAGCCTCCTCGAATGATGCTACCTCGCTGAGTTCGACATCGCTTGGTTCGTCTTCTCCTCACGACCACCTCCTCGATCTAGCGTAGTGAGGCATAGCGTGCTGACAGGCTCCACCGCGCGCTTCAGCACGATCTGCTGCCCTGAGGCCTCCCGGCCGATTCGCGCACCCGCAACTCGCAATCGAGGCAGAGTTGGCGCGGTGGCTCCGCACTCCCTTCGATACGCTCAATCAGCATCTCCGCCGCCTTGGATCCCATCTCAAACGGACGCTGGGCTACCGAAGTGATCCCCGGATGGAACGACGACGCCCACGGCGGGTCGTCGAACCCCACCAGCGATACATCCTCCGGGTAGCGGAGTTCGGCCGTCCGGAGGTATCGCAGGAGCCCGAGCGTCATCAGGTTGTTCGAGCTGAAGACGGCCGTGATCCGGTCGCCCGTGCTGTCGCTCAGGAGCGCCTTCGCCGCCATCGCCGCTCCCTCGATCTCGAGCCCGGCCTGGCGGATGTCCCCGGCCCGGATCTCGATCCCCGCGTCGTTCAATGCACTCTGCCATCCGCGGATCCGGTCGTCGAAGCTGCGGATCCCCGAGATCTCATTGATCGCACCGATTCGGCGATGTCCGAGCTCGATGAGGTGCTTCGCCGCTTCGTACCCCCCCCGCTCGTTGTCGGAGAACACCTGGTCGACCGGCAGGTCGACCGGCCGGTCGACAACGACCAGGGGGCTCCCCTGGCGGGCCAGCGCTTCGAGGGTGCGATCGCCATCCATCGTCGGGGCGACGACAAACCCGTCGACGCGGTGCTCGGTCATCATGGCGACATGGCGTTCTTCGACCGATGGGTCCTCGCCGGTGTTGCAGAGCAGCACGTCATACCCACTCTCGAGGACGCGATCCTCGACGCCACGAACCACATCCGAGAAGAACATATTCCCGATATCCGAGACGATGACGGCGATCGTCTCGCTCCGTCCGCGGCGTAGGCTTCGCGCGCGGCGATCGGGCTGGTAGTCGAGTTCATCGATCGCCTCGCGAACGCGGGCTTCGAGGGCTTCGCTGACGAATCGGGTGCCGTTGATGACGTGGGACACGGTGGTGAGCGAAACGCTGGCGCGCTCTGCCACCTCACGCATTGTCGCCATCCGCGCACCTCCCCCTGGTCGTTCGATGATGTCGAGCAATGGTTTGCGCAAACCTTCGCGCAATCGTTTGCTTATATCATGGATGGCCCCCTGGTGTCAAGAGGCCACCAGCTGTTGTGCGCCGTGATGCGCAGGAGAAGGGCACAAGCGGGCGTCTCTCGATCCATGGATGAACGACGGCATGCCCGTGTGGCCTGCAACCCGTCTCGCGCTCGACGTCGAGGAACCCTGAGCCGGTTTCGAAGCGACCCTCTCAACTCCAGCGAGTCGAGGAACGGCAAGCACAGCTCCGGCGTGCGAGGTACCCTGTATGAAGAACCGGCTTCCTTCGTGCGTCCCGTCGCGGTGCAGATATAATTCCGCCATCACTCCAAAGGGTGGGAGGTTCGATGGAATACAGGATTGCGATGCTTCCAGGCGACGGGGTCGGAGCCGACGTGCTCGAGGCAGCGAAGGGCGTGCTCGCTGCCGTCGGTTTCGAGGCGGAGTACGAATACGGCGACATCGGATGGGAGTTCTGGCGGACAGAGGGGAATCCGCTTCCCGATCGAACGCTCGACCTGCTGAAACGAACCGACTGCTGTCTGTTCGGCGCGATCACGTCGAAGCCGAAGGACTAGGCGGCAGCGGAGCTCGTCCCGGAACTGCAGGGAAAGGGATTGATCTACTCGAGCCCGATCGTCGCCCTGCGGCAGCGCTTCGGTCTCCACACGAATCTGCGGCCGTGCAAGGCATACCAAGGGAATCCGCTCAACCTCCGAGACGACATCGACCTGGTCGTCTTCCGGGAGAATACCGAGGGGCTGTACTGCGGCGTCGAATGGCACCCGGTGCCGCAGGCTGTGCGCGACGCGTTCGACACGCATCCGAAGATGAAGCTGTTCGCCGACACGTCGAATGACGACTTGGCGATCTCTACCCGGATCTTCACCCGCGACGGCTGCCGCGCGATCCTGCGCGACGCGTTCGAGTACGCGAAGAACCACGGCTACCCGACGGTCACCGTCGTCGAGAAGCCGAACGTCATTCGCGAAACCTCCGGCCTGATGATCCGCGAGGCCCGCGAGATGGTGAAGGGGTACCCGGGCATCGAGATCTGGGAGACGAACATCGACGCGATGTGCATGTGGCTCGTCAAGAACCCGCAGGATTACGGCGTACTTGTCAGCTCGAACATGTTCGGCGACATCCTCTCCGACCTGGCGGCGCAGATCGTCGGCGGCCTCGGCTTCGCCTGTGCCGGCAACATCGGCGACGACTACGCCGTCTTCGAGCCGACGCACGGGTCCGCACCGAAGTACGTCGGACAGAACAAGGTCAACCCGATCGCGATGATCCGCTCGGCGAAGATGATGCTCGACCATCTCGGCGAGACGGAGAAGGCGGCGAAGATCGAGTCCGCGGTCGCGAACACGATCCGCGAGGGCCGCCTGCAGACCTACGACATGGGCGGGACGACCACGACGACCGAGATGGCCGACGCGATCGCGAAGGCCGCCAAGGAGGCATGACGTGGGCGATTCCATCAGCCGGAAGATGGCGCGGTTCGCGCTGTCGCTTCAGTACGACCAGATCCCGGAGCCGTCGCTCAAGGAGGCGAAGCGCTTCCTCCTCGACTCGGTCGGCTGTGCCCTGGCGGCGCTCGACCACGAGGACATGCGGCAGGCCTACGAGTACGTCCGACAACTCGGCGGGAACGAGCAAGCAACGATCATCGGCCACGGAACGAAGACCAACCTCGGAAACGCGGCGCTGATGAACTCGCTGTTGATCCGCGCGATGGACTACAACGACATCTACTGGAAGCAAGATCCGTCGCATCCCTCCGATATCATCCCCGCCGCGCTGTCGCCGGCCGAGCACATGGGGCTCTCCGGACGCGACCTGCTCGTCGGCATCCTGATCTGCTACGAACTCGAGATGCGCCTCTGCCTTGCCGCCGACCCGGGCGTCCGCGAGGTCGGTTGGCACCACGCGTCGCTGTCGCAGTTCGTGGCACCGCTCGTGGCGGCGCGGATGCTCGGCTTGACCGAGGACCAAGCGGTCGCCGCCTGCGGGATCTCGGGATCGAGTCACTTCACGCTCGGCGGTGTCGTCGCCGGTCACCTGACGAACATGAAGAACACCGCCGATCCGATGGCGACCGAAGCCGGCGTCCGCGCCGCGATGCTCGCGTCGACCGGCTACTCCGGACCGGTCGAGCTGTTCGAGGGCAAGGAGGGCGTTTTCGAGGTCCTCTCGAACGTCACCTTCGACCCGGCGAAGATGCTCGACGATCTCGGCAGCGAGTTCCTGATCACCGAGTGCGGCTACAAGGCGTTCCCGACCGAAGCGCTGACGCATCAGCCGATCACCGCCGTTCTTGAGGCGATGAGCGACAACCACATCGACCCGCACAACGTGTCCGAGGTGTTGATCCGGACGACGACGCGTGGCGCGGATATCCTCTCCGATCCGTCGAAGTACGAGCCGCGAACGAAGGAGACGGCCGACCACAGCCTGCCGTACTGCATCGCGGTCGCCGTTACGAAGGGCAACGTCCTGCCATCCGACTTCACGGACGAGGCAATCAAGGATCCGTTCGTCTGGGAGACGCTCCCGAAGATCGCGGTCGTCGCCGATCCGGAGATCGACAGGCTCTTCCCGAGCGTCAAGCGGGCGATCGTCACGATTACGACGAAGGACGGACACTCGTACACGGTCCAGGAGGATCACGCGAAAGGACGAGCGGAGAATCCGCTCTCCGACGACGAGCTGGTCGCCAAGTTCCGCGCCAACGCGGCCCACGCGATGACCGACGCGGCGATGGACCGGATCGTCGACGCGACGTTCGCGCTGGAAGAAGTCTCGAGCGTCGGCGACTACATCCGCCTTCTGGTCCGAGACAAGTAACGCGTCACGCAGGCGCGGCGGCCCGTCGAACGGGTCGCCGCGTTTC
>Ga0272441_10016967_pt1 | contig 10008 bp, 7 predicted proteins | sample SSMProp6N_FD_193582 | JGI IMG/M metagenome (GOLD analysis project Ga0272441, IMG submission 193582) | Marine sediment archaeal communities from Little Sippewissett salt marsh, Falmouth, MA, United States - SSM-Prop-6N | ecosystem: Environmental > Aquatic > Marine > Wetlands > Sediment ...
GGTTCATGAGGGCTACTATGCGCGCCTTGTCGGCGTGCCACCCGCTTGGATGAGGCATGGTCATGAAACTGAAGGTTGAGAACTCGGATATTCAGACCCACGTGAGGATCCTTCAGGACGTCATCAAGCGCATGGCGTCGAACAGTGCAAGCTGCAAGACGTGGTGCATCACCATCATCGCGGCTATCCTCGTCCTCGCGATTGACAACACGCAGCCGTCCACGATTCTCGTTGGGCTTCTCGTGGCCTTCCTGTTCTTCCTGCTGGACGCATACTATCTGTCCTTGGAACGCGACTTCCGCGAGAAGTACAACCGATTTGTCCGCAACTTGCACGACGACAAGGCCAACGTGTCCGAGGTGTATGACCTGGCGATTCCGAACGACCGGTGGCACCGGGGTCTGGCCACGATCTGTGCGTGCTTTTCGTTTTCCGTGATCGGCTTCTATGGCGTGCTTGTTCTGGGATTGCTTCTCATGAAATCGGTGCTATTGACATGATGGCCTTTGCGCTCTGCTTCATTCTCGCCCAGTCGGTCCCTGCCGCTACCATCAAGGTCGACGTGTCCCAGCGGGAACCGATGCCCGTCCCGCGCGCGTTCTTCGGCCAGTTCGGCGAGCACCTGGGCTGCAACGTGTACAACGGCCAGTGGGCCCAGATCCTGAGCAATCCCGGGTTCGACGGCTACGAGTTCTTTGGCGAGAACCTGAAGCGCGGGGCCAGCCGGTACGGGTTGCCGGGCATCGCCGACGGCCGCGACGCGGGCGTGGCCTGCTACTGGCTTCCCGAGGGCGACGCAACGTATGCGATGGACGAGGAAGCCCCCTTCAACTCGAAGTGCTCCCAACGCATCGCCGTGACCAATGCCGGCGGGCTGCGGGCGCCCGTCATGCTGCCGCTGCACCGGGTTCGCGAGTATGACTTCAGTTTCTACGCGCGTACAACGGCGCCCACCGTGTGCCGGGTTGGCTTTCGTGCCAAGGACAACAGCCCGCTGTGCGAGACGGAGACCCAGGTCGACCAGGCGGAATGGACGCGGTATGCCGTGACGCTGCGTGTGCCTGAAGGCCCCGGGCCTGGCGAGCTGTGCTACCTGGCGCTCGTGTTTGACGGCCCCGCGACCGTGTGGCTGGATCATGCCGAGCTCTTCCCTGCCGACCACATGAGCGGCCTGGACCCGGACGTGGTGCGCCTGATGCGCGAGTTGCGCGTCTCGCTGTTGCGTTTTCCGGGCGGCAACTTCGCGTCCGGGTATCACTGGCGCGACGGGATCGGCCCTCGCGAGAAACGGGTCACCATGCACAACCCGGCGTGGGACATCGTCGAGCCGAACCATTTTGGCACCCACGAGTGGACGGCCTTCGCAGACGCCATCGGCGCGGAGCCCATGATCTGCGTCAACTGCGGCAATGGCACGCCCGAAGAGGCGGCCGGCTGGATCCGTTACTGCAATGAACCCGCGGACGGCCCGCTCGGCAAACTCCGCGCGGCCAATGGGCATCCCGAGCCCTACGGCGTGCGCTATTGGGAGGTGGGCAACGAACTGTGGGGAAGCTGGCAGGTCGGCCACTGCGATCCTGCGGAATACGCGCGACGCTACGACGCCTTCGCCCCCCGCATGCTCGAGGCGGACCCGAGTATCCTGCTCATTGCCAACGGGGGGCCGGGACCCTGGAACCGGCGGTTCCTGGAAACGGTCACGGCGCCGGTGCGCAGCCTCTCGATGCACCGGCTCGTCGGCTGGGGCGTGGCGCCCGAGACCCCGTCCGAAGACGTGGCAATGGCGCTGGCCGCGTACGGCCTGGACTTCGACAAACAGCTCGGCGAACTGCGTGACGTGCTTAAGGCCACCGGTCACCCCGACGCCAAGATCGCCATCACGGAACTCATGAGCGCCATCGTGCGCAAGGGCGGCCGCAGCACGTGGTGCCGCCACGCGGAGGGGCTCTACTTCGCCGGCATGATGAACGCATCTATCCGCAACCGCGACTTGATCGAACTCATTACGCGCACGGCCGTCATCAACCACGGCGGGGGCCGTGCCAAGGTCCACGAGGTTGCCTACGCCGAACCGGTGCATTTCCTCAGCAAGGTCTACGGCACCATGAGCGGCCGCTGGCCCGTGGCGTGCACCGTGGCCGCGCCCACGTATGGCACGGCGCTCGATGGGCTGCCCCGGGTGGATAACGTGCCCGTGCTCGAATGTATCGCATTGCTGGACGATTCGGGCGCGGAACTCACGCTGTTAATCACGAACCGCGATGCCCGCGCAACCCACACGGCGACGATTGACGTCAAGAGGTTCAGGCCTGCCGCCAGAGCGCGCACCCGCACAATCGCGGGCGCGCCGGACCAGATGAACTCCTGGAATGAGCCCCCGCGCATCAAGATCGTCGAAGCGGAAACCCCGGCAGGCAACCGGTTCGACCACGCGTTCCCGCCGTGCTCAGTCACCGAGCTTGTACTTAGCACCGAAACCTGAGCGCCTGTGCGAGAAGGGGTCAGATCGCGTTTACTTGAGCCGCCGCCGCGTCATCCTTTAGGCTTCCCGAGGGAAGCCACAATTGCGGTGGCGAAAAAGGAATTGGACCACCCGAACCCATGCGTTACCGAACACTGGATCACGTGAAGCGACTCGACCACCCCGTTATCGATTGCCACATGCACGTGCGGCATCGGGGCGAGGATTGGCGCGGGCCGTTGGATGAGGAATACTGCGACGGGATCATCGACGCCAATGACCGGCTCGGCATCGACGTCTCGTGCGTCGCGCCCATACGCCTCACCGGCGACCGCCGCTACGAGGATTTCCATGCGGGCAATGACCGCGTGCGTGAGGCCATGCAGCGCCATCCGGAACGGATCAAGGGGTGGTGTTTCGTAAACTCGGGCGACCCGAAGGCCCTCGACGAGATCACGCGGCGCGTGCGCGATGAGCGCTTCATCGGGGTGAAGCTCTACAACCAGTACCGCATCGACGAACCGGTGGTCGAGCCCATCATCGAGCGATGCATCGAATGGCAGGTGCCCATCCTGATGCACGCAGGCCGCCCCACCGACCCGGCCACGCGCGCCCGGCAGCCGCGCATCAGCCAAGCCGACCACTTCGTCAACGCCGCAACGCGCTTTCCCGAAGCCCTCCTCATCGAGGGGCACATCGGCGGGGGCGGCGACTGGGAGTGGTCCCTCAAGCACTTGCGCGAGGCCCCCACGGTCTACCTCGATATCTCCGGCAGCGTGCTCGACGAGTGGATGGTCGACAGGGCCGTGGACGCGCTCGGCATCGACCGCCTCCTGTTCGCCACGGACATGACCTTCGAGGGCAGCATGGGCAAAGCGCTCGACGCGGACCTGGATGACGAGGGGTTCTCGAAGCTGATGGGGGCCAATTTCCAGGCCATCCTGGACCGGAGGGCCGTATGACCGCGGTGAGACCGATCGACTGCAACGCGTTTCTCGGGAATTGGGCATTCCGCCGGCTCCGCCGCAATGACGCGCAGGAGCTGCTGGCCATGATGGATCACTTCGGCATCACGCAGGCCTGCGTCGCGTCTGCGGATGCGATCCTCTACCGCGATTGCCATGCCGGCAACGAGGAGATCTTCGAGGAAACGCGCAAACACGCGGATCGTTTTTGGCTCTACGCTACCCTGAATCCGGCCTACGCCGGGTGGGAACGCGACCTCGCCTCGTGCGCCGAGCGGGGGTTCAAGGCGGTTCGACTGTACCCCTACTACCACGAGTACGCCCTGGACGGCGCGGACGCATCACGCATCATTGACGCCGCAACCGAGGCCGGGCTGCCCGTGTCCATCCCAGGGCGCGTGGTCGACGTGCGCCAGCGTCATTGGATGGATACAAAAAAGAACCTCGACGTGGACCAATTGATCCGGGTCGCCGGGGATCACCCGAACGCAACGTTCCTGCTCACGGAAGGTTTGCTGAATGCGCCGCCCGGCGATGACTTCTGGAGCAAGGTCCGCGGCGTAAACGTGTACGTCGAGATGTCGCGCATGACGAGCGTCCTGGCGAATTCCATCGGCACGACCATCGACGAACTGGGCGCGGACCGCATGCTGTTCGGAACCGGCTTCCCCTTCAAGACCCCGTCGCCCGCGTTCTTGAAGATCCAGATACTCGAGGCGGACGCGGCCGTGAAGCAGCAGATTCTGTCCGAGAATGCGAAGCGTTTGTTCGGCGCGTAGAGGGTCTGCCGCCGCCGTCGGGCCTATTGTTTCCTCGCTCCTCTTTCCGCAGGCCATATGCCAGTGCCGAGCGGAATCATCCGGCCCTCTCGGATCAGCAGGACGCTGCGCGGCGCGAGGGCGTGTTCGTGCTGCTCGCCGTCGACGCGCACCCGGAGGGTGACATGCTCGTTCGTGCGGTTCTGCAGCGCGTAGCCGTTCCCAAACCGGGCCACCTCATAGCCGGGGGATAGGACCGGCTCGAGCGTCCAGTCGGGCTCGTTTTGCAGCGCGACCTTGGCGCGACGGGCGAAGAGGGCGTTGTGGATCTTTGCGAACAACGCGTCCTCGACCGTCCACCGCGACCAGCCCAAGCCGCTGCAGAAAAGCGCATAGCCCTCGCCGACGGCGTTGACGTACAGCCCCTGGCCTCCGGGTCCCTGCAACGCGGCCTTCGCGGTGTCCGGCGCCACGTCCAGCCCCATCTGGCAGATCCTGTCCGTCTCGTCCACGCCTTTCTGCAGGCCGCCCAGGAGTTCGCTGAACTCGCCTGTCGCCACGAAGCGTCCCGGCGCAGATTGACTCACATCGAGCCCTTTGATGCCGAACAGCTTCTTGGCCTCGTCGCTCATGCCCGTTACGACCTTGCCGGCCCGGATGCAATCAAAGCCGATGTCGGCCAATAACACGCCCCCATTGCATACGTATTCCGTGAGCCTGGCCATACCGTCGGCGCCGATGTCGGCGGCGAACTGGGCGAGGATGACGCCGTAGTCGTCGAGCTCGGCCTGCTGCACGTCGCCCCGAGTCAGGTAGTCCACCTGGCCGAATCGCGTGCCGTATTTCAACTGCCGCATCAAGGTAAGCGGCTCTTCCGAGGGATGCCGCAAGACGCCGTACACTTGGGACACGTTGCCCCAGCCCTCGGCATACGGCTCGTAGATCACGGCGATCGTGTTTGTAGGCCGCATGGCGAAGATGCCCGACGCCGCCAACGTCCTGATCGTCATGCCGCACATATCGATGCGCTGGACGCGACTGCTGCGATCCTGTTCGTGGTCGTCCTCCCCGAGCATACTCCACGGCCAGAATGTGACGCCCGCGGCGCCGTGCAAGGCCGATTCAACCATCCAACCGCGCACCACGCGCGCGTCGAGGTGCCACTTCGGCGTGTCCCACCGCTCGGGCAAGAGCATCTGCATGGCCGGGCGTACATTCGGCCCGCGGCCGATGTCCATGGCCCAAACGTGGTGGGTGTCGTAGTCATTGCCCGAGCTTCCCGGATAGAAATCGAAGAAAGCGCCCCAGTCCGCGGGGATCTGCGTGGCGGCCCAGCCCAGGTTGTGCGCACCGCTCCAAAGGGGCGTGTCGGGGTCGATCTCTCGGACGGCCCGCTCGAACTGGGCATGCGCATCCGCCACGCGCGCGAGCTTGAAGCGGGCGGAGTCAAAGGCCTTCGGGCCGATCCCAAACGGCAACGCCGGGCTCGCCATGGTCTCTTCAGGCCGGCCGCGGCCGTCCCTCTTGTACTCGAGCACGACGTCGTCGAATTGGGCGTAGTCTGCCCGCCACGCCCGGTTCAATGCGTCGATGCTTTTGTACTCCGCCTTGAGAGATTCCCGAAACGCTTCGTTCGGATAGGTCAATACATCGGCGGGCTCATCCGAGTAGATCCAGCCGATCAGATTCGTGATGGGCTTGTATCGCTTCACGATCGCCTGGACGTACGCGCGCCACTGGTCGTCGAAGCTAAACGGCGCCTTGCCTGCGGATGCGTGGATCTTGTTGTGAATGTAGATGATGACGTAGAGGCCCTGCCTCTTGGCATCAACGAGGGCTTTGTCCCATCCCTTGAACGCCTCATCGAGGGGCCTGATCTTTTTGGGAAAGGTCAGTTCCACGAACACCGTGTTGAATCCCGCGCGCACGTACTCGGGCCCGCCCGGCGTCAGGTCCGCCCAAAACAGCGGCTGCGGCCGGCCGTCGATGAGCATAATGGTTTTGCCCGAAGGCGCCCTGCCGATCTCGGCCTTGACCTTGTGGCCGGCATACAGTTCTGCGAGATCATCGGCGCATCCTACGCCACAGACGCCAACGATAACCGCGAGTAGCCCGCCTAATGCCCATATCCTTCGTGAATGCATTCTGATACCTCCTTGAGCCTCTTGGCATTATGGTCCATCGTAGCACGATGATTCATTCTGATCCCGCTCATGCGGTCGATCTCCCTGGGAGCGCCGGCATCCCTGCCGGCTCTTCGAAGCGGGCCAATGCGGGCTTGTGCGCAAAGCGCGCGCGCTTCTGTTGGTCAAGGCGGTGGGGCTTGGGTATACTTGCGGCTTGAGCGTGGTTCAATATCGGGCGGAGAGAAATGCCATGGCAACGACCAAGAAAGTACCGGTTCGAAACGCGGTGCGGACCGAGGACACGTGGGATCTGGCGCCGCTGTTCAAGAGCGATGCGGCTTGGGAACGCGCGTACAAGCGGCTGGAAAAGCGCATCGCCGGGTTGGTGCAGTTTCGCGGGACGCTCGGGACGTCTGCAAAGACGTTGCGCGCCTGTTTCGATTTCCAGGTGGCCTTCGAAAAGGACGCCGAGAAGCTGGGCAGCTATGCCATGCTGAAGTCGTCCGAGGACGTGGCGAATCCCGCGTACCAAGGCATGATCGCGCGCTACGTCCATCTCGCCACCCTCGCGAACGAGGCGGCGAGCTTCATGGCCCCCGAGATCCGCATGATCCCGAAGAAGACGATGGCGGCTTTTCTCAAAGCGCGCGTCCTCAAACCCTTCCGGTTTCAACTCGAAAACCTCCTGCGCTACAAGCCGCACATTCTCTCTTTGAAAGAAGAGCGAATCATGGCCATGCAGGGCGAGGTGGCCGGGTCGGCGGACAAGATCTTCGGCCAGCTCAACGACGCCGATCTGACGTTCGGGTCCGTCAAGAACGAACGCGGCGAGAGCGTCGAACTGACCCAGGGCTCGTTTCGCAGCCTGCTCGAGTCGCCCAAGCGCCGCGTGCGCAAGCAGGCCTTCGACAAGTTCTATGGGGAGTACGAGGCGCACGCAAACACGCTCGCCGCGACCCTCAGTTCCTCCGTGCTCCAAGACGTATACCAGGCGCGGGTGCGCAACTACCCTTCTGCGCTCGAGGCCGCGCTCTTTGCCGACAACGTTCCCCCGGCCGTCTACGAGAACCTGATCGACACGGTTCACGCGAACCTCGACGCGGTTCACCACTATCTCGAGGTCCGCCGGAAGGCGCTCGGCATCAAGGACATCCACATGTACGACACGTACGTGCCGATGGTCCAGCAGAGGCGTGCACGCACGCCGTACCCTAAGGCCGTCGCCATGGTGTGCGACGCGCTCGCCCCGCTCGGCGCCGCGTATTGCCGCACCCTCGAGACGGGTCTCCGCGGCCGGTGGGTGGACCGGTACGAGAACCAGGGCAAACGCAGCGGCGCATTCTCGGCCGGCGGCTATCACGGCCCGCCGTATATCCTCATGAACTACAAAGACGACGTGATCGACAACGTGTTTACGCTGGCGCACGAAGCGGGCCACTCGATGCACACCTACTTCAGTGCGCGCACGCAGCCGTTCCAGGATTATCACTACTCGATCTTTGTCGCCGAAGTGGCGTCGACCTTCAACGAGCAGTTGCTCAACCGGTACTTGCTCGAGCGTGCCAAGAACAAGAAGACCCGGGCGTTTCTTCTGAATCGCGAGATCGACGAAATCCGAGGCACGCTGGTGCGCCAGACCATGTTCGCCGAATTCGAGAAAATCATCCACGCCATTGCCGAGGCCGGCGAACCCCTGACCATCGACCGGGTCCGCGGCGAGTATCGGGAATTACTCGAACACTACTTCGGGCCGGCCTTCGCGATCGACGAGGCGCTGTCGCTGGAAGGGCTGCGTATCCCGCATTTCTACAGCGCGTTCTACGTGTACAAATACGCCACGGGATTGTCCGCGGCTATTGCCCTTTCCGAGCAAGTGATGCGCGGCGGCGCCAAGGAGCGCGACCGATATCTCGCGTTTCTCAAGAGCGGCGGGTCAGACTATCCGCTGAACCTGCTGCGGCGCGCCGGCGTGGATATGGAGCAACCCGAGCCTGTCGCCGTGGCCATGCAGCGCTTCAAGCACTTGGTCGAGGAGTTCGAGAGCCTGTTGTAACCAGTTTTATGCGGCGCAGGTGGGTGCGGCGTTAGATTGGCGGAAGGGGAGGTCTATGCGCACAGAACGTGATCTGACGCGGAGAGGTTTCTTTGAAGTTGGGGCCGTGGGCGCTGGGGCGGCCGCGTTGGCGGCTGCGGGCGGCAAAGCCGTCCGGGCGAGGGCGGCGACCGGCCGGCCAAACATCCTTATGATCATGGCCGACCAGTTCCGGGGCGACTGCATCAGTGCGGACGGGCACCCGGCCGTCAGGACGCCGAACATCGACCGGATCGGGCAAGAGGGCATCCGGTTTCGCCGCGCGTATTCGTGTACGCCCACTTGCACGCCTGCGCGCTCGGCATTGTTGACGGGCCTGGGGCCGTGGCGGAACGGCATGCTGGGCTACGGCCGCGTGGGCGCGCAGTACGCCATCGAGAAGCCGCGCGCGCTCCGCGAGGCCGGGTACTACACGATGGGCATCGGCAAGATGCACTGGTGCCCGCAGCGCAATACCCATGGGTTCCACGAGGTCCTGCTCGATGAATCGAGCCGCGCCGAGTCGCCCGATTTCCGCAGCGACTACCGGGCGTGGTTTGCCTCCGAAGCCCCGAATCTCGAATACGATGCCACGGGCATCGGGTGGAACGACTACCGCGCCAAGGCCTATGTCCTCCCGGAGCGCCTGCATCCCACCCACTGGACCGGCGAGTGCGCCGTGCGCTTCCTCGAAGGCTACGAGCGCCCGGAGCCCTTCTTCCTCAAAGTATCGTTTGCGCGCCCGCACAGCCCTTACGATGCACCCGAGCGGCTCGTGCGCCCGTATGAAGACGCAGATATCCCCGAGGCCGTCGTGGGCAAATGGGCCGGGCGGTATGCGGAGCGCGGCGGCAAGGACTACAGCATCTGGCACGGCGACCTCGGCCCGGACCAGGTGCGGCGCTCTCGACAGGGATACTACGGATCCGTCTCGTTCATCGATGAGGAGATCGGGCGCATCCTCGAGGCCCTCGAGAAGCGCGGCTGGCTGGACGAGACGCTCATTGTCTTCACCGCGGATCACGGCGACATGACGGGCGACCATCACCTTTGGCGGAAGTCGTATGCCTACGAGGCCTCGGCGCGAATCCCTATGGTCATGCGCTGGCCCACGGGGTTGATCGCGGCGGAACGGGGCCAGGTGTCGGCCCGTCCCGTCGAGTTGCGCGACATCCTGCCCACGTTCCTGGATATTGCCGGCGCGCCCGGCGCGGAAAAGCTCGATGGGCGCAGCCTGCTGCCCCTGATGCGCGGCCAAGCGGACGGTTGGCGGGAGTACATCGACCTCGAGCACGACGTCTGCTACAGCCCTGCCAACCACTGGAACGGCCTGACGGACGGACGGTTCAAGTACATCTTCCACGCGCGCGACGGCGAGCAGCAGTTGTTCGACCTCGACAACGACCCGGGGGAATTGTACGACTTGGCGCCTGACCCGGGGCACGCAGAAGAACTCCGGACATGGCGGAACCGTTTGATCGAACACTTGGCCGAACGGGGAGAGCCTTTTGTGAAAAATGGCGACCTGGCGCTTCGGCCCGAGCGCATGCTGTATTCCCCCAACTACCCCGGTTGCCCGGCGCAAAAGGGGTAACGCCTAGACTATAGTTTTGCGGTCTTTGATTCG
>Ga0272441_10016968_pt1 | contig 10008 bp, 6 predicted proteins | sample SSMProp6N_FD_193582 | JGI IMG/M metagenome (GOLD analysis project Ga0272441, IMG submission 193582) | Marine sediment archaeal communities from Little Sippewissett salt marsh, Falmouth, MA, United States - SSM-Prop-6N | ecosystem: Environmental > Aquatic > Marine > Wetlands > Sediment ...
AACCGTCGAGGCCTAACTGGGCACCCTGAATGATGAGGGACTGGAACTGACAAAGGACAACCAGGATTTAATGTTCACCGATCCGGACAAGGCGGCGGAATTTGTAAACGAAACCGGTATTAACGGATTGGCGGTGGCCATCGGCAACGCGCATGGTTTTTATAAAGGCGAACCCAAACTCGATTTCAAACGGTTGAAAAAAATACGCGACAAAGTACCGGTGCCGCTTGTTCTGCACGGCGGCTCCGGGATTGCCGACGCCGATTTCAAAAAAGCCATTTCGCTTGGAATTAACAAAATAAATATTTATACTGAAATGAGCGCCTCGGCGTCCAAAAAAATGAAATTTTTGCTCAACGAGCAGGAAAAACCGGCGGACTATCCCGCCAGTCTTCACGAAACCCGGATGGCGGTGAGGGAGGTCGTGCGGCAAAAAATAAATATCTTCGGCAGTAACGGCAAAGCATAAAAAATAAAAAAGATGCCATGGAAAAATCATTAGACCGGAAAATCAAACGAATTTTAGCGGACAGCAACTGCCAAGACTTTATGCTGGCGGACGCCAAAGACGCCGACATGGCGTTCGGTATTGCCGCGCCGGGTAAAAGCCCGGAACATTATGCGCAGGAAGGAAAATTCCGCACCCTGGCGGAATACCGTGAACAGATACACCAGGTGATCGGGCAGGCCAAAGTGGATATCGTGCTCATGTCGGCCAGCACGAACGAAATATTAACTATTGAAGAAAGGCTGTTCGACAACAGTCCCATTACCCCCGCGGCCCGCGCCAACGACACCACCGATATCCATGTCGTGACCGGCGGGCAGTATATAAACGAGCCGGCGAAGCCGTTCCGCACAGCGACCATCGATCATATTCAATGTGGTAAATACACCTGTTCCACCGAAGAAAGACAATTGGGCGCCAACCTGGGACTGTATTCCGTCACCTATAACAATGATATGGAACTGGACCTGATCACTCTCGAGACCTTCAAGGCATTCCGTATCGAGGCGGAGAAAAAAGGCTTTCGTTATTTCCTGGAAGTCTTTAATCCCAATATGCCCGAGGCGGTTGAACCGGACAAATTGGGCCAGTTTATCAACGACCGGATCGTGCGCGACCTTGCCGGCGTGACCAAAGCGGGACGCCCGTTGTTCCTCAAGGTCGTTTATCAGGGACCGAAATTCATGGAGCAGTTAGCGACCTACGATCCCACCTTGATACCCGGCATTCTGGGCGGTTCGTCCGGCACGACCTATGACGCGTTTAAAATGCTGGCGGACGCGAAAAAATACGGGGCAAAAATCGCGCTGTACGGCCGTAAGATCAATAACAGCGAACATCAGCTTGCGTTTATTTCGTTTTTACGGTTGATCGCGGACGGAGAGATCGGTCCGGAAGAAGCGGTCAGGGCTTATCACGGCGTGCTGCAGAAACTGGGCATTACCCCCTACCGTTCGCTGGAGGATGACCTAAAGATCACCAATCCGGCTGTATCTTACGGGGGCACAGGCGCAACCGTATCCGTCCCCGCGGATGTATCCACAGACAGCAAAGTGAACAAAACCGTTATCGCCAGACCCGCCGTTGACTTTCGCAAAATGACCCAGGCGGAAAAACTGGCCTATAACCGGGGGAAGCTCAAATCGTGATTTTAAAACTTTAGTATAATCTGGAGCCGGGTCTCCGGCCCGGCACCCTGCAATCCGGCTCCGCCGGGATACAGAATACCCACACATATCATGTCGTAAAATAATACCATACACGTTGTACCCGCTTCTCTCTATCTGATACTCTCCTTTAGTCTCCAGGCCGAGCCTGATACTTTACGCGCCAGGCCGGAGACCTGGTGCGAGCGAACCGGCACATAGTTGGCTGGCTGGCCAAACACTTTTCTGAAGATGGTAAAACATTACAGCCAATTTGGAAAGCGGCGTCCTTTCTAAGTTCATTCGAGTCATTGCCATCTTCATAACCGCATGCAATTTGAAAAACACGTTGGGTTAAGAGATGCGTAATATCATGTTTGATATAGCCTGGATGTCTCCTTTCTTGAATAGCGGAGGCCATTCTTTTGATCAGGCCGAATTTTTGCTCTAGTTCTCTTAGCAATAGAACGCCGGCATCGGAAGTGATTTGACCGCCGTTAAAATCAACTTGAATTTTTTTATGAGAAAGTTCTTTAAAAATCATCTTTTGTTTTGTATATTTTTTCATAGCTGTTTCTCCAACTTTGTTTTTGTTTGTTGGTGGTGATAAATCAATATAAAACAAAACTTGTTAGAGTAAACAGCTATTTTTATGAATTATTCAGGTTAAATAAGGATAAATCAATATAACCCCGGCCTGTCAAGCCGAAGGTCGTCCCGATTTCATATCGGGATCGGCCCCGCCAACGTAAACTCAATGTTTACATTAAGAAGCCCTCATTTTTTGAGGGCTTTTTTGTTTGGGGATATTCTCAAATTTACCCATCTATACTCATATTTTAACGCAAGTATAACGCAAAGATATATTAAAGTTAGTGCATGTACCATGGCCAGTCGGCAGGACAGATTGAAAGGACACCTTAAATATTACTTTCAAGGGGCCCTCCTACGTCCTATTAATATTCAAAATGGAAAATTTTTTTAAAAATAATCATTTCAACAAACAACTAAACAGGGCACTTTGTGCTGAACAAATAATAACTCCAAAACCATATTTACCTTTCCCACCGTCGAAATTCCTCGACGACTCTGTTATTTTCATTCTTTGGCGAGTACTTTGTTTTAAGCAGTTTCTGTACAATTTTTTCCCGGAGCTCAATAATATTTGCTGGATCGTACTTGTCCTCCATGCCACCAACCTGACTGATATGAGCTGCGACCGCCCTTGCTTTAAGTTCGGCCACATCTGTTATATCAACCGTATAATTCGGTTGTGTTGAGAAATAAAAAAAGCCCGTGCTTACTATCCAATGTTTGAGCCCTTCTTCTTCAAGTTCCTGAAAATAAAGACGCCAGGCAGCGGCTCGTATTGCGTCAGCAGTAATGATGGCAGTTGAACGGTGATCACTCTTATGCCATTGTTGATAAGATAATCCAGGATCAGGTGAAAAAACCGCGTCTGGTTGAATGCGCCTGATCTCACGAACAACTTGTTTCGTCAATTTCCTGGGATCAGCGTACTCTAACATTCCATCATCATAGCCAAGCCAATTAACATTCTCCGTTGGAATACCGAGTATCCTGCAGGCTTCTATTTCTTCTGATTTCCGAATCGATGCCAGCCTGTCCCTGGTCATATCAGGATCATTGGAGCCTGCATTGCCCGATGTGAGAACTACAATATGAATATCATTATTATTTTTAGCGAGCAATGCCATGGTGCCGGCTGAGGAGAATGTATCATCATCAGGATGAGGAGTAGTTATAAGAATTGTTTTCCCTGTCCAGTTTTCAATTCTGTCTTCTAATGTGTTGCTGGAGTTGGATTGTATCATTTGAGAAGCAGCGTTCTGCCATCCGATTAAAATAAACACCCCAGTAAAAATCAGGGAAGTATATAAAAAAAGTATTTATTGAACCTTTGAATAATAGTAATTATCATCCCGTTACCTCTCAAACCTCAATTTTTAATAAAATTATATGTTCTATATATGCTCGTCATCAATTATATCATCCATTATTTTTTACACTGATACTATACAAAGTTACTATTTTTATTTTATTGTATCTGATATCCGCATACCGGGTACAACAGCATATCGAACAACCGGGCTGGTCAGTACCTGTTCCAGGGTCTTCATTCCTCTTTCGAGCGCGGCAGGAGAGTTAGCGCTGACTTTGACGCCCGCATCGCTGATGCTCAGGACAAAGCTCTGTTCGTTCGATTTTTCTAAGGGCCCGCCGGACTTTAACAGTTCCTCAATTATACACTCTTCATTGATCAGATAAATGGAGTGCTCATCAGCCTTTTCAAGAGTTTTAAAATGAAATCTGAGGCGTTTATTGTTACTCTTCATTGAATTGGAAAAACGCTCCGCAATGCCCCGGACATCCTCATCACCCTTGTATATTAAATCCATATCATGTAAAAGTTCAAAATAACCGCCCTTGAAATTAATATAACGTGGCACAGGCTGAAGGTACTGGCTCAGAATTCGATTGAGTCTGATTGTCTTATCGACCGCTTTCCGGCCGGTCATGATATCCTGTCCCCACTGATCGCCATCCAGCCAGATCCCATCCCATACGGGACGGTCCACCTCATCAGGATTTGGATTGGTTGCGTCGCGGATCATATTCAGATGCATCCGTATTCTGGAAAGTTCCGATTTGATATCCGGCATTTCTTCAGGCGGATTCCATCCCATATCCGCCGTCATCAAATAGTTCGGCACCCATAAATCAAGTGAATTGCCGTGCCATTGTACTGAATATATACCCTTGAAATTGGACCTGTCTTTACCCCAGAGCGCCCATTCCGCCGTGTTTCGATACGCCCTTTTTTGTCCGGTAAACAGATATGGCTCGTGTTTCGAACCTGATCCGACAGCCATAATAACAATCTGTTTGCAATCTTTTCTGGAATATTCTTTCAGGCCCTGTTTAAGCAAATGTTTGTTTTCCAAACCGATCTTATCACCGTCGCCATATTCCCAGAGGCACCGAATAGTCTGGTCAATATATTCCTCAGGAACAGGAGGTGCGTCGCTCCACATTAAAAAAGTGATTTTTTTACCATATTTTTGCCCGACTTTGTCGGCGAGGGGCAACAATTTAAGCAAATGTTTCGCCTGTTTTTCCCCGGGAAGACGAACTTCATCCAACCCCAGATGGATCATGGGAGTCTTTAAAATAGCAAACCATTCATCGTAAATTGATCCCAATAGATCATAAGACCCGGGTTCGTCAATTTTAAAATGGGACTTTCTTGTATGCGAAAAACCTTCCCAGTATTCTTCCTGAAATCCGCCTTCAAAAAGGTCGGGATAATGAAATGCTTTGGCGGAAACATGGCCCAGAGATTCAATTTCGGGAATAAAATCAATGCCGTATTTTTCCGCGTAATCGATCAGTTCTTTGATCTGGTTTATGGTCAGTGCTCCGGGATTTTTATGCCCTAACGGCAGGTTATCGTATTTGACCGCGTTTAACTCATCATCGCCTTCGCGAAAATAAACCTGGTTTAGCTTGAACACGGAACAAATACGTATCATACGCTTAATCAATCCCATTGATAAAGGCGCGCGGCCAGCGTCTATTTGAAATCCACGCCAGATATAATGCGGCTTATCCTGTATTTGCATACACGGGACGGCTCCTTTTGCAACAGCCGGGCTGGTGACGATTTGCTTGAGCGTCATCATTCCCCATAACAGGCCCTGATACGAATTGGCGGAAACTTTAACACACTCTTTTCCGATAAACAAATCGTATCCCTGCTCACCGGCGCCTGTTAAAAATTCAGATGTTGTTTCAAATCTTTCGGGAATATCCGCCTTATTGACCAGATAAATTGACAGTTCGTCCAGGTTTTTATCTTCATGTAACCGGAATGAATAATCGGAATTGTCCCTGACCAGATGTACAAACCGATCAACGATAAATTTGCTAGTTCTGTTGTCTTGAGCTCGAGTATTATTATAAATAATTCTTGTTGTATCGGTAATTTGAAAACTGCTATTATTAAAATCAATTTTATGGGGCCGGGGCAAAAGATATTGGTTTAACATTTGTTGCGGTTGCTCCTGGTTATTGCTCCGCCCCGTGCATTCAAAACTATTCAGGATAAACAGTCCTATTGTACATATTATTAAAATGATGGTGATATGCAGTTTTTGTGTCATTATCTTCTCCCAAAACTAAAAATAAAAAAACAAATTATCGCTATCGCAAATAGATCATCTTGATCGATTTGACATAAGATCGGGTACTCAGGCGGCACATATAGACGCCGCTGGATAATATTTTTCCGGTTGCATCCATTGGTTTCCATTTGATATTATATGAACCAGCCTCACAAATGCCATCATATAATAGTGATACACTTCTGCCGCAAATATCATAAATCGCCAATTCGATATTTTCCCGCTCCGCCAATACAAAAGTAATGTTAGTTGATTGATTAAACGGATTCGGATACGCGTTATGTATCACAAAGCTGCTATTGTTTTTTGTTTCTTTATCATTAATACCCGTATAATTCGATTGTGTTTTGAATTTAAGGCCCCAGACCCGATTCCCATCAAAATTAGTATTTGTTTCCGGTTCACAAATATTCAGGCAAAATTCATAACGCCCGTATTTTTGCAAAGACTTGACAAGTAAACGGTTTTCACCAGCTATGATATTTGCTTTTACTTTATCACTGATAAATTTATTGTTTCGGAAAGAACGGGTCCCGGAATAATTATAAACAACTTGCCCATTAATATAAATCTTTAATGCTTCATCCGATCCGATCCACAATTCAACTTCCTGATCCTTTGGAGCATCAAAATAGCTAAACGCATAACTCATTACTTTACTACCTGAACTGAGGTTAAAATAATTATATAAATCTATACGATCATCAGTAAAATAAATAGCTTCACTCCAATTGTCGTGTCCAGCCTGGACCGTTAGATCTGCTTCATTAGTCAAAAAATCATAATTTATTGGATCATCAATTCCTTCAATAGAATAAGTACTATTTAAAAGCCATGTCCGATTGCTCTGGCCAAAATCTCCGGTAGCTGAAGAAGATTTCCTGAACCGTTTTTTTACCTTTTCCAGTTCTTCTCCCACAATCTTGATATTGTCCGGATTATTAGTACCCAAGCCAACTTTTTCAGCGAGTGTAATATGCTCAATATCATCGGGATTCATCCCCATAAGCCTGGTACATATATGATCAACAGCAACAGGGTCAGCTCCTGCAACTATCATATTCATTCTCACTAAATTAGTTATGGTATTCCCGCTACGTCTCGCTTTTTTTTCCAATTCCAAACAAGCTATTGCATCGACTACAGTATATTTAATATTTGCTATATTGGAAAGGTCGACAATCTCCTTGTCAGTCCAGTATTTCGGCGCCTGACTCCCATGTATTAATTTATATTGATAGCTATTCTGCGGCACACCTTCTGTCTTCGAAAAACCATAGATTGTCGAAGGCGCTATTCCAATTTGATTCTTTAGTGCAACAGTGATCCCCGGCGAATGTATTTTCAACACGGGTACTGAAATAAATACATCTGCGTTTAATATGTCTTTATGAATGTAATACTTTCCGCCTTGTGGTAACGCTTCCCCACCTCCCGGTACATCAACCAGCACCAGATCTTGCCAGGGATTTTCAGGCGGGGAACCGTTTAAATTGGACAATCTGAAATTAATTCCTTCAAGATACGGATCAGTCAATAAGCTCTGATAACCCGCAATATCCCAAAGCTTTTGCCATCTGGGAGAACTCCATGTATTCTGATATTCCATTTCATAATCCATTGGCCTTGGCGAAGCTTCACCAACAACTATTTCAATATTTCCATGATCAATTTCATCAACAATCTTTATCAATGCCTTGATCACACGAAAATCGGTTATTTCACCTGATCCCGGCGTCTCCGGGTCGACAATATTGGGTTTGAGTAATACCATATTTCCAGTGCTAATAAACCAATCAAGTCCGCCGGATAGTTCCACAGCTCTTCTCACCATATCTTCTATAGTTTTGTATTCAATATTTGCATTATCTCTTGGGGTCGGATTGGCAAGATTTGTATCATCCGAACAAACGATCGCGACCTTTGTTGTCGCAGAGGTAATCGAATCAAAAGCATTAGCCGGTTTATACGATTTAAAAATTGAATTAAAATGTTTATCTGCCTGGGAAAAGTCCCAGCTAAACCAGATGATTAAACCTGACAAAATGGTTAAATGAATTAAATTGTTTTTTGTAATCTTCATCGTTTTCCCCAAATTTAAAAGGTTAAATTATTATTTTCAAACCAAATATGTTTACACTGTTCAATGTTTGTATAAATAAAGATCATAATTCTTGAGAAATTTAATAATATAAAAAGGTGAAATGATACTTAACAATAAATCCCGAAATTTGGAAAGCATCCTGTTGCCAATATTAAAAGCAGTTTCTCTTTTTTTAACAATTTTAACATATTTATCTGAATTTTATGGTTATCTCGAATAATGGGGTAATTTAAAATGCAGTTTATTAGCACATGAAAAATTTATAGCATACCTTTCCTCGAACATGTCTAATATATAACAGTGGATATCACTAATTTGACAAAATCCTTTCCTTAATTCAATAACAGCATTTTACTGCTTAAAATTTTTTCATCAGTTTTCAATTGGTATATATAAATACCGGCGGAAACCTTTAGCCCATAATCGTTCGATCCATCCCATTTGATTGAATGGTGACCGGCACTTTGATAACCACAATAAAGGTTTTTGATTTTTTGACCGTTTATATTAAAAATATTCAGTAAGACATGTTCGTTCCTGGTAATTTGATATTGTATAGTCGTTTCAGGATTAAACGGATTGGGGAAATTCTGGGCGAGGGAAAAATTTTCTGCCCTGTTATCTGGAGGTTCATTAATTTGTGTAAAAATTTCCTCTGGCCCAGTCCCTGAAGGTGTATATTCAGCATTGGTCGTTAAAACGATCTTATCAAGCCTGACGCCGTCTTCACGCATCCAGATATTCATAGTCTTCACACCTTTAGCTGTAATATTAATCTCTGCATCTTCCCCATCCATTGTGGACTTTGACCACTCCCAGGCAGACGTATTGGGAAACTCCAGCTTATCAGCAGTGGAGACCAGACACCTATTGAGGCCCACATTTACGGAATTATCGTCACCGTCACTACTGACACACCAGCCGCGAACCCATACATAATGTATGCCGGTCTGTACAAAGTTAATGTCAAAATCCATTCGAGGCGAATTTTCAATATTGGTACCCAGGTTAGCACCGCTGTTGGGCTGCGCATGCATAGCCTTATCGCCCGAGGCGCCTTTTGCCGGCGACACATCTATTATTGTCCAGAGATGATTATCTTTAGGTACTTTAAAATGAAAGCTTTCAGCTTCCATGGAAACCAGTCCGTTTATGCCGGCATCCTGCGCAAACGGCACGCCCTCTCGAGGCTTAAACATTGCGGTAATGGTTATTGATGAATCAATTGTGATCACAGCAGGATTTTTTGTACCGGGATAATTTCCTGTCCACTGGTCGAACTCCCATCCACCATCCGGATAGGCCGTGACTGTGACCTGCGTCCCCCTCAGATATCTCATACCTGATAAATCCGGTTCAGGCTCACATGAGACACTACCCTGTCCGTTGGTTCGAATTGTCAATGTATCATACACGGCATAAGGATCGACGACGAATACCGCTGTAACATTCTTGTCGGAATCCATAAAAAGTGTATCGGGATTTTGAGAGCCCGATAAATCACCGGTCCAACGATCAAAAATCCAACCTCTGCCAGCCGTTGCTGTAAGCACAACTTTATTCCCTTGCAAAAAAAGTCCGCCTTTCGGATCTACACTCCCGCAACCAATTGTATCTACATTCAATTTGTAAGATGTACCGCTGATTGGAGAAGGTATTAAACCGTTGATATAAACTTCAATATTATCATAATCCGAATCAATATCCCGGCCATTGGCATTAGAGCTATCAGGGTTGAGACCATTGGCTGTTTCCCAATCATCGGGCATGCCGTCGTGGTCTTTGTCATCAGAAGGCGTACCAGTAGCAAGATGAGGCCAACCGCCTACCTCCGATGGATCGTTAATGAGTATACCGGTACTATCAATTACATTTTGAACAATTCGGCTGTCGACAGCATCCCGGGATGGAATGATCGCACCCGCATTCGCCAAAACCACATCATAGGCATCAAATGCTGACATATATGTAATGTTCGGTGCATTATATCTGGTATTGACAATATTATCCCTGTCTTCCGGCAATACGACATTTTCTTCCGGTTCA
>Ga0272441_10016969_pt1 | contig 10008 bp, 10 predicted proteins | sample SSMProp6N_FD_193582 | JGI IMG/M metagenome (GOLD analysis project Ga0272441, IMG submission 193582) | Marine sediment archaeal communities from Little Sippewissett salt marsh, Falmouth, MA, United States - SSM-Prop-6N | ecosystem: Environmental > Aquatic > Marine > Wetlands > Sediment ...
AAAGGATATTCTTATAATTTGTCCATTTTAAAGGAGGTTTTCGGGCCAGGAATTATGGAACTCTCAGCTGTTCATGGAGAGAACATTGATCAGATCATCCCGCTTGCAATGAACTCTGCAAGAAAATCATCTATTGAAATCCCATACGACCATCAGATTGAAGCAGCAGTCAGGAGCCTTCATAAGATGTATGGTGCCGGGAGAATCGAAAGTCTTGAAGCACTATCCGGGAGGGGATATAGTCAGGAATTACTTGAAGCTGCATCCGATATCGTGGAAGAGATCGAAAACAGGCACAGGATGACCATAACACAGATTATCGCAGCAAACCGGCACAATTATGCCCATGAACTCAGTGCAAAGACCATATCACACACTGAAACCGCTTCAGAAAATAATCCTGACAGGTATCTGACCCAGGCATTACCCGGCATACCCATTCTCATCTCAATCATGCTTGGGATGCTTCTAATCGTATTCATTGTGGGAGGTTTTTTTGAATCGCTTATTATAGAAGCAATGCAGAACTGGATTATTGATCCGTTTTATGAACTGAATATCGATCCACTGGCAACAACAATTGTCGGCTCATTGTTGATTGCTGTCCAAGCAGGTTTTGGTATTGCATTTCCGTTTATTCTACTGTTCTTTATAATGCTTTCAATACTTGAGGACTCCGGATATCTCTCAAGGGCGGCGTTCCTTGCCGATAATACAATGCATAAGCTTGGAATGCATGGAGGGGGGTTAATCCCAATGATGATGGCCCTTGGCTGTACCGTACCGGCGGTAATGGCATCGAGAATTCTTAAAAGCAGGCGGGAAAGGATGATCTCTGCCTTCCTGATTACACTTGTGCCCTGTTCAGCACGCACCGTAGTCATCTCAGGAATTGTGGCCAGTTTTGTAGGAATTCTGGCGGGTTTAAGCGTATATATTATCGTATTCATTCTGATTCTCATTACAGGCGTATTTCTTTCAAAAGTGATGCCCGGTGAGCAGTACGGGATGATCATGGAGATCGAAACCCTCCGTGTTCCAAAACCAAAATATGTATTTAAAAAAGCATGGGCAGGCGTCAAGGAATTTTTGTTCATAGCAATGCCTTTACTTCTCGTGGGGAGCGTTATACTCGGCTTGATCGAATATTCAGGGTGGCTTGAAGTCTTCACTGACCTGATCGATCCAATCTCAATGACCGTGCTTGGCCTTCCGGGATATGCAACAACTGCACTGCTATTCGGAATACTGAGAAAAGAGATGGCATTTGAAACCCTAGCTATAATGGGAGGGACGGCAGATCTTGGAATTATCCTTTCCAAGGTGCAACTTTACGTCTTTGCTGTCGTAACTGTACTTTTTATACCCTGCCTTGCCACGGTTTCCGTGCTTATCAAAATGCATGGAGCGCGGATCACTGCAGCCATATCGGCTTACACAATCGCACTTGGGATTCTGATCGGTGCGACAATAAATTATCTGTTCAAATAGGAGGGATATAATGCTTTATTTTATAGGAATGGGCCTGTATGATGAAAAAGACATCTCCATCAGAGGTCTGGAAACCATACAAAACTGTTCACACGTATTTCTTGAAACATATACTTCAAGGCTAATGGGTACTTCAAGGGAAAGATTGTCCGGATTCTTTGGAAAGGAGGTCAGGACCATGAACAGGGAAGACGTTGAAAGCAAACCGGATTTTATGCTCAAACTCGCAAAAAATAATGATGTCGCGTTTCTGGTCTGTGGGGATCCCATGATTTCAACAACTCACGCCGATCTCAGAATCCGTGCCCAAAAAATGAATATTCCGACATCACTTATACACGGGGCCTCAATATCAAGCGCCGTCTGCGGAATTTCCGGGCTCCAGAATTACAGGTTTGGAAAATCATGTTCAGTTCCGTTTCCGGAAAAAGGATGGTTCCCAACTGCTCCTTTGGATACAATTAATTCAAACAGGAAACTGGATCTTCATACACTTGTATTTCTGGATATAAAGAAGGAGATATATATGACCATAAACCAGGCAATAGAGATTATCGAGAGGATGGCTGAGAAAACCGGATCAATTAGTCCCAATCTTTTTGTTGGAATTGCAAGAGCAGGTTCATTTTCTCCTAAAGTAATCGCCGGGAATGCTGAAAAATTGAAATCAACCGATTTTGGCGAACCCCTGCATATTCTTGTTGTTCCCGGATCGCTCCACCATATCGAGAAAGAGTATCTTGAGAGGTTTGCGGGGTTATGCTAATCTGCAAAATAGGAGATTATCTGAAGAAGAAAATTGATAACGCATCTCCCTCGCCTGTACCAGGTTCACCATATAATAGAATTTCAGAAGATATTATTGGCATGGCGTCTGCATACCATGACGACGGCTTTTCTTTTCACAGGACAGGCGACCGGGTCAATGCATTCGCTTCCTTTGCATACGGTCTCGGATGGCTTGATGCCGGGATATTTACAGGGCTTGTAGGGGTTCATGAAAATGATATGAACCCTCCTGATTTTTTAACCGGTTTTGATGAGAAGATTACAGAAATGCTCACGGAAAAGACAACAAGGTACGAAAGAATGCTTTCTAAAGCCATGACTTCAGTCAGCATGTACCCTGACAGATCCAGCCCGGCTTTCAACGCTGCCTCCAAAATTTTCAGGAATACAAAGAACAATCTTGAAAAAGGTTTTCATTACCTCAAAAAAAACGATTTCTGGGAGGCGCTCTGGCATTTTAGTTATGGTTACGGGTGGCTGGATGCCGGAATCCGGGCAGGCCTCATTGAGGTGACAGGAAACAGGCATCTCTTCACCATTGATTAGTCGGATACAATCATGAATCATAATACATAATGCAACATGGTACAAATCCAATAAACACGGGGAAATAGAATGGATGCATCTCAAAGGAAATGGTTATGGATTTCCATAGGTCTCAGCATCTTTATTTTAATTCTTGTTCTTTATTTTACAGTAGATGAAAACACTATTCAATATCTAAAGGAGATAGATCCTTTATTCCTTTTTATCGCTCTTCTTATGCATCTGGCGGCAATGCTCTTCTGGGCGCTCAGGATAAAATTAATGAGCAAATCACTTGGTTATAAAGTCAGGCTGAGAGTCTGCCTCAATCTTGTCTTTGCAAACCTGTTGGTGGCTGCGGTCACCCCTTCACAGGCAGGAGGTGAGCCCATTCGGATACATGAACTCTACAAGGCAGGAGTCCGGATCGGTGACGCTACTGCGGTTGTGATTATGGAACGCGTCATTGATGCGGTTTTTTTCGGATTCGCCGGCGCACTCGCCATTCTCCTCCTTGGTGATGCCCTGAATAAGGTGTCACCCGGAATCAGCACACTGATGATCATCGGTTGGATCATTATGATGGCCTGTGTTATCATATTCATCCAAGGAGTAAGAAATCCCGAATTCCTCAAGAAGATACTTATGGGGATCTCTGAATTTGTCGGGAAAATAAAGAAGATCGAACGCATGGATAATCTTTTCAGGGAGATCGATGATGAAGTGGACAACTTCCATAAGAGCACGATTAAATTTGCAAAAAATGGTAAAATGGGTCTTTTATCTGGGGCTTTATTCACGGTTTTGTTTTGGACATTTGAATTTTTAATCGCATCTTTTATCCTCATGGGACTGGGAGAGCCTCCTTTCTTCATCGCGTCATTCATCGTACAACTGGTGATTGCGATACTGATGCTCATCCCGCTGACCCCAGGGGGTTCGGGCGTTGCCGAAGTCAGTGCAATATCTTTGTACGGATTGTTTGTAGATTCCTCGATCCTTGGAGTTTTCGTTCTTTTGTGGAGAATAATCCTTTATTATTCAAATATTATCATCGGCATTCTTGCAAGCCTGTGGATTGTCAGAAGGGAGATCATTCTCAGCAAACTGGGCATTAAGAAAACAGAATAAATTATTTTCTTCGGGATGAAAGTTCCTGAAATATCTCTTCAGGTGTAATTCCTGCCGCTTTAAGCGACAGAAGGAAATGAAAGAGGAGATCCGCACCCTCGTATAACATCTCTTTCTTCATTCCGTTTTTTATTGAGATGATATATTCAGTCGTTTCCTCCCCAAGTTTTTCGAGACTCTTGTCAATCCCCTTTCTGTGATTCAGCACAGAACTTACATATGAATCTGACGAAGGACTATCAGCCCTTTCGCAGATTACACCCCAAAGTTCTTCAACAATAGAAGAATCCATTTTATTGACCTTCTGTCTTTATTTCCCCAATCTCACATGCTGCGATACGACGGCACGCCATTCTGGCCTTCTCAATATTACACCCGCCCTTGCCGATAACAATACCTAGATCACTTTTGCTTTTGAGAATAATGTCAATTTTTTTCTCTTCTTCGTGAGATACAATCTCCAAGATATCAGCAGGTTTGAAGAGATTTTTAATAAAAATGTCACGGTTTTCATCAAATTCAACCATCTCGACTTTCATGCCGAGCACCTTTTGCATTTTTTTTATATTTTCCCCGCTTTTGCCAATGGCAAGTCCCATGTCGCCTTTTTTTATAATATATATTAAGCGGTCAAATCTTTCGTCGGATATACAGTCCAGCGCCACAGAACGGGTAAGGATTCGCAACTCTTCAATATAACGTCTCTCTTTATAGCCAATATTACGTGTATTTATATCCATATATGTAAGCATTAACTCCACTTCAGTTACTTTTTTGTACCTGGTTCTATATTATACTGCGTATATCTGGAAAAATACGCAGAAATCTTAAAAAAAGTTATATAATTATATATTCAATCGAGACACTCGCAGTCACATCCACCGTGCCAGGATCAACCGGTGTAGGGGCCCTTGCAGCTCCTACTTCCTCAGACGAATATGACTTCATCATATTATCTGAATAGGCCATCGGAACATATGATGAGCCAATATTCACATTCTTCACATCAACGATCTCCTTTCCAAGAGAACCGGCAACAACCTCCGCGTCGGCCTGCGCCTGCGCAACTGCCGCCTTGAGTGCATTTGACCTTAATTCAGAACTTTTCTCGTCACTTAACGTGAAATATACTGAATCCACATCATTCGCTCCGTTGTTGATCGAAATGTCGATCAGTTCGCCAGCTTTATCAACATATTTTGTCGTGATTGTGATCCTGTTCTGGACGTGGAAGATTGTCTTTGAACTCCATTTTCCTGAATCATCCTTCGTTGAGTACACACTATAACCGGAGGTCTCGAGCTCACCATCTGGAATTCCTGCGGCTTTTAATGCATTGATCACATCGGTCATGATCTCTGCATTTCTGGCCTGCGCCAGTTTTAGATCGGTATTTTCTGTCTTAACAGAGAGGGCAATGACCGCCTGATCAGGAGAGGTTGTCACCTTGCCGGTTCCCTGAGCCGATATGGTGTGATCATTAGAATCTGCTGCAGCAACACTTCCCACTGAGAATATACTGATCAACAACAGGGCTGTTCCAAGAATTAACCATTTTGAACGCATAGTTATCAGTTGATAGTATCACAGCATTTGGATATATAGCTAACTTTGGGTTCAAAATTTTTGGAACATAACGGATTCCGTTAATGAGAATTGAATTCTATTTATTTAATTATCTGCAATGGCATCGATTGCCTGTTTCAACTCTGCAAGTCCGTAAGGTTTCTCCAGTGATGAGGTAAATCCTGCCGAACGGCACTTCTCGATAATATCATCATCCATTATACCGCTTGTTGCAATACAACGCATATCCGGGCAATTTTTAATTAATTCACCGACTATTTCCAGCCCCCCTTTACCATGCCCGACATTTAAATCCAGAATTGTGAGATCCGGAGGGGTTCCCGACGTATTCGATTCATTGAACAATAATAGTGCCTCTTCACCATCCCTTGCTGACAGAACCTCATACCCCAGATGCTGGAGAAGAAGTGCAGTAATGTCAAGAACAGACTGCTCATCGTCCATTATCAAAATTTTTCTAACTTTCATGAGTCAGACAAACCCTTCATTGATTCTTAGATTATAAGAATATATGATATATTCTATAATTTTTTTATGTCATATTAAGCATTGGCCCATGATCTGTATATCACAAGACCCACAAAGAGTGCCAAAACAGCAATGATCAACATAAAGTACCATGGAATCTCTTCGTTTGAAGAACCAGATAAATAAGATGATGTCAGATTCACATCCATGCCTGAACTGTATTCATTGCCATCAGAATCTTTGAATAACCCGATAATTCCCACACTCTCCGCACCATCGGGTAAGAAAGTAACAGTAAAACTGGATGAATCGTCGGGCTCAAGTGCACCAACAACATCAAAGCGATAAGGGTCCGCTGGTTTGACTTTGTCATCGGTGGTCATTACAACTGACATGGCATCTTCAAGTCCCGTATTGTAGACTTCACCACTGATGGTATAATAGGGGCCGCTGTTCTCAATATCAACATTATTAATCACAAGTTCAGCATGTTTTTTTCCTGCCCCAGCCTCAATATTGAAAGGAAGATATATGGAATGCTTGTTTATGCCGTTTCTATAGTTAATATTAAATGCAACATCTGAGTTCTTTTCCGCCCTGATGTCAAACGATACATCGGAATAATTGTTCTTTTCAATTTTTCCGATAAAGGCCTTATCGGGTGAAAATGAGACATTATCTCCTTCTGGAATTATCACAATCCCATTTAGTTCATTCTCTCTTGGATTTGCAACCCTTATTTTTATTGTCTCCTCTTTGTCAGCAGGAAATGCATCCGGTTTTTCTAGGATTTCCGCCACAAGATCCGTTTCATCAACCTTTACGGGAACAATATATCTTAGATCAGCCCCTCTTGTCCAGTAGCTCATGACAAATTTGGGATAAAATATTCCTCCATCACCAACACTCCGAACAGTAAACGTAAAGTTTCTGTAATTTCCCGAGCCAATGTCCCCGAGAGAGCCGTGCCTGCCATCAACCACATCAATCTGATCAATAATGCCAATCATTTTTGCTTCATCAAGGGTGACACTTGAATTTCCTGTATTTTTTATCGTTATTGTAATCTCTGCAAGATCCCCCGGTATCAATACAGATGGCTCAATACTATAACCTGTAACCATTATATCGGATGTTGTCGCAATTGCGGACACGTGTATAACCCCAATAAAAAAAAGAAGACAGAAAGCCCGGATTAATGTATGTCTTCGAAAACAGCTGAAATTCATGTATCCCATTATAATGCCAAACTTAAGATGATGAATATTATAACCGGTATCAACACAGTGATGATTGCCTTTTTCCGCCCGAAACCATGAACTGATTCAATCCCAAATATCCAGATGTTTGCCGACCATAACAAAAATATGACTCCAACAATCTTTGCCACCAGAAGATATGGGCTGTCCATGATCCCGGCAATCTCCGCTTCATAGTTTGTCAAATCATAAATTGTTGGAATTTTTGTATTCGATACAAAGAGATAGATGAATATGACGGATATGATCGAACCGATGACCTGTGGCATAAATCCATAACCGGTCACTGCTGCTGTCTGCCTGAAACCGGCGTTGCCATCCTGTAATCTGGCAATCGCATGGAACACACCTGCGAGAACCACCCACCAGATAAAAGCGCCGATCAATCCCGCAAGAACTGCTAAAATACCTGCGATTGCACCATACTGTGAAACTTCGGGCGGCATCGCAGTAACTGTGACAGTTGTTATGAAATATGCTGATGCACCACCAAGAATAGCAATTACTAACACAATTATTGCAGGCACTAAAAGACCGCTTTCGCCCTTCAATTCTGAAAAAAATCCACGGGGATTTGTAAGTAGGGTAATGATCCAATTCATCAGGTTTCTCCTCTATTCATTTGACACTGTATTTGATCGTAACACTGTGATAATTGATTTTAACAGTATATTTTTTTTTTTGTATAAATTTGAACCTAATTATCGATATAACACGATATCAAAAAATCAGAAGTTTTATCAACTTGGATTTATTATTTCACTCACATGATAAGGGTTGCCATTAACGGATACGGAACCATAGGAAAGCGTGTTGCTGATGCCGTGAACGCCCAGCCGGACATGGAGGTCGTGGGCGTATCAAAAACAAAACCGAGTGCCGAAGCATACATTGCTGCAAAGAAAGGATATCCTTTGTATATTGCAGATATCTCTAAAAAAGAGGTTTTTACCAAAGCAGAAATCGAAGTAGCAGGCAGTGTTGGTGATATGATTGATAATGCGGATGTGGTTGTTGATGCCACTCCCGGTGGTATAGGTGCATCAAACAGGGAGATGTATGAAAAAGCCGGTGTAAAGGCGATATGGCAGGGAGGAGAGGATCACAATGTGGCAGGATTTTCATTCAACTCCTCATGCAATTATAATGACGCAATCGGAAGGCAGTTTGTACGAGTGGTCTCCTGCAACACAACTGGTCTGTGCAGAGTGATTAAAGCCATGGACGATCTCTTCGGAGTTAGAAAAGTGCGTGCCACCATGGTAAGGCGAGGTTCAGATCCCGGCGAGGTCAAGAAGGGGCCTGTTGATGCGGTGGTCTTAAATCCCGTCACGATTCCAAGCCACCACGGGCCTGATGTCCTTACAGTGATACCTGATATAGATATCGTGACACTCGCCATGATTGTCCCGACAACATTCATGCACATGCATGTCATACAGATGGATCTCGAATCCGGGGGTAAAAAAGAAGACATTCTTAAGGCGTTCGGTGATCACCCACGGATAGGTCTGGTAAAAGGTTCGACTGGAATAAAAAGTACTGCTGAGCTCAAAGAATACGCCAGTGATCTGGGCAGACCACGTGCAGACCTCTGGGAGAACTGCATTTTTGAGGACTCCATTGCAGTCATCGGATCTGAGTTCTACTGCTTCCAGGCAATCCATCAGGAAGCTGATGTTGTTGTTGAGAATGTTGACGCAATCAGGGCGATGACTGAAATTGTGAAGGATCCTGCAGAATCAATAAGGATTACAAATAGTTCACTTGGTTTCAATGCCATCTGATTTTTTCTGAACAACCATTAAAATTTCAAAAATACAATATGTTTTAATGGATCCATTTTCCCTGGCAGTAAGAAACACGGTAGAGGTTGTAACCAACGAAGAGCTCAAAAATCTTATTGATCAACCTAAAAAAAGCGTATACGCGGGATATGAACCGAGCGGTGAGATCCACCTCGGTCATCTTGTAACAATAAACAAGCTCATCGATCTTCGTGATGCAGGGTTCGAAATAATCGTGCTCCTTGCCGACCTGCATGCGTTCCTTAACCAGAAGGGAACAATGGATGAGGTGAAAGAACTTGCCGGTTACAATCGAAGATGCTTTGAGGCAGCCGGACTCACCGGGAAGGATGTAAAATTTGTTCTTGGTACCGATATCCAGCTTGAAGCAGAGTATGAACTGAACGTACTCAAACTTTCTCAGCGTATCACACTTAACCGCGCAAAGCGTAGCATGGATGAAGTAGGCAGGAATATGGATGCTCCCCGTGTCTCACAGATGATATACCCAATCATGCAGATGGCGGATATTGCCGCACTGGGAGTGGATATGGCACTTGGTGGGATCGACCAGCGAAAGATTCACATGCTTGCACGTGAAAACCTCCCTTCTATTGGTGTAAAACCCCCGGTATGCATTCATACACCAATCCTAAATGGTCTTGACGGAAAAAAGATGTCTTCATCAAGCGGTAACTACATTTCTGTTGCGGATAGTGAGGGCAATATAAAAAAGAAGATAAAAAAGGCCTATTGTCCAACAGAAATCGATGATAATCCGGTTTTACAACTTCTGAAATATCATATTATGGCAAGAATTGATCATGCGGAACTTAAACGTCCGGAAAAATTCGGTGGGGAGATGATATTTAATAGCTATGTTGAGATAGAAAGAGCATATGCAGCTGGGGAAATTCACCCGGCTGATCTTAAAAATATGACTGCGGAATATATGGCAAAAATTCTGGAAG
>Ga0272441_10016970_pt1 | contig 10007 bp, 5 predicted proteins | sample SSMProp6N_FD_193582 | JGI IMG/M metagenome (GOLD analysis project Ga0272441, IMG submission 193582) | Marine sediment archaeal communities from Little Sippewissett salt marsh, Falmouth, MA, United States - SSM-Prop-6N | ecosystem: Environmental > Aquatic > Marine > Wetlands > Sediment ...
TTGTTTGACCCGTGGGTCGCCGTGGCCGGCCTCACGTTCTTCTTGTTCGCAAAGGCGCCGCTCACGCCCGCATGGATGGCCGCCACGTATTCGCCATGGCTGCTGGCGACAAACTTCGCGCAGTTCCCGCTCTACGTTGCGCTGCTGTTGTATTGGGCAGGGCGGACGCGAAATCGCCGCGCGTGGTTTGTAGGCGCGGGCGTGTTTCTGGGCATCACGTTCCTGTATCACACAGGTGCCGCCGTGCTGTTTGGCGGCGTGGTCGTGCTCATGTTGCTTGGCGACCTGTGGCAAAACCGGCGCGCAGGAGCCGAGGCGGTTCGCTGGGACCGGCTTGTGATCCCCGCGATCCTTCTGCTCACGGTTGCGTTCGTGGTGAGCCTGCCCTATACCGGGCCGATCTTGTGGCGATACCAATTCCGCATCCTCAACGAGTGGCCCACGTACTACTATGACCCCAGCCTGAGCTTGGCGCGTTTGCCCGGGTTGCTCCGCCAGCGGCTCACCGTCCCGGTGCTGCTTGGGATTGTTGGGCTGGCGGCCTTGGTCCGCGCGCAGCACAAACGCCCCGAGCGTCGGTTGCTTCTTTGTTGGCTCGTGATCGCTGCGGGTTTCCTTCTCTATTCCTATGTCTGGCAGGGATTCGAAAAGGCAGGGGTCTACCTCCCGCAGATCGTGCCGAGTTTCCACTTCCTGTTGCTGCTTTCCGCTTTGTGGAGTCTGCTGTCCGGATACGGCGTGGGCGTTGTGGCCGGGGCGGTCGCCGGTTTCGCCTACCGTGGCTGGCTTGCCGCGACGCACGTGCCCAAGAACGAACGCCCGGCCACCCACACGCCGCCTTGGGCAAGAGGGGTCGCCGTCTTTCTGGGTGCGGCCGCTGCCTTCTGCGCGTACTATCCCGCCTATGGCACGTGGCCCATGTTTACGCGAACGATGGACCGACAGGCCTACGCCGCGCACTACGCGGATCGCGCGCCGGCCTACGACTGGATTATCGAGAGCACCCGGCCTGCCGACGTGTTCCTATGCCGCGAGAAGGAAGCCGTGGCCATCGTGGGCCCGGCGGGCCGCAAGGTGGTGTGTACAATGCTCTTCTATGCCAATCTCTATGTTAACTTCCAGCAGCGTCATGGAGACCGCGACGCGCTGTTCGAGGCCCTGCACACGAAGGAGCAGGACACGTTCCGCGGCCTCGCACGAAAGTACCAGGTCGCCTACCTACTGGTGGCGGGCGACGATATCGCGCTGGTCGAGCGGGCAGGGTTTGATTGTGTTACCCCGGCCTGGCGTTGTGGCGAGACGGCCATCTACCGAGTTTGCAGTTAGCAAGAGGGTGATCCATGCCCAAACCGATCCCTGAAAAACCCCAGCGTTCGCAGCCAGATGGCACACCGAGAGGGCACGCCCGGCGGGCACGGCTGGTGTTGCGGCGGGTGGTGCAGTTCGCCCTCATCGCCGTCGTCATTCCGCTGCTTCTCCTGGGCGTTGCGGAGATAGCCCTGCGCGCGCTGGGTTATGGCTATTCGACACGCTTCTTTGTGAAGAAGCGCTTCGACGGGGAGCGCTACTATGTCACCAACAAGGACTTCTACCAGCAGTACTATGCGCTGCCGATCGACGAGTTGTGGGAAGATGCGGCCACCTTCCTCGAAGCCGACAAGCCCGCGAACCACTACCGCATAGTCGTTCTGGGCGGATCCGCGGCCCTCGGGGTTCCGCCGGACTTCGCGTTCAGTTTTGGCCGCGTGCTCGAGGTCATGCTGCGCACCCGTTTCCCCGACACGCACTTCGACCTCTACATGTTTGCGCAGCCGGGCGTCAACTCCTACACCATGCGGGAAGCGGCCCGGGCGTGCAAGGCTATCCAGCCGGACCTCTTCATCGTGTACATGGGGAACAACGAGGTCAACGGCCCCTACGGGGCCACCACAACCGCGGAGAGCCGCCTGCCCATGGGGCTGCCTCTGGTGCGCGCCAGGACCCACGTCACGAACCTGCGGCTTGCGCAGCTCGTTGCAGGCGGCGGGCGGGTGGCGTGGCACCCGCCGACAGGGAAGGGCGACCCGCACATCCCGCTGGACGCGCCCGCCATCCAACGCACCTACGCGCACTTCAGCAGCAACCTCGACGACATTTGCACGGCAGCCCGCCGTGCGGGCGCGCGCGTCCTGTTGTGTACAGTGGGCTGCAACCTGCGGGACTGGGCGCCCATGATCAGCATGAACCGCAACGACCTGTCCGCCTCGGAGTTGGGCGCGTGGCAGGAAGCATACGCTCAAGGCGTGGCCGCCGAGGAGCGCGGGGAATGGTCCGACGCACTCGATGCTTACGAAAGCGCCTTCGCCCTCGACGCCACGCACGCCGAATTGCGCTTCCGTATGGGCCGGTGCTGCCTCGAACTGGGCGAGGAAGAGGCCGCCCGCGATCACTTCTATTGGGCACGGGACCTGGACGGCTTCCGGGCGCGTGTGTTGGGCCGCGTAAACGAGATTACGACGGCGTGCGCACAGGGAACGGCGGCGCAAGGCATCGATCTCGTCGATACCGCGGGGGAACTGGCGGCGCACAGCCCTCACGCGTTGCCCGGCCATGACTTCTTCTACGACAACGTCCACCTGACCTTTGAAGGGAACTACCTTATCGGACGCCTCATCTTCGAGCACGCGGCCGGCCTCTTGCCCGAATGGGTGACCCGGCAGGCCCCGGGACCGATCGAGCCGCTGTCCAAGGCGGCGTGCGAAGTACGACTGGGCATGACGCCCGGCGTCCGCCTCAAACACCTGCGCGGGGTGCGCATGGGCTTCGAGATGTGGTGGGACGCCCACCCCGACCGGTTGAACCAGCGCATCGAGGAACTTGAGCACGAGATCGGTCCGGACCTCTGGCCCGGCATCGCCGACGGGTACAGGCGCGCACTCGAGTTCGCCCCCAGCGACCGCATCCTGCTCATACGCTACGCCGAAGCCCTTCTCGAAATGGGCGAGCTTGAACAGGCGCTCGAACAGGCCCGCATATTGGCAGAGAAATTCCCTTTTCGCGCGGCCGCGCACCGCTTTCTGTGCGACATCCTGACCAAGCTCGGGCGTTTCGATGAGGCGCTCGCCGCGTTGGACACAGCCCTCACGCTGCTTCCCGAGGACTCGAGGACGCTCTTCGTCCGGGGGAGTCTGCTCGACCACGCGGGCCGCGCACCCGAGGCCGTCGAGGCGTACACCGACGCTATCCTCATCTATCCACGGAATTGGGAGGCGTATGACCCGCTTGACGCCCTGTATCGGGCGCATCGCGACATCGAGGGCCGCATCGACGGCTGGCGCGATATTGTGACAAAGCGGCCCGATGCCGGCCGCGCCCACTTCCATCTCGCAATGGCCCTGGACAACGCAGAGCGCCTCGACGAGGCCATCGAACACTACGAGGAAGCGTGCAGGCTCGAACAGTTTGACCCGGCCATGCAGGGCGCGCTCGGCCAGGCACTGGTCAAGACCGGCGACTTCGCTTCCGCGATCATGCCGCTGCAACGCTCTCTCGAGATCAATCCAGACAACGATTACCTACGGCCCATTCTGATCCGCTGCCTGGTCGAGCAGGACCGGTATGAGGAGGCCGGCAAAGAACGCGCGGTGTGCCTCGAGAAGGGCGTGGAACTGCCCCCTGAGCTCGAGGAACGGTTATCCGCCGGACTCGCGGCCCCTTCCGAAGGACCTACTGGCCCTGGCCAGGGTCCTGAGTCTGGGGCGCCAGCTTCGCCGTGAGGTCCGCCGGTATGGGCACGCCGTTTGCCCGAAGGGAGTCTGCCTGGGCCTTCGCCATGCCCAGCGCCGCTCGCTCTTGATCTCCGCGCGGACAGAATCCATAATCGCTTATGCACTTCGACATAATTGGCAAGATCGAGAATGTCGAGACCATCGCGGTCGGCGCGAGAATCCGAGACATCATGCGCCTGTGCAGGCAGTACGGTCGTGGGCGCTGGCGCAAGATGAAGGGTGTCGCTCAAGTGAGGCTTGCCAACGGGAGAGTGTGCAGAGCAGAAGTCCACTGGTATCAGGCCCACGGAATTGGCAGAAAGAAGCTTAAGATCAAACGGATATTGGACTAGACGCGATGGCACCACGACATACAGACGTGCAGTTCGCACTTTGCATCGAGAATCGGGATTGCGAGGATATCGAGAAACGCAAGGCGTACCGGATCTTGCCAGACAAGGCGGCGGCGAATGACGGCTATGTGAGGGTCGTCGACGAATCCGGAGAGGATTACTTGTATCCGGCATCCTACTTCGTGCAGATCGATGTCCCTGCGGAGGCGCACGACGCTTTGTCGGCAGCACGTTGACCCGGCTGCAACTCACGAGGGTCAAGGGATGGGCACCGCCAGAGGCAGAGCACACGAACCCCACCCGCTCGACTGTCTCCTCATGACCCGGGTCAATCTGGGACTTCGGCCGGAACTTGGGGCCACCCCTGAGTCTCCCGCGCCAGCTTCGCCGTAAGCTCCTCGAGTATGGGCACGCCGTTTGCCCGAAGGGAGTCGGCCTGGGCCTTCGCCGCGTCGGTATCAGCGGCCCCTGTGAGGTCATGAACAAGCTGGGACAGTTCCAGCGCGAGATCCGGGTTGAATCGCACGGCGTGCTGGAACGCGGCCGAAGCCAACGCGACGGCGTTCTGGCGGGCCAACGCCAGCCCTATCCGAACATAGGCCGCCCCTGTTGCATCGGGCTTGTAACGCACGGCCTCACGGTAGGCTGTGAGCGGCGGCGCGTCCCCGTGTTGCGCGACGGTCCGCGCGAGAGCATCCATGACGGATTCAGGGACAGCCTGACCGGCCTTGCCGCTGTCTCCTTCGCGAGGGGCTGGCCGCCACAAATGAATGGCCTCGACGGGTCTCTCGCCGGGGAACCGTCTCGCCGCCAATGCCAAGTCGCGCGCCTCAACGCATGCCGCAAAGGCTTCTTTCCCCTCGAACCGTATGTCCACGAGCAGCACCCATACGTGACGGGTGCGATCCTGTTCGTCAGGAGATTCCGCGCATCGAGCGAGCAGGAAGTTCGCCATTTCGCACAAGGTGTCGCGTTCGAAGGCGTCGGAGACCGGATGGGCGGTCGCGCCTTGGTTGAACAGGAACTCGGGCAGCCAAAACGCATCCTCAACGAGAATGATGTCGTGCGGCGAGCCCTCCTGTTCAATCAGTCTGGCCACGGACTTCCAGTCGGTGCGCGTCGGTCCGGGTAAGGAAAGCGACATCTGGTACACGTACAGAATCCCGCATAGCGCTACGGCTGCAACCCGCAGCCCGCGATACTGAATGCTGCCGAGCGCCCCGCCGACGGCCACGTAAACCGCGAGCGAGCAGTACATCGTGTAGCGCGTCGAGTAGCAGGGCCGCCAGAAGTAGGTGAGGGCTGCCAGCACCGCTACGGGCAGCACGATCCAGATCAACAAGAAGAGGTACTCGGCGGCTGTAGGACCCGCGCCGTCGCCGTGGTCGGGCAGGTTGCTTTCAGGGCCCTGAACGAAGGCTGCGCGTATCATCCGAATTACGAGCCAAAGCGTTGACACGCAAAAGATCGCCACAAGCCCGCCGCCGAGATAGAGGCGGGCCTCAGAAATCGACGCGCGCCACTCCGGCGAAACCCATTGCCACGCGTTTGCCGCAGGATGGGGGTAGTAACGCGCCAGAAAAAGCACGTCGTCGGCAAAGGTGTCCCAGAGGAGCTTGCCAAGCCCCGGCTTGCCGTAGTAGCTGTACACGACGTCGCCGGGCGGCAGGTCTATCGAGAGAATCCACAGCCCCAACGGAACGCACAAGATGAAGTGCACGACAAACCAGGCCGCGGCCTGCCGTAGCCGCGTCCGTCCGAACAGGAGTAGAAACAGCCCCTCGACGATGAGGATGAGCACAGCGAAGTGATGCGACCAGAGCACGCAGGCATTGGCCGCGGCATTGGCCGCCCACCATAGCGGGCGCTCGGTTTGTCCGCGTTCGCGCCATGCCTTGAGAAACGTGTACATGGACAGCAGGGCAAACAGCGTGAGGAAGGCATACTGCCGCGCCTCTTGCGAACAGAAGACGTGTACCGGCGATAGGGCCGCACACAGCCCGGCGATCAGCCCCCCGCAATGCCCCAGCGTCCCGCCCCCGTAGAAGGTGTAGGTGAAGGCATAGACGAGCAGCACCGTGAGCGTGCCGGCCAGTACGAACAGGAGCCGCACCCGAAAGATCTGCGTCCCGAAACACCCCGCCCACACGTACTGGAAGGCGAAGGGCAGCGGCGAGGAATAGGGATAGTGGTTCTTGACGTCCTCGATAAACGCGATCAGGTTCGGCGCGTCCAGATGGCTGACACTGACGTACTCCTCGTGATCGACCGACTCGTCATCGAGCCGGTAAAGCCGCAGGCCAAGCCCCAACACTACGACCAGAAGCAGTAGGAGGCCCCGCATTCCTCTGTGATTCCGGCTGGACATGAATCGCCCCGCAACGCACGCCACTCAACAATTCGGTAAAGCCCGATTATACGGCCCGGCTTCCCGGAAATAAACGCAGGGTCAGGTGGCCCTTTGCCCCCTGCCTTTGCATTGCGGGCGTGCCCCGCTTATGATCCGGGCAGCGGCGACCTGTATGGGGAAATGACGATGACGAGTCACGATGAGGATGTACACGCATCGGGCATGAAACGACAGGCACCATATTCCACGCCGGCAAAGGCACAGCCACGCGCCCGCTACGCGGCGCTGACGCTTATCGCGTTTGGCGTATCGACGCTTCTTGCCGTGGCGCTCCTGGAAGTGGGCGGGCGCATTGTGACGCGCCGCACCGAGGAGTCCATGCTGGTCTCCCCTCACCTGAATTGGACAAAGTGCCACCAATACGATCCCGATTTGATGTGGACACTCAGGCCGGACCTTAGGGACGAACCCCAAAGCTATCCCTTTGTGAATCGTAAGCCGACGTGGACGGTCAGCACGAATGGCCTCGGGCTCCGACAGGCCGCCGTCCAACCCAAGGGCACACGATACCGCATCCTCTGCCTCGGGGATTCGCGCACCTACGGCCTTGGCGTGAACGACGACGAGACCTGGCCGCTGCAATTGCAGGCCATCCTCGAGGACCAATCGCCAGGCGTCTACGACGTCGTCAACGCCGGCGTGCCTGGGTACACTGCGTTTCACGGCGTCACGTACCTCGATGTGCGCGGGTTTGAACTCGAACCGGACATGGCCCTCGTATGCTTCGGCTACAACGAGGCGTCCGAAGTCCCGCCGCCGGGGCTCGGGGACTGGGATTGGGAAAACCCGAACGCCCACTGCGGCATCGTCACCTTGCTGATACGAGCCTTCCGGGGTGCAGGCCTCGAACGGGAGACGCTCGCAAGCCACCGCACGACGCGCCTCACGCCCGGCGAGTATCTCGATTCCCTGCTCGAAATAGGCCGGCTATGCCGGGCGCACGGCGTTGTTCCGGTCTACCTCGCGTGGCCCGCATTGCCCGAGGCGTTGGGGGAACAGTTCGACCGGCTGCACTATGCCTCGTTGGGGGCGAAGGCGGGGCAACTCGTGGGCGCGCCTTCGATTGACTTGACCGATTTCATCCGTGCGAACGCGCAGGCGATTTTCATCGATGATGTCCACTTCAACGCACGAGGCAATCGACTCCTGGCCGAGTACATCGCGGGCGAACTCGGGGCGGTGTTTGCGAGCGGCTTGATCGGACCGGACGCGCGCCGTCCCCCCGGAGTGCCGGCGCCCACATATACGCCGCAGGAAATCGCCGCGGCCATCGAGGTGTACCGGACCTGGATCGCGGCAGACCCGGGGTGCTTCAAACCCTATGTAGAACTGGACGCCTTGTTGCAGAAGCACAGCGGGCTTGACGAGCGCATCCAGGAATGGCGCGCGACCGCTGCCGCCCATCCGGACGTGGCGCGGCCCCGCTACCTGCTTGGCCTGGCCCTGCAAGCCCAGGGGGACCTCGACGGCGCCATAGCGGCCTATCGCGCGGCTGTGGAGCGTGAGCCGGAGGACCCTGCCGTCCATGCGAGCCTGGGTCTGGCGTTGGCGCGGCAAGGCGCACATCGCGATGCGGTCGCGGCGTATCGCACGACGCTGCGGCTGTCGCAGGACGCCCACCCTATCCGGCTGGACCTGGTGAAATCCCTGTACGCGCTCGGCGAGTACGACGCGGCTCGGGAAGAAGCGCAACAATGCCAGGAACGGGGCGTGGTAGTTTCTGACGCACTTCTAGCGAAGCTCTCCGAGGCGTTGAAGCAGCCCGAATAGCGCGGGACTCCGTGCGTCAAGCGAACTATCAGGCCGGGGCAGGCTCCTGCTTGGGGCTTCGCCGGACAAGATGGAACAGCACGCGCGGCAGGTAGAGCGGCAGACAATGCGGCTTCGGGTAATCCCGCGCCATGCGGAGTAGACGCGGCGGGTTCAGATAGAAACGAACAACGCCGCGGCGCACGTGGGCGTCCAGCACAGGGGTGGGAATGTCAGAGCAGTTGATGGTCGGCCGGTACGTGTAGTCGGTGTCGGCAAAACTGATCTGCGCCAGCTTCTCCGGATGATCCCGCTCCATCAGGTCCCAAAGCGCCGTCTGTGGATACGGGACTACGCGGTAGAACAGTGCGGCGTGCAGCCGCGACCGGCACGCCGCTACGATGGTTTCCTCGACCTCTTCCTCGGTCTCCGTAGGAAACCCGAACATGAGAAACCCATAGGAAAAAACGCGACGGCGCACGGCCATGTCGACCGCGGCCAAGTACTTGTCGATGTTCAGCCGCTTCTGAATGAATTCCTGCACACGCGCCGACCCACTCTCGAGCGCGAACGCCGAGCTATACAGGCCGGCATCCACCAGCGCCTCGATCACCTCCTCGGTCAGCAAGTCCGTGCGCAGGCTGTTCGGGAAGGCGAGCTTGATGCGCAGGTTTCGCCGGTTGAGTTCTTCGCTGATCTCGATCACGCGGCGCCGGTCGAGATTGAAGCTGTCGTCAAAGAACTCGATCTCCTCGATGCCGAACGTCTTCACGTAGTGCTCGATCTCGTCCGCCACGCGCTGCGCGGAATGCGCCCGGAAGCGTTTACCGAAAACGTTGTGGCAGTAAATGCATTTGTACGGACAGCCCCGGCTGGTGAACATCGGCACGAACTTGCGCGGCGGCGGGATAGGCGACTGCGACCACAGGCGCCAGTACTTTGGAACGTCGAGCAGATCGAATGCCGGGAGGGGCAGCGCATCGAGGTCGTCGACTGCGGGCGAGGCGCCGGGATTCGTCACCACCTGGCCGTCTGCGTCCCGCCAGATCACCCCGGGGATAGCCCCAAAGCCGTCCCCCGCTCCTTCCGCCCGAATGATCGCCTCAAAGGCCAACTCCCCCTCGCCCACGACCGCCACGTCCGCGGCGCAGGCCTCCAGGGCTGCCGCGCCTGTGGAGGACACGTGCGAGCCGCCGATAACCTGTAGCGCGTCCGGAAGCGCAGCGCGGATGGCGTGCGTCATCGGGTCCAGCATGTGGCCGTGTGAGGTGAAGCACGAAAGCCCAACAATGCCCGGATTGAACTCCTTGATGCGATCCACCACGGCCTGGTCGGAACAATCCTCGGCCCGCTGGTCGACAATGGCAATGTCCAGCTCGAGCCTGCTGCGGGCGTAGCTCGCAAGGTAGAGGAGACCCAACGGGGGAGACACGAGCCGATACGAACCGCGGCGCCCAAGATTGACCAGTGCAACGCGCGTGCTTTTCATGCAGTCTCTCCTCCCTGTCCTACCCGCCGGCATTCTAGCGCACGCCCCGCATACCGCACAACGGACGGCCCTCTGCGAAATCAAGAGCAGTTGATGCTACTCGCCTCAGGCGCCCGCTTTACCCCAAGAGCATGCACGGTGGGGCGAGCGTCCTCGCGAGCCGGGTCCTCTTTGCCGGAGTGAGCGGTGGTGGGGCGAGCGTCCTCGCGAGCGGGGTCTTTGCGTGCTCAGAACAAACCGAAGACGGCTCGCGAGGACGC